>Ga0207641_10000044_pt1 | contig 183824 bp, 140 predicted proteins | sample KBSSwiS62_FD_184306 | JGI IMG/M metagenome (GOLD analysis project Ga0207641, IMG submission 184306) | Switchgrass rhizosphere microbial communities from Kellogg Biological Station, Michigan, USA - KBS Switchgrass S6-2 (SPAdes) (version 2) | ecosystem: Host-associated > Plants > Roots >... | reverse complement strand
TACAGGGTGCTGACTACGTACTTATCGGAAGCTCTGTTTATATTGGCATGTTGCTGATAAAAAAATGGCTGCGCAAAAACATAGCCATTCTAAAAAATAAGAAGCTCTTTCTGTTTGTAGTGTGCGGCGGCGGGGCAACTGACAAACAACAGCAAGAGGCAATAATAAATACAAATTTGCCTGCAATCCTTAGCAGCCAATGCGATGTATATTTTATGCCCGGAAGACTGGATATAAAAAAACTGTCCTGGACAGATAAATGGAAACTCAGGTTGGGAGCAACACTGGAAAAAGATCCGCTTAAAAAAAATGTCATGCGCAACGGCGTGGATGCAGTTGCAAAATACCAGATCGCCGGTCTGGTAAGGTCTGTTTCATTGTTTGCCTCAAATGAAGTAAATATTTCAAAATTAACTGCCCGGGAAATTCTGGCTCAATAAAAGAAGAATGGCCGCGCTAAGTGCATGGAGTAGAGCGTTACTGACTTATTTTTCCTGTTGATTTTAATCATGACAAACTATAATACCCATCAGTATAATCTGCAAATGGTTTATCTAATTTACACGGATAAATATTTTTATGAAAGAATTGGAAGATAAAATAGCCCTTGTAACCGGGGGAAGCTATGGCATTGGGCGGGCGACAGCGGTTGCATTTGCCAAAAGGGGTGCACGCGTTGTATTTGCTGACTGCGTTGAAGATAAAGAACAAGCCACCATAAAGGAAGTGCAGGCAGTGGGCGGTGAAGCGGTATTTATTCAATGCGATGTTGCAAATCCGGCAGATATAACAAACATGATCGATAAGACATTTTCAGCGTATGGCAGGCTGGACTTTGCTTTTAACAATGCCGGTATTGAAGGCGTTTCAGCCATTACACAGGAGTGTACGCAGGCTAACTGGGAAAAAACACTTGCTGTAAACCTTACCGGAATATGGTTGTGTATGAAACACGAACTGCCGCACATGCTTAAACAGGGCAAAGGCGCTATTGTAAATTGCGCGTCTGTTGCAGGTCTTATTGGGTTTCCCGGTCTTCCGGCCTATGTTGCCAGCAAGCATGCAGTGGTGGGGCTTACCAAAACTGCTGCACTGGAAAACGCAAAGTTGGGTGTGCGCATTAATGCAGTATGTCCGGGCGTAATAAGAACGGCGATGGTTGACAGGATAACGGGAAAAGATAAAACAGTTGAAAAGCAATTTGCAGATATGGAGCCGGTAGGGAGGTTTGGTGATCCTGCAGAAGTAGCAGAAGCCGTTGTATGGTTATGCTCAGATGCCGCTTCTTTTGTTACAGGCATCGCAATGCCGGTAGATGGCGGGTGGGTTAGTGCATAATAATACCAGCAGTTCAACTACAGTAAGCTTAAATAATACGGGAATAAAATCTGACAGTTTTCCGACTTCCCGGATTCGTATCACACAATTGAAATGCTGTTGACACTAAAGAAGTAAATATTTTTATGGAAAAAAGAAGACAATTGTTAACCGGCAAACCCCTGCTTATTTTAATTGCATTAATAACAATGCTTGTTTCCTGTACGCCTGCCGTAAACCTTACGGCATCCTGGCATGATGTCCATGTGCCAACGGCAAGATTTGAAAAAATACTGGTATTGTCTATTGGTAAAAGCCTGGAGAAAAGAAAGCTTGGAGAAGATAAAATTAAATCCGGGTTGCAAAAAAATGGGTTTAATGCGGAGGCCGGGCTTGATTTTTTTTCCCCTGATTTTTCAAAAGCATTTGATTCAGCAAAAATCAGCAGTGAACTATTGAATAAAGGATTTGACGGAGTGTTAACGGTGCGGGTAATAAGTGTGGAAGAGGATAAACGCTGGGTACGCGCTGCCGGGGAATATTATTACCCGGAAAATGTTTACCTCGGATTTTACAGGTATTATAACACCTATGGATGGGTGCCAAACGCCGGTTATCTGGCAACGGATGTAAAAGTATTATTGGAAAGTAATTTATACAATATAAAAACAGGTACACTGTTATGGTCTGGCCAGTCAACAGCTTTTAGCAGGAATCCAACGCCGGAAATAGCTGAACGATATGCAAAAAATATCATCGCTGATATGTTGAAAAAGAACGTGATTGCCCCGTGAATTTCAGTTCCTGGTTCAATGGAGCAATATATCCGGTATGAAATATACCCATGGCTTACAAACCGGAGATTAATACCTGGCCCTTTACTGATAACAAGTCAGAACAGAGGGATTTCCATTCGCATAAAGGTCGCCTATTCATCCCCCGAAAGATTTATTTACCAGTCCGTCTTTTTAATGACAGAAAATGCAGGATTGGTTGAGGGCAGGGGCAGTAAGTAATGATAAAGTGAAACTTATTGAAATAAAAATATTTTATTTAATACCTTTCACAGCAAAACAGGCCGTATAGCTTTATAACAATTACTTATGAAACCAGGCAGGTACTTCATTTTCACTTTGCTGTCGATTGTATTTCTTTCTTCCTGCCTTCACCAGGCAGGGCCCACGCCATTGTTTACAGAAATACCATCCTCACTTAGCAATATTCATTTCAGTAACGATATAAAAGAAGATGAAAATTATAATATCCTTACCTATGAATATTTATACAATGGGGGCGGCGTAGCTACCGGTGATATTAACAATGACGGGCTTCCGGATATATTCTTAACCGGCAATATGGTACCCAATAAATTGTATCTCAATAAAGGGAATTTTGTATTTGAAGATATTACGGCACAATCTGGTATTAAAGATCGTGCTAAATGGAAAACCGGTGCGGTAATGGCCGATATAAACGGAGACGGTTTGCTGGACATATATGTCTGTTATTCCGGCCCGGGTACCGATGCAGAAAGGGCCAATGAACTGTTTATCAATAACGGCATGCATAACGGCCTTCCTTCCTTTACCGAATCAGCAAAACAATACGGACTGGATGCACCGGGTACCTATACCACCACTGTATCTTTTTTTGATATGGACAATGATGGCGACCTGGACATGTTTATGGTAAACCATGCCGATATGTTTTTTAACCCCTTTTATAATTCAGATAAATTGCGTGCCACCAGGCATCCGAAATTTGGTAACCGCCTGTACAGGAATGACAATGGCCATTTTACCGATATCAGTGAGCAGGCACATATTGATGGAAGTGGTTTGAATTTTGGCCTCAGCGTTTCCATAAGTGATATCAATAACGATGGATGGGCCGATATCTATGTGACCAATGACTATGATGAAAGGGATTTTTTGTACCTGAACAATCACGATGGTAGTTTTCGTGAAGTGCTTACAAAAGCTACCGGTCATATTTCAGAGTTTGCCATGGGCAGTGATATTGCGGATTTCAACAACGACAACCGGCCCGATGTGATGGTACTGGATATGTTGCCGGAAGATAACCATCGCCAGAAATTACTGAAAGGTGCGGATGCCTATGATAAATATACCATGCGCACCAATGCAGGTTTTCACAAACAGCAAATGCGCAATACGCTGCAATTGAACAATGGCAACGACAGCAGCGGTATACCTTTATTCAGTGAAGCAGGTCAACTGGCAGGCGTGTCAAATACCGACTGGAGCTGGGCCCCTTTGTTCGCAGATTTTGATAACGACGGTTGGAAAGACCTTTTTATTTCGAACGGCATATTTAAAGATATTACCAATCTTGATTTTGTTAAATACACTTCGGGATACTCGGCAAATTATATAACACCCGAAGGAAACAAAGAAGAGATGTGGAAGCTGATCCAGCAGATGCCCTCTACCAAATTGAATAATTACCTTTTCAGGAACAATCATGATCTTACCTTCTCCAACCTTACAAAAGAATGGGGTTTTACTGCAAATGGGGTAAGCAATGGAAGCGCCTATGCCGATCTTGATAATGACGGCGACCTGGATCTAATCATTAATCGCCTGGATGCAGCGCCCGGTATTTATAAAAATAATACAACCGAAACCACGCATGCCCATTTTATAAAAATAAGGTTGAGAGGAAACGATAAAAACAGTTTTGGTATAGGGGCAAAAGTATTTGTAACCACCGCCTATACCAACCAGTTACAGGAAGAATATACCAGCAGGGGGTTCCAATCGTCGGTTGACCCGGTCATGCATATCGGCCTGGGAAAAGACAGCCTCATTAGTACGCTTAAAGTAATATGGCCCGGAGGAAAAACTGCTGTTTTAAAAAATATTACAGCAGACACCCTGCTGCTGATAGAGGAGAAAAAAGCAGGTGACAGCGTCCTCCCTGAAAAAAATGAACAGCAGCAAATTGCATTCAGGGAGATAACGCAACATACCGGTATAGGCTATACGCACCATTCGGCCGCTTTTGTAGATTTTAAAATATCGCCGCTGCTGCCTTACCAGGTGTCCAGGATTGGGCCTGTTATTGCAAAAGCCGATGTAAACAGAGATGGGTTGGAGGACCTGTTTATTGGCGCATCATCAGCAGAGAACAGTGTACTTTATCTTCAAACCCAGGATGGCCGGTTTGTGCAGAGTGCCAGCCAGCCATGGAATGAGGGACAGCATATAACCGTTGCAGACGCTTTGTTCTTTGATGCAGACAATGACGGAGATGCAGATCTTTACGTGGTAAGTGGCGGTGCCGATTTTAACATCAACAACCCCAATTACCAGGATCGGTTTTTTGAAAATGATGGGAAGGGAAATTACAAAAAACTGGATAATGCCCTGCCCGCGGAAACCCTGAGTGGCAGTTGTGTGCGTGCTGCCGATATAAACAGAGATGGTTTAACAGATTTGTTTGTAGGTGGAAAATTAAATCCTGGCTTTTACCCGGAAGCACCGGAGAATTTTATTTTAAAAAATAGAAGTACACCCGGACATATCCTTTTTGAAAAAGACATGCAACAAACCGATACGGTGCTTAAAAAACCAGGAATGGTTACCGACGCAGTATGGATGGACCTGAACAAAGATGGATGGCAAGATTTGGTAGTGGTGGGAGAATTTATGCCAGTTACTATTTTTGAAAACCACGCCGGTATACTAAAGGATGCCACCAAAGAATATGGGCTGTCGGAAACAAACGGTTGGTGGTGCCGTATACTTGCAGAGGATATGGATAATGATGGCGACACGGATCTCGTCATTGGTAACCTGGGCCTTAACACACAATTCAAGGCATCGGCAGCGGCGCCCCTTAGTATTACCTACGGCGATTTTTATGGTAATGGCACTATTGATCCAATTTTATGCTATTATAACGGCAGCAAAAGCTATCCTTTTTACTCAAAAGATGAAATAGCAGACCAGGTACCTTCGCTGCAAAAAAAGTTTCTGCATTATAAGGATTTTGCAGATGCCGGGTTAAAGGACATGTTTAGTGAAGCACAGTTAGCTGCGTCCCACACAGTTAAAATAAAAATGCTGCAATCTGTTGTGCTCCGCAATGACGGCGCTAAAAAATTTACGGTGATACCCCTGCCTCAGCCTGCACAGATAAGCGCTGTTAACGGAATTATTCCGGCCGATATTGACGGCGATGGTAAAAAAGATATTATCATTGCCGGGAATTTTTATCCTTTCCGCGTGCAGATAGGGCCATTGGACGCCGGCGCAGGGTTGGTATTGAAAGGGAATGGCAAATGCGGGTTCAGTTCATTGGATTATGCAGAAACAAATTTATATTTACCGGGTGATACACGTAACCTCATCTCATTGAAAGGTAAAAACCGTTTGTTTATTGTTGCTGCGGTAAACAACGGCCCGCTCAGGGTATTTGAACAGGTAAGGAAATGAAAAGAAAGTAACGGCCCCGGTTACCACCATTGGGGCGGTGGCTTTTAAGTTTAAACTGCTATGTCTGTTTTGTTATCAAATAGTATTTGTACAGCACTTTTTGAAGCCATTGCCCGGGAGGACGAAACCGCCTTCAGGACGTTGTTTGATCACTATAAAAACCAGGTATATTCAATCGCTTTTAAATGGACAAAATCTGATTTTGCCGCTGAAGAAATTACGCAGGATGTATTCATCAGCATCTGGGTAAGCCGTTCAAAACTTCCCCTCGTAAAAGATCCGCAGGCTTATTTGTATACTGCTATTTACAATAAGGTAAGCAGGTATTTAAAAAAGGAAACCAATAAAAGCCGGATACTGGAAGCATACCTCTGCAATAAAAAGGACTTTTCCGACGAAACCGAAGAAACCCTTCGTGCAAACGAAACTGAAAAGATAATCTACAACGCCGTTGAGCAACTTCCACAGCATAAAAAAAAGATTTACAAACTAAGCCGGCTGGAAGGCAGAAGCAATCAGCAGATTGCTGAAACCATGAAAGTTTCGCCACACACTATAAAAAGCCACCTGTTAAATGCCGTAAAATCCATCCGGCTTTACATTAAAGAGAACAGCCTGCTGCTTGCATTTTTGCTGTTGAAATTATTTTCCTGATTTTTTTTTATTTACGTCATCCTTTTTTTCCCGGCCCGACTCTATAGATCGGGGCACCCCTGATTGTGTATATCCCTGATTTTATATTTTTACTATGAGCAAAGAAAGGATCCGGCACTTATTGAAGCAATATGCTGATAATAAGGCTTCCGCAGAAGAAGTGGAAGAAATGCTGGCGTTACTGAAATCCGCGGAATCTGACGGCGCACTGAAGGACCTGATTTTTGACGAGCGGCATATGCCTGAAAAGAATGTAACTGTTCCCGGCAAGCGCCTGGACCAGCTATGGCCCGCTATAATGTCTGCTACCGCCCGGCGCAAAAAGAAACAGCTTTTTTCAGATTCATTCTTAAAAATGGCCGCGTCATTCATCATTTTTATAGCCGGCGCCGGTATTGTTTTTCATTATTTCAGCCGCGATAAAAAAGGAAACGCTCCTGTTTCTGCTGTTGCCCAACCCAGCCACCCCTGGCTTGATATTCCACCCGGTACTGATAGAGCGTTGTTGAAGCTGGCCAACGGAACAGCCATTAATCTTGACAGCCTGCAGAATGGTGTTACAATACAACAGGGAAATGCTGTAATAACAAAGCTGGGCAGGGGATTACTGGCATACAAAACAGGCAATGAAAATAACGGTAAAGTATTGTATAATACTATTACCACACCGGCCGGCGGTAAATATGAAATACTATTATCGGATGGAAGCAAAGTATGGCTGAACGCGGCTTCTTCCTTGCATTTCCCCGCCATATTCGGCAATAAAGAAAGGACAGTGGAGCTAAAAGGGGAAGCGTATTTTGAAGCAGCCCATGCCGTTTCAAAACATACCGGTAAAAGAATACCCTTTCATGTAAAAGCAAATGACCAGGATGTGGAGGTGCTGGGAACACATTTCAACATTATGGCCTATGCCAATGAGCAACATATTGAGACTACCTTACTGGAGGGAAAAGTGAAGGTAACCAGGCACGGAATTACCAAAATTCTTTTGCCCGGTCAGGAAGCAATTGCAGACAATAAAACACCGGAGATACTTGTAACAGGTGCCAATACTGAAACATCGGTTGGCTGGAAAAATGGTTTTTTTCATTTCAGGGAAACAAATATCCGCGACCTGATGCGGCAGGCAGAAAGATGGTATAATGTGGAAGTGGAATACAGAACCGATAACGATGGACTGGACTTTACAGGCATTGTACCGCGCACCAAAAACATCTCTGCCTTATTGCAAACGCTTGAGCTTACCGGTACGGTGCATTTTCAGGTTGTAGAAGATCACAATGACGGCCACAACGGGAAGATTATTGTATTGCCATAAAACCATTGAAGAAGCTGTCTAAAATAATTTATTGGATTTCGCATAGTACGAAAAGTTGCCGGTGAAAACACCGGCAACGGCGGAAACAGCAAGATGAGAGACGAGTTTAGCCGCTGTTGGTGCCTGCCTGTCCGGTAGGCAGGTTTTCGCCAACAGCAGGAGATTCACCATATTTTATAACAATAAAACCAAAGACTATATAAAATAAACAGACCTAAACAGGCAAAAAAAATCGGGAGCATGGGGGTGCTCCCGGTTTTCTGGCCTGATTTTCAAAAACAGGGCAACACTTGAAACATTACACTGAATTGTTAAACCAAACTTGACAAAAGTATGAAACTGCTTGTACATGGCAAAGCCAAACCATTAAACAGGTTTATTACAGCCAAAATGTTACTGGTTATGAAACTAACTGCTATTTTTTTATTATCCGCCGCCCTGCATGTTTCCGCAGCCGGGTTCTCGCAAACAATTACCATTTCAAAAAAGAACGCTTCACTGGAGGAAATGTTTGAGGTACTGCAAAAGCAGGGTGGCTATAATTTTATTATCAACAGCCATATGCTGGCAAAGGCAAAGAAAATTGATATTGATGTGCAGGATGCAACGGTAGAGAATGTGCTGGTGATTTGTTTCAGCAATCAGCCATTAACCTATGTTATCCGCGACAAGACAATTATTGTAAAAGAAAAAGAGCAAAAAAAGGAAAAAAGAATTGCTGAAGTGGCAGATATTCCTTCCGTTCCGCCCCAGCGGGTCAGGGGAATCGTCAGGGACGGGAACAATAAACCGATAGAAGGTGCCGCGGTATCCATCAAAAAAATAAGTACAGGAACTACCACCAATAGTGAGGGAAAATTTGAATTGACCATTCCTGAGGGCACTTATGAAATGGAAATTTCTTTTGTTGGTTACGGAACAGTACAAAAAACCATCAAAATTGGCAGTGAGCCGCCCGCAGATATAAGTATTACGCTGCAGATTGTGAGTACAGGTCTTACCGATGTGGTGGTGGTAGGGTACGGCACCCAGAAAAAAAGGGATATAACAGGAACCATTAGCCGCGTAAAAGGCGATGATATTAAAAACCTTCCTGTAAGCAATGCCGCGCAGGCACTGCAGGGCAGGGCTTCCGGCGTTGATATCGTTCGTGATGACGGTGCTCCGGGCGCTGCATACACCATCCGGATAAGAGGCACCGGAACCATTAATAATTCCGATCCGCTGATTGTGGTAGACGGCGTGCCGCTGGGTGGTCTGAATGATTTCAATTCAAATGATATCGCGTCCATTGAAATATTAAAGGACGCTTCTGCATCTGCTATTTATGGCTCGCGTGCTGCAAACGGCGTAGTGCTTTTCACTACCAAAAAAGGGAGTTTCAGTGAACCGCTTAAAGCAACTGTAAACCTTTATACCGGCTCCAACAGCTCTATGAAATACCTGAAAATGCTTACTGCACCTGACCTGGTGAAACTGAAGCAGGAAGCATATACCAATGACGGACTTGGCATACCTACTGTATGGAGCGATCCTTATTATGCTACCCAGCGTACGGACTGGCAGAAAGCTTTAATGGGCAATACTGGTCACGCACAAAATGCAGATGTAGCCCTGCATGGCGGCAGCGCAAACTCTGCCTATTATCTCTCCGGCAATTACTATGATGAAAAGGGAATCATTACCAATTCATTTTTCAGGAGATATTGCTTCCGCATTAACTCAGAGCATAAGATTGGCAGCCGGTTACGCATAGGAGAGAACATTGCTTATTCAAATACAAACAGCGCTTCACCCGATACAAAATCTACACAGGCGGGTTTGGTATGGAGCGATCTCCGCTTCAATCCAGCCATTCCTGTTGTTAACCCCGACGGCAGCTGGGGTACTTCGCAGGCAGATAACCAGTTGGGGGATATTAATAACCCGGTTGCTACTGCCAATGAAATACAGAAATATTATAAAACAGACAGGATTCTTGCAAACGCCTATGCAGACCTTGAAATCATCAAAGGTTTAAAGCTTCGCGCCAATTATGGATTTGACCATAGCATCAACGATTCTTATGAATTTGATAATGCAATGCCTAACCAGACCCGCGGCCCCTCTGTTGCATCACTGAACCAGTCTTTTTACAAAAGCAAATCATTTCTGGAAGAATATTATATCAACTACAATAAAAAATTTGCTGAACACGATGTAACCGTTACTGCAGGCTATTCTGCACAGAAATACGACGGCAATTTTTTTGGTGCCTCAAGAAATGGTTTTGCAGATACCAGTTTCGATCAGCGTGTGCTTAACCTCGGCAACAGTTCTTCTGTAGGAAACTATGGCGCCAACTACGCCAATTCAGGTCTGCAATCTTATTTCGTGCGGGCCAATTACGCTTTCAGTGGCAAATATTTATTAACTGCAACCATGCGTGCAGACGGATCCAGCAAATTTGCCCCCGGTAAACGCTGGGGTTATTTCCCTGCATTTTCCGCCGGTTGGCGCGTTTCCGATGAAAAGTTTTTTAAGGATAATGTAAAAGCGATCAACATTCTAAAAATTACCGGTGGCTGGGGGCAGCTCGGTAACCAGAATGTAGGAGATTTTCAATACCTGGGCATTATTGGGTACGGCGCGGGCGGTGGAACAGGCGGCGGCGGATATTCTTACAATCTTGGTACAGGTACTGTTAACCAAAACGGGGCTTATGTGGTAAGTCTTGCCAATCCAAATATCACCTGGGAAAGGGCTGTAATGACAAATATCAGCCTTGAACTGGGTTTGTTCAAAAATCACCTGAACGCTATTTTCACGTACTATAACAAGAACACTTCAGACATGCTGGTGCCTTACCAACTGGTTGAAACTTTTGGCGCCCAGCGAAACCTTCCCGATGATCCGGGCAATATTACATTACCGGACCAAAACATTGGCAAACTGAATAACCATGGTATTGAAATTGATTTGAACTATGAAAACAGCATTGGCAAAATCAATTATTCAATCGGCGCAAATGGCGCATTCATGCGAAACAAAGTAACAAAGCTGTATGGCGATAAGACCTACCTGGCTTCCACTCCCTATGGCCGGGAGAATACAGATATTTCACGCACCTATGAAGGCCAGCCCATTGCATCATTTTTTGGTTTCAAAACAGCAGGTTTGTACCAGTCGCAAACTGAAATCGATAATGATCCCAACATAGCAAGCGATCCCAACAAGGGCAATATTAAACCAGGCGATGTACGCTTTCTTGACATCAGCGGGCCTGCCGGCAAAAGCGATGGCGTGATTGATGATAAAGACCGCACTTATCTTGGCGACCCCAATCCAAAATTTGTGTTCGGGTTTCACGGTTCTGTTGAATATAAAGGGTTCGATTTCAGGTTTAATGTTTCAGGTGCTGCAGGGTTTAAATTATACAATGCAGACCGCCTTGCAGGTCTTGATGGCACACAGGTTTTCAACTGGTATGCGGAGCAATTGAACAGGTGGCATGGACAGGGAACAAGCAACAGCGTGCCGCGTTTGTCTATCGACAACCTGAACGCCAACTATCGTTCATCTGATTTGTGGGTGCAAAATGGCTCTTATGTTTCCCTGAAAAGTGTATCACTTGGCTACACACTATCCAGAAAAACTATTTACAATTTGCACCTGCCTGAGATCCGTATTTATGTGAGTTCCTATAATTTGTTTTTTATTACAGGATATAAAGGCTACACGCCTGAGCTGGGTTATACAAATGGCAACCTGCAGAGAGGTGTGGATGTTGCACAATACCCGCAAAACAGAAATTTGACAATCGGCGCAACCATTAATTTCTAGCCTAAAAAAACAAACATGAAAACAAGAAACTATTATATACTTTTTTTTATTGCGGCAGCCATTACCGTTACGGTTCTTAGCTGCATTAAAAAACCTTTGGAGCAAAGTCCAACAGGCTCTTATACAACTGCTAATTACTGGCGCAACCAAAACGATGTAATTGCAGGTATCAACGGCATTTACAATATCCTGTTCACAGAAGACTGGGTGGGGCACGACCTCTATGCGTACGATGACCAGAGCGATGATATTTCTGTGGGTGGCGACCATCCTGATTTTAAGGCGGTTGAACGGTTTAATATTGACCCCACACTTCAACTGATATACATTACATGGCCCTTTGCCTATGAACAAATCGGAAGAGCAAACAATGCCATTATTTATATTCCGAAAGTTCCCGTGATAGATGAAGCAATCAGGAAGCGCTCATTGGGTGAAGCTTATTTTTTGCGCGCACATGCCTATTTTGTACTCAGCCAGATTTATGGCGAAGTGCCCCTGATACAGGAAAGCAATGTGTTGAATGGAAATTATAATATTCCCAAATCATCAGTAGATTCTGTACGCGCATTGGTTGAATCTGATTTGCTGAAAGCCGCCAGCATGCTGCCCGAAACCTATGGCGATGCCGACAGGGGACGTGTAAGCAAGGGTGCTGCCTGGGGAATGCTTTGCAAACTGTATATGTTTGAAGATAAATTTGACCTGGCTATTCAATATGGAAGCAGTGTGATTACCAATGCGAACTACGCGCTTGCCCCGCACTACACCGATAATTTTACTGTCGGCAACCAGGAAAGCAATTCTGAAATTCTCTTCGCGGTATGGAACAAGAACCAGGAAATACCAAATGTGCCGGCGTCTGCTATCAGCACCTATTTCACGCCCCGTGCATGGCAGGGCTGGGGCTTTCACAACCCCACACAAAACTTTGCAAACGAATATGAAACTGCCGATAGCATACGGAAGCGGGCCACGTTGATTGCTGTGGGCGATACAATACCCTACCAGACAAATATGAATACCATCGGGTCGGCCGATGCTTACCAGATGTTTTCCGGATTGGAAGGACAATCTACCGGGCGTTTTTTACCCAGTATGTCGCCTACCGGTTATGCCATCCGCAAATACAGCACATTTATGCAAAATGGCGATGGTGGCGTAAACTATGATCTGAAACAACCATTGCTTCGCACAGCTGATGTTTACCTGCTGGTGGCCGAAGCAAAAATCAGGAAAAATGGCGTTGGCAAAGGAGATGCGGAAATAAATGCCGTGCGTGCACGGGCAGGATTACTGCCTGTATCAAATGCAGGTATGAGCCAGTTAATTCATGAGAGAAGGGTAGAACTGGCGGGAGAAAATATCCGCTGGCAGGATTTGCTTCGCTGGGATAAAGATAAGATCATCAACCTGGACACCATTGTAAGCAAGCCAAAAGCTGCCTCGCCGTTGCCACCCTATAATGGAGCCGTAATCATTCCGGCCAGGACATTTGTACGACCCAAAGATTATTATATGCCCCTGCCACAGCAGATTATTGATGAAAGCAAGGGTGTAATTAAACAAAACTCAAATTATTAATCGCTGATGAAAGCAATATCAGGGCGTTTGTTTTGATATACGAAACCTGTAGGGTATTTTTCCTTACAGGTTTCTTTTTTAAAATCGCAGCTATGAAACTAACAAATACCGTAATTGCCACCAGCTTAATCCTGTTTTGTAATACTGTTTTTGCACAGGTTAACAAAGCGGCAGTTGCTGCATTTATACAACGCATCGTACAACATCATGCGGCTTCCTTTGAAGTACAGGAAATTAAACTGCAACAGGGAAAAGATGTTTTTGAACTGGAAAGTAAAAAAGGGAAAATTATACTCCGGGGCAATAACGGTTTAAGTGTTGCAGCAGCACTGAATTACTATTTAAAAAATTACTGTCATTGTATTATTACCTGGAACGGGGTAAACATGAACATGCCGGCTGTGTTGCCGGTGGTGCCTGCAAAAATTCATCAGGCAACACCGTATAAGTATCGTTATTATCTCAATTATTGCACGTTTAATTATTCTATGAGCTGGTGGAACTGGGACCGCTGGCAAAAAGAAATTGACTGGATGGCATTAAACGGTATCAATATGCCATTGGCCATTACGGGTGAAGAAGCTATCTGGCAGCAGGTATATAAGACCATGGGTTTTACCAATACAGCGCTGGATAAATTTTTCAGCGGGCCTGCTTATTTTTCCTGGTTCTGGATGGGTAATATAGATGCCTGGGGCGGCCCCTTACCACAACACTGGATGGAGACGCACAAAGACCTTCAAAAAAAAATACTTGTTGCCGAAAGATCGTTTGGTATGACACCGCTATTACCGGCCTTCACAGGACATGTGCCGGCATCGTTTAAAGATAAATTTCCCAATGCAAAGGTTAGAAAAACAAACTGGGGCGCTGGTTTTGATGATGTGTACATTCTGGATCCTGCAGACACATTGTTTGAATCCATTGGTAAAATTTTTATTGAAACTCAGACAAAAGAATATGGAACTGACCACCTGTATTCTGCAGATACATTCAATGAAAACCTGCCACCTTCCAATGATTCCACTTACCTTAATGACATAAGCAGGAAAGTATTTGCATCTATGGCTTCGGCAGATCCAAAAGCTATATGGGTAATGCAGGGATGGATGTTTCATTACCAGGCAGATTATTGGAAACCAACACAAATAAAAGCACTGCTAAATGCGATACCAGACGATCACATGATCCTGCTTGACCTGTACAGCGAAAGTCATCCCGTATGGAACAGAACAGCTGCTTATTACGGCAAACCCTGGATCTGGAATATGCTTCACAACTTTGGCGGCAATATTAGTCTATGGGGAAGAATGAGCCATGCAGCCAGCGATCCGTCAGCTGCTTTGCACAATAACGCAGCCGGTAAAATGACAGGGATTGGATTAACTCCCGAAGGTATTGGGCAAAATCCTGCGCTGTATCAACTGATGCTGGAGAATGTATGGCGCGACAGCGCTATTAATGTAAACGAATGGCTGCAGCAATACGCTTTGCAACGCTATGGAAAATATAACAGCGATGTAAACGAGGCATGGAAAATCCTGGAACAGACGGTGTACAACGGCGGTCTTGGAGAATTCGGGCCCGAATCAATCATCGTGTCAAGGCCAACCATCAATGCATGGGCAGACAGGGTGCGGACAAAACTGGATTATAACCCGAAAGATCTTGTAAAAGCGTGGAAACTCTTTATTAATGCCGCCGGTGAACTGCAAAACAGCGACGGGTTTCAATATGATATTGTCGATATCAGCCGGCAGGTACTGGCCAACTATGCAACACCCCTGCAGCAAAAATGGGTACTTGCCTATCTGCAGCACGATACCGCTTCTTTTCATACATGTACCAGCCAGTTTATTGAATTGATGGATGATATGGATGCCTTATTAAGCACAAGAAAAGATTTTTTGCTCGGTAGCTGGATAGCAGATGCAAGAAGCAATGGAGCAGACGATAAAGAAAAAGATCTGTATGAGCTGAATGCAAGAAACCTGGTTACCCTTTGGGGCGACAGGGAAAGTGAACTGCATGAATATTCCAACCGGCAATGGGCGGGTTTGATTAAAGGCTTTTACAAACCAAGATGGCAGCAGTTTTTTGATTATTTAAAAATCAAAATGTCACTGGGTGAAAGAATGGAAACAAAAGATTTTGAAACAGCCATTAAAGAATGGGAATGGCAATGGGTGAACAGCCATGAAGCCTGTTCTTCGGTGCCGGAAGGAGATATCGCCGGTATCGTTCAACAAATATTTAAGAAGTATGAATCGCGGATACAGGAAGCATATAAATAGCGGACAAAATTTTCTGTTTCAAATAACAACCGGTTCAGAACATTTATTGGCAGACTGAAATTGAAATGGCAGATGCGATTATAGTATTGAACAACTGTATCGGCTTCACGCTGTAAGAATGACGTATATTAATGCATCAATCATTAACCGGATGGCATAATGCATAAAAAGGCCGAAAAATATTTTGTACTGCTGTTTACCACGTTTGTTGTAGCCGGTCATTTGTATAGCCAGCGCTACGAGGATGTTTTGTCTTTTGTTAACCCGTTCATTGGCACTGCCAAAAGCAATTCATTCACCAAATGGGGCAGTGAAGGCGGCACCTACCCGGGCGCCGTTGCACCCTCGGGTTATATACAATTAACGCCGGAGACAAGTCCTGCGGCAACAAAAGGTTATGATTATGCAGATAGTTTGATGTACAATTTTAGCTGTCTCCATCACAGCAGTGGTTTTCCGAACGGATCCGCCGGACGGCTTTTAATAATGCCGGTGGATGGCAATGCATACAGGCAGAGCAGTTCTTATTGCAGGCCATTTTTGCATGCCAATGAAATAGCAATACCGGGATACTACCGGGTCAGATTTAATGATAATACGGTAGTAGAAGCAACAGCCTCCGAAAGGACAGGTGTTTTTCGGTTTACCTTTCCACCTGCCGTATTGCCGGAGATAATGATACGCGATGCAGGGGATATTAGTTTCCCGGCGGATAATAGCATGTATGGTTCGGCATTTAATTCGGTAATCAATTGCAACCAGGCTTTCAAAAAAAAAGAACCTGTGGATGGAGGCATTATGGTAAGTTTTGATTCTTCAGGCACAGGGGCCACCACTATCTTACTTACAATAAGTGCTTCCTCAGTTAGCTCTGCAAACGCACAAAAAAATATTGATGCAGAAAAAGAAACCGATTTTGATAAACTAAAACAAGTTACGCAAGAAAAATGGCGGCGGCACTTATCCGTAATTGAAATAAAGGATAGCAATACCGTCAACAAACAGAAATTTTATACAGCGCTGTATCATTCCCTGTTAATTCCATGGATTATTTCGGATGCCGATGGCCGTTACAGGGGAGCCGATGGACAGGTTCATACTGCAAAAGGCAGGTATGAATATGGCTTTTTCTCTCCCTGGGATACTTATCGCACCCTGCACCCGCTGCTGAGCCTTTTGTTTCCCGGTAAGCAGGCAGACATTTTATTGTCGGTGATGGACATCTATTATCAAACTGGCCACCTGCCTGCTGAATCCATGACAGGTAATCACGCTATACCCATTATTACAGATGCTTACCTGAAGGGCATTCATAGTATGGACCGGCTGGAAGCTTATAACGCAATGAAAAAAAGTATTGTAAGCGGCCCTTTTATTCAGCCGGATATGCAGGTGTTTAACAGTACAGGATATATACCATTTACCTGGCCCGAATCTGTAACCCGTACAGTGGAATATGCTTATGATGACTGGGCCCTTGCCCAATTTTCAAAATCTGTTGTGCACAAGGAAAAGGATTATTACCGCCTTCTTAATCAGAGCTACCGGTACAGGAACCTTTTCAATACAGACAGTTTATTTCTTTTGCCCCGTAATAAAAACGAATTCAGGTTGGCACCCGGCAATTTTGGGTATAAAGAAGGGGACAAATGGGTGTATTCTTATGCTGTGCCCCATAATGCAAAAGACCTGGTTAACCTGATGGGTGGAAATACAGCATTTGTGAACCGGCTGGATGGTGCATTATGCGGGCGGCAGATTGTCTTTGATAATGAGACGGTATTTCATGTGCCCTACCTTTTTAATATGGCAGATCATCCGGCGCTTACACAAAAATGGATCAGAAAAATCATGGATACCTGTTTTACTGCAACACCGGGCGGACTGCCGGGTAATGATGATCTTGGATCAACTTCCAGTTGGTTTGTATTTAGCGCATTGGGCATTTATCCATTGTGCCCGGGCAATCCCTTTTACTGTATTGGTTCGCCGCTTTTTAATGAAGCTGTCATTCATCTTTCCGGCAAAAAAATATTTACCATAAAAAGCACACATGCGGCTATAGGCAACTGGTATATTCACTCGTTGGTGGTAAACAATAAACCGCAAAGGCAATTAAGCATATCCCATGCATCGGTTATGCGGGGTGGTTCAATGATATTTGATATGACAAACACTGACAATAATCATTGGTTTGATAAAGTACAGCGGCCGGTATTTTCAGAAACAAAAAAGCCGGCCGATTTCCGGATTTTTAATTATGCAATCAACAAAAAAAATATTGTGCCGGATGAATTGGTATGGATAAAATTCTCTGTAAAAAATAATGGTGCCACCGGCACCAAAATAATAAAATTATCCATTGACGGAAAGGAATACGGTACCAGGAACTGCCTGGCAGGCACCCATGAAACAATCAATGATTCTATTGGCTGCAGGCTGTATGCTGAAGGAAAAGCAAAGGCGTTTATAAATGGGGTACTGGTGGGTGAATTTAACATAGCAAGGCCTTCATATGCTTATCCGCAACAACCCGCCATAGCAAATCTGGACGTACAGCCGGTGGTTAAAAACGGGGATTCATTTCATGTTTATTTTTCAGCAAAAAATATTGGAGGAACCAGCCGTATATTTTATGTTCCCGTGTTATTAAATGATAAAGTGATGGCTGTTGATACGCTCCGGCTATTTCCCGGCGAAACCAGGCAGGTGGCTGCATCCATCAGGGCGGAAGGAGAGGGACTTCAAAAAATTACGGTCAATGATCGTTCCCAATTGTTTAAAATATACCGGTTCAATAAGGATGCGCTTATACTGGATGTAAGACTAATTGGGCACAGGTCAGCATTGGATACCATCACAGATCTGTCGGGGTTTAATCATCCGGGGTCTGTTATTAAAAAAAATAAAACCGAAGTTCAGGGAGATAGTTTATTGCTGGGTGAAAATTGTTATGTAGAATTTGCCGGCAGCAATACGATAGATCACCTGGACACCAGCGTTACCATGATGGCATGGGTGCATCCAAAGGAAGTATCCGGCGGGCTGGTGGATGTATTTTCAAAAGGTGATAATCATGTACTGCAGGTGGTTGATGGAAAGCAGCTAAGTTTTTTTGCCGGCGGATGGGGCAGGGGCGATTGCACTGTTTCTTTGCCTGCCAACTGGCAAAACAACTGGCATCATATTGCCGGCGTATGTGATGGTAAAAGCCTGCGGGTTTATATTGATGGTGAGCTTAAAGGTTTGACCCAACTTGCGGAGGCAGTTAATCTTTCTGTAAAGAACAAATGGACCTTAGGCAGGAATGAGGAATTTCCTTCGCAAAGAATTTTTACAGGGTATATGGATAAAGTAAAAGTTTTTGCAGCCCCGCTAAGCCAGGCAGAAATACAGGAAATAATGAATCAGTGACAAAAAGCAAAAGGCCGGGCTGTTTAATGCCGGCCATTAACAATACTCCGCCTGGCTATCTTGTTCCGCAAACACGATTTTTTAGGCAATCCTTTGATGCTTCGCGGGTTTAAAAATTGAATCCAATCCTGGGCCCTATAATACCACCTCCGTCGCCAGGATGTGTTTCGTACCTGATGCTTATTTCAAAAGCATTGAACTGAACGCCCACAGAAGGGGCTGCAATAAAAGAACCCTGGGTAAGGGATTGCACTTTTCCCTGGCTGCCATAGTAAGTTTTTGTAGAGACAAAACCGATTTCGCCCATCACAAAAAAATGTTGATGGATAATGTATTTATATCCCGTTCTGACCGGTATCTGCAAACCCACTTTTTCCGGTTGCCCCTCAATTTTTTTTGGCAGAAACCCTATCGCGCCGGTTGTTAAAGTAACAAAGCCCGGACCCACATGATATGAAAAACGAACGGTAAGACCCATATCGAATTTATACAGATTTGAATACGATCCCACCGGCGCGCCTGCCTCCAACCCAAAGCCTGCGCTGAATTTTTTTGTTTCTTTTTGTGCCATAGCACTGATTGCGAAGCATACAAGTACTAAAAAAATAATAACTGTCTTTTTCATGTGTTTTGTTTTTAGGGGTGTTGAAGAAATAAATGAACAGGGTTTCCAGTGATAAATATTTTTATAGAATCCAGGTTGCAGGATCGTTTATTTAACTGGTTTGCTGGTCAAAGCTATTGCCAGACGGGGCGTGCAGAAATAATACCTTTGGGTGATTTTTTTATTTGAGTGGAGGGAAAATTTAACCTACCTTAAAGACGAAGGAATTTACCTTTCATTTATCATGGTAAATCATACACCCCGTTCTTGTTATCAGTGGTTGCCGGTTGTAATAATGATCTGTGTTTTTACAGCAATTTATTCTAACTCATCCGCACAGGACAGGCATTTAATACCGGAGAAAAGATGCCCGGTAAAAACCGTCAACTACAGCCAGGGGCTGATGAATAATTCGCTGACAGGCATCATTACAGATGTGCTGGGGTTCACCTGGGTTTCTACATCAGCCGGACTTCAGCGTTACAATGGGTATACATTGCAAACCATTACCCCTGTTGCCGGTGGTGATACCATTCATATCAATTACCCGGTTCATTTTTTGGAAGGAAAGGATAATTGCCTTTTAATTGGTTACAGAAACGGAATACTTGAGTACAGCACCGAAAGAAATTCTTTCAGAAAGGCGATCCAGGTAGCGCCGCATACCAGTTCAGGGTATGCCCTGATGCCCATTAAACAGACGGAAGAAGGTATTTGGTGCTTTGAAGAAAAAAAAGGGATGGTGATTTATAACAAAAACAGTGTCATCGTTGCTCGGTTTCCTGCAACGCAAACTGCCAATGTCGATGACATGATCCGGACGGAAGGATATAATATTACCAGGAAATTTGTTGCAGTTAATGAAAATTTCATTTTCATACGTGTATCGTCGAATTCCATATTACAAATAGATATCAGCACACACAAAACGAAAAATATTGATTATCCCGGCGGCGGCATCATTGGAATAGCATGCAATAACAGCAAAATTTTTGTTGCTTCCAGGGAGGGGCTGGCCTATATAAACATACAGGATGGGTTCATTTCAAAAGAGTCTTTGTATAAAAAGGTGAATGATTTTCCGGTAACCAGGAGCTCTATCGAGCTATCAGGCGAAAATCGTTTACTCGTTACCGTGGAAAAGCGGCTTTTTGAGTTTGATACTTTCTGTATTTGTCGTAAGGAAATTGTCGCGTTAAATCATGAACCCCTTCTTAAAACAGGTTATATACAAATTGCTTATGAAGACAGGTTCCGGCGCATCTGGCTGCTGACACACGAAGACATCAAAAGGATACAAAATGTGGAAACACCCTTCGCGCAATTTATCTATCCGAAAGAGAAAGATAATTTTGTGCGTTGTATATACTATGATAAAGATAAGAATATTGTACTGGCGGGCGCTTTTGCAGGACTTGTACAATTATATGATTCATCGGGCAATGCTTTGTGGGATAAGCCGGTAGGGAGCGACGACTTAAAGGGGATCCTTTCAATCGAAAAACTTTCAGACGATCACTATCTTATTGTAATCCTGGCAAAAGGGTTGTATATGCTTCGCCTGCAGGCAAAACAATTAACCCGGGTTGATCTAAGCCATATCTTACCTTTCCAATCAGACATACTGCAAAATTCCTATACCAGTAACCTGCAGCGCGTTGATGACAGCACGGTTTATATCTGCACAAAATCAAATGTCTACCGGTGCACGATACAAAACAACCAGGTAAAGACTGCTTCGCCATTGTTAAAAGCCAGTCTTATTAGCGGCTACACCGTTTCCAGTTTCCTGTATACTTCAGGTAAGAAACTTTGGGTAAGTACGCTTTCCGGCATAATTCTGCAACTTGATGAGCAGAATGAGCTTAAAAAAATTGCCATCCCGGAAAATCTTGTGGTGCGTTGCATGGCAGAAGATGGTAATCGCCATATCTGGGTGGGTACAGAGCGGGGGCTTTTTATATACGATGACGCCGGCGCATTATTGAAAAGCATAACCAGGGAGACCGGCTTACTGAGTGATTTTATTTATGCGCTGCAGCCTGCCGACAAAACCAATGATAATTTTTTCGCAAGCAGCAATTTCGGGCTCTCCTTTATTTCAAAAGACGGCAATATAAAAAACTACACCAGGGAACTGGGGCTGCAGGAGAATGAGTTTAATACGCTGTCCAGCGCAATATCCCCCACGGGCAAACTGTTTTTTGGCGGTATAAATGGAATTACTGCGTTTAATCCGGCCGGGCTTTCACGTGTCAAAGATTCTTCGCTTGTCAATATTACACGCCTTGTAGTGAATGATTCTTTATATAATTTGTACGGCAGCGAATGGAAAAGCGATTCAATAAGACTGGCCTACAACCAAAACCATATACAGTTCGATATTGCCGCTACCGGTCTGATGGATCCCAATGAATATCTTTATAAATACCGCCTGAACGGCTTTGAAAAATTATGGCAGACAACTAACCAGGCAACCGGAATCAGGTACACATTGCAACCGGGTACCTATTTGCTGGAGATTACCTGCAGTCCGATCCTTTTCTCGAAAGGTGTTTTTCAAAAAAAGATGGTAATCATAATAGATCCGCCCTTTTGGAATACCTGGTGGTTTATCCTGGTCGTGGTACTGGGGGCAGCATTAATCATTTTCGGCGCCAGCTATTATGTAATATGGCAACGCTATCAGTTAAAGTCAAGAAAACTGGAAATGAAGCAGCAGCTCGTTAATGAGCGGGAACGTATTTCCAGGGAACTGCACGACAATATCGGCTCGCAATTGAGTTATATCAGCAACAATATCGACTGGCTGGCAGAAACACCCAAAACTTTTACCAGGGAAGAAGAATCAAAGCGGCTGACGATTGTTAATGATACTGCCAAGAACCTGGTTGCCGATTTGCGCGAGACCATTTGGGCGATAAAAAAGGAATCCATCATGCTGGATGAACTTGCTGATAAACTGAAATCCTTTTTACAAACACAGTGTATTTTAAGACCGCAAATGGAGGTGGTCATTACAGAAAACATAGAAAAGAACTACAATTTTTCTCCTGTAGAGGCTTTGAATATTTTCCGTACCTGCCAGGAAGCAATTGTAAACAGCATCAGGCATTCACAGGCCGGAAAAATCCTTTTCAGCATTGAATCAGGCGATGGGAAAGATTTTTCATTCACCATAGAGGACAATGGCAAAGGCTTTGATCCTCAAAAACATTATCAAAATCACTACGGCCTTGAAAACATGATGCACCGGGCAAAGGAATCAGGCGCCGGGCTTTTTATCCGGTCGGAGCCGGGTATGGGAACAAGCGTATCGGTTATAAAATTTTCGGTTACCGGCAATGGAAGGCCGGCTTAACTAACCCAAAAGGATTATTGCTTTGCTTCCGGTAATTAAGGAACTTGCAGTATCCATCAATCATGAAAAAAATACCCGTTGGCATAATAGACGACAAATCGCAGAACCGCCTGCTTTTCGCAGAGCGGTTGAATTTTTCTGCTGAAATAATGGTTACACTTACTGCCAGCGATGGGGAGGACTTCCTTGAACAGATGAAGAAACTGGATTTTCAGGACCGTCCCGCAGTTATACTAATGGATATTGAGATGGAAGGCATGGATGGTATTGCTGCCGTAAGAGCAGGCAAAATCCTGTATCCCGAAGTGCGTTTCTTAATGCTGACTGTTTTTGATGATGAGGACAAAATATTTGAGGCAATCAAAGCCGGCGCTGATGGGTATATACTTAAGAATGAAAAAGTGTCATTGATCATCGATTGCATTATACAACTGGCTGAATACGGAACCGCCCCTATCAGCCCGAGAATAGCCCGTAAAACACTTGATTTATTAATGAATGCCTCGATAGAAAAAATGGTGAAGGACGACAGGGAAGAATATGACTACGCATTATCGGAACGTGAAACAGAGATACTAAAACTGATGACAGACGGGTACAGTTATAAACAAACCGCAGAAAAATTATTCATCAGCAGCAATACCGTAAAAAAGCATCTCGCCAATATCTATCACAAACTGCATGTAACATCAAAAGCCCAGGCAATAAAAATTGCTACCAAAAACAAATTGATTTAAATGTAAAACGAGGAAGAGATTTGATTGATTGCGCTGACCGCAACGCTATACCCGCAGAAAGATTTTCTTTTTGTACATAAAATACAGGAAGCACCATTTCAGCAATACAAAGGTTATCGCCATCACTACAATGTCGTAAGGGTTACCGGCCAGTTGACCTGCCCATTTAAAAAATGCATCATTGCTAAAATTCCAGTTAATGAATTTGCCCGACATATAGATAAGAATGGAGTTCATGCCAATTACTTTAAAGAAGAAGGCCCATTGCTGGTAGCCGCACACATCAATGATATAGTAAAAAACAGCCAGCAGTGCAAGGCTGTAGCCACCGGTATTTAATACAAAAGAACTTGTCCATAAATTTTTATTGATGGGAAAACTTAGATCCCACAGGTGCGCAAGGCCTATAAAGATTAAACCGGTAACGGCCATGTACACGGCTTTTTTGGATGGATCCAGTTTTGCCATTTTCAGGAAATCGCCGGTAAGGATGCCCAGCAGACCGGTGGCTATGGCTGGTATGGTAGATACAATGCCTTCGGGATCGTGAATAACCAGGTAGAGTTTTCCCGGAACGATGAACCTGTCGATATAAGAAGCAAAATTCCCCTGCATAGTCAGATCCCCGGCCGGAAAGCCCGGCGCAGCATTGAACCGCAGCAATAACCAATAACCAGCCAGCAACCCTGCAAACCAGGTTGCCTGCGCCCGGACACCCGAATAAATGTAAATAATATTGGCAAAAATATACGCAAGCCCAATGCGTCCCAGCACACTGGCAAACCTTATTTCTGCAAATGGTTTTATTTGCAGGCCGTTATTGGCAATAATGCCCAGTGCCACCAGTATTAAACCTCTTTTTATAACGCGCAACAGTACCTGCTTTTTGGTTTTCCCTTTTTCCATTTCACGGCCAACCGAGTAGGGGGTGGCTACGCCGGCAATAAAAAGGAAAAGCGGGAAGATGAGATCATAAAAATGAAAACCATGCCAGGCCGGGTGTTCAAATTCTGTGGACAGCAGGCCCCAGAAAGAGGAGCCCGTAGCTTTAAAAAGCGTGTGAAAAATCCCTTCTGCACCCATTATCCAGAACATGTCAAAGCCCCGAAGGGCATCAAGGGAATAAAGTCTTTCCGGGCGGTTGGGTGTTGCTGAAAGCATATGTTGGTATTGATTTAAATTCTTATTGTTTTTTTATTCCGGCAAAATACGGTGTAAACGCTGCACTTGTTACCCGACTGGCGAATAAATAAGCGATCGAAACAACATAAATAGCATGCTGGAGTTCAAATTATCCCTCCTTTCATTGCTTTTATTTTATGGCAACTGCTGATGCACTTTATATGGGCGCTTCTCGCCCGAACGCAGCAACGCAGCGCTTGTTGACAGGCTGAATAAAAGATACCGATCAATAACAAAAAACTTTTATCTTGCCCGCAAGATTTGAAAGGCATTACAAACAATCCCTCCAGCAAGCTACCATCATGAAAAACAAGTCAATCATTGTATTATTAACGCTATTTCTATTTACCGTGGTTTGCAGGGCGCAGCACACGCTTACGGTAAAAGTAAATGAGCCCAAAGGCACCATACAGCCAACCATGTGGGGCATTTTCTTTGAGGATATTAATATGGGGGCCGATGGTGGCATCTATGCGGAACTGGTTAAAAACCGCTCTTTTGAATTCAATAAACCCCTGATGGGCTGGAAGATACTGGGCAAACCGGCGACTGAAGGAGATTTTACCGTGCTTAACCGCGGAATGGAAAACACGGCCAATCCAAGATTTTTACGCGTAGTGCTTCATAACAACGCACAGGGAAGTATTGGTCTTAACAATGAAGGATTCCGGGGTATGGGTATTAAAAACGGTTTGCAGTACGATTTTTCAGTCATGTACAGGCAAACCGCTGCCAGCATAAAAATGCACATTGAACTGATTAATGAAAAAGGAGAAAAGATCGGCGGCACGGTTGCCACCGCCGGATTTACCGGTACCACCTGGAAAAAACAAACCGCCAGTTTTACCGCTGTTGCTGATGCCCTGAAAGCAAGTATGAATATCTGGCTGGAAGGAGATGGCACGATCGATTTGGATATGGTATCGCTTTTTCCAACCGACACATGGAAAAAAAGACCCGGCGGTATGCGTGCAGACATGGTACAAATGCTGGCCGATTTGAAACCTGGCTTTATCCGTTTCCCCGGGGGCTGTATTGTAGAAGGTTTTGATTTGACTAACCGCTACCAATGGAAAAAAACCGTTGGCCCGGTAGAAGAAAGACAACTTATTATGAACCGGTGGAACGTAGAATTTGCCCACCGCCCTGCACTCGATTATTTTCAAACTTTTGGCCTGGGCTTTTTTGAATATTTTCAACTGGCGGAGGACATTGGCGCCGAACCCCTGCCCATACTGAACTGTGGCATGGCCTGCCAGTTTAATTCTGCAGAGCTGGTGCCGCTGGATGATCTCGACCCCTATGTACAGGATGCACTGGATCTCATTGAGTTTGCTAACGGCGATGTGAATACGAAATGGGGAAAACTGCGTGCCGGCATGGGCCACCCCGCACCCTTCCATTTAAAGTTGATGGGTGTTGGCAATGAAAACTGGGGGCCGCAATACCTGGAGCGCCTGAAAGTATTTACAAAGGCCATCAAATCGAAGTATCCTGATATAAAACTGGTTAACAGTTCGGGTACCGATCCCAATGGCGACAGGTTCGACTACCTTAATAACGAACTGCGCAGTATGAATGCAGATATTATTGATGAACATTATTACCGGAAACCGGAATGGTTTTTCAGCAATGCCAGGCGTTATGATAACTATCCGCGCAGCGGGTCAAAAATATTTGGTGGCGAGTATGCTTCCCATAGCGATAAGGTGGCCAATGGAGAAAATAAAAACTGCTGGATAGCTGCCTTGTCGGAGGCTGCCTTTATGACCGGGCTGGAACGCAATGCGGACGTGGTAAACATGGCTTCCTATGCGCCTTTGTTTGCGCATATAGATGGCTGGCAGTGGACGCCGGATCTTATATGGGTAAACAACCTCCAGTCTTACGGCACCCCGGATTATTATGTGCAGCAATTGTATTCGCTCAACAAGGGTACCAAAGTGGTTCCCATTACATTAAACAACGATGTGGTGGCAGGGCAGGATAGTCTGTATGCCGCTGCCTGTATAGATGAGAAAACCAATGACCTGATTGTAAAAGTGGTCAACGCATCCGGTAAGATGCAATCAAATATATTGTTGCTGCAAGGCATAAAAAAGCCGGGTGCTCATGGAAAACTAACTGTGCTGCAAAGCGATAATTTATTTAGTGTCAATTCATTTGCAGAACCACGAAAAATAGCGCCCAAAGAAACTGATATGACTATAAAGGGAAACCGGATTGAGCTGGTTGCTGCGCCTTATTCTGTAAGCGTGTTACGGGTGAAGCTGATGTAATAATGCCGGTTTACGGTACGTCAACACACAGCATCATAGCGCCATAGGCAATCATAGTTTTTTTGCGCAGGCTCAGGTCCTTCTATCCTCCTATGATTTTATATAGTAAAACAAATGAATGCCTATAAAAAATCTACCACAGCCTGTATAACCTTTTTGTTGCGGTAAATCTTTTTATGGCCCAGTCCTTTTGTGATTAAGAAAGATACATTGGGGTAATTGGCTGTTCTTACCGGTTCAACATCTTTAAGGGGTGTTACTTCGTCATCTTTGTCGTGCGCCCAGAGAATGGGCGCCTGAATGTGCTGCAATGCCCGCGGAATAGAGAAATGGGACGAAGGAGCGCCGCCTTTGGCCTGGATTATTTTTTCAAATTCTGCTCTAACGGCTTCGTTTAGTTGTAAAAAACGAAAAAAACTGCCGATAGCAGTTTTGGTTTCAGTAAGCGGTGCAATCAGCGCCACCCTGCAGTTTTCATGGGGTATTTTTTCTATAAAATGTGTTACCGCCAGGCCGCCAAAAGAATGGGCCATAAAACTTTGTATTATGCCAACATTGAAATAGACAGCCGTAATCATTTCTATATAAAGGGGCAGTGTAATTTGCCTGCCACCCGAAATACCATGACCCGGTGCATCAAACGCCAGTACTTCGTAGCCTTTTTCTATCAGCGCCTCAATATAATCAGCAAAGTTTTTACAGGATGACTCAAAGCCATGCAGTATCAGGACCCTTTTGCTGCCGCCGCTGTTCCATTTAAAACCATTGACAGTATTGCCTTTAACGCGCAGGCTGATGGGCGTACCCCGGTTAAATATGGGGGGTGCCTCTTTCCTGTTCCTGTAAAAAGGGGTGCAGAATATTTTATAAGCTTGTTGAGCCGCTCTTTTCTTTGAAATAACCGCCAGTAAATTAAGCCGGGCACGCAAATAATTAATAGCCAGTATTTGTCCTAATTTCATGGCGGTAAAGATAAATCATGCAAATTGTAATCGCCGGAACCGGTAATACCGCCACTGTGCTGGGTAAAAAACTAAAAGCCGCAGGACACCATATTGTACAGGTGTTTGGAAGAAACCATGAAGCTGCTATTTTACTGGCCAATGAACTGGAAGCATATTCCTGTTCATCCTGGGCAGGTGTTACACAGCATGCGGAATTGTACCTTATTGCCATTGCGGACCAGGCCTTGCTGGGTGGGGAAGTGCATTTAAAGTTAAAAGATCAGATAGTGGTGCACACTGCAGGGGCTGTACCAATGGCCGTTCTTAAAAATATTTCTTCCTGCTATGGTGTGCTGTACCCTTTTCAAACCATAAGAAAAGAAGTGGAGCCATTACCGGAAATACCCTTGCTGGTAGATGCCAATACGGATGCTGTAAGGGAAAAATTATTGGTTCTTGCAAAGTCAATGGCAAAACAGGTAAGCCTTGCCAATGATGAAGAAAGAATAAAATACCATTTATGCGGGGTCATGACCAATAATTTCAGCAATTATCTATATACGCTCACGGAAGCATTCTGTGAAAAAAACGGTATCCGTTTTAGCAATCTTTTGCCTTTAATTGATGAAACAGCCAGCCGTCTTCATCATTTTTCTCCCCGCCAGCTGCAGACCGGGCCGGCTGCAAGAAAAGACGGGGCTACCATTGAGCGGCATCTTGCTTTACTAAAGGATGAACCGGTGCTCAAAAAAGTCTACCAGTTATTTTCGGAAGAGATAATGAAATATCACCGGTAAATAGTTGGATTTGTTAAAATAAGCGAAACGCACCATAAGCAAATCAGAAAACACAGGTTTCGGTCAGACTGGTACAATACTTGAAAACAGTACCAATAAAATCTTGTGTTGAAATATTATTTTAGCCTGGTTGTCATAGCAATTTGTTTATTGTCCTGCTCAAAAAAAACAGCCCCTGTTTCGCACAATGCGTATGGTTCAAGAAACGCCGTACACCGCGATGCTGCGATTTCCACCGCCACCATGAATTCCGATATCATTAACGGTGTAAATGCCTATCGACGTGCAAAAGGCTTGCCGCCACTTCGTTTAATGGCATTGGCGGCAACTGAAGCTGCCAGGCACAGCAGTGATATGGCCAGCAAAAAAGTTCCCTTTGGGCATGCCGGATTCAACCAGCGCGCCATCAATATTGCCAATGAACTGCATGGCACTTCTTCAACCGGTGAAAATGTGGCATTTGGTAAAATGACCTGGAAACAGGTGATTGATGCCTGGCTTAAAAGCCCTGCGCACAAGGCCAATATTGAAGGTACATTTAATTATACCGGTGTGGGTGTTGCCAAAGACAGCCGGGGCGTGATTTATTACACACAAATCTTTGTAAAAAAATAATTTAAAAGGTTTTCGACTTCAACTTTGCCAAAGCTAAGACCGGTTATAGCAGCTTTGGCAAAGTTTCATCTTATAAAAAAAACATTTTTTGGACAGCTTCTTAGATAAACTGAAGTAAATTGCCAGCATGAGCAATACCATCATTTCAGTAAAAAATCTTTATAAGAAGTATGGCGAGTTTGAAGCTGTAAAAGGCATAAGCTTCGATGTATACGAAGGCGAAGTATTTGGTCTGCTGGGCCCCAATGGTGCGGGCAAATCCACCACGCTTGAAATTATTGAAACACTGCGCGCTAAAACCAGTGGAACCGTACTGGTTGACTGTCTTAACCTGGACACTGCTCCGGACGACATAAAAAAAATAATAGGCGTACAGCTGCAAACATCCGGTTATTATCCCGGTTTAAATCTTACTGAACTGATTGAACTTTTTTCAGGCCTGTACAACCGCTCTGTAGACGCAAAAGAATTGCTTGGCCTGGTTAATTTGCAGGATAAGGCAAAAGCTAAGTTCAAAGAATTAAGCGGCGGCCAGAAACAACGTTTTTCCATCGCCACCACGCTTATCAACCAGCCAAAGATTATTTTCCTGGATGAACCCACCACCGGCCTTGATCCGCAGGCCCGCAGAAACCTCTGGGATTTGATCATCAGCATTCGCTCAAAAGGCACCACCGTTATAATTACCACCCACTATATGGATGAAGCAGAGGTATTATGTGATCGCGTGGCCATTATAGATGCCGGAAAAATTATTGCCATCAATTCGCCCGGCGTTTTGATCGACGACCTGGTAGCTACTGGTTTTCGAAGGCCGCAGGCAGTAAAAAAAGCCAGCCTTGAAGATGTATTTCTGAACCTGACGGGCAAGGAGTGGAGAGACGAGTAACCAACCAAATTGCACTGTTCAAAATAATTGGCTTAGCAGAAAGCCCGCATGTCTTTTATACCGACCATGTAATCAGCGCCTGTGGCGGGTTGAAGATATAAAGCAGCATTGCTGATTGCGGAATTTTGAGATTTTACGATTTGCAACGCACCGGCAGCTAAAGAAATCACAAAATCACTCCTTCTCAAAATCAGCAATGTTTTCCAGATTCATCACATTTCCATATTTTCACATTGTTCCTGATTACTGTAAGAAAATAAATTATTATGGATCTACGCTACCCGGTTGGTCATTACGAACCGCAACCATATTCTGTAAAACAAAAACAGGACTGGCTGAACGATATTAAATTTTTGCCGCAATCGCTGGAAAATTCAATCCTGAATTTAGATGAATCGCAGCAGCTAACACCCTATCGCGAAGGTGGCTGGACGGTGAAGCAGGTGGTACACCATGTGGCCGACAGCCATATCAACGCCTACTGCCGCTTTAAATTGGGTTTAACAGAAGACAATCCCACCATACGTCCATATGAAGAACAATTATGGGCAGAATTAAGTGATACACATCATTTACCTACCAATGTTTCCATCACTCTCTTGTATGCGCTGCACACAAGATGGTATGAGTTGCTTAAAAATATCATTGACAAAGAGTGGGAGCGGACAGTTATTCATCCTGCTGCCGGCAAGCAATGGACACTGTGGCATTTACTGGGTATGTATGCCTGGCATGGCAGGCATCACGTGGCCCACATCACTTCTTTACGGGAACGCAAAGGATGGTAGCATGCATGAATTTGCGGCAGGCCTCATTCCAATCATACAGTTTTAAATTCAATATGTTTCCATGAAATGGAAAACGCTTTCTTCCCAATACATCAGCAATCATATTTATTTTACCGCGCGGAAGGATCGTTGCCAGAGAGCGGATGGCGCTATCATAGATCCTTATTATGTGGTAGAACTGCCCACTTCAGCCACTGCACTGCCCCTTACAGAAGATGGCAGGATTGTACTGGTAAAGCAATACCGTCATCCTATAGACGAAGTAATTCTTGAAACGCCCGGCGGTTTTATAGATAAAGGCGAGGACTTTACCACTGGCATGAAAAGAGAATTGCTGGAAGAAACAGGCTATTCGTTTTCGCATATTGAACCGCTTGGCCGGGTGGCTGCCAATCCCGGGTTGCTGAATAATTATACGGAGCTTTTTCTTGCAACCGGTGGCAAAAAGATAAACACCCAGCAATTGGATCACAATGAAGAAATAGAGATTGTACTGGTAACTATAGAAGAGTTAATTGGTATGCTGATGAAGCAGGAAATCAAACAATCGCTGCATGTTAACTGCATCTTTTTTGCATTACTGAAACTGGGCAGGCTAAAGTGGCAATGATGGGATGTTTCAATAGTCGGCAGTTCTCTTCCCGAACGGTTATTTGTATTAAAAAACCACTTCGCCTACAACAAACACGCTTCCGCAAACCAGTATCAGATCCCTTTTTGTTGCATGGCTCAATGCCTGTTTCACGGCAGTATTTACATCGGGATAGTGATTACCGGTAAGGCCTGTACTATTTCCCTTCAGGGCAAGCTGGTCTTCGGGTAATGCCCTTGGTATCTGCGCTTTGGTAAAATAATAGGTGGCCCGTGGCGGCAGCAGCTTTAGCACCTTGTCTGCTTCCTTATCCTTTACCAGTCCAATAATAATGTGCAGGTTTTCGTGATCCGTTATTTCAATTTGCTCAGCAATTTGTTTGATGCCGTCTTCATTATGTCCTACGTCCAGCACCAGCAAAGGCTCACGGTGCACAATATCCCACCTTCCATGAAAGCCTGTAATATTTTTTGTATAACGCAATCCTTTTTGGATGGCGGCTTCTTTAATATCCCATCCCTGTTGTTGCAATTGTTTTACCGATTCAAGAACGGTCAGCACGTTTTTAAGCTGGTAAATACCCTGCAGGTCCAGTTCATAGGAAACATGCGCATCGGTTAGCTTATTTACCGCTGTTAGCTGTAATGACCAGGCATTTTCATGCCAGTCAATCACATAGAAATGATCGGTGGCTATAACCAGCGGCGCATTTTCCTGCGACGCCTTATCAATAAAAACAGGTTTTGTTGCCGGCAGTGTTTCTCCAATTACCACCGGAACGGAAGGCTTGATAATACCTGCTTTTTCATGCGCAATTTTTTCCAGGCTGTTACCCAGCAAGTTCATGTGATCCCATCCAATATTGGTAATAACGGAGAGCACAGGCGTTATAACATTCGTACTGTCCAGCCGGCCGCCCAGGCCCACTTCTATAACGGCAATGTCTATCTCTTCTTTCACAAAATAATCAAATGCCATGGCCACCGTAATTTCAAAGAAAGACGGCTCCAGTGAAATAATTAAAGGTTTGATGCGTGCTACAAAATCAACTACAAAATCTTCATCAATCATTTTGCCATCAATTTTGATGCGTTCCCTGAAGTCTTTAAGATGGGGTGAAGTATACAAGCCTGTTTTATAGCCGGCCGACTGTAAGATGGCTGCCAGCATGTGGCTGGTAGAGCCCTTGCCATTGGTGCCGGCCACATGAATACAGGTTAATTTTTTATGGGGATTGCCCAGCGCTTCACAGAGTGCAATGGTATTGGTAAGGTCTTCTTTAAATGCCGCCGCGCCTATACGGCTGTACATGGGCAGTTTGGTAAAAAGATAATCAAGGGTTTGCTGATAGGTCATCATGGGGTGGCAAAGATAATGCAAGTGAGGGTTTATAGTTTTTAGTTCGCAGTCTGAAAGCCAGAATAATTAGTCCGGATATTTCGCTGCAATAGTCTATCGCAACAATCCCATAGGGATGAAATAAATAGATAATTAGTTCTACATATTTCAGCTGCGATGGCCTATCGCTAATAATCCCGAAGGGATGACATTAATATAGAATGTTAATGTGATTTGTATGTAAAACCCCGAAGGGGGTGACATTTTGTAATTGGTCGGTGAGACACCGGGCATGGGATCAGTGAGGCAGTGGCGAAGAATGGTATCCGCGATTAGTGAGGCACTGACTATGAAATGGTATCCGCGGCCGGTGTCTCACCGACCGCAATTGATATCCGAGGTCGGTGTCTCACCGGCCGCAATGCAACTATAGAGACATGATTTAATATATAATCTCATCCTTGACAGATGATAGCTAATTGTAAAAGAAGATGGGCGTATGCCTAATTATTGATTCTAAAATTGATGATTACCGTTCCGGTTTGTTCGTCGTCGCCACCGGGACTAACATTTAATTTGGATTTTTTTACAATTTCAATGGCTTTGTCTTTATAGGAAGAGGAGGAGGTGGTTGAACCTCTTGGCTGATAGGAAGCACTTAACACATTGCCGCTTTTGTCAATTCTTACATCGACGGCTACTTTTTCATTCGTATCAAAATCGCCCTGGTAACTGTATACTTTTGTAAAATACCTGCCTGCGAGCCCCCTTGCAATAGTGGCCCCCGAATTTCCGTGACCACCACCCGTATAATTCTTGCTGTTGGGATCGCCACCGGGTCTTCCCTGGTCGCCTTTTCCACCGGCAATGCCTTCACTGCCGCCCTTTTTATAACTGTCTGCTTCATTGCCACCCGTGCCCGTTCCATTTACACCTTTAAACACCGCTTTGGCAACGGGTGGTTTAGGTGCAGGCGGTACTGGTTCAGTTGCTTTTGGAATTATCTTTTTGGGTTCTGCCTTTTCTGCAATTTTTGTAGCCTCGGGTTTGCTAACCGGTGGCTTTTTTATTTCTGGTGCATCCGGGTCTTTGTCGTCTGTTGCCGGATCTTTTACTTCCTCTTTCTGTGTTTCCACCTGTTTGGGTGGGGTATATTGTTGCTGATCCTGCGGAGCTGGTTTGCCAGGCTCAAAAGGCTGATCATTGCCCAGTCCGGCATCGCTGTTGCCCAGGTTTACTTCAATACCCTCTTCCGGCACCGGCTGAAGTATGGCTGGAGTAGTCCATCCCACTAAAAAAAGAAAAAGAAACAGCAGGAGTAGAATGGCGAGCGTAATAGTTCCCGCCTGCATATTTTTTTTGGATTCAAATCCGGCATCCGTAGCGTTTGTCATAAAACCTGGGTTAGTAATATAAAGTTATACGGTTTGCTGATAACGTTGCAAGTATAATGCTAATTACAAAAGGGTGGTGCAGCGTTCTGTTAAAATTCGTGAGGCGTGAGACGTCAGACGTCAGACGTGAGTGCTTTTAGTGTCGTTATCGTGGTGACGGCTGCCGGGGTCTTCCTCACGTCTCACGCCTGACGCCTCACGACATTTCTCACGCCTCACGACATTATTTATCGAAACCATTATTCCAGCCGCTGCCTTTCAGCTTTGCCACCTTGTCCAGTACTTCTGTTTCTAATTGTTTTTTATAGGCGGCTACTTTCTGACCCACGCTATCATCAAAAGCGCCAATAATACTCGCCGCCAAAATACCCGCATTTTTTGCTCCATTTAAAGCAACGGTAGCAACTGGTATTCCGTTGGGCATCTGTAAAATAGACAAAACAGAATCCCATCCATCTATTGAATTGGATGATTTAATAGGAACGCCAATTACAGGCAGCGAGGTAATCGAAGCCACCATACCCGGCAAATGCGCGGCGCCACCCGCACCCGCAATGATCACTTTTAAGCCCCTTTCCTTTGCACTGCCGGCGTACGACACCATGCGCATGGGGGTACGGTGTGCAGACACTACCGTAAGCTCAAAAGGTATCCCGAATTCCTTTAGCATATCAGCAGCGGCCTGCATAACGCCAAGATCGCTGTCGCTGCCCATTATTATTCCTGCCTTGGGGTTCATATACCGTAATTTAAGCGCAAAGAAAATACAAAAAATGCACAATGAACCCGGCAGGGGTAAAAAGCATTATAAACAAGCAATTTTATGATTAATTTCAATTGGTTAACAAATGACGCTTGCCTTTTCACCTTCTATAACTATTAATCGTTTTTTAATGAAATGGCGACTGCTATAGGTCTGCTTTTGTTCATTGTAGCTGCAATTCTCTCTATATTTGGTTTTTCATATAACTATTGTCTCCACAAGTATGCTTTACAGAAGTTCGCGGGTGAAATTTGCCCCTGTCTGCGCCATAGCCCTATTTACTTTAACAGTCGCTGCTTGTAAAGGAAAGCCAGAGGCCGTTAAGCCAAAAGAAGCACCGCCCACTGTTGTAGATATCATTGTTGCCAGTCCCCAGGGTATTACCAATACAGTAGAAGCCAACGGCAGTGTAGTGGCCAACGAATATGTTGAACTGCATCCTGAAGTCAGCGGCCGCATCATTTACCTGAATGTTCCCGAAGGGCATGCGGTGGAAAAAGGTACCATTATAGCGCGCATAAACGATGCGGATCTGCAGGCGCAGCTTTCAAAAAGCAAAGTGCAGCTGGACCTGGCGCAGAAAACAGAAGAACGTTACAAAAAACTGCTTGAACTGAACGGACTTAACCAGGCAGATTATGACAATGCGCTTAACCAGGTTAACAGCCTGAAAGCCGATATTCAATATACCCAAACGCTGATCGATAAAACTGTTATCAAAGCCCCATTCAGTGGTGTATTGGGTTTACGACAGGTAAGTCCTGGTGCCTTTGTTACCGCTGCCAATATCATCGCCACTATTCAGCAGGTAGCAAAAGTAAAAATTGATTTTACGATTCCGGAAGAGTACAGCAATATCATAAAAAAAGGCAACCTGGTAGATGTTGAAGTAGATGCTGCCACCCAGACAAGAAAAAAAGCATTGGTGATAGCTACCGAACCGCAGGTAAACCTTGCCACCCGCAACCTGAAAGTGCGGGCCTTGCTGCAAAACGGCACCGCTAATCCCGGAGCATTTGTAAAAGTTTTTGTAGATGCAGGCGGTAATAAAAAAGCCGTAATGATTCCCACCAATTCAATTATACCGGATGATAAAAACAGCCAGGTAATACTGGTAAAAAGTGGCAAAGCCGCTTTTGTAAATGTAACGACCGGCGTACGTGAAAGCAATAATGTGGAAGTACTGACCGGCATCAAACCAGGCGACAGCGTTGTGGTGACAGGGGTATTGTTTGCAAGGCCAAAAGCTCCTTTAAAAATAAGAGGCGTTAAAACACTTGAACAATTGGCAAAAGCCCAGTAACACAACAAACAGCGGGCCTTATCCTAAAAAAAATCCAGACAATTATTGCCAGCCGGTAAGGCACTAAAACAATTTAGCCAGTTTACACAGCATGAATATTTCAGAACTTTCTTTGAAGCGGCCGGTTCTGGCCACGGTCATGAACCTGATGATCATACTATTTGGAATAGTAGGATTTACTTTTCTTGCGGTACGCGATTACCCGGCTATCGACCCGGCCATCATTACCGTAAGCACCAGTTATACCGGCGCCAACCCCGATATTATTGAAAGCCAGATAACAGAGCCGCTGGAAAAACAGGTAAATGGGATTCCGGGTATCCGCACAGTTACTTCTTCCAGTTCACTGGGCAGCAGCAATATTACGGTAGAGTTTAACCTGGGTGTTGACCTGGAAGCGGCCGCCAGCGATGTTCGTGATAAGGTAGGACAGGCAGCAAGAAATCTGCCGCTTGATATAGATGCGCCACCTGTTATCAGCAAGGCCGATGCCAACAGCGATTTTATTCTGATTCTGGCCGTGCAAAGCCGCAGCAAAAGTTTGCTTGAACTGAGTGATTATGCCGAAAATGTTTTGCAACAGCAATTGCAAACCATTGACGATGTTAGTTCGGTTAATATTTTCGGGCAAAAAAGATATGCCATGCGCGTGTGGCTCAACCCCGATAAAATGAATGCCTATGGTGTGGCATTTAATGACATACGTACTGCATTAAACAGTGAGAATGTTGAACTGCCACCTGGAAAAATTTATGGAGATAACACGGAGATGCTTATACGCACTTTGGGCAGGCTTACATCGGAAAAACAATTTCATGACCTGATTATAAAGGAAGACAGTACCGGTATTGTACGGCTGGGCGATATTGCCAGGGTGGAACTGGGCCCGGAAACACTGGAACAAAGCTGGAAATACAATGGGGTTAATGCCGTTGGACTGGCCATTATTCCGCAACCCGGCGCCAATAACATACAAATTGCCGATGAATTTTATAAAAGATTTGAACAGATTAAGAAATCCAACAAATCAGACATAGAAATCAATGTGCTCATTGATAATACGCAGAATATCCGTAATTCGCTGGCCGAGGTAAAAGAGACACTTATTATTGCGTTTATACTGGTAGTACTGGTAATTTTCTTTTTTTTCCGCAACTGGCTGATAGCCGTGCGGCCCCTGATAGACATACCGATTTCGCTGATAGCCACTTTCTTTATCATGTATGTATCGGGCTTTTCCATCAATATACTTACACTGCTGGGTATTGTACTGGCCACGGGGCTGGTGGTAGATGATGGTATTGTGGTAACAGAAAATATTTTCCGCAAACTGGAAGAGGGCATGCCGATTCGCAAAGCCGCACTGGAAGGAAGTAAGGAAATTTTCTTTGCCATTATTTCAACCTCCATTACCCTGGCGATTGTGTTCCTGCCGGTTATATTCCTGCAGGGGTTTGTAGGACGCCTGTTCCGCGAGTTTGGCGTTGTGCTGGCAGCCGCGGTATTGATTTCTGCATTTGTATCGCTTACCATAACGCCTGTGTTGAATGTATACCTTACCCGTAAAGACAGCCAGCATGGCTGGTTTTATGTAAAAACGGAGCCGTTTTTTACAGGTATGGAAAATGGCTACAAACGCATGCTAAAGGGTTTTATGAAAGTAAGATGGGTGGCCTGGATAATTATTGCGGCCTGTGCACTCATCATCTGGCTTACTATTACCACTTTAAAAAGCGAAATAGCGCCCCTGGAAGACAGGAGCAGTATCCGCTTTACCGTTACCGGTGCCGAAGGTATGAGCTATAATGCCATGGCGAATTATACCGATCGCATCTCCAATTATTTATACGATTCTGTGAATGAAAGGGATTTTGTATTTGCCCGGACGCCCGGCGGGGGCGGGGGTGGGGGCAGTGTCAATTCGTCCCAGCCACGTATTGGCCTGATAAGCCCTGAATTGCGAAACAGAAGCCAGTCAGATATTGCCAATGATCTGCAACGCAAACTGGGCAGGTTCAATGATGCGCGCATATTTGCAGTGCAGGAACAAACCATATCCGTAGGCGCCGGCTCACGCGGCAGTTTACCGGTATCCTTCATTCTGCAGAACCAGGATCTGAACAAGCTGAAAGAAGTGATTCCAAAATTCCTGGAAGAAGTGAGGAAAGACAAAACCTTTTCTAACGCCGATGTAAACCTGAAATTTAATAAACCGGAAGTACAGATTACGCTTGACCGTATGAAGATTAAAGATCTCGGTTTGTCCACCCAGGACGTTATTTCTGCCATGCAGGCCGCATTCAGCGGTGGCAGGCTGGCCTATTTTATTCAAAATGGTTACCAATACCAGGTAATTGCACAGGTAGACCGTACCGACAGGGACAAGCCAACGGATATTACCCGGCTGTATGTAAGAAACAATGTGGGGCAAAACATACCGCTGAATGCGGTGATACATATGGAAACCAGCAGCAGCCCGTCTACCTTGTACCATTTTAACCGTTACAAGGCTGCAACTATTTCTGCCTCATTAGCAGAGGGACAAACAATCGGCGATGGCATCAAAGCCATGCAGGCTATTTCTGCCAGACTGCTGGATGAAACATTCCAGACATCTTTATCGGGTCCTTCACGTGATTACGTTGAAAGTTCTTCCAATATATTATTTGCATTTGGACTGGCACTTATACTCATCTACCTGGTACTGGCCGCACAGTTTGAAAGTTTTCTTGATCCATTTACGATTATGCTTACCGTGCCGCTTGCACTGGCGGGCGCATTGCTGAGCCTGTGGGTCTTTAATCAAACACTGAATATTTTTTCTGAAATAGGTATGATTATGCTGATTGGGCTGGTAACCAAAAACGGAATTCTTATTGTGGAATTTGCCAATAAGAAAAGAGAAATCGGCCTGTCGAAACTGGATGCCGTGATAGAAGCAGCGGCGCAAAGGTTGCGCCCCATTTTAATGACCAGTCTTGCCACGTCTTTTGGCGCATTGCCCATTGCACTAAGTCTCGGTGCAGCTTCCACCAGCCGTATCCCTTTGGGTATTGTGGTGGTTTGCGGCATTATGTTTTCCCTGATACTGACATTGCTGGTTATTCCTGCGGTGTATACATTTATATCCGGTACACATAAGGTACATCAAACAAATATTACGGAATAACTTAACAAAATGAAGCGGCTATTTTTTTCTTTCCCACTGCTATTATTATTTGCAACAGGTGTAGCCCAGCAACTGCGTTTACAGGAGGCCGTAAGTCTAGCCCTGAAAAACAGCCTGGATATACAACTGGTAAAAGACAACCAGGAGATAAACGTTGTAAATAATAATATAGGCATTGCCGGCGGTCTGCCGGTAGCTACCCTTACCGGTTCAGACAATGAACAATCGGTGAACATAAAACAGAAAATCAGCCAGAAAGTAAATGGCGCCGATACCAGTTACAATATCATCCGCAACGGAGCCACTTCCAACCAGCTGGCGGCCAGTGCAGGCGGCAGTATCTTACTGTACAACGGTTTGCGCGTTAAGGCCACCAAAAAAAGGCTGGAAGAACTGGAAAAACAAGGCCAGGAATACATCAGCTCGCAGATACAAAATGTAATTGCTGCAGTAATGACCAGTTACTACGATGTGGTACGCCAGCAGAGTTACCTGAAGACTTTTGATCAGTCTATAGCCGTAGCAGAAAAAAAATTAGAGATTGTAAAAGCCCAGCAGAGTGTAGGCATGGCCAATAACGCCGATTTGTTTCAATCGCAGCTCGATTTGAATAACCTGCAATTGTCTAAAACGCAGCAGCAACTGGTCATTGACCAGGCTAAAACCGGCCTGCTTACACTGCTTACCCTGCGGCCCGATTCAACCATTGCCATCAGCGATACCATACTAACAGATAAATCGCTGGTTTTAGGAACCGTGCTGGACAATCTTACCAGCAATCCCGATATTGTTGCAGCCAGTCAGCAAATAAGGATCAATGAACTGATAGAGAAAGAAACGGCCGCGCAACGCTATCCAACCATAAGGGCCAGCGCAGGGTACAATTATAACCGCACACAAAACACTGCCGGGCAAACACTTTTAAACCAGAGCAACGGGCCATTTATAGGTGGTAATTTAACCGTACCTATATACAATGGATCCATATACAAACGCCAGCAAAAAATTGCTGCGATAAATACCAGGATTGCCGGCGTACAGCGCGATATTACCATGCGCAACTATAGTTCGGGTGCAGTAAAAACTTACCAGGCCTATGCTTCTGCCAAACTGCAACTGGAGACAGCGCAAAAAAACTTTGAGCTGGCACAAAAATTAATTGAACTGGTGTTACAACGTTTTCAATTGCGGCAGAATACCATTGTTGATGTTAGCATAGCGCAGCAAACTTTTGAAACCGCTGCATTTAGTTTAATCAATCTTAGTTATGCTTCCAAATCTTCAGAGATAGAACTGAAAAGGCTGATGAGCAAGCTGGCGCCGTGAGCAGTACTTAGTATTTAGTATAAAGTATACAGACCCGGGTATTTGAGTACTTAGATTTTAGTATAAAGTATTCAGACCCGGGTATTTGAGTACTTAGATTTTAGTATAAAGTATACAGACCCGGGTCTAAGTACTATATACTCAATACTGTATACTCAGCCGAGGGTCTAAGTACTGAGTACTATGTACTGAATACTTCTTACGCTATCACCTTAATGGTTCGCTTAATAGTATGCGCTTTGTGCGTCAGTTCCTGCTTTTCGTTGCTGAGTATGGTAATATGGCCCATCTTGCGGCCTGCTTTGGTGGTCTTCTTTCCGTAAATATGCACAAAAACATTGTCCATACCCAGCACTTCGTTAATGCCATCGTATTTCGCATCGCCTTCGCATCCTTCTGCGCCCAGCAGGTTCACAATGGCTGCGGGTAAAATATGATCGGTATTACCCAGCGGGTAGCCCAGCATGATCCTCCATAACATATCAAACTGCGAACTGTAATTGCCTTCAATGGTATGGTGCCCGCTATTGTGTACACGCGGTGCCGTTTCATTTACATACACTTCGCCGGCACGGTCTATGAAAAATTCAACAGCAAAGATGCCCGGGCTTTTCAGGTTTTTAACCAGGTTAATGGCAATGGCTTCTATTTTCCAGCAGGCTTTTTCAGGTATGTCGGCCGGGCTAATCTGGTAATCCAGCAGGTTGAGGTCTTTATTAAAGACCATGTCTACAGCGGGGTAGAGCGCAGTATCGCCTTTTTCATTTACAGCAACAATTTGCGCAATTTCTTTTTGTACATCAATCAATTTTTCCAGTATGGCGGGTGCATCAAACCCTTTCACGGTATCTTCCTTCTTTTTAATAATCTGTACACCCCTGCCGTCATATCCACCCATTGCTATCTTATGCACGGCAGGTAAAAAATTCAAATGATTATTCAGATCCTGTAAATTGGATGTAACAACAAAAGCAGGTGTCGGCAACTGGTGTTCCTTATAAAATTGTTTCTGCAGTATTTTGTTCTTAATAATGCGCAGTGCCGCAGGTTTGGGGAATATTTTTACCCCTTCACTTTCCAGCTTCTCCAGCGCATCCTCATTTACGCTTTCAATCTCAATGGTAATGGCGGTAAGTCCCCTGCCAAAATTGTATACATCGTCAAAATTCCTGATGTCGCCCTTTGTAAAATGGTGACAAAGATGCGCCGCCGGGCATTCGGGATCATTTTCCATTAAAAAGGTTTCTACAGGGTAATTGGCTGCTGCCTGCAATAACATTCTTCCCAACTGTCCGCCACCCAGGATCCCAACTTTTTGCATACATTCTTAATTATGCGGTAAAAATAAGGCAAGCGTGTGAGGAATTGCACCCAGGCATTAAAAAAGGAATGAGCAATTGGAACTATGGGAATCGTCCTATCGGAAATTGGTGCCCTATACTATTCAACCACCCATCCGGCAATGGGGATCTGTATGCTGTTTCACCGGTCTGGAGGGCAGATATTACAGGCCGGGCCCATCGCTCCAAACATGTGTAAAAAGGATATAAAAAAATTAACAATACCCCATTACCGGCTGCAATTTCCTGATTCACAGGTTTCCTGTTGCCCTTTTCCACAACGGTGGATAGCTGGTTTAATTTTTGCGGTGCTTTTGCTGTAATTTTAACGCTATCCGGGATATGGGTAGTAATAAAAGACACATGTATCCGTTTTTATGAAAGACAGCAGCATATAGCTATGATAAGATTTTCCCTTTTATTGATTTTGGCTGGTTTCTGCTGCACTGCAGGGGCCCAAACTTCGGCCCCGGATTTCAACTTTGTTAGCTACCAACGTTCGTTTCCTGTTTTCAATGATGCCATAAAGCGTAAGGAAGATACCCTCATGAAACAATTTGAGGAGAAAAAGCTGAAATGGCCCGCCAAATACATCTACATCCGTTCATTTAAATACGATAGCCAGCTGGAAGTGTGGGTTAAGAATGAGCGGACCGAACCCTTTAAGTTATTTAAAACTTATAAAGTTTGCGCCCTGGCAGGTACATTGGGCCCTAAACGGTTTGCTGGCGATTACCAGGTTCCGGAAGGGTTTTACTACATCAATGAATTCAACCCGCACAGTAACTACCACCTGTCGCTTGGCTTAAACTATCCCAATGCATCGGACCGCATGCTGAGCGATTCATTGCAACCTGGCGGTGATATTTATATACATGGCAGTTGCGTAACCACCGGCTGCATACCCATTACAGATACACAGATAGAAGAATTGTACATATTGGCCACACAGGCAAAAAACCAGGGTGAAGATTTTATACCCGTTCATATTTTTCCTGTGGCTTTCAAAACACCGCGCAGCAATTATTACCTGGCTATGTACCAGAAAGATTTTCCGGAGTACCGCAAGATGGCCGAAAAATTAAAGCAGGTGTACTATTATTTCGAAAAGCACAAAGCCCTGCCCGTTATCATGGTAGATGAAAAAGGACAGTATGTATTTGGTGAAGATGTAAACCTGGCCAATGAAGAGAAGCCCGAGGCAAAAGCCGCCTCGCTGGTGAAACGCAAAGAAGCTACACCGGTTAAGTTTGACGAAACGGAACTGGTAAACTCCGTTAATAAATTACCCGTATTTCCCGGCGGAGCAGAAGCATTTCAGCAATTCCTGGATGGTTTGTCAAAACAACTGGTAACCATGTTGCCCACCGACCAAAAGAAGACATTTATTACTGTTGAATACGTTGTTACCAAAGAAGGTAAAACCATACTTCCCAGGGTGCTGCGGGGCGCTACCAATGAAATGAATAACCTGATCATTGAAAAGTTTGAAGCATTGCCCGCCTGGTCGCCTGCCATCCGGCTGGAGAAACCCATTGCCATTCGCCTGAAGCAAACTATTTACGTAGAAGCCGACTAGAGAAATTTTTGTGTTGGCCCCTTTGTTGTAATTTCCGCCTTACAAAAGTTTGTACAATGAAGCCCTTTACTACCACCTGCCTGCTGGCGGCCATGATTATTTTTGCGGCCTGCAAATCTACCAAAAAATTATTCGATGAAGGCCAGTACGACCGGGCCCTGTACTCTGCGCTGGATGATCTCCGAAAAAAACCAGACAATGCCACGGCGGCATCTATATTGCCCCAGGCCTACAATGAAGCGGTAATTAAATACGAGAATTCCATCAATGCCGCCAATACGGGTACAAAAAGCGCGCAGAAACTGGACATTATTTATCGTGATTATGTGGCGCTGCAGAAAATGTACACCGCCATAGCAGCTACCCCGGCAGCTTTCGGTCATGTAAATGCCACCAATTATGCCTCCGATGTGGCGGTTGCTGCAGAAAATGCGGCGGAATTTCGTTACAGCCGCGGCATGGAATTGTTGCAACACGGCGATCGCATCAGTGCACAAAAAGCGTATGAAAATTTTAAACAGGTATCGGTTTATGTGCCGGGCTATAAAGATACAGACGACAGAAAGGCTGAAGCCTATGACCTGGCCATCGTGAACATCATTGTAGATAAGTTTGATCAACGCTTTAATAATTATTCCGTCAATGCCAATTATTTTCAAAACGACATTGTAAATACCCTCAACAACATTGGCAACAGCCATTATTATAAATTTTACAATACCAGCGAGCCCAGAGCAAGGGAAGTAAGGGCAGACCAGTATATGGACATTAATGTGTATGATATCTGGTTTGGACAGATGGGCGCCACCAGGAATTCTTATACGGTATCTAAAGACATAACAGAGAGGGACGATAAGGATGATAAAAAAACAAGAACCACTACAGTAACAGCCACTGTAAACGTTACACGGCGGGTAATTGATTCACGCGCCAGTATGGATTACCGTATTACCGATGCAATTGAGCGCAGAATGGTAGGCAGCGACCGCATTTTTGCACAATACACCTGGGAGAAGCTAACGGGCAATTATACCGGCGACCAGCGGGCACTGAGTGATAAAGACTGGGCCATCATCCGCGGCGTGTACAACAACCAGCCCAGCTACGATGAGCTTTACCGCGAACTCACCCGCCAGTTGATGAACCAGTTTGACAACAGGATGAGGGCGATTTATGGCCGTTGACAGAACCGGAATTGAAAGAAATAAAGCCGCATTTAATCAGGGATTTTGAAATTTCTATTAATCTAAGATGCTAGCCAAATAACAAAATCCCGCTATCACAAAATCAGCAATTCCCGCCTGGCACCAGCTGCACTTTTTATAAAAACCTGCATCTGCCGGTACTCAAATAAGCACCGGCAGATGCAGGCCGGGTCAATCACAAAAACACAATTAATTAAATTTCTATCTTTTCAACCTCGTATAGGTCTCCACCTGTTTACTGCTATCTGTAGTGATGGTTTGTTTAAATGAATCGGTACCGTTCATTTCAAGGGCAATATCAAAATCATGATTGCGGGCACCGGCATAAGTGGAGACGGTCACTGATTCCTTCAGTTTATCGGTTCCGCTAAGGGTGAATGCGCCAAACCCTATACCCGTATGGGTTTTCTTCGCAGCGTCTTCGTAAGTATGGCCCCATATAAAATGTCCTGCATAATAAACTTTGAATTGCGTAGCGGCAACAACGGTAGTGTCTTTGCCTTTCACTATGAATTCTTTTTCCATCTTCCAGGCACCGTCCAGCGGGGTTGTTACCTGGGTACCTACATTTTCGTAATCTTCGGTTAAAGTAAATTTTACTGAATCAGATTCTATACCGGGTATGATTTGTTTGTAACCCACTCCTGTTTTCTCAATCAACAGTTTAAAATGGTGCAGTGTTTCCGATTTGGTGGTATCATTTCCATTATAAAATACATGTTCTGTTACGGTATCTGTTTTGGCACCCGAGATGGCAATATCGGGTTTTATAATATAGGTGCCAATGCCAAAATTACTGACCGAATCGGAGGGGTTAAAGTTGGCGTACATCATATACTCATCCGTATAAATCTTTTGTTGCTGCAGGGCTGTAAAAGTGGTGTCGGTGGTGCCACCTTTTACTTTTTGGTATAACATTTTATAAGCGCCGGGCATACTCATGCTTTCATGTTTTTCTGCATTGTTGCAGGCGGTGAGTAGTAGCAGCAATACTGCAATAAGGGGGAATTTCATGTTGCTGGTTTTTATGATTAGAAATAAAAATGCGCAAACGGAGGGTTCAATGCAGAGCACGGAGTTGATGTCGGCTATTTCACTAATCTTAGGGTAAGTTAGGAAATATAAACAGCAGTTGCATAAATAAATGATACGGAAGATGCTGCCGCCTTTTATTGCGCCCGGGGATTATTATGGAAGGTTGCGCAGGTATTAAAACCGGCAATTTTCGAAATACAAAAAAGACTGTATCACCTGCCGGTCGTTCACCATAAAAATAGATAAGGGATATGGTACAAATGAAAAGGAGGGAAGGCGGATGTATACCCGGGCATACCGGTAATGGGTAAGCCGAAAACGGCACTGCATTCCTTATCTGCCGCCAGCACCCCGAAAAAGGCTGTTTTCTCTGCAGTTAAACCCGATGGTATTGTTTTTTTTGGTGATGAATATTACCGGTGGTTAAACGTTGAAATTGCCTCCAGGCCTCGTTTCGCGCGTTGTACAAATTATTCCTGTCCTTTAAAATAGGGGCTAACCATTAGGAATTATTAAGCATTGTACACTAATAATTCTAAAATATCGTTTATACCAGGTCCTCTTCTAAAACCTTTATCATGAAAAACCCTTCGCCGGCCATCCAATGCCAGCATTGTCAAACAAGGATTCCGCAATCGGGAAAACTGCTTTCAAAAGAAGAGTTTCTTTTTTCCCTTTGTTCATCCTGCATGCAAAAAACGAAAGAGCGAATCACAAAATCTGCTAAATTATCTTTTGACATATTCCTGTCTTTTGCCCAACAAATTAAATCTGCCGGCAATGCAGGCAGTAGCAACAATAAACCCGGCAATAAGCCGATGGAAACCCGCAACGAAATTTAAAACAAACATCACATTCACATATAATCACGCGCAGTCCTGGGCATATCATAGTCTAAAGAACTTACAATATTTGCCCAGTCCATATCCAGGCAACTTTTTACAACACGATATAGCTGGTATCGTTATGAAATGTTTTTACCGGAAGTTTATATAATGAAGATAACGGGCAGGAAATGAATAACCCGGCTGATGGCACCAACAGGCCGTAGCGGACACACAGGAGTTTAAGTTGTTTTATCGCTGTTTACTGCGTCAAATATACTTTTCGCTTTATCATACACGCTCAGGACATTGCCATTTTTTAAGGTAATATCACAGCCGGGGTTATGCTCGTTGTTTCCAAAATCAATCCGTACAATTTCGAGGCTGTTTATATAGATGGGTTCTGTGCCGCGGCCGTTATTGGGCGTTACTTTGATCAGTTTCATAACATTAATTTTCTAAGTTTGAATTACCGGGGATTGGCTTTCAAGATATAAATAAATTGCTTAGGATGTATCATTTTCCCCGGGCCGGTTGGCAGCCAGCTACAAGCATTTGTTTTTCTGCTACTTAGACAAGGCAAACCCTGCCGGGAAACTTCCCCTCGTTAAATAAAAATCAATAACTTTAATATGGTATAACTTGTGTAGTTATACATTATGTTTGTTCATAACCTGTTAAACGCATGATGATATGAATAGTAAAAACGGCAGCATCCTGTATTTCCTGCTTGGTATATACACCCTGCTTATCAGCTGGCATTATAACCATTCTATTATCTACCTGATTATCCATTACATTTTCTGGCCTGTGTATCTGGTATATGAAATTCTAAAGGGCAACCTGTCGCACGACCTTTGGAGAACCATACCTGAGTCATATTTTAAATAAGGTAGTCACAGTCATCATTGGCCGCAGTGTCAAGTTATTTTTTGTTGCTGGTTTTCACCGGTGCCAGTTTTCCATTGATGTCTTCCGCATACAGGGCATTCAAATTCAAATCATCCAGCACTATTACACTGTGCAGGGAAGAAAACTTTGTTGAATCCTGTTTCCAGGTCCAGGCAAGCTTTCCTGCCGGCGTGTATTCAATTACCTGTACACCGGATGCTCCCATTTTTGGTCCATGCCCCTGCCAATTGGCAACGATATAGTTTCCATTGGGAAGTATTTGAAAACCCGCGTAAAAATTAGGGTTTACCGCTGCGGGTCCGGTGATAGTGTCCAGCAATTTACCCTCCGGTGAAAACAGGGAAAGGTTTTTTGCATAGCCTGTACTTACAATGGTTTGTCCATTGGCCAGCCTCAGGGCCTGCCATGCATGTGTTTTTGCAGCGTCACCAATTACAGCTTTCCAAACAATGCCGCCATTGCTGTTTCCTTCAAAAATGATATTATTGGCCGTAACCAGGAAATTGCCCGCACTTGTTTCACGTACCAGCCGTACATAATCAAACCCTTCATAGTTAGTCAGGTGCTGAATGGTGCCTGTGCTGTCAATTTCCACCAATACAATCCCTTTTTTTCCCTGCCAGTTTACACCGGTGAGCAGGGTGTTACCATTGCGCAGCCTTCTTGCCGCCACTGTACCCGGATAAGCGGTAACCTCGTATACTTTTTTACCACTGGCAATCTCATGTTCCTCATAACCAGACCCTGTGCCCACCAGCACCCTTCCATTGCCTACCAGCTGCATATCGCGGCCGGTAGGTATCGGTGTGTACCAGTTGGCAGCCGGGTTGCTGATATCCAGTAAAGCCAGTTGCGATATGCCCTCATCGCGCAACAACAGCCGGCGGTGGGTATAACCCGCAGGCGATTGGGCTACATCTGTTACAGGAGCGCCCAACACAACAGCCACTACTATAAACAAGAAGATCTGAAATGGCGATAATAGAAAACAAGGGCGGCAATAATTATTTCTGGTATACATCCCCGGGTTATTAATGGTTAAAAGTATTTCATGGCAATTTGCCTGCTGCGGCAAAACTACCGCAAATGAGTTATACTGCACAACAACCGGTTTAATGAGATTTGGAACCTGTCGCTGCGCGCCAGGGTCAATCCGGGTTCGGGTGTATTAAAGCAAAAAAGTTTATTGAAACAATGTTCAATAAACTTTTAAGATGGTTGGGCAAAGCTGTTGCCTTTTATCAATAGCGATAATATGCGTGAGGCCGGTGGTGGTAATGCGGGTACCTTTCTACAATACAACCGCTAAAACTGATGGCCATTACTATAACAGCCAGTGCCATTGCCAGGTATTTCTTTTTCATTTTTGTTTTTTTAATGTTTAAAATTGACAGATCTGCTACCAATTGCAGCGCGGCAAACGCATACAATGCAGACGCTACTCATAGACTGGCAATTGTGCACCGGGATTGTTAAAGAAACGCTTTTATTACCGGTGCCGGCTCTCTGCATGTATTTGCCAATGGTACTGTACAAACCTGCTTATATTTGTCTGGTGTGTTTCCCGCAGCTGGCAGGGGAAGCGGCAAAGATGCGCCTTTGTTTAGCTGTGTTCGCCGCCCCCCAGTAACGCTGCGTGAAAAATCGGGTTTCGCGTTAATAAATTATATTATGATGCATACTACACGCAAAGAATTTTTGCAAAACTCCGGTGTTTTACTGGCAGGCGCCGTGGCCGGGCTTTCCTTCGATTACAAAAGACCCGTTCCGCATTTATCCTTTTCCACATTGGGTTGCCCCGAATGGACATTTCAGCAGATTATTGATTTTGCCGCTGCCCATGGCTACCAGGGCATAGAAATACGTGGCCTGCTAAAACAAATGGATCTTGTAAAATGCCCCGAATTCAGCAGCGCCGGCAATATAACGGCTACCCTTGCACGCATGAAGGAAAAAAAACTGGATTTTGTTGACTTGGGCTCTTCCTGCAACCTGCATTTTGCCGACCCGGCAAAAAGAAAAGAAAATATAGACGAGGGTAAACGTTTTATAGACCTGGCACAACAGATTCATTGCCCCTATGTAAGGGTGTTTCCCAATAATTTTCCCAAAGACCAGGAAAAACAGGCAACCATAGATTTGATAGTAAAAGGCCTGCAGGAACTGGGCGATTATGCAAAAGGAAAAAATGTAATGGTTTTAATGGAAACCCATGGCGAGGCAGTACACACAGAAGACCTGGCAACCATCATGCAGTTGGCCAATCATCCGCAAACAGGTCTTATCTGGGATGTTACCAATATGTGGACCATTACCAAAGAGCCGCCTGCATTGGTATATAAAAAACTAAAAAAATATATCCACCACACGCATATCAAAGATGCTAAACTGGTAAATGGAGGACCACAATATGTTTTCCTGGGACAAGGCGAAGTGCCAATATTTGAAGCCATCGATCTATTACAAAAAGGAGGCTATAAAGGCTATTATAGTTTTGAATGGGAGAAGCTATGGCATCCTGAACTGGCGGCTCCCGAACTGGCCCTGGCCGATTACCCGGAAAAAATGAAAAAACGCTTTCCCTCTGGGTTTGAACAATAAATAGCCGCAGTGAATAGGCAATGGTCAATAGACAGTAGACAGTAGACAATGGTCAATAGTCAATGGCTCAATGGTCAATGGTCAATTACCGCTGAAATTTTAATTCAAAAGAGAAGAACAAATGTCTTTTATTTGTATGGCTAATCAATAAAATAAAAACGGGGAAACATGCCAGGCGATACGCTTAATGTAAACAATAAAGCAGCAAAGCAAAATACGTTCGATGCAATTGTGGTTGGTTCGGGCATCAGTGGTGGCTGGGCCGCCAAAGAACTCTGCGAAAAAGGATTAAAAGTATTGATGCTGGAACGCGGAAGGAATGTGGAACACCCAAACTATCCTACGTCCACAAAAAATATATGGGATTTCCCGCACCGCATTACACTTAGTAATGAAGACAGGAAAAACCATGAAATACAAAGCCGTCATTTTTCTTACAGGGAAGACAACAAACATTTTTACATCAACGATAAGGAAAATCCATATGATGAGATACAGCGGTTTGACTGGGTGCGCGGCGATATTGTGGGTGGACGATCCCTGCTATGGGGCCGTGCCTGCTACCGCTGGAGTGATATAGAATTTGATGCCAACCTGAAAGATGGTCATGGTATTGACTGGCCCATCCGGTATAAGGACATTGCTCCCTGGTACGATTATGTAGAAAAATTTGTCGGCGTAAGTGGCAACAAAGATGGAATTGCCAGTCTGCCCGATGGTCAATTTCAGCCGCCATTTGAAATGAATTGTGTGGAAGCAGATTTTAAAAAAAGACTGGAATCAAAATATGCCGACAGGAAAGTAATCATGGGCCGTACTGCCAATCTTACCCAACCGGTACAAGGACGCGGTCAGTGCCAGGCAAGGGATCTTTGTCACCGGGGTTGCCCGTATGGCGCCTATTTCAGCACCAATGCCAGCACCATGCCTGCTGCCTATGCCACGGGCAACTTAACGGTAAGGCCCCATTCGCTGGTAAACCGGGTTATCTATGATGAACAAAAAAAGCGTGCCACAGGCGTAGAGATTATTGATACCGGGACTAAACAGACCGAAATATTTTATGCTAAAATTATATTTCTGAATGCGTCTACTGTTGCTACTACGGCCATCCTGTTAAATTCAACGTCTGCGCGTTTCCCCACTGGTTTGGGCAATGGAAGCGACCAGGTTGGCCGCAACCTGATGGATCACCACAAAGGTGTATCCGTAACTGCAGCTGTAGATGGTTATGAAGATAAATATTATTTTGGCCGCCGGCCCAATCCCCTGTACATTCCAAGGTTTAAAAACATACATGAACAATCGCCTGGTTTTTTACGCGGCTACCATTATGGGGTAAGCGCTAACCGGAGCCGGCCGGAACCGGAAATACAAATAGGGGCCGGTTTTAAAGAGGCGCTTACAGAACCCGGACCCTGGAAAATCGGTCTGTATGCATACGGCGAATGCCTGCCATATGCCGACAACCGTATTACTCTCAATCAAAATAAAAAAGACCCCTGGGGCCGGCCAATGGTAACCATTGATTGTACATTCCGCGAAAATGAAAAGGCAATGCATGAAGATATGATTGCCACCGGTAAAGAAATGCTGGAAGCGGCCGGCTATACAGATATTAAATCAAACTCGGCAATGTCATTTCCCGGTAATGCCAATCATGAAATGGGCACCACCCGCATGGGGCGCGATGCAAAAACTTCGGTGCTGAATTCCTTTAACCAGATGCATGAAGTGTCTAATGTATTTATTACAGATGGATCCTGCATGACTTCCAGTTCCTGTCTCAATCCCAGCATCACCTACATGGCACTTACCGCAAGGGCCTGCGACTATGCAATAAAGGAACTGAAGAAGGGAAATATATAAGTGGCATAGCAGTATTTGCAGGATAATCAGCAGTTCCCGCCGGATAATAGATAATAACAGAAAGGTTTTAAATGCATCTGTATTGACATGAAAAAACCAATATTATTTTTATTGTTGCTTGCGGGCATGGCAGCGGCAATCAACCTGCAGGCCCAGGCCAACACCGTTGATATTTGTGTATACGGCGGCACATCCGGTGGGGTAATAGCGGCCTACACTGCAAAGAAAATGGGCAAATCTGTTTTACTGATTGAACCCGGCAGACAGGCAGGCGGACTAACCACCGGCGGACTGGGTTATACAGATATCGGCAATAAATACGTGGTTACCGGTTTGGCCAGGGATTTCTACCGCCGTGTTGGTGTCCATTACGGAAAATTTGAAACCTGGATATTTGAGCCCCATGTAGCGTTGGAAGTATACCAACAATATATACAATCTGCTCAACTGCATGTTTTGTACCAGCACCGGCTGGTAGCTGTTACAAAAAAGGATGGCCTTATTAGTGCCATTGTTATCGAAAATTCGGCACAACCGGGTACTGCTTCTTACCAAACCATACGGGCAAAAATGTTTATTGATTGCTCTTATGAAGGCGACCTGATGGCCAGGGCCGGCGTATCTTATTTTACAGGCCGCGAAGCCAATAGCTTGTACGGAGAAACATATAACGGTGTGCAGCTTCGCGACAAACACCAGTTTCCTGATAGTGTAAGCCCATATAAAATTCCCGGCAACCCTGCAAGCGGTTTGTTATGGGGCATTGCTGATACAAAGCTGGATTCAACCGGGGCCGGCGATAAAAAAATACAAACGTATAATTTCAGGCTTTGTCTTACCAACAATCCGGCTAACCGGATAGAGATTACAAAACCGGCTGATTATGATCCCGCACGATATGAATTATTACTGCGCGTACTGGAAAAGAAACCGGCAAAAGACCTGAATGGTTTTATGAAAGTAGATCTGATGCCCAATAATAAAACAGATATCAATAACAATGGTGCATTCTCTACTGATATGATTGGAATGAACTATGATTACCCCGAAGCCAGTTATGCAACAAGAGAAAAAATACAGGCTGCGCACGCCAGTTATGTGAAGGGCTTTCTTTATTTTGTTGGTCACGATCCGCGCATGCCGCAGTACCTGCGCAACATGATGCTTCAATGGGGATATCCCAAAGATGAATATGTTAATAACGGCAACTGGAGCCCGCAAATGTATGTAAGGGAAGCCAGAAGAATGAAGGGTGAATACGTAATGAGCCAGGCCAATTGCGAGAGAAGGGAAAACGTTGCCGATGGGGTAGGGATGGCCGCTTATACCATGGACTCGCACAACTGTCAGCGTATAGTCATCAACGGTATGGTAAAAAATGAGGGCGATGTACAGGTAGGCGGCTTTGGCCCATACCCGGTGTCCTACCGCGCTATTGTTCCAAAAAGCAATGAATGCAGGAATTTACTGGTACCGGTTTGTCTGTCGGCCACTCATATTGCCTATGGTTCCATCCGTATGGAACCGGTGTTTATGGTATTGAGTCAATCGGCTGCAATGGCAGCCATTTTGGCCATCGATGCAAAATCGACGGTGCAACAAATTGATATTGGTAAACTGAAACAGCTGATAGCCGCGCATCCGCTGGCAGACAACAGTACAGTGGAAATACTGGTTGATAACAATGATTCAGCCCATGTATCGCTTAGTGGAAACTGGAAAACGGAAACCAAAGGCTGTTATGGGGTGTCTATGTTTGTTGCCGATGATAAAGACGGACAGTTGAAAACAGCCCGCTTTACACCTGCCGTTGTAAAGACAGGTATTTATAAAACCTATGTCTATTTTCCCAGGGTACAAGGTATGGCAGACATAACAACGATTTTGTTTTTTGATGGGGAGAAAGAAAATGTTATTAATGTAAGGGAATCGGATATCCGCGTTGAGGGTCAGACTTCAGGAGAATGGATACAGGTTGGCACCTTTAAGCTGCAACAGGGAACACGCAATTATATTCAGATTTCAAATAAAGACGCCCGGGGGTTGGTGGTGGCAGATGCAGTGCTGTTTGTGCCGGAAAAGTAAATGATGAATTCTGATCCGACAGAAAAAAATATGGCAGGGCAGATAAGTTTGTATTCGTGTTTTCATCTTCCGGGTTAAATTAAGTATTGCTATACAAACATAATTCAGTAGTTTACTTTCAACCAACTGTATCATTCATGAGAAAGCTATTTTTATTTTTTGCATTTGCATTGCATTGCTTTGTATCTGCTGCACAGGAAAAACCAGACACCGCTATAATTGCGAAAATCCGGGCAGAAGGACTAACTCATTCCGGCGTTATGGATATCGCCTTTCATCTTACTGATGCCAGCGGCCCCAGGCTGATGAATTCTCCCGGTTTTTTTCGCGCCGCCAACTGGGCAAAAAACACATTGAAAGAATGGGGATTGGACAATGCCGCACTGGAACCCTGGGGAACTTTCGGAAAGGGATGGGAATTGCAGAAATCATATATTGCAATGACTGCACCTTACTATAAACCACTGATTGGCCTTCCCAAAACATGGACCAGCGGCACCAATGGATTACAAACTGCCGAAGTTGTTATCGTTACTGCAAAAGATTCTGTTGAATTGATGACCTATACAGGAAAATTAAAGGGTAAAATAATCATACTACCGCCATCGGATACACTAAAACCCGGCTATACTGCCGATGCCAGCCGGTATGCCGATTCGCAGCTCGCAAAGATGGCGACTTATCAACCAGACACAACACGCAGGCAGATTACCCGGGTAGGTTCGCTGCAACAAGCCGCGGCACAATTGGCCCGCATTAAAGACCTTGCAAAAAAAGAGGGAGTGGTTGCTATACTTAGCGGATCAGCAAGGGGCCACGATGGAACTATATTTGTGCAGGGTGGCGGTGCCTATACAGTTCAATCGCCGGAAAATTTCCTGGACATTACCCTGGCATTTGAAGATTATATGACTGTTTACCGGCTGGCAAAAGCCGGTACAGTGAAACTGGAAACTGAAGTCAAAACAAAATTTGCAGCAGCCGATTCAATCGGGTACAATGTGGTGGCGGAAATAAAAGGCACCGATAAAAAAATAAAAGATGAACTGGTAATGATCGGTGGCCACCTGGACTCATGGCACGGGGCCATGGGCGCCACAGACAACGCGGCCGGTTGCGCGGTTATGATGGAGGCTATTCGCATTTTAAAGACACTGGGTGTTAAACCGCGCCGTACCATCCGCATTGCTTTGTGGAGTGCCGAAGAGCAGGGGTTGATTGGCTCGCGCAATTATGTACGCAATCATTTTACCGACACGGCTACCCGAAAATACAATGCGGAAGGAGATAAGCTGGCGGCCTATTTTAACCTCGACAATGGTACCGGCAAAATAAGAGGTGTATATATGCAGGGAAATGAAGCGGTGAAACCCATTTTTACACAATGGCTGCAGCCGTTCAATGATTTGGGCGCTGCTACGCTGACGCTGCAAAATACAGGTGGTACGGATCATCTTTCCTTTGACGCTATTGGCTTACCAGGCTTTCAGTTTATACAGGACGCAATAGAATACAGTACAAGGACGCACCATACCAATATGGACAGCTATGATCATCTGCAGCCGGCGGATTTAATGCAGGCAGCCACCATCGTGGCATCGTTTGTTTACAATGCCGCCATGCGCGATGAGAAATTGCCGCGGAAGGCCTTTGTGGCCGCACCCGCGCGCGGATTTTAAAAAATCGAACCAGGCAGGTTTGGTAAAGGATAGGGCCCCCTGGTTATACATGCTGCATCGCAGTGAGGTACTGCACGCAGTTTTTTGGTACATTTAGTAATATGAAATGCAGGCCGCTGCTACTGCTGATTGCTTGTGCTGTTTTGCCATCGCTAAAAGGTATGGCTCAATACCCAAAACTATATACGAGGGCAGGCTGCAATCTATTTACTTCATGGCTCACCAATAACGATGATAAAGTTATTATCGTTCCGGCATTGTCGCTTGCTTTGGGCGTTCGTCTGTTACAAAGCGATGTAGCGGCCGTTTCTGTTACATTGCCTGTAAGTGCAGGCTTTTCATCAAAAAGCGATACCTATTTGGGGGTGGATTTACCCGCCCTGCTGGAATTGCACATAGGATCGGCTACCGGCAACAATGAGTATGCCCGTATTGGAGGAATACTGGGTGCGGGCCTGGCTTACAATTATTCCGGAAATTATTGGGAAGATAGTTATGGCCGTATTGAGTCGGATTTCTGGGGCTATCGGTTTGAGGCAGGAATAAGTTTTAAGAGCGAATTGTCGGGCAATGCTGCGATATTATTGATTAGCTATGGCAGGGGTATTACCGATAGTCATAAAAATCTTATTGCTATTGGTATTCACCTGGTAATGGGATACAAAAATTAGCTTTTACACCATTGATTTCAGGTACAATTCTTCCACTTTTTTTCTTGCCCAGGGTGTTTTACGCAAAAATTTCAATGAAGAATTAATGCTGGGGTTGCTGATAAAACAATTGATTTTTATGATGCTGCCCAGGTCCTCCCATCCAAAATGATGCACCAGTTCGGTTAGTATCATTTCGAGCGTTTTGCCATGGAGGGGATCATTAGAATGCATATGTTTTTTTACCCGCAAAGGTATTTATTAAATAACTACAGGTGCAGCACTGTCTTTGCCGGTTATTTTCTGACGTAAGTGGTAACTGCATTTACGCCGGGATCGCTTAACGGTGTGCCGGTCATTATAAGCGTAGTGCCATCAAAACTTTTTATTTTGGCACCGTTGGTTGAGCCATTCAGGAAGATACTGTCGTTTCTGAGTGCCCATGTGGTTGAAACATCTCCGGGCGGTGCGCAAACAATTCCTGCATCTTTGGCCGTAAATGTAAGATTGCTGTTGAAGGTGTACAGATCATCTTTTTCACAGGCATCCAGCGAATCATACACATTAATGGTTGTGCCCAGGTAGGTCCAGGTCAGGGCCTTTAATCCATAGGTTCCTGAAATATTGGCCACGGTATGATCTGTATTATCATTGGCGCCGCCGGTATTATCAAAATCGCTGATAGTTTTCTGGCAGGAGATGATCGTGAAAAGGATTAAACATAAAGGCAGGGACTGGATTAGCTGCTTTTTCATGTATGGTCGGTTTATGCAGGTGAAATTAAACAATTTATCTTTCTTATCTTATGGTGCATGGTGCCAGGACAAGCCATTCTCCAGACCTATATTTTTTTGTAATTATATTTGCCCGAACCGGCAGCGGCATCGAAGTTGCGTGATTATTTATTCCACCGGATGCTTAATAAAAAAAACATGGAAGAACCAACAGCCAACCAACAGGAACAGCCACCTGTTCCGCCAGCCAGTTTACCAGCAGGCAAAACACATAAACTGCACAAGGTACTGGTAGAAAGAGACTTGAAGGATTACCTGGGCGAGTCGGCGCTCATTATTTTTAGCGTAGTGCTGGCCCTGATTCTAACTGAGCTAATTAATAAATTTCATGAAGACCGGCAAACCAATGAAATACTAAAAAACCTGCGTGAAGAAATTGCCACGAATGAACACCTCGAATCCGAACAGTATGCCTATCATCTGCAGGTGACGCGGAATATTGATGCTGCATTGTCAAACCCGGATTATCAAAAGAAATTTCTCACCAATGGCATTCTTAATTTTGATCTGATAGCTCCCAAAGGCGCTTTGCTGCATGATTTAAATAATGTAGCCTGGCAGGTGGCAAAACAGGCAAATATTATTGGCAAGATCAGCAATGAAGAGTATAGCTTGATCAACAATATTTATGACCAGCAGGACAGGTTTCTGAACCTTGAAAAAGGCATTGGCGATGTAGTACTCTCGCGCGAATCAAGAACTGCGGCCGATAGCCGGATTACCCTTATTTTGCTAAAAGATAATTACACTGCCTGGGTGGTAAGCAGGGCCCCCGGGTTGTTGCAGAGTTACCGGCATGCCATTCAAATGCTGGATAAATACAAATAAATCTTTCAGTTCATGACGACAGGCTTACAGGGCCGGATGTAAAGAATTGGCTGAATAAACATTTCCCGCGGTAGGATGCTGCTTTCCGGCATGATCTTTTAATAGGAAGGTTGTGCTTGCCCGTACGGCAAAAACAAGGTCTTCTTTTAAAAAAAAATAAATTTATATTTAATCACTAAAAATTATGATATGCCTAATTGGTTAAGAGCGCTGATAGCGGGCTACGGAGCAAAAAAACTGGGAGGAGGATGTTTTAGTACCATCCTTATTTTTATCGTAATATATTATGCATTGGGAAAATGCAATCCATCTCCAACTACTGTGCAGCATGGTGCAGTAAAAACCGTGCAACCTGCAAAAACTGCCATGGTAAAACCAGCCGTAGATTACCGGCTGCATCAATAATGACAAACCGGATATTTGTGACGCTGAGGAACCTGCATCTGAGCGTCTGGCACAAAAATGATTTCAATACAACAACGCACACCAGCTATTTTGATAACAGCGCCGCAGCACCGTTATTTTATTGTCAATAAACCTGATGGCATGCTCTCGCAGTTTAAAAGCGAGCGGGCCGGGATTGATTTGCTGGGGCAGATTGATTTTGATTTTCCGGAAGGTGCCCATGCAATTGGCCGGCTTGACAGGCAATCGGAAGGTTTATTAATTATAACCACCAATAAGAATGTTACACAACTGCTTTTCCAGGGTAAAACGCTGCATAAAAGAACCTACCTGGTGAAAGTAAAAAACACACTTGACAAAGAAAAATTACGGCAATTACAAAATGGAATAAACATTCGTGTAGAGGGTGGGGGCTATTACACAACAGCAGCTTGCGAAGCGGAAATTATTGACGAACCAGGGGAACTATTTCAGCAAAGCAACGCATTGCCGGATTATCCGCCCTATACCTGGATAAAGATGTCGCTTACCGAAGGCAAGTACCGCCAGATAAGAAAAATGACCGGCGCCATTCACCACCGTTGCCGCCGGCTTATCCGGGTTGCAATAGAAGATCTTGAGTTGGGTAATTTAGCACCCGGATTGGTTAAAGAAATACCTGAAAATGATTTTTTTGATCTTTTGAAGATTGATAACTGGAAATAGGACAGCCCCGTTGCCAGCGCAGCCGGGCGCTGTCAATAGAAAACGGGATGCCTGGATAGCATCCCGTTTTGTAAAAACATAAATGGGTTGGTTATTATTTTTTTGCCGGGAATTTCCTGCTTTTTTCATCCAGCAGTGTAATTTTTCCGTTTTCAATTTTCAGATCATCCACACAGGCAATGGAATCTACCTTGCCTTTTTTATCGGTAGTTACCTGTTTGTACCATAGTGTAACAAATTCTTCTTTTTTATCTTTTGAAATAACCGCTTCATAGTCGTCCATATAAACTTTCATGCTGCTCATATTTTTCCATGCGTCTTTAAACATAGCCGCCAGCGTGTCTTTGGAGATTTTTTTGTCAAATCCGTCAAAACTCCAGGATATGCTGTCGGCAAATGGCGCCAGGCATTCATCAATATGCCCGGTTTCAAAAGCTTTCAGCGATTTAAGTACCATGGCTACTTTTTTCTGATCCCCACGATCCCAATAATCAGGGGAATGGCCTTCCGGCAGGTAGGCATAATCAATTTTTTCGGTAGAGTCGGTCGTGGCAGCAGCAGGGGTATCTTCTTTTACAGTAGCCTGGTTGCTGCATCCAATAGCAAAAAAAGATGCGCAGGTGAAGATTAATAACTTTTTCATGTTGTTGTTGGTTTGGGTGAATAAATGGTGGGGCTGCGGAAGGTGCGGAATGCTTTGCGTGGAAGGAGTACAGGTAAGCAGGGTAAGGTAAAAAGTATTCTGTACACAAAAAAATATTATTTCCGCCTTGCAAACGGACCGTGTACATTAATTTTTATACTTACATTCAGCTTCAGATCAATCACAAAACATATGAAAAAGCGTAAAGAACGTAAAGGCCTTTATTATACCCTGCAAACCGCCGTGTTGTTACTCGCATTATCGCCTGTATATGCGCATCATCTCAATATCGTTACTGCCGATTCGGTCAGTATTGAAGGCCGCTGGGATATTACCATGCTGATGGCTGGAAAAGAACGTCCGTCCTGGCTGGAAGTTGAGCTTTCTGGTCTTCATACCCTGGTGGGCAGGTATGTAGGTACCGGCGGAAGTGCCAGGCCCATTTCAAAAATAAATTACAGTGGTGGTAAAATGCATTTTGCCATTCCGCCGCAGTGGGACAAGGGCGATAACGATATGGTTTTTGATGCTGAATTACGTGGCGACAGCCTGGTGGGTACCATGATTGCTGTGGATGGAAAAAGCTACGATTGGGTGGGTCGCAGGGCGCCTTCACTACGCCGGAATAAACCGGTGGTTTGGGGAAAGCCCATCGTGCTTTTTAATGGTAAGGATACCAGGGGCTGGCATACCGAAGGCGCCAATCAATGGATAGCCGAAGGTGGAATCTTACGCAGTCCTCATTCGGGTTCGAATTTAATAACCGATAAGAAGTTTACAGATTTCAAACTGCATATAGAATTTCGCTATCCCGCAGAAAGCAATAGCGGCGTTTACCTGCGCGGAAGGTATGAAGTACAGATTGAAGATGATAAGGGACTTGAGCCCACCTCTCATCATCTTGGTGGGGTGTATGGCTTTCTAACGCCAAGTGATATGATGGCAAAAGCAGCCGGCGAATGGCAGTCTTACGACATCACGCTGGTGGGAAGAATGGTAACGGTTATCGCTAATGGAAAAACCATTATCAGCAACCAGGCCATACCCGGCATTACAGGTGGCGCGCTTGACAGTAAAGAAGGAGAACCCGGGCCTTTGTATATACAGGGCGATCATGGCCCCGTAGATTTTAGAAATATTGTGATTACACCGGCTAAATAAGTTGAATAAAAGCCTGATGTTCTTCAACCATGAAAAATCTGCATTTAATCCTTTCATCGGTAATCATTATTCCTGTAGCGTTGGTTTACGGCATTGCACACAACAGGCTGTTGCCAATCTTATTCAGTTTTGATAATAATGGCACAACTGATTTTCATCATATCCTCAGGGCTGTAATGGGATTGTACCTTGGTATGGTGGTCATCTGGATGATGGGAATTCTGACACCACAGTATTGGGGAACCGCTACCATAGTAAATATGGTGTTTATGGCTGGCCTGGCGTTTGGCAGATTGATTAGTTTTGTTACGGATGGAATGCCTTCATATGCGCTGGTGATTGGTTTTTTTGTTGAAACCATGTTGGCTGCGCTATCGTATCGCAATTGGAAAAAATATAAAGCCAGGTAAATTAGTTATACCTGGCTTTATATTTTGCTTAAAAAATGTATTATCAGAACAATCTTTCCTGTGGCGGTCTTATTCCCTGTAAACGAATATAAATAGTTGTCTGTCCGCGGTGGTGTGTCTGGTGTTCAAAAGCCTTTGTCATCATGGCAAACCTGGTCTCCTCATATTTCATCAATTTCTTTTTCTCGCCCCATTTGTTTACATCGGTAGCTTTTACGGCGCTGATGCAGTAATCGTAACTGGCGGTTACAAAATACATTACGGAGTCTTTTGATTGCGCACCCGGGCTTGTTTCAAGATCTCCGCGCATGAAAGGCGGTTTCTGATCGGTGCCGCTTGACATCAGGAACACATTGCCCGATGCAAGATGAAGCATTTGCTGGGCAAAACTTCTAAGGCTGTCTACTGCTTTAAAACCATATTTGTCTGCAGGCATTGTATTAAGATAGTCAATGGTGTAAGCTTTTGCTCTTTCCCAATCCTTTACCATTTGCGCTTTAATATCTTCTGAACTTAATGATTGTGCATGGCTTGTAAAACTGCATACAAAAACCAGCAATGGAAGGAATACGATAATCTTTCTCATAAAAAAGTAGTTTTAGGCATTTAAGGTAGTAAAAAAACAAGATCTGCAAATATTATTTTATGGTGATTGGCAAACATCAATCATTCCTTGTGGCTGATAACCGGTAAGCCGGATTTCCCCACACCCGATATTCTTAATCCATCTACCTCAGTATTATTTTTGAGTTGGATGTAACTTTCTTCTGGTGACAATCGTAGAACGGATATTTCGCATAAACATTCTATATGGACCCTCTTTCAGAACGTGAATACTACATTGACTGGGTAAGGGTACTGGCCTTTTTTTTACTAATCTTCTTTCATTGCGCCATGCCCTTTGTTATTTTTGGATGGGAGGTTAAAAACAAAGAAACCTCCCTGGGCTTAAGTCGTTTAGTCTGGTGGATGCACCAGTGGCGGCTACCACTTTTATTTTTTATTTCGGGCGCTGGCATTCATTTTTCGCTTAAAAACAGAACAGTTATTGCCTTTGCAGGAGAAAGGACAGTACGTTTGTTTATCCCGCTTGTTTTTGCCATGCTTTTTGTTATTCCTTTACAAGTGTATTTTGAAAAATTGCAGAAAGGGCTGATTGCCGGTTCCTATGCAAATTTCTATCCTACCGTCTGGAGCTTTATTCCTTATCCAGAAGGCACACTCAGCTGGAGCCATATGTGGTTTGTTGTGTATCTCTTTGTTTTTTGCATATTGTTGCTGCCTGTATTTGCGCTATTTAAAATCAGGATTATCAACACATTCAAAGACAAAATTGCCCGCATCTTATCAGGCCCCGTTGCTGCATTTGCGCTGGTAATACCGTTTGTCTGTTATTATTTTACGCTCTATCTCAGGTATCCTGAACAACAGAGCCTGCTGGACGATTGGTTCCTGTTTGTATTCTCCATCACCCTTTTGTTCTATGGATATTTGCTTGCTGGCAGCAGCCGTTTCTGGAAATCCTGTGAAAAATACAGGTTCTATTTTTTGAGTATTGCCATTGCAGGTATAATAGTTCTTTTTTACAAATACTGGTGGAATATGAATCTGCCCAAAGAACAAAACAATGTCTATGTATTTGGCGTGCTGAGCGCCGTACATATATGGTCTGTCATCCTGGCTGCGCTGGGTTTTGCAAAAAAACATTTGAATTTTAGCAACCGGTTTTTACAATATGCCAACCAGGCTGTTTACCCGTTTTATATTCTTCACCAGACAATCATTGTTGCGGCAGGGTACTACATTGTGCAATGGCCATTGCCAATTTTCATAAAAATGACGGTGCTGATTATTATTTGTTTTGCAGCGTTGGTATTTCTTTACCACTTTATTATCAAACGGTTTAAGTTTACAAGGGTCTTATATGGAATGAAATACAAGGAAAAAAAGAAAGTCTTCAATACGATGCCACTAAGCGGGGTATCTGATGTTCCGTAGAAATCCCTCATCAGGCAGAATCCCGATAGAAATGTCATTAAGTCAAGGAAAAGCTGATTACCGATTATCCTTGCAGGCATGTCACCAATAATGAAAGGCGGCTTATTGCTTTTAACATCTAAGGGCCTTAACTTAATAAGCCCCAACGCCTGGGTGAGGTAGTCCATTGTTTTACAACTCAAACTCCCAAACCGTTTTATAGATGCCGTGTTTTTCAATATAGGTCAGGAAAGAATTATAAAACGGATCTGCGCCAATAGTAGCACTGTCTCCAATCACAATCAATTGTTCTTTTGCGCGGGTAATGGCTACGTTCATACGCCGGTAATCTTTTAAAAATCCAATATCGCCGTCGTCGTTGCTTCGTACCAGCGACAAAATAATACATTCCTTTTCCTGGCCCTGGAAGCTATCGATGGTGCTGATGCGCATCTCTCCGGGTAAAGCCTCTTTTGCGGCGGCTACCTGGCCGGAATAGGGCGAAATAAATGCTGTTGCAGCCGGGTTCAGCGATGCTGTTTCAATTATTTTTTTTGCCAGTTGCAATTCGCCCTTGTTTTGAAGGCTTACACCATCATTGCCATGTACCTCATTAAATCCTGAGCCCGCCGTATCAACAAAACAAATGTGCGTGCCTGCATTTGTAAGATGCGGAGCTGTCAGCAACAAGCCATTATAAAAATACTTGCCGGAGAAACCTGCTATGGCCTCCCGCATCCGGTATTGGGTATTTAGCAGGAAAACGGGCTGTACAGCGGCAATGGCCGTCTCCAGTATAGATTGGTTAAGACCCATGCGCGCTGCTTCCTGGCTTAAAACGGTGGGGGGTAGTTGTAAATGGTCGCCGGCCAGCACATATTTTTGCGCCAGCGGAAAAATACACCAGGCCAGGGGTTCAATGCATTGTCCCGCCTCGTCTATCACCAGCGTATGAAAAACAAGCTGGTTTATTTTTGCATCGTAGAGGCCTACCGGTGTACCTGCAATTACATTTGCGTCTGTATACAATTTTTCTTCGTTGTAAGTCTGCAGTTTTTTTATCTCAGCCCGTATATTTTTTACTTCTTTAAATAAAAGGTTGCGTTGCTCCCTTTCAGCTTTGCCGAAATGTTTTTTGTATTTCAACGCCATTTTTCTGAATTCTTCGGCCCTTATTTTTAGCTGTTTGATTTCTTTCTGCTGCCGGCTGTCGGCTAACCGGCCTTCGGGCGTATGCCTGAAAATGGTTTCATCTACCTTGCTGGTATTACCAGTCCGCAATAAATTAATGCCCTGCCTGATAAGCCCTTTTGCAATATTATCAACCGCCGTATTGCTGGGGGCAGCTACCAATACTTTTTCGCCGGCTTTTACCAATTGCACAATGGCTTCAATAAGGGTAGTCGTTTTGCCGGTACCCGGAGGTCCATGCACAATGGTCATACGCTCATTATGAATGATGGCGGTAATGGCGGCCCGCTGGCTGTCGTTTAAATGTTTGTTACTGAAATGCGGCGGGGCGGGTATCGCAGCCGGCGGCGAACTTGCTGCCGGAATATTTCCATGCAACTGTTCAAACAAATGATATAAAGGCTTATTGCTCTCCAGTTCGTTCAGCACTTTTTTCATGATGCTGGTAGTGCGCTGATCGGGGGCCAGTTTAATACCCACACCATTTTCTTCTATCCAATCCGGAAAGTCGGGCGCAAATAACCTGAATTCGCCGGTTTTGCCTTCCATACTCATCAGCAGGCCTTTAACCGGTTCTTCGCCCTGGTAAAAACACTCTATAGCGGCTCCGTCCCTGAAGAGATTGGTTTCTGCAGGAAACTGAAGACGAAAGCTAATTTCGGGATAATCGGCATAACCAAAACTTTTACGGGTTATTGCAATAGGATGCAATGCCAAACCTTCGGCCTTTAACGATCTAAGCGTGTGCTGCTGATCAAGGCTAAATCTTTTTACCTGTTCTTTCTCTTCCAGGTCTATGCATTGCAGCAGTTTTTTTATATACGGATGTGTTGCCGGCATGCCGTGAAAATAGGCAGGATAGCAATAAAAAAGAAATCATTATTGAAGGTGTGATTAAGCTATTGTACAATAATAACCATCAAAAAAAGCCTACAATTATTATCGCTTAACCTGTCAGTGCGTTTTACCTGCTGCCGTTCTGGTGATGTTTATTCTTTTTAGGAGGTTTTTTTGATAGATAAACGTCCAGGTATTGCTACCCTGGTTATTATTAATGCAACGGGAGGTATTTGCCGGTCTTTTCCTTAGCTGTCTATAAGTGATACGAAGCCATCGGTTTTGCGTTGAAATAAATTGTTTTATAGCCAGGCGCTCATTTTACGGTTTTTTATTGTAAATTGACAATGCAGCATCCGGTAACAGCCCGTGCGGCTGCAGGTTCCTGCAACAATTTTTTCCGCTCCCCGTCAGAAAGCCTTTTCGCAAATCCGTCAGCATTATAGCCTGCCATATTTATAGGATTAAAATAAGCCTGTAATGACAATCAAAATAACTACAGGGATACTATTTTGTTATTTGTATCGTTGTAAAGATGGTTGTCCAATTAATTCCTGAAAATCTGTTGATTATGAAGTCAAAACCCAAACCTAAAATAAGCAAGCTCAAAACCATTGCTATTCTCCACTCCTCCAATAAAGACAAAAAAAGGAACGATGAAACAGCGATGGCCATCAGGAAAAAACTGGACGAAATAAAAAAGGAAAACAACATGCCGTCTGCTGTAAACAACAACCTTTCTCTGTTCAGGTACAAAGTCTAATGCAAAAAAGCTGTATTCCCAAACGCCCGTTTTAGCAAAACAACCGGCTCATTTACAGTTTTTTACCCTTTGCCAATAATTATTCATCCATACAGTTTTTTTGTTGTAGTTTCGCAGCTCTTAAAGTTAGTGCTTTCTCCGTTTGTGATGTAGTTCATCTTCTCCAAATCAGCAACCGCTAAACCTAAGGCAGATAATGTATCAAATCGTTTTTTGATAGCCTTATCATATTTTTTACAAAAACAATTTATAAAGTGTTATTTAACCAATTACAGCTCATAGAGCCTGTTTTGCAGGCCCTGGGCAAAGAGGGATACACGCATCCTACACCCATTCAGGAAAAGTCTATCCCCATTATTTTAGAAAAAAGAGATTTACTCGGTTGTGCCCAGACAGGCACTGGCAAAACCGCCGCATTTACCATTCCTATTTTGCAATTGATGCATTTGGAGCAACAGGCATCAAAACAATCCTATCGCAAAATCAGCGCACTTATTCTTACACCCACCCGCGAACTGGCCATCCAGATTGGTGAAAGCATTCATGCTTACGGGCATTTTTTATCGCTTCGCCACCAGGTTATTTTTGGAGGTGTTTCGCAACATGCCCAGGTACAAAATATAAGAAGGGGTGTAGATATCCTGGTAGCCACACCGGGCCGCCTGCTGGATCTCATGCAGCAGGGACATATTTCATTAAGAGATATTCAGTATTTTATTTTAGATGAGGCAGACCGTATGCTGGATATGGGTTTTGTGCACGATGTAAAACGCATCATAGCAAAACTACCCGCTAAACGCCAAACTTTGTTTTTTTCTGCTACCATGCCACCTGAAATTCAGCAATTGGCCAATGTGTTGCTGAACAATCCTGTAAAAGTAGAGGTAACTCCACCAGCTTCAACAGTAGACCTGATTGAACAGGCGGTTTATATGGTAGACAGGCATAACAAACAATCGTTGCTGATTCATTTGTTGCAGGACAAGGCTATTGAAACGGTGCTGATATTTACGCAAATGAAGCACGCCGCAGACAAGCTGGCCCGCGTATTGAACAATGCCGGCATACGAACAGAAGCCATTCATGGTAATAAATCGCAGAATGCCAGGCAATCGGCACTGGCCAATTTCAAAAGCAGGCATACACGTGTATTGGTGGCAACAGATATTGCAGCACGTGGTATTGATATTGACGAACTGGCCCATGTTATTAATTATGAATTACCCAACGTGCCCGAGACTTATGTACACCGTATTGGCAGAACCGGCCGTGCCGGCGCCAGCGGAATAGCCATTTCTTTCTGCGACAGGGGGGAAAGGGTATATTTAAATGACATAGAAAAATTGATAAAGAAAAAAATTCCGGTAGCCAGTTTGGCATCATTTACACCCGTTGCCATGCCAGAGCCACCTGCCAGGCAGCACCATCATTCGCCTGGGTTTAATCAACGCAAAAAAACCGATACGGGTAACCGCCGCACCGGATTTGGCAACCGGCCTGCAAGAAATTTTTCGCAAAGGGCGGTGGCAAGATAATTTGTAGTATACTATAACAACTATACCTGAACGCGCCTTTTGGCGCGTTCTTTTTTATATTTATAGCGTGAGTTTTTTTAGGCTATTTTTATTTTCAACCTATCTTTAAAAGAATCAATTTGAGTGGCCAGGCTGGTGTAACAATGCTTGACACCATAACTCAGACCGGACAGGGCATGTGAGACCTCTATCAAGCAATCGAATTAAACCTCCTATTTTTATGCATGGTAATCAACTATTGAATTAAAAATGAATATTATATATGAAATTATATTTTTCCATTATTTTAATTTTTGCACCTATTGCCGCCTTTACCCAAAAAGCCAAACAGACAAAAGCGACCGACTATTTTCCTCCGGCCAATCAATGGCAACAGAAATCGGCTACTGAGCTGGGCTTGCACCAGGCCGCTATAGATGCCGCAATTGCCACAGCTATTGAGGGAGAAACAAAGGCGCCCCGCAATATGGAGATCAATCATTACCGCAGTTTTGGCAAAGAACCTTTTGGAGAAGGCATTGGACCATTTGCAGAAAGGGGGGCACCTACCGGCATCATTGTATATAAGGGATATATTATCGGTAGCTGGGGCGAGCCCTCACGCTGCGATATGACACACAGTGTGACCAAGAGTTTTTTGAGTACCGTAATTGGAGTAGCCGTAGACAGCGGCCTGATAAAAAACGTGTTCGATACAGTGGCGTCTTATGTTCCGCCCATTGAACTATATGGTCAGCCTGTAAACCGTTCTGCAGACCTGATAGGCCAGTCTCAGTTGCTGGATCTGTTTGCCACGCCCCATAACCGTACCATTACCTGGAATGATATGCTTCGGCAGACAAGCGACTGGGAGGGTACGCTCTGGGGCAAACCGGAATGGGCAGACAGACCCGACAGCAACGCCAATAATTGGATGAACCGGCCCCGGCATGCATCGGGGACGGTGTATGAATACAATGATGTAAGGGTGAATGTGCTGGCACTGGCAGCCACCAGTGTATGGAGAAAACCGCTGCCGCAGGTGTTAAAAGAAACCATTATGGATCCTATTGGCGCCTCTTCTACCTGGCGATGGACAGGCTACCGCAACGCATGGATTGTGCTGGATGGACAGGCCGTACAAAGCGTAAGCGGGGGCGGCCACTGGGGGGGCGGCATGTTTATCAATGCCTATGACATGGCACGTTTCGGCCTGCTAACCCTGCATAGGGGCAATTGGAACGGAAGGCAACTTATCAGCCAGCGCTGGGTGGCGCAGGCATTAACGCCTACGCCGGTTAAGACAGACTATGGCTATATGAACTGGTTTCTGAATACCGGCAGGAAATTATTGCCATCTGCACCTGCATCTGCGTTTATGCATCTTGGTAATGGCGCAAACTGTATTTACACAGATCCTGAACACGACCTGGTTATAGTAGCAAGATGGATAGATACAAAAGCCATGGATGCGGTGGTAAAAAAAATGCTGGATGCTTTTTAAAACCGGTTTGCCGGATTATTTCACCAGGTGCACGTTTACGGCGTTTGCGCCTTTAGGCCCCATTTCCACTTCAAAACTTACTTTGTTGTTCTCTTTGATCTGCTCTGTAAGGGAATTCACGTGCACAAAGATGCTTTCCTGGGTTACCTGGTCTTTTATGAAACCATAACCTTTGGCATCATTAAAAAATGTGACAATACCTTTACGTATCAGGTCTTCCGGGTTAACAGGTGCTTGTTTGGGTACACCAATCTCAATGTCTTCCGCGTTAATTATGATCTTTTTGCGGGGATCGGGCGGCTTTGAAGTAAGGTTGCCATTTTCATCAAGATAAGCCATCATGTTTTCAAGGCTGTTACCAGCTTCTTTGGCTTTTTCCTGTCTTTCCTGTTTTCTCTCTGCTTTTTCTTTTTTGTTTTGTTGTCTTTTCTTTTCTCTTTCTTTTTTGTTCCATGTTTCGGACATAGTGTATACTGTTTCGTTAATAAATAAGAACATTAATAAATCGGCGATTGGAGCAGGCGGTATCAGCGAAAGTGACGTGTGCTGTGGAACGTGGTAAAGATACAACTTTTACCGTTTATTTCTAAGGGTAAAATGAAAGCGGCCTGGCTTGTTTATAAGTTGTTGCTAACGATGCTGCCCTTGCCGCAACAATCTGTTTATTTAGTTGTTCGGAAAACCGGCAATATTAGCGCACCCAGATAAAAACCCTTTTGCGGATAATTAAGCGTATCTTACCATAATGGGTGAGTTAAAAATTGTGCAGTTTGTTTGTTTTGAAACGGCGCTCAACACAGAACAGTTCATTGCCAAATGGGAGCAGTATAACCGGTCTCTTAACAGCGACAGGGATGTTACGCTGCAAGGCTCAGAAAATAAGGGCACTTTCAAATACATTGCACAACACCGGTTTGTCGCTGGTGAATTACAGTTTACTTTCACACGCGCAAAAAAATCTTCCCGCATCCCTGAGCCGGAAATAAAAGTTAAACAGGCTGGCGGTTATCTTGTAACACAGTCTGAAAGAAACACCGATGCCCACACCGATGAAAGCAAGGTTTTTGTATTTCTGACCGGCCCCGGTGCCAGCCCGGATGCTTACAGGCAACTGGCAAGCCATGGCAAACTAAATATTTACGAAGCATACTATGAAAATTGCCAGTATGCATTTATCCTGGAATTTTTTGTAAAGAGCAAGCAGCTTACTGTTTTTCTTGAGCAACTTGCACTGCTGTATCCTGGCGAAACCAGTGTTTACAGGGAGTGCAGTCTTCAGGCATTGTAGCAGAAAGGTTTTAATACACCCTGGTTCCACCACGTCATCTTCAGACAAGCAGCCCATTTTTTAAGGTATTACCGTGGATGAATTATTTTCGCGGCATGACTTTATTAAAAGTATCGGGGGTTTCCAGGAAGGAAAAAGCCATTTTTACGGTCAGGAACGTCAGCTTTGAACAAAAGCGTTTTCAAAAAATAGCTATTGCCGGAGAAGCAGGATCGGGAAAAACAACTTTGTTGAAAATGATTGCCGGCCTGCTGCAACCCGATGCGGGCGAGATTTTATTTGAAGGCAAAAAAGTGCGGGGGCCCAATGACCAGTTAATACCCGGGCATACGGGCATTGCCTACCTGAGCCAGCATTTTGAATTGCGCAATAATTACTGGATACATGAGATACTTTCTTATGCCAATGAACTGGAGCCAGATGAAGCGGCCGCGTTGTACAAAACCGGCAGGATAGATCACTTGTTAAACAGAAGAACGGATCAACTGTCCGGCGGCGAAAGACAGCGTATTGCACTAACCAGGCTGCTGATTGGCTCGCCCCGCTTATTATTATTGGATGAACCCTTCTCCAACCTGGATACTGTTCATAAAGACATTATGAAATCGGTGATTGACGATATTACCGTGCAACCAGGCATCACCTGCATCATGGTTTCGCACGATGCGCCCGATACACTTCCCTGGGCCGATACAATACTGGTAATGAAAGACGGAGTCATTATTCAACAGGGAAAACCCGAGCAGGTATACCGGCAACCCATAAATGAATATTGTGCCGGTCTTTTTGGCGCCTACAACCTGGTAAATGCTGCAGATGCGGCCGTGCTTGACCCCGCAAAAAATACCGATCAAAAAAAATTGCTGGTCAGGCCCGAACAACTGCTTATAAATTCAAACGGGGCCGGACTGTCAGCCACTGTGCAAAATATTCTATTTATGGGCAGCTACTATACCATTGAAGCCTTCACCGGCCGGCAATTGCTAAAAATAAGATCCGCCGGCCATCATGTAACCCGGGGACAGCATATACAATTATCACTGGCCGACAGTCCTGTACAGTATATCACATAACTGTACCACTACAGCATCCTATAAAGTTGATTAATGGGATATACTATATTTGAGCAAATGATCGATCAACTGCTCCTGAACATTTTTGCAGCTTACCCGGCCGGAAACTGGCTGCTTATAGCATTGGCTGCTTTTATCATTGGCCTTTCCAAAGCCGGTTTAAAAGGGATAGATATGCTGAATGTAACCCTGATGGCCATAGTTTTTGGCGGTAAAGCATCTACCGGTATTGTTTTGCCGTTGCTCTGTGCGGCAGATATTATGGCCGTAATATACTATCACAGGCATGCACAGTGGCCGCTTTTCTGGCGCCTGGTGCCCTGGATGATGGCAGGCATTCTTATTGGTGTATTTACGGGCAAGGATCTCAACGAAGCTATTTTCAGGAAAATAATGGCCGTTATTATTATGCTTACCGTGGTCATAATGATAACCATGGAAATACGCAAAACAGTAATGGTTCCTTCCAATAAATTATTTACTGCAGGTATGGGACTGGTAGCTGGTTTTACCACCATGCTGGGTAACCTGGCGGGAGCCTTCTCCAATATTTATTTTTTGGCCATGCAGATTTCAAAAAATAATTTTATCGGCACTGCTGCATGGGTATTCCTGGCCATGAATTTTTTTAAGCTGCCCTTCCAGGTTTTTTACTGGAAGAATATTACGGCCGCCACACTTGCCACAGATCTGGTGCTGTTGCCGGCACTGGCCATCGGTTTTTTTGCCGGCATAAAAATAACCGCGGCCATAAAGGACAATAGTTACAGGAAACTGGTAATTGTGCTAACACTTATAGGAGCAGTATTTATTTTCCTGAGAAAATGATATAGCAATAATCCACGCATTTATTATGAGTACACAACCTGCAAATAGCTGGTGGGGACCACCCAAAAATTTTTCTGAACGGAAAGATGAAAGAAAAATAAGCTGGTTGGAATTATTTTACGACCTGGTATATGTGGCCGCTATCGGTCAGTTAACGCACCAGCTTGCAATGCATGTGTCCTGGGGCGTAGCGGGATATTCTTTTTTATTGTTTGCCCTTATATTCTGGTCGTGGGTAAATGGCAGCCAGTATTACGATCTGCATGGAAACGACAGCGTCCGAACAAGGCTGTTTACATTGTTGCAGGTGCTGGCAGTAGCCGCCGTGGCGGTTTCGGTTAATGATGCTTTTGACGGGCATCAGCAAAGCTTTGCCCTGTGTTTTGCTGCCATTGAAGCTATTATTGCGTATTTGTGGTGGAGCACGGGTATATGGGATCCCAGCCACCGTAAGTTTAGTAAATTTTATACATTTAATTACGGGCTGGCCTTTCTCTTACTGGTTGTTTCTTTTTTTACTTCTTATACAACTGCCACTGTTTTATGGATATTGGCGCTGCTATTGAACCTTACACCGGGTCTTACCGGTGCACGCACTATTATAAACGGACTTAAAGCAAGGGGGGAAGTGTTTTCTGCTTCTGCCGCGCTGGTGGAAAGGTTTGGGCTATTTACCATTATCGTACTGGCAGAAAGTATACTGGCCATTGTTGGCGGTATTGCAGAAGTAAAAGACAAACATCCGCTGGCCTGGCTTTCGTTTATACTGGGCATTATCATTACCTTTCTGCTCTGGAGCCTGTATTTTGATATGACCAGCGAACAGGAAGTAAAAAAGGGTTACGCTAATCTGCAGTGGCTTATTTTTCTCCATTTTCCCCTGCTGGCTTCATTTGGAATGGTGGGCGCCTGTTTAAAAGTTATTATTGAAGAATCCCTGACTGCAACAAACAGTCCGGTGCGGTGGATTTTTTGTACAGCCCTTACCGTTATACTTTTTATGATTGTATGCATTGCTGCTATTATGAAAGAGGAAGAGGAGGATCGGTCGTATATAAAACCCGTATCGCGGTTACTGGTAGTTACGGGCGCAATTATTTTTCTGATTCCTTTGGCCGGGGCTTATTTAAATACCATTTTTTTTCTTTGTGTTATTACACTGGTTTTATTGGTGCCGGTTTTTGTGGGTATCCGGAGCTGGATTAAGTATAAATTTTTCTCCGGCATAAAATGATTATTAATTTGTTCTTTGCATTAACCCGCAGATTCAACCTAATTACATTTGCTTATGGACAAACTTTCTTTCTGGCATAAACTTGCATTTATTGCCAACCTGTGCTGGGCGGCTACCTGGTTAATGACCATCCACAGTTTCCTGCCCGGGAGCGATTTGCAGTCCACTATCATTGTAACCGGTCTTATTACCGCTAATATTGTTAACTTCCTTGTAAACCTGGCTACCTGTATCTGCTGGCTGCGCAAACAACTGGCGGGCAAAGTGGCCAGGTGGCTTATCATTGTAAATTTTATTTTCTTAATAGCCCAACTGTATTTTTATATAAAATGATAAACAGCATACTAAAAGACAAGCCCGCCAAATTATTTATTTTCTTTACCGCTTTTTTTGTAGCCAATGCCCTGATAGCAGAATGCATTGGCGGTAAACTTTTTTCGCTGGAGAGTTTACTGGGTATTGCGCCCGCCAATTTCAGCATGTTTGGCCAGAAAGGCCTCAACTTTACACTTACCTGCGGGGTTCTTTTGTGGCCGCTTGAATTTGTAATGACCGACATTGTGAATGAATACTACGGACCCAAAGCCGTCAGGAGAATTTCATTTACCGCAGTTGCACTTATTTTGTATGCGTTCATTATGTTTTACCTGGCCATTCAACTGCCACCGGCAGATTTCTGGGTAACCAGTAATAACAGCAGCGGCGTACCCAATATGCAGGATGCGTTTAACGGCGTGTTTGGCCAGGGTATGCGTATTATTGTGGGCAGCCTTGTTGCGTTTCTGGTAAGCCAGATTGTAGATGTTACCATTTTTCATCGCATAAAGAGGGCTACCGGCGAAAAACATGTATGGTTAAGGGCCACTGGTTCAACACTGGTATCGCAACTGGTGGATAGTTATATTGTACTCTTCATAGCCTTCAGCGGCAAATTTACCTGGCAGCAGATCCTGGCTATTGGCATGATGAATTATATCTACAAGTTTACAATGGCCATTGTGTTAACACCTTTGATTTATTTTATTGAGGCAAGGATTGAAAAGTACCTGGGCCATGAAAAAACCCGTCAAATGAAAGACGCTGCAATGGGAAAAACCAATGAATAGAGAGCAGTATTAAGTACTAAGTATTAAGTATTAAGATTTCGAGGCCCTTACAAACCGCTGGGTCTAAGTACTAACATCTTCATACTGCATACTACTAGCCGCGGAGTCTAAGTACTAATATCTTCATACTAAATACTCAATTTCTTCTCCATCACATAATCGTTCATGAAATAGCCATTGCCGATATCAATATCTTCTTCTTTAATGATGGCGAATCCCTGTTTCTCATAAAATGCAATGGCGGTATTGTCTCTTTTTACATTCAGTCGCAGGGCTGTAGCCTGCAGCCTTTTAATTTCTTCAATCACCGCATTTAACAGTGTTTTGCCCAATCCTTTTCCCTGTATGCCGGTACTTATATAAATCTTGTGCAGTTTATAAATGCCTGTTTCATTTGTTGCGGAAAATGAGGCAAAGCCTGCCGGCCTGTGATCAACTTCTGCCAGTAAGAAAACATGCCCCTGTTCCTGCATCTGTTTTTCTAACGAAGCAGGATCATAAATCAGCTGCAGCATATACTGCAATTTGTCCGGAGACATTAGGTGACCGTAGGTTTTGGGCCAGATTTGATGTGCCAGCAGATGGATGGCAGGTATATCTTCCACACCGGCAGGGCGTATTAATATCCCGTTATTCATACAATTATACTTCCTTGTTTCGTTTTTCAAAATCGATCCTGGACAGTTCGCGGTGCAGGCGGATTGAGCGCAAACTCAACCTTACTGCCACATAAAAAGATACCAATGCACCCGCGAACAGCAATCCCTCACTCACATATTCCCTAACCCTGATGCTGTCCTGCAGAAATAAAAAGAAATCAAAAGCACCGTGAAAAAACATAGCCAGCAATAATCCCTTCACAAGATAGCCTGTTGATTTTTCCTGGTTGAATTTTGCCAGGCCTACGTAGTATCCCATAATTGTTCCAAATGCTGCGTGTGCGGGTACCGATAAAAACATACGCAAAATCGCTGTACTTAAGCCGTGCTGCTGCACATAGCCTATATTTTCTATGGTGGCAAATCCCATGGCCACCATTACTGAATAAACGATGCCATCAAAAGGTTCGTCAAAATTTTTCTTTGGATAAGCATACCATTTTACCATGGCAAACTTGCAGCCTTCCTCGCTGCCTGCAACTATAATAAAGGCATAGAATGCATAAAAAGGAACGGGGGAAAAGCCATTGGTATTTCCAAAAATTGCCCTGGCGGCCAATTGCAATACAATGGCCATCCCTGTGCTTAGCATGCCCAGTAGAAAGGAGACCAGTAAATATTTTTTTGGCTCCCTGTCATAACTGTCTTTACGATAAACGTATAAAATAATGGCGAGACCCGGTGCAATGGCCAGTGCGAGCAGGAGCATGGGCGTTTTTTAGTTAATATTGACAACAATTTACTAATGGTAACTTATATTTAGGGATTAACATGAGAAATATTTGCCGCAATTATATGAAGCCAATTACTTGTTTAGCTTTTTGCCTGGCAGTGATCTGTAATTTGCATGCGCAGCGTTTCGGGGGTAATGCACCTTCCATGAAATGGCAGCAGGTAAACAACGATGCCGCCCGAGTTATTTTCCCGGAAGGAATGGATTCTTCGGCCGCCCGCATTGCTGCTATAGAAGCGATGCTGAGCAAGACAACCTTGCCCACCATTGGCAGCAGCCAGCAAAAAATTAATATTGTGCTGCATCCCAATACCATTATTTCAAACGGCTACGTAGCGCTGGGGCCTTTTCGCAGTGAATTTTATATGACACCCGCGCAAAACAGTTTTGAACTGGGCAGCCTGCGCTGGCAGGATATGCTGGCCATACATGAATACCGGCATGTACAGCAGTATAATAATTTTAATATCGGATTGTCGCACGCTTTCCGCATTCTTTTCGGGCAGGAGGGGCAGGAGCTGGCCAACGCGCTGGCCATACCCAATTGGTTCTGGGAGGGTGATGCGGTTTTCCAGGAAACACTGGTAAGCCCGCAGGGCAGGGGGCGCCTGCCTTTTTTCTTTGACGATTACCGTTCGCTATGGATAACCGGCAGGAATTACAGTTATATGAAACTACGCAATGGCTCGCTGCGCGATTTTACCCCCGATCATTACCGCCTGGGCTATATGATGGTTGCCTATGGAAGAGAAAAATACGGAGATGATTTCTGGAGAAAGGTAACGCACGATGCAGCTTCCTTTAAAGGCCTGTTTTATCCGTTTCAGAAAGCGGTTAAACAATACGCGGGCAAAAATTTTACAGCATTTACCAAAGATGCATTTGATTATTTTAAGAACCAGTCCGCCGGTGCGCAACCGGGTGCGGAAAAGCATAAACATTTTGTGGCCGACCAGGAATTTCCCGCTTACACCAATACCGGGAGTATCATATATGTGAAGACAAGTTATAAAAAGCTGCCTTCATTTATAGAAAAAACCGGCGAATCAGAGCGGGTTATCCGGGTAAAAGATGTTTCAACCGATAACCAGTTATCTTATAAAAATGGTAAGATTGTATATGCATCCTACCGGACAGCCGCCAGGTGGGGATGGAATGATTACAATGAATTGCAGGTATTGGATATACAAACCGGCATTCAAAAAACCATCACGCGCAAATCAAAATATTTTTCTCCCGATCTGAGCGATGACGGCAGGTTTATTGTAGCGGTAGATGTGCAGCCCGGCAGGCAAAGCGTATTGCATGTGCTGGATGCAGAAACCGGGGCCGTCATAAAGGTAATACCCAACCCCGGCAACCTGTTTTATACCTACCCGAAATTTATCAGCGATAAGCAACTGGTGGCCGCCATTAGGAAACCGTCGGGCGAAATGGCGCTGGCGCTGATCAACAGCAATGACGGAAGGACCAGTTACCTGACTGCCCCGGGCTACCGTGTTATGGGTAATCCCGCGGTATTGAACGACACGGTTTATTTTTCTGCTGCCAGCGAGGGATATGACCGGCTTTTTGCGGTTACGCTCAGCGACAGGAAATTATACCGGTTATCAGTACCCGCCAAGGGTATTGGGGCCTACCAGCCATCTGTAACCGGCAATTCAATTGTATTTACCACTTTTACTGCCAATGGCTACCGCCTGCAGGAAGAAAGCAAAATGTCAATTGGTTGGGATCCTGTCAGCAGTGATCAGTGGCAGCAGCCAATCGGCACTTTTAATATTGATCTTACAAAAAACAAGGCTGCGGGTTTGCTGACCGGTGTTCCGCCGGCTGAAGGGCTGCCCGTAAAAAAGTATTCACAGTTAACAGGCCTGTTTAATTTTCACAGCCTGTTGCCCTATGTGGCCGACCCGGATTACAAATTGTCGCTGGTGGGCAACAATATATTAAACACCATGCAATCGGAATTATATGCTGCCTATAACCGTAATGAAGGTTATAAACAGGCAGGTGCCAATTTTACCTATGGCGGGCTTTTTCCTTATATAAACCTCGGCGCCAGTTATATCTTCGACAGAAGAGGATTTTTTCAGACACAACCTGTATACTGGAACGAAAGTCAGCTAAACGCGGGACTGAGCGTGCCTTTGAACCTGAGTAAGGGAAGAAGTATTATTAACCTGACGATGGGCGCCGACTATGTTTTTAAAAATATTACCTACACATCACAGTTCTATAAAGATTCGCTTGCCAAACACAATCTTCCCTACCAGAGCCATTTGGGCTATGTTAATGGGTATATTTCATTTACACACCAGGTACAACAGGCAAGACAGCATATTTATCCACGGTTTGCACAGTCATTATATATTAATTACAGAAATTCAGTGGAGGCCGCAAATCCGCACCAGTTGTTGGCTACCGGCAATTTTTATTTTCCGGGTTTTGCGCTTACACACAATATAGTGGCCAGCCTTGCATTCCAGAACAGGGATACCAGCAGTTCGTATTCGTTTTCAAACAGTTTTCCTTTTTCAAGAGGTTATACAGTGCCCAGTTTACGCAACATGTACAAATGGGGTATCAACTATCATCTGCCACTGGCTTATCCCGATTTTGGATTTGGCAATATGGTATATTTTCAGCGTGTGCGGGCCAATGCTTTTTACGACTATACCAGGGCCGGTGAAGTGGCCTACCGTAATGGTGCCCGTACCATTGAGCTATTCAGATCTACCGGTGTGGAAATATTTTTTGATACCAAATGGTGGAATGAACTACCATTGAATTTTGGATTTCGCTACAGCCATTTATTGGACCGGGATTTATATGCCAGCCAGGGTGCTGGCGCTGAAAGATTTGAATTTGTATTGCCGGTGAATTTGTTTCAGCGGTAGAGTGGATGTCTGATGGCTGATTTCGTTTACCCGGAATTGCCTGTCAATCCCGACGCTTTTGTCATCCCGATGCTTTTGTCATCCCGACGCAGGAGGGATCTGCGATCCTGGTGCCAACCGCTCAGATGCTTCGTTCCTCAGCATGACAAAAACGATGCTTCTATCGCCCCAACGCTTTATCAGCCCGACGCTTTTGTCATCCCAACACTTTATCATCCCGATGCTTTTGTCATCCCGACGCAGGAGGGATCTGCGATCCAAGTGCCAACCGCTCAGATGCTTCGTTCCTCAGCATGACAAAAACGATGCTTTATCATCCCAACGCTTTATCATCCCGACGCTTTTGTCATCCCGACGCAGGAGGGATCTGCGATCCAAGTGCCGACCGCTCAGATGCTTCGTTCCTCAGCATGACAAAAACGATGCTTTTATCAGCCCGACGCTTTTATCATCCCGACGCCTTTTGTCATCCCGATGCTTTTGTCATCCCGACGCAGGAGGGATCTGCGATCCTGGTGCCAGCCGCTCAGATGCTTCGCTCCTCAGCATGACAAAAACGATGCTTTTGTCATCCCAACACTTTATCATCCCGACGCTTTTGTCATCCCGACGCAGGAGGGATCTGCGATCCAAGTGCCAACCGCTCAGATGCTTCGTTCCTCAGCATGACAAAAACGATGCTTTATCATCCCAACGCTTTATCATCCCAACGCTTTTGTCATCCCGACGCAGGAGGGATCTGCGATCCAAGTGCCAGCCGCTCAGATACATCGTTCCTCAGCATGACAAGAGCCAACAATTTTCTACAACCCCGCCAAACTTTCTTCAATTATTTTTAGTTTGGCTTCTGCATCTGCTTTTTTCTTTCTTTCCAGCTCAATCACTTCCGTTTTTGCATTCAGCACAAATCTTTCATTGCTTAGTTTTTTCTCCACCGATGCAAGAAAACCCCGGAGATGGGTTTGTTCCTTTAACAGGTCTTCTTTATGGTTGCCTGCTTCAATGGGCTGATCGGTTACAATATAAAATTTCTCTTTGCCCATTACCACCCCAATGCTTTGTGCAACCGTTTCATGGGTATAGTGTATGGTTTTTGCATTTACCTGTTTTGCCAGCAATTGCTCAATATGCAGGTAGTGTTCTTTTTTTGATGGCTGAATATGCAATACAATCTCTTCTTTTGGCTTCAGACGGGCTTTGTTCCTGGCATCACGTATAGCAGTAATGGATTCTTTCAGCAAACTGCCTGTATTCAGCACATTTTGCTGTACTTCTTTTATCTGGTCGAATTGTTTTACACACAGATCGTCTGTTCTTTGCAGCAACAAATGATATATCTCTTCGGTAACAAAAGGCATAAATGGATGCAGCAACTGCATCAGTTCCGAGAAAAAGATAACTGTTTTGCCCTGTACAGATACATCTATCAGCTGTTCAAAACCCGGTTTTACCCATTCCAGGTACCAACTGCAGAAATCATCCCAGATAAGTGAATAAATGGTTTTTAATGCCTCGCTTAATTTAAACTGGCTGATTAAGTTTTCTACTTCAGCCTTTACTTCATGCAGCCTGTTTTCAAACCACAATACTGCAAAACTGTCTGGCAGCGGATCCTGTGTTACGGCCTGTCTGCCTTCCCACATCTTCACCAGCTTCAGCGCGTTCCATAGTTTGTTATTGAAAAATTTTCCCTGTTCCAGCGATGATTCATCAAACAATAAATCATTGCCGGCAGGAGAGGAGATCATAATGCCAAAGCGAACGGCATCAGCGCCATAATTATCGATCAGTTGCAGCAGGTCGGGCGAATTGCCCAGGCTCTTGCTCATTTTTCTTCCCTGTTTATCGCGCACCATGCCGGTAAAATACACATCGTGAAAAGGGATTTGCTTTTCATATTCCATGCCCGCCATTACCATGCGTGCCACCCAAAAGAAAATGATATCCTGCCCGGTTACCAAAACACTGGTTGGGTAATAGTATTTTAATTCGGCATTGCCCGGCTGTGTGATGCCATTGAATACTTCCATTGGCCATAGCCAGGACGAAAACCAGGTATCCAGCACATCTGCATCCCGAACCAGGGTTGAACTGTTCGCTGTTAGCTGTAAGCCGTTGGCAACAGCTTGCTGTTTTGCCTCTTCTTCCGTTTCCGCCACATAGCAATTCCCATTTTCATCATACCAGGCAGGTATTTGCTGGCCCCACCAGAGTTGCCTGCTGATGCACCAGTCTTTTACATTTTCCAGCCAGTATTTGTAGGTGGCTAAAAATTTATCGCCCGGGTGTATTTTTATATCTCCGTCAACTACCGCTTTTAATGCCGGCCCCGCCATTTCCTTCATCTTTAAAAACCATTGGGTAGATATTCTGGGTTCTACTACAGCTCCGCTGCGCTGGCTGTAACCAACGCGGGTCTGGTATTCTTCCTCTTTGGTTAAAAAGCCTTTTTCTTTTAGTTCAGCAATGATTTTTTTTCTTGCTGCAAAACGGTCTTCGCCTACATAGATTTGCGCAGCCGCGCTCAGCGTACCATCTTCATTTAAGGTGTCTACTACAGCAAGGTTGTGTTTCAGGCCCAGGTTATAGTCGTTGATATCGTGCGCAGGGGTTACTTTCAGGGCGCCGGTTCCAAAAGTTTTGTCAACATAATCATCAAAAATAATGGGTATACGGCGATCGATCAGCGGTACCACGGCAAATGCGCCCCTCAGTGCTGCATAACGGTCATCACCGGGGTTAACGCAAACGGCGGTATCGCCCATAATTGTCTCAGGCCGCTGGGTGGCAATGGTAATACCACCCGGTATATGGTTACCATTTGCATCAACGAGTTTGTATTGCAGGTAATACAATTTTCCCTGCACGTCTTTGTGTTCCACTTCTTCATCGCTAAGGGCTGTTTTGGCAGCAGGATCCCAATTGATCATCCTGGCGCCGCGGTAGATCAGCCCCTTTGTATGCAGGTCAACAAAAACATTTATTACTGCTTTGTAGTAATGATCGTCCATGGTAAAATTTACCCTGTTCCAGTCAACACTGCAGCCCAGTTTTTCTATCTGGTTATAAATGATGCCGCCATATTTTTCTTTCCATTCAAATGCATATTCCAGGAAAGCTTCGCGGCTAAGGCTGTTTTTGTCGATGCCTTTTTCTTTCAGCATTTGCACCACCTTGGTTTCGGTGGCAATGGAAGCATGGTCGCTGCCGGGAACCCAGCAGGCATTAAAACCACTCATCCTTGCCTTGCGAACCAAGATATCCTGTACGGTTTCATTGAGTGTATGGCCCATGTGCAGCACACCCGTAACATTGGGGGGCGGAATAACAACAGTATAAGCAGGGCGATTGTCTGGCTGGCTGTTAAAATATCCTTTCTGCAGCCAGTGTTTATACCACTTGTCTTCTACTTCGGCCGGCACATAATTTTTGCTCAATTCCATAATGTAAAACCCTTGTATTTGGGTTTGCAAAGGTAAGAAATTCATGGCGGATGTCTGATTTGATCATGGCTGATTTCCCGCGAAATGGCTGATGTCTGATTTGGTCATCGCTGATTTCCTGCAAAATAGAGGATGTCTAATCTGGTCATTTCTGATTTCCAGCAAAATGGCTGATGTTTGATTTGATCATCGCTGATTTCCGGCGAAATAGCTACAAATGTCTGATGGCTGATTTGGTCATGTCCGGTTTCCCAGGTTTATAAACGCTGCCAGCTTGCAGTCATTCATTTCCAGCAAAAGAAATCAGACATCATTACATCAGCCATCAGACATTTGTAGCCATTTATTTTCAGCAAAAGAAATCAGTCATCCTTACATCAGACATCAGACATTAGTCTTAAATTTATCCTCCCAGCTATGTACGCAATTGTTGATATAGAAACCACTGGTGGTCACGCCACTGCCCATTGCATTACAGAGATTGCCATTATATTGCACAATGGCCGCGAAACAGAAGGCAGGTTTCACACCCTGGTCAATCCACAGGTTGCCATACCGCGGCATATTTCTGCACTCACCGGTATTACCAATGAAATGGTGTATGATGCGCCGCTGTTTAACCAGGTAGCAGACAAGATTTTTAATTTACTGGAGAACCGGGTTTTTGTAGCACATAATGTAAATTTCGACTACTCGTTTATCAGGCACCAGCTGCAGGAGGCCGGCTATTTTTTAAATGCCCGAAAACTGTGCACGGTGCGCATGGCCAGAAAAATATTTCCGGGTTTTGCCAGTTATAGCCTGGGCAATCTGTGCCGCGAATTACAAATTACTATTACCAACCGGCACCGTGCCATGGGCGATACCATGGCTACCGTGCAGGTTTTTGAAATGCTGTTACGCAACGATACGGCCGGAGTGGTAGCAGCCATGCTGAAAGGCAGAAACAAAGAACAATACCTGCCACCGCATTTACCTGCTCCGCAAATAGAGCAATTGCCCAATACTGCCGGGGTCTATTATTTTTATAATCACAAAAAAAAGATAGTATATGTGGGCAAGGCTACCAACCTGCAGCAAAGGGTAAAAAGCCATTTTAGCAATAACGACAGCAGCAAACGCAAACAGGAATTTCTCCGGAATATACATTCCGTTTCCTGCAGGGTTTGCAGCAGCGAACTGGCGGCGCTTGTTCTGGAAAGCACGGAGATACGGCGCTTGTGGCCTCAATACAATCGCAGCCAGAAAAAATATCATCATGAATATGGTTTGTATACCTATGAAGATATGAATGGCTATCTGCGTTTGTTTATCGAAAAAAAGCGGAAACACCTGGCACCCGTCTATACCTTCAACCTCCTGCACGAAGGGCAGGTATTGCTGAAAAAATTAATTGCTGAATTTGGTCTGAATGAAGGTTTGTGTTTCGTAGATAATGCCGAACCCGTTTGCGCAGATGATACAGTTGAAGTGTACAATCAAAAAGTAAAAAAAGCCATCCAGTCATTGCAGGAAAAACTGCCTACATTTTTGCTGGCTGATGGAGATGATGAAACTGCCAGTTATTTCCTGATGGAAAAAGGAAGATTTGTAGGAATGGGGCAACTAAAAAAAGAAGTAATCAGCGATGATCTTGAATCAATCAAGACAAGGCTTACCGTGTACCAGGACAATGATTATATCAGGGGATTGTTGTATCAGTTTGCAGAAAAGCATCCGGAAAAGAAAATAGAAATTTTGTCCCAATAATCAGCGTTGCAGGCAATCGGGACAAAATTTAATAATTTAACCTTGAGGGTTAAGAAAGGTAAGCGTTTGAGCCAGTGTAAAGTTTTAACTCCAGGCCATGTATGTTATGGTTGCAATAATTGCGTACAAAACAATAACGATTAACGCGATCTTAAATCCGCTGCTGTGTGACAGGTCAAGTTTCATAAATTTTTAATTTTTAAGCATGAACCAATAATAGGGACCAGGACTACGGTTTAGTCTTCGATAGGGGTGGGTCAACGAGCGGCTTTTCTTAGATGTGGGACGTACTAACGGGTTATGCCTTACTTGGTTAGATGTATAGCCATTCAAATACGTAACACTAAGGTATCCACTTTCTTCTATTGGTGCAAGTTTTAGGGTAGGATTTTTTATAAACGACTGTTAAAGGCAATTTATTGCTATTTTAGTTGGGAAAAGATAAATGCAATCATCTATGGAAAGAACGCTCAGCTCCTGGCACAGCCCCTCTTTAAATAAGGAAATGCCCATTGCCGTGTACGGCAGTTATGGGTTTGCCCTGCTAATGATTCCTACGGCGGCGGCAGATTACCTGGAATACGAGCGCTTCCAGTTGATGGACCATATCGCCCAGTTTGTTGATGCCGGGAAATTAAAGGTCTTTTCCATTAACAGCATCAATACGGAAAGCTGGATGAACGATCATATGGACCCTTATCACAAGGCGATACGTCAAAACCAGTTTAACAGCTACGTCTATAACGAAGTGGTTCCGTTTATCAGGAACAATACCAGTTGGGAAACGCCCATTATTACCTGCGGGGCCTCTTTTGGGGCGCTGCACAGCGCCAATTTGTTTTTCAAACGGCCCGATATTATCAATGGTTGCCTGGCTATGAGCGGAGTGTACGACCTGACTGAATACACAAAAGGCTTCTTTAATGACGATGTGTATTTTAACAGCCCCATTCATTACCTGCCCAATTTAACCGATCACCATATTCTTGAACAGATACGCCGCAGTCACCATATCCATATTTTAACCGGCAGCGGCGACCATGAAGACCCTGAAGCCAACCGGCGTTTTGGGGGCGTTTTGTACAGCAAGGGGATTAATTATGAACTGGATATCTGGGGGCAGGAGTGGAAACATGACTGGCCTACCTGGCGGGCTATGTTGCCACATTACCTGGGAACAAGATTTTAACACCCGTTAACTCGTTGAAAGAAATACTTGTCCCGGTTGTATTCAGCATTTTCCTGAGCAAGCCCGGTGGTCTTACCCTACATATTAATTTTTAATGACCTTCGAAACAGTTGTTGCCCCGTTGATGGTTGTTTGCAGGTAATAGATACCCGCTTCCAGGTGTGCAACCGGTATCTGCACCATTCCCGAAGAGGGGATACTGATGTTTACTGTTACCGCCTGCCCCGCTGCATTCAGCAACTGCACCACCCCTTTTGTTGTATTGGCATTATTGGTGTTTACCTGAATAATATTTATTGCCGGGTTAGGGTACACAGCCACAGTGGCCTGGTTGTTATTACTAGTAACATTTATCAATTTAACCGCGGAATAAATGGTTCTTCCGGTTACCTCTGTTAATTGAATGCGATAATAATTCTGGCCTGTCAATGGCTTTTCATCGTTGAAAGAATAACTGGCAGTGGAGATATTTACAGGGCTGCCGCTGAATGTTCCGATAGAAGAGAAATTGATTCCATCTGTTGAACGCTGCACCAGGAAAACATCGTTGCCTGCTTCTTCAGCTACGCTCCATTTCAATTGTGTTTTTCCATTTTCCAAACTGGCGGTAAACGCGGTGAAGTTTACCGGCAAAATAGAGGTGGCACTGTACACCAGGGTATAATAACCATTGGCAAGGTTGGCAACATTGACTAAAAAAGATACATTATTGCCCGAAACACTGCCGGCAGAAACTATATTAACCAGTTTATTGGTACCTGTTAAAAAACTACCATCGGTGGCATTGTACAGGATAGCATAACTGGATGTGGCCAGGGGAGTGGTTCCGTTATAGTCGTTGAAATTAAAATTGATAGTTACCTGGCCGCTGCTGTTGCCGGCGGTTTTCTGCAGGTTCCAGGAGCGGTTCCACTTAGAAATATTGCTGCCAGTAATGCCGGTTATGGAAGCATTGGCAATTACCGAATTGACCTGATTGTTGTGGGCAGCCATTAAAAATCCTGCTGTATTTAAAAAACCGGTTGCCGTACTGGTACTGCTGAATCCCATACCGTCTGTAGAACCGGCAGGGTTGGTAAGAAAATTGTCTGTACTGCTGGTATAACCGATACCTACCAGGTTTTTGTTATAAGTAGATGCTGTAGGTGGGGTAAATATGGTATAGCCGCTTGAAGGCAGGTAGGTGGTCATACCCCATTCTGCGGCCTCATAATTTTCCAGCAACCTGCGCTGGGTGGCAGATAATGTAGTGTTATACGCCAACAGTTCATATACGGGGTCGTTTCCAAACAGGCCCCTGGACATAAAAGTAGAGCTAACAGAATAGGTAGCGGTTACCGGGCTGACAGACGCATCCACCAAAATATGATTGGTATTGCTGCCTGTGAGACCCTGCGTTCCATTTACCCATTGCGTATTTGAGCTGGTATTGTAACACCAGTCGTTTACGTTGGGACCATCTGTATAAGAAACAGCGTTTGCGCCCGGGCCTCCGCCGGAGTTTCGTACGCTGAAATCTGAATTGGCGGGCGCTGAAAATAAATAATGGTAGTTGGTGCCACCGGTAGTGCCGGTGATGGCCCTTGCAGATACAATTGTTTGATAGGTGCCGGAAACACCGGTGAAATATTGACTGGTATTTTGAAACACCAGTGCCCCAAGGCCATTTCTTACGCCGGCGGTATAAACAGGTTGTGATGCTGCTGTTGCCTGCACCGCATCGGCGCCCATTCCGCTCTTATCTTTCCATTTGGCCACATTATTGCCGCTTGCAGCCTGGGTACCGGCAGCAGTAAGAATGGTAGCAGGATCTGCAGCGGTAAGCCACAACTTCAAATTTGCATTGCCAAGGCCGGCCGGGTAATACTTTTGGGCCATACCATTAAGCGTTATTAACAAGCAGGCTATTGAAGTGCCTACAATTTTACACTGATTGCAGTTTGTAAAAAAAGTAAAGGTAGTTTTCATAGATTACTAAGTATAAACGATTATCAGCAATTCTTATTTTGTTGGATTGCTGTTACAGGTGGCAATGCATGTATAGGGCCATTTTATAAACAGTTGAAGAAGAGGTAATTATTGTTGACTAATCCAATTAAAAATTCCCAGTTTTAGAAAAAATTCCTAAAAAGCACAATGGTGATGAAATGGGAAAACTGTGTATTCGCGGGATACCGGCCAGAAATTTCTGGTATTTGGAAAGCCGGGCATAATCATGAAAGTGATTAACTGCATTGCGGCGTTGATGCAGGTTGGGCCGTTAGTGGCCGAAGGGCTAATATTTTTTTACATAAAACAATGGCAGGCTCCAGTTGAAGCGCACGGCCAGTAACCTTGTAATAAAGACTGCCAATATACCGGCAACATAATTGGCGTTATCCGACAAATCCAAGTGGTGCATAACAAAAAACAACAATCCGCCCGCGATGCAGGCGGAAGCATAGATTTCTTTTTGAAAAATAAGCGGCACCCTGTTTAGCAATACATCTCTTAGTACACCGCCAAAGCATGCCGTAATGGTACCCAGTGTAATGCAGATGCCGGTGCTAAGCCCGTGCTGTATGCCTTTTTGTATGCCGATCATCGTAAAAAGTCCCAGCCCGGCAGCGTCGAAAAGAAACAATAACCTGTCAAACTTTTTAAGAGTACTGCCAAAGAATACGGCGATTATAATACTGGCTGCAATGACCCATGCCATGGTGTTGTTCGTTAACCAGGCAACCGGGAAATCGCCGAGCAATATGTCGCGTATAGTGCCGCCGCCGATGGCGGTTACAAAAGAAATAACCAGTACGCCCAATGGATCCAATTTTTTTTCCATGGCTGCAAAAGCGCCCGAGATGGCAAAACTGAATGTGCCCAGTATATCAATTGCGATGATGAGATTAAATGACATGCTTTTGGAGTAGGAATTAGGAATTGGGGTTCTTTGTTGTCTTTGCTTTCTCAGCGTCTTTGCGTGAAACCTCAGGTGATTAATTTGTTCAGCATTTCAATAAAAGTCCCTCTGTCAATCATACGGGCGCCCAGGCTTTCCAGGTGCTGCGTATAGACCTGGCAATCTATAAGTGCAATTTTCTCCTGTTGCAAGACTTGTACATAATTAATAAAAGCATATTTACTGGCATTGGCAATTTTGCTGAACATGCTTTCTCCAAAAAATACATGACCCATCTTTATTCCATAACAACCGCCCACCAGCTCTCCATTCATCCAGGCCTCGGCACTATGGGCATGGCCTGATTGGTGAAGACGAATATAGGCTGCTTTCACTTCTTCCGTAATCCAGGTGCCGTCCTGGTCTTTACGCGGACTGGTTTTACAGTTATTGATGACGGCCGCAAAAGCTTTATTAACCGTAAAATCAAAAGCATTTCTTTTTATCAGTTGTTTCATGCTCTTGCTTATTTTCAATTCTTCCGGAAACAATACAAACCGTGGATCGGGGCACCACCAGAGGGGTATATCGCCATCAAACCAGGGAAAGATGCCGCTGCGATAGGCCAGCAACAGGCGTTCAGTGGAAAGATCGCCGCCCATTGCCAGCAGGCCGTCCGGCTCACTGAGCGTTACGGGTGGAAAAACGATTTCTTTGTTAAGGGCGAATAAAGGCATAGAGAGAAGCTGTTAGCCATTAGCCTTTAGCTATTAGCTGTTAGCCCGAGTGGCAAAGTTAGGATGGTAAATGTTGATTCCGCAACACCAGGAATGTAGTAATAAAAACACAGGTACGAAGATTATATCTAATATGAACAACGAACAATGCATGTTTAACTGCGCAATGTCAAACCAACTGCTTAAGGCTAACAGCTAATAGCTAAAGGCTATCCAACCGTTACTTCTACCGTTGCATTTATGCCTCTTTCTGTAATGGCATCGCACAATGGTTTCAATACATCATAGCTGCCATATTTAACCGCATACTTGCCCTGGCTATGGATAATAAGGGCACATTGTTCGGCCTGTTCCGGGGTATGGCCACAGATGTCTATCAGGGTTTCGATTACCCATTCAAAAGTATTCACCTCATCATTCCAGACAATCAGCTGGCAGGATTTTTCGAGCGAAGTATCCAGCAAAACCTCTTCCTCTATCAGCGTCTCCGGTTGTTCTTTATACGACAGCATGCTCAGTAATTTCAGCAAAAATATAAATAATGATTACATAATACCAGTGTTTGCAACAATTATCGGGAACAGATTGTCTTAAATCTGTTCCGGAGCTGTTTCTGGCATAATTTTCACCCAATTAGAACCATGTTTAAATTGCTGCAAAGAAAGAAAAGTGTTGCACCTGTTGAGGATAAGGGCAAGGCCATCGTGCTTTCTTTGAACAGCAGCAACCGCGGGCTGGATTACCTGGTAGAACTGGTAAAAAAAATCCGCCCCTCCCGCCACAAAAATTTCGAGGAAGCCGAACTACGCTTTAAGGGATTGTTATTCCAGTTGCAGCAGGACAAATCGCTGTTATTTGCCCTTAGAAAATCATTGCTATCGCAGTTTACGAACAATAACCTCAGTACCGCGCTAACAGAAAGCGGCATTATTAGTTCAAGGGGTTTTGTACAGGAACTGATTGGTAAAATAAAGCATAAGTTTTTGCCTGCACTGCAGTTGCCCAATGATTTTCTATATGTTATCAGTCACGTATTTTACAAAAAAAGCGATTATATATGGGTAGCGGGCATTGACAGGGAATTATGGAAGGGCTTCTTTGAATTGCTGGGCATACATGTAAACCTGGCGGAAGCAGCACTGGCCAGCCAATTGAACCAGGCCCTGCAGATTTTATCCTACCGCCTGGTGAACCTGAGTATGGAGAAGGAAGTTTCTGTGCGGTATAAAGATTTTACCGATGCCATTCAACCTTTTCTTGAGCAAAACAGGCTGGTGAATATGTATTTGGAAAAAGGCAATAGCCTGCTGCCGGACGAACGGCGCATATTGCTCACCAATATACAGGAGAACCTGTACAATTGCAGGCAAAGCAATCAATGGGTAAGGGATCAGCGGCTGCAACATGGCACCAGCCTGGCACAGACTTTTGTGATGGTGCGCCGCGAAGAACAAATTGAGCGCATGCTCATCATAATTGATGCACTGGATGCCGACAATGTGTTCAATACAGACCGGTTTGTAGATTATTTTGTTACGGTGGTACGAAATGAAAATAAGAAGAACAGCCTGGGCGAATTTTTATCTACCAACCTCGGTTTACTGGCATACCAAATAGCAGAACACAAAGGCCGGAAAGGAGAAAAATACATCAGTTCTACCCGCAAAGACTTTAGGACGCTTTTCAGAAGTGCGATGGGTGGAGGGGTAATTGTGTCTTTTGTGGCAATTGTAAAAAACCTGCTTACACCAATACCGTTGCCTATTTTCTGGCACGGCGCAGCGTATGGCGCCAATTATGCTGCAGGTTTTGTATTAATGGATCAAACCAATACAACGCTTGCCACCAAGCAGCCTGCTTATACCGCCTCGGCAGTGGCCAGTTCGCTCGACGTGCAGAAGCAGGGGGGAAGGCCCGATCTCAGGCACCTGGCTATTACAGTAGCAAAGGTAAGCAGGAGCCAGATTGCTTCTTTTGCCGGCAATCTTATCGTGGTTTTTCCGCTTACCTATTTGCTTGCCTGGTGTTTTAAGATAGTCACTGGCCATAAGATTGCTGAAGGTGCTGCGGCGGTAAAATTGCTGGCCGATCAGCATCCCTTTCATAGCCTGGCTTTATTATATGCCTGTTTCACCGGTTTTTTCCTGTTTCTCAGTGGCCTTATTGCCGGCTATGTAGATAACCATGTGGTATATGGCAGAATTTCGGAGCGGATAAAAACCCATCCTATCTTTTTAAATACCATGAGCACCAAAAGAATGAACCGCCTGGTAAACCTGGTCGATAAAAGTGCAGGTGCATTAACCGGCAGTATCTGTTTGGGTTTCTTCCTGGGTTGTGCAGGACCTTTGGGACAGTTTCTGGGAATTCCCTTTGATATAAGGCATATTACCATTTCGGCCGGTAATACTGCTATTGGCTATTATGGATTGGATCACCGGGTGGCGGTCCCTTATTTGCTAACCATCATTGGAGGGGTGTTAATGATTGGATTTCTCAATTTCCTGGTGAGTTTTTCGCTGGCCTTTTGGGTAGCGGTAAAATCGCGTGGTATCAAATTAAAAGACTACCCCGAATTCTTCTCTTTACTGGGCCGTTATCTGCGGCATCACCCCAAAGATTTTATATGGCCACCGTCTTCCATCAGGATGGCGGAAGATGTATAGAAACGTGGCGCCCGGGTATTTTACTACAGCGTGGTTTTTTTTAATGAAGAGGCCCGCACAATCAGTTCCGACTTAATGACTACGGTATTGGTGATATTGATATCGGCGATGCCCTGCAAATGGTTGATTAGGTTCCTGGCAACTATTTCGCCCATTTCAATACCCGGATAGTTAATGGTGGTAAGTTTGGGCGTTACAATTTTACTGACTGCATCATTATTAAATCCAACAACTGCAATATCGGCCGGTATGCGCAGCCCCTTGTCTTTAAATACCTGCATCATAATGGCAGCGGCAAAATCATTGGTAATAAAAATTCCATCCGGAAGCTTTTTCATTTTCAAAAGGCTCAGTGCTGCTTTAACCGATGCTTCCTCGCTCAGGTCGTTTACAATGAGCATAGATTTATCAAACGGCAATCCGTATGTTTCCAGCGCTGCCTTATAGCCGGCCAGCCTGTCGGCATATACATTTCGCTTTAAGCTGGCAGTAACATGGGCAATTGTTTTACAGCCTTGTTCTGCAAGGTGCTGCGTAGCCTTGAAACCGGCTTTATAGTTGTCTATTACAACGCGGGTGCCGTGACTGTTTTCGTCTACGCGGTCGAAAAAGACCACCGGAATTTTCTTTTTTACAAATGGATCGAAATGGGAGAGATCCGTAGTATCGTAGGCCAGGGATACAATTAAGCCATCTACCCGTTTATGAAAAAGGTTGTGGGCGTTGGCGATTTCCTTTTTGCAGGTTTCCGAGGAATGGCCAATGATAAGATCGTATTTGGCTTCGGCAGTAATTTTTTCAATACCCGAAAGAACCGAAGTAATAAAATGGCTGTTTAACTCATGAATAATAACGCCAATGGTTTTTGTATGCTGGTTCCTTAGGTTACTGGCAAAATTGTTCGAGCGGTAGCCGAGTTGCTTCGCCAGATCAAAAATGCGCTTTTTGGTGTTTTTATTAACCGCCTTGTGATCCTGCAAAGCCCTGCTAACCGTGGCAGCAGAAATATCCAGTTGCCTGGCAATATCGTAAATGGTTATATCCTTTTCTCTTTGCATGCACTCCTGGTTAAATGGCAAAATAAAAATTACGGTTTTTTTTCAATTTTCAAAGTTGGAAGACGGATAATTAATCGGAACAACGCACTATCGGACAGGTAAAATTGATGCGTGTAAAAATAATTTTTTTTGCAATCGGTTGCAATATAAAATTGTTTGCTTACATTTAGTCGAACAATTTTTGACGACAAGCCGTAATGAGGCGTACGGAAAAAATTGCCGGATTTGTTGATAGCAGGGCATCGCAGGCTACACACCTGTTATTGGATAAGTGTTGCATATAAAAATGACAAATTTACGGGCCTGATGTGGCGCTGGAAATCATCTGTGTGAAGTGGTTTTTGGATATGTTTATGCAACCGATTGCAAAGAAATAAGAAATATGCATAAGGCATGCGGCATGATATGTTTGCCTTATGATAAACTTGGTTCACATTGGCAGTAGTATTCTTGGTTGTAAGGCGGCGGATATGTCAGAAATCTGTCGCCTTGCTTTTTTCTCCTGTCCCGGCCGGGGACCTATTAAGCAAGTAACCTGCAATCATTATCTTTAGTGTTATACCTGAAGAAATAAATTTTACCATATGATGCTTACAGCACAGATGGCGCCTGTTGACTGCTCCCATCTTATACCTATTGAACATCGGGGAATAAAAAAAATATTGGTGGTTGTTGCCTTCAGCCTGTGTTTGACAATACAGGTTACTGCGCAAAGCGCCTATCCGTGGAATAATAAAAAAGCGGCAGTGGTACTTACCTATGATGATGCCATCGATCAGCATTTAGACAATGCCATCCCCTTGCTGGACTCCCTGGGCCTGAAAGCCAGTTTTTACATCACGGGGTATTCCGCTTCTGTGCGAATAAGGATGAATGAATGGAAGCAACTGGCGGTAAACGGCCATGAACTGGGTAATCATACCCTGTACCATCCCTGTGTGGGTGGTGCCGGCAGGGAATGGGTAGCGCCCGAGTACGATATGAGCAAATACACGGTGCGGCGTATGGTAGACGAAACCAGGATGAACAATGTTTTTTTACAGGCGCTCGACGGAAAAACGAAACGAACCTTTGCATTTACCTGCGGCGATATGAAAGTGGGTGACTCTTCTTTTATTGACCGGTTAAAAAATGATTTTTTGGCTGCCCGGGCTGTACGGGAGCAAATGCACACCATTGATAAAGTTGATTTGTACAATGTGGATTGCTATGCGGTCAACGGCCAGCGTGCTGAACAAATGATAGCGTGGGTAAAGAAAGCGGTGGAGACAAAATCATTGCTGGTCATTTTATTTCATGGGGTAGGGGGTGGTAATGCATTAAATGTGCTGGTGCCAGAGCATCGTCTTTTTTTGCAATACCTGCAACAAAATGAAAAAGATTTGTGGATAGCGCCGATGATTGAGGTGGCTGAATATGTAAAAAAATACCAGTCCGGTCCATCTAAATAACCGGTTTTGTAAGCCAGTGGGCCGGTTCCCGCATCATTGAAAAAGCATTTATAACGCGTATGGGTCTAACTGGCTGGTTTATTAACATTTGGGCATATTTTTCTTTTCAAATAACAGTCAAAAAAAATTTGGGGGAAATTGTACAGCCCTTATCTTTGCACTCCAATAAAAAAGGGAGTTTAGCTCAGTTGGTTTAGAGCATCTGCCTTACAAGCAGAGGGTCGGCGGTTCGACCCCGTCAACTCCCACAAAAACCTCACAGCAATGTGGGGTTTTGTTATTTAAACCCGCTTCTATGCCATTGAAGATATAACAGGAAATTAATTCAATGACTTATTGATTTAGAGCATCCCAACTCAAGTCGGGAGGGTCGGCGGTTTCCCGCCTTAAGCGGGATCAACTCCCACAAAAACCTCACAGCGATGTGGGGTTTTGTTATTTAAACCTCTTCTATGATATTCAAGGTATATATCCTGTTTAGTCAGTTAAAAAATAAATATTACGTAGGATTTACCGGTGACGATTTGAATGAAAGAATCATAAAGGCTTTACATGCAAAACCGGAGATTGGATGCTGAAATACTACGAAACATTCGAAACAAAAACTGCCGCTATGAAAAGAGAGGCTGAAATTAAAGCCTGGAAAAGCCGCAAATTAATTGAACGGCTTATTGGTTTAGGGCATCCCGACTGATAAGTCGGGAGGGTCGGCGGTTTCCCGCTATAAACGGGATCAACTCCCACTCAATACAGGTAAGGGTTTCAGCGGATTCGTTGAAACACTATTTTTTTGCATTTGCATACAATTTGCATACATTTTTGGACTTTCTACCACAATTTAAACACACGTTATGCGGTAAATAAATTTTTGTTTAAGGCAAAGTTCCTTGCTGCATTTTGGACAAATTCAAACACTCTCAATTTATCATCTACTGACAACTCCCGATACTTCTTATTAATTTCCAGGCAAACTTCAGACTTGCTGACTACCTTGTTTTTATTATGCTCAGCATCCTCCGGTACTGTTTTACCCAGGCAGCTATATCCATTGATTTTTCATTATAGCCGCAATTTGAACAAGAACCTCTTGTGAGCTTATAGCGGCTGCATTTGGGACATATTTGTTGGTGTTGTTTAAGCGATATTAATAAGTGTCTTATAACTTCCTTTTTTGGAAACGCATGTAAATAATGTATCAGAAATGGCAAAAGGAGTATTTTTTTAAATTTTGATTTGATGACATTTTTGTACAACATAGATTATCATTAAAACAAATTGTTTTCCTATCCTCCAAAAAAACAGTGAAGGCAGGAAAAGGAATAACACAGTGCCATTTAACAAGGTATTCTTCTCTTGTTCCAAAAGAATGAGTATTCTAGTGTCGTAAATAAATCATTATAACTAACGATTCACGTATGAAAAAACTAACCTCTCTACTTGCAGGACTTTTCTTCCTGGTCTTGTCCATGAAAGCTGATGCGCAGGAAAAAACAGGTGCGGACTATTTTGCCAGCAAATGGAATGTCGTGGTGAAAGGAACACCCAATGGTGATAGAAAGATGGTGTTTGCATTGGACAAGGCAGCGAACATCATTACTGGTGAAGTGCAGGACACAACGGGGAAAGTGCTGTCCAAAATTACAAAAGCGGAAGTCAGTACGAACTCCATTACATTGTACTTCTCCATGAATGATCATGATGTGTCTTTGGAATTAACGAAAAAAGATGAAGACCACGCTTTTGGTAGCGCAATGGGTATGTTCGATGCTGACGCAGAGCGGGTGAAAGGAACAAAATAATCGGTGTTTCCGGGAAAAGCACTGGAATTAGATGAAAACGCCTCCATCTGTGATGATGATTTTGTGCGGACTGTGTAATGATCTTGACGAATCTTAAGGATTAAAGTCGGTGCGCATGGGCATCATCGTAAGCCGGTAAGTTCTTCAATCAAAATACCACACATCAAATCGTTTCTTAACCAAGTAGAAAGCCTACACACAACTATTTCAACATGCCAACCTTAAAAATCATAAAAGGCTTGCTCATTCTAAGTGTCCTTTGTTCTTCCATTGCCCGGGCACAAAACAATCTGCCGCAGTTGAGCACAGAGCTTGCAAAAAACTTTGTAACCAAAGACACCGTATTTAATGAACCATTTGTGGATGCAGATGAATGGCGTGATAAACCCGTACGTCATCGCTATGTTCATGGAGGGTTTAAGGGAAGCAATGCTAGATTTTCGTTTTACTTTCCACCAAAGGAAGGCTACCAGGGAAGGTTTTTTCAATACATCACCCCTTTTCCTGACGATGAAAATCTATCACAAGCCGCTATCGGTGAAGAAGACAAAATTGGGTTCTCTGTTACACACGGTGCTTATTTCATCGAAACCAATCAAGGTGGCAGGATAGACTTTGCCAAGCCAGCATCCAAAGACCCATCTTTCAGTGCTTACCGGGTAAATGCGGCTTCGGCGCAGTTTTCAAGGGTCGTAGCTGCGCAAATCTATGGCGGCAAACGTCCGTATGGGTATTGCTTTGGCGGTAGTGGCGGTGCTTACCGGACCGTTGGCGGCATTGAAAACACTGAAGGGGTGTGGGACGGCGCCGTTCCCTATGTATTGGGTTCACCCATGGCAATACCCAATGTGTTCACTGTGCGTATGCACGCCATGCGGGTGCTTTGGGACAAGTTCCCCCAAATTATTGATGCCCTGGAACCGGGTGGCAGCGGCGATATGTACGCTGGTCTTAACGCGGAAGAAAAGGAAGCGCTCCAGGAAGTTACTAAAATGGGTTTTCCACCAAAATCCTGGTTTGGTTACAAGACGATGGGCATTCACGGATTTTTGGTATTGTATCAAGGAGTAGTAGGAGCTGACAGAAAATACTTCGACAGTTCTTTTTGGAATGCTCCCGGATATTTAGGCGCCAATGCTCCCGCGTCTCTACTGAAGGCCCGCATTCAAAAAAATACCAAAATAAAAGCCGGCATTCCTGTAGACCAGGCCGTCAGTTTAGGATTGGTGAAACCCGTGTCGCCGCAGGAACGAGGCACCGCCGATGCGGCCTGGAAGGCCATCGGTGGAGTAGAAGGAGGAATGCCAGTTGCGTTTCAATTGGAAGACGTACTGCCCGATATAAATTTTCTCGGTGGCGATTTGATGATTAAGAGCGGAGCCGCTGCGGGTAAAGTTCTGCAGATTACAAAGATTGCAGGTGATAAAGTAACGCTTGGACCTGCTGATGCAGCGGTGCTTGCATTGGTAAAACCAGGCGATGAGGTACAAGTGGACAACTCCAATTTTTTGGCGGTGCAAACCTATCACCGTCATCAATTACCCCCGTCCAGAGAAGAATACCCTGTATATGACCAATTTCGTGATAAAGACGGCAAACCGCTTTATCCGCAACGTCCTATGCTGCTGGGGCCATTGTTCACCAGGGGGGCTGCCGGTGTGTTGCCTACCGGTAAGTTCACGGGGAAAATGATTTTGCTGGAATCACTAATGGACCGCGAGGCCTTTGCCTGGCAAGCCAATTGGTACCGCTCACGGGTAAAACAAAATTTGGGCGACAGTACCGACAACCATTTCCGGCTTTGGTACACAGACCATGCACTGCATGGTGATATTACAATCGAAGATGACCCTACACGCACCGTCAGTTACCTTGGCATTTTACAACAGGCACTGCTTGACCTGAGTGCCTGGGTGGAAAAAGGTATTGCTCCTGCGGCTACCACCAACTATAAAATTGCAGACGGACAGATTGTGATACCGCCAACGGCTGATGAACGCAAGGGCGTTCAACCGGTGGTGGTTCTGAAAGTGAACGGTAGCAAACGAGCCGTCGTAAAAGTGGGCCAACCCGTAACCTTTACCGCCGAAGTAGAAGTGCCAAAGGGCATGGGGAAGGTGGTCTCGGCAGCGTGGCATTTTGACGGTGCAATTGATGATATCAGCCAACGCAACGGATGGCTTTTTGACAAATCCGCTTCTTTTCCAGTTAAAGGAACATTTACGCCAGCTGATAAAACAGGTTCCCGTGTGAACTTGAAGACAACTTACACGTTCACCACACCAGGAACCTATTTTCCAACACTGCGCATCGCATCGCAACGACAAGGCGATGCAAATACCCTCTTCACACGCATCCAAAATCTGGATCGGGTAAGAGTAGTGGTGCAGTAAGTATGAAAGCTCAAAAGGAATAACAGATGTCACGAAACAAAACAATCTTAAAACAAGGTTCATTCCTGCTTGCTTTTTGTCTCTTATTGTAAACCACCAAAAAATGGTACCATCAAACTCAACCAGAATACATCATTCAGTATTTTTTAAACTCAAACACGATGCAGGGTCGAAATCTGAGCATAAGTTTTTAGCAGCAGCAAAGAATTTAGCGACTATACCAGGTGTGGAAAAGTTTGAATGCCTGAAACAAATCAGTAAGAAAAACGTGTTTGAGTTTGGATTGTCGATGGAATTTGCTAATCAACAATTTTACGGTAGTTATAATAATCACCCCGATCACGTGGCCTTTGTTCAGGAACATTGGCTAAAGGAAGTAGAAGATTTTTTAGAAATAGATTATGTGGTAATAAAATAATTCATTCGTCTTACTGCCAGGGTGATGCCACAACACTAATCACACGCACCAAAACCCTGACCGGGTGCGAGTGGTGAACAGAAGAACAACTGCACAAAGCAGTTCTTCATTTAGTATATTACATTGGATAGAGCAATGCTACCGTCATGCAACGGGCACTTAACAAGCCGTTGATACTTTTAATTCAAATGAAAAAAGTGGACCGGTATAATAAAAGAATAATAAAACTGAAGGAAACAATCAGACTACTTTGTACAGCAATTATCCTGTTTTTGACAGCTGTTGGTGCATCCGCGCAATCGACTGTCAACCATCGTTTGATCGTTATTACAGACATCGGAAACGAGCCGGATGATTTCATGTCGATGGTTCGGTTAATGCTGTATACAAATCAGATCGACGTTGAAGGGCTCATCGCTTCCACCTCTATTCATCAATCAAAAAAGGTTAGTCCTGACCTCATTGAAAAAGTCATTCATGCTTATGCCAGGGTGCAACCCAATCTTTTAAAGCATGAGCCAGGTTACCCGACTGCACAGAAATTATTGGCTCTCGTAAAGAAAGGACTTCCCGTTTATGGAATGGAAGGCGTAGGAAATGGCAAAGATTCCGAAGGCTCGGAGTGGATCATCAAAATGCTTGAAAAGACTGACAATCGTCCTTTATGGGTGGCTGTTTGGGGTGGACCGAATGTTCTGGCGCAGACACTCTGGAAAATCAGAGAAACCAGGAGTCAGGCAGAATCAAAAAGGCTGATAAGCAAGCTCAGAGTGTACACGATTTCTGACCAGGATAATTCAGGGCCCTGGATACGGAAGAATTTTCCCGATTTATTTTACATCGCCAGTCCGGGTAGTTATGATGCTGCTACATGGTCTGCTATCAACAAGGTATTTCCAGGCGCTAATAATGAAGTGGTTAGCAATGATTGGTTGTTGGAACATGTGCAACAGGGGCATGGCCCATTGGGAGAAATTTATCCGGATGTATCCTTCGGAATGGAGGGTGATACGCCGTCCTGGCTATCGCTTATTCCCAACGGCCTGAATGAGCCGGAACACCCTGCCTGGGGTGGTTGGGGTGGGCGTTATGAATTTTACACGCCACCCTTTGATCCAGCAAAAAAATGGATTGTGCCATTGGAAGAAGAAACAAGGCCGTTTTGGACCAATGCTGAAGATGCATTCACACCGCGTCTGAAAGGAAAATGGGGAAGAGCCGTTGTAAAAGACACGGCTACGTACAAAAGTAACCACGTAACCATTTGGCGCTGGCGAGAGGACTTTCAGAACGATTTTGCTGCAAGAATGGAATGGTGTACGAAAAACTATAAACAAGCCAATCATCCACCGGTTGTAAAGCTCAATATGCCCGAACAACTCACTGTAAAATCAGGCGAAACTTTCTCGCTTGATGGCAGTTCATCCTATGATCCTGATGGGGACGGATTAAGTTATCTGTGGTTTCAGTATCCTGAAGCAGGTACGTTAAAAAGAAACATAGCTATTCAACCAGCCGATAACATGTCTGTCATTCCCGAAGTAAGAGCGCCGCAGGTAGATAGCCCGCAAACGGCTCACTTCATTTTAAAAGTCACCGACAAAGGAACACCAGGGCTCACCCGTTATAAACGAGTTATTGTCACCATTGTTCCTTAGCAAGGAGAAAAATGGGATTGTTCTTTCTTTCAACAAAAGGGGCGTGAGGTAAACCTTAGCCTCAAAATAAAGACAGCGACCACGCTACAGGAAGCCTTATGGGCATGATAGATATCGGGGCAGAGCGGGTAAAAAGAAAATAAGCAAGGAGTACTACTTGCAGGAGAAAACATTTATATTATTCCTATAGCAACTAAAACGTTAAAGGTGAAACTACTTTCAACCATTCGTAGAACCTATAGCCTTAAAATACCAATCATCGTTATCGGTTTCTTGTTACCGCTTGCGCAAAAGCTAAGGGCGCAGGCAATTGATGAATCTTATTTACACGCGCCCTGGAAAGCAGTGTGGATTATGGTTCCAGGTGCAAATCCCACCGGCTATGGCGTTTATTATTTCCGGAAAGGTTTTGAATTAACTTCTGTTCCGAAGGCCTTTCCCATATATGTTTCTGCAGATAATCGCTATAAATTATTTATCAATGAAAAACTTGTTTCAATAGGGCCTGCACGGGGAGATTTGACGCATTGGAACTACGAAACAGTAGATTTAGCACCTTTTTTGAAAGTCGGACAAAACATCATCGCCGCACAAGTTTGGAATGAAGCCGAACTTCGGCCGGAAGGCCACCTTTCTTTGCGTACTGCCTTTATCCTGCAAGGTGCAGCATCCGAATCACAAGTTCTCAACTCAAATGAATCATGGAGATGTATCCAGGACAGCAGTTATAGTCCGATTCCGGTGTTCATGCAGACATATTATGTAGCTGGTCCCGGTGAACGGATTAACATGGCCGCGCATCCAAAGGACTGGGAGAAAGTTTCCTTTCAGGATAACAATTGGAAGACTTCGCAACCTCTCAAAACAGGTTTCCCAAAACAAGTGAAGGGCCAATACGGTATCATCAGTAATTGGCTGCTGGTTCCATCCACTTTGCCACAGATGGAATTAGCGCCACAACGTTTGTTACAGTTGCGGAAAGCAGAAGGCATTACCGCTCCGTCATCTTTTCCTGCCACTAAAGTATCTATCACGGTTCCAGAAAATACGGTTGCCACGCTTTTGCTCGATCAGACTTTTCTAACCAATGCTTATCCCATACTCATTTTCAGCGGAGGAAAAGACGGTACTATTTCTATCAGTTACCAGGAAGGCTTGTTCACGAAATATCCGGAAAAAGGAAACCGCAATGAGATTGAAGGAAAAACAATGATAGGCAGGGTTGACAGCATTCTTTCTGACGGTTCGGCTAATCAGCGTTTTACCACCCTTAACTGGCGGACCTACCGCTATATGCAATTGCGCATCACTACCAGGGAGTCCCCATTGGTGCTGGAAGATGTTTACGGCACGTTTACCGGTTATCCTTTTCAATTCAACGCCCAACTGGAAACAGATAATCCCGAACTGCAAAAGATGCTCCACATCGGCTGGCGCACGGCACGGTCATGTGCCATGGAAACTTACATGGATTGTCCCTATTACGAGCAACTGCAATATATAGGTGACACACGCCTACAGGCCTTGATTTCCCTGTATAATAGTGGCGACAACCGTCTGGTGCGAAACGCACTTAACTTAATGGATTACTCCCGGCTCCCGGAAGGTGTGACAGCCAGCCGGCATCCATCGGTAACGCCTCAATACATCACAACATTTTCACTATGGTACATTGGTATGTTGCACGATTACATGATGTATGGGAAGGACCTCCTTTTTGTCAAGGACAAATTACAAGGTGCAAGGCAGGTGCTGAATTATTTTAAAGGCTTTCAACAGGTTGATGGTTCGCTGAAGGATCTACCATATTGGACGTTTACCGATTGGGTGAATTGCAAAGGCTGGGTAGAAGGCAGCGGGCCGGTGGGGAAAGATGGATACTCTTCCCTGCTCGATTTGCAGCTCTTGTGGGCCTATCAGATGGCGGCCGACTTAGAACAACAGGTTGGCAGCAAGGAGTACGCATTGCAAAACAACAAAGCAGCTGCTCAATTGAAGACCACCATACAAAAAAAATATTGGGACAATACAAAAAAGCTCTTTGCCGACAGAACAGAGAAAGACCTTTTCTCGCAGCATGCTAATGCGCTGGCGATTTTAACCGGCTTGGTACCGAAAAAGCAATTAACGGCAATTGCGACAAATTTGTTGACCGATACTACGTTAGCTCCTGCTTCCATTTATTTCAAATACTATTTACACCAGGCCCTAACGACAGCAGGCCTGGGAAATGACTACCTGAAGTGGTTAGACAAATGGCGTGAAAACATTGCCATGGGATTGACCACCTGGGCTGAAACGTCGGACGTGAATACAACAAGGTCCGATTGCCATGCCTGGGGTGCCAGCCCGAACATTGAATTTTTTAGAACGATTCTTGGCATTGATACTGATGCGCCTGGGTTTGCCAAAATAAAGATTGAACCGCATCTCGGAACCATTACAAAAATTGGAGGAGAAATACCGCATCCGAATGGAAAAATCAGCGTTCGTTATTCGGAAGTAAACGGAAAGCTAAATGCAGACGTTGACCTTCCGTCTATGACGACAGGAAGGTTTGTTTGGAAGAACAAAAGCTATGTGTTAAAGGCGGGTAAGAATACTATCGTTGTGAGATAAAAGCGGCCAAAGAAATAAGTAAGAAATACTAAAAAAACACAGATGAGAGTAAGGATAATTACAATTTTGCTAATTGTCTTCCTGATAGGTTTCGCAGAGACGGGAACCTGCCAAACAAAGACTTTGCCACCTCGTACCGTTGTTACATCAGATGGTGAAGTGGACGACTTTGATTCCTTTATCAGACTGTTGTTATATACGAATGAACTTAATATTGCAGGATTGATCTATAGCAGTTCGGAATTTCATTACGCTGGAGATGGCGAAGGCACCAACTTTACCTCCAGCATGCCCTTCGCAAAGCAATACGGCACACGTACAACACTGCGCTGGCTGGGTACAGAATGGATGCAGGACTTCATCGATAAATATGCAATTGTGTATCATAACCTTCTACAACATGATAAAAACTATCCTGCGCCCCAACACTTAAAAAGCCTGATTAAAGTAGGCAATATCGATTTTGAAGGCGAAATGGACCACGATACAGAAGGTTCTGAATTTATAAAAAAACTGTTGCTGGATAATAGCCCTGTTCCCTTGCATTTGCAAATCTGGGGTGGTACTAACACGATGGCACGTGCATTAAAATCTATTGACGATGAGTATAGGAATACTTCACAATGGAAAAGTATTTACAAGAAAGTATGTGATAAAGCAACAATCTATATCATACTTGACCAGGACGAAACCTATAAAAAATACATATCGGTTAATTGGGCAGATATAAATGTCGTTTACAATTCAGCTCAATTTTGGAGTCTTGCCTATGGGTGGAAAGAATTGGTTCCTTCAAAAATGCATTCTTATCTTGATGGGCCCTGGTTTACGAAAAATATTAAGTTCAATCATGGGCCGCTGGCAAGTAACTATTTTCTTTGGGGAGATGCACACAAACTTACAGCAGATCCTGACGACATATATGGTGACACTGCGGAGGCAAGAAAGGCTGGAAAAAATCAATATGATTTTATTTCAGAGGGAGATTCACCTTCCTATTTATTTTTAATCAACACAGGGTTAAGGAATATGGAAAATCCTTCTTACGGTGGTTGGGGTGGGAGGTTTGTGCAGTCAAAAACTAATGTACATCTCTGGAAGGATGGAATGAATGTAACGGATTATAATTTTGACAATAAAAAAGAAGATCCTGAGTTCCCACAAGCAAGATGGGTGGATGCTATACAAAATGATTTTGCTGCCCGTGCAGACTGGTGTGTGAAAAGTTACAAGGACGCCAATCATGCGCCAATAGTAAACCTAAAGCATGCATCCAATTTAAATGTGAAGCCCGGACAGGTTGTACAATTAAGTGGAATGGCAAAAGACCCTGATGGGAACACCCTTCACTATCAATGGTGGCAGTATGAAGAGGCAGGTACGTATAAAGGTAAAGTGGTCATACAAAATTCAGATAAGACATCTGCTTCTTTTACGGTTCCGGCAGATGCTGCCGCAGGCAGCACCATTCATTTAATATTTCAGGTAAATGATAACGGAATACCGGCCTTAACCCGGTATCAACGTGTAATTGCAAAAGTTAAAGGTGACGAATAATTAGTGCCGAATAGGTGATTTTTTTTTATAAAGGAAACGAATTGAATGAAGTACAATAAACTTTACCAGGTAAAACAAAAGTTGGCCTTATTACGCCTGCTAACGTCATGCCTTTCTTATGAACAGCAAATGGTTTTTCGTTTGTACGAAGGCAAATCAAAGTTGTCTTCTGCCTATCAGTCATCCTTGGTTCCATTATTGTTTTTACACAATCGTTAAAAGTTGTTAATGCAAGAATTAAAATAAAAAACATGAAGCCCACATTATCACTATCCGTTCGTAAACTTTTTATTTTTCTTTTATTTTTTGTGTGTATTGCACAAACTAAATTGATTGCACAGGTTACCGGTAACCTTATCAAAGTAAAGCTCTCCGGCTTAAAACAAGTCGCAAAAGTTGATGAAAGATACCAGTCGTTTAATGTGGAAATGGCAGAAGTGGTCGGCGGCAATTTTTGGATCCCATATGATATGATGGACACCACCAAGCCCATAACCGGAAATGTTGTAGTAGGGGAAACAAAGAGCCTGTACCGGGCAGTACCCCCAATTGACCTTCATAGCAAAAGGTTGCGGATGCTGGCAGCGGCGTTGGGACCAACGTACATGCGGGTGAGTGGCACCTGGGCAAATAGCACGTATTTTCAGGATAATGACGAGCCCAGGATGGCCGCTGCTCCCGCAGGGTTCAAAAATGTATTAAGCCGCAAGGAATGGAAAGGAGTGGTGGATTTTGCAAAAGCGGTTGATGCCAAACTGGTCACCTCCTTTGCCATCAGCGATGGTGCAAGAGACAAAGACAGTATTTGGACTCCTGTCCAGGCACAAGCATTGGTTAATTATACGAAGTCGATTGGAGGGTCGTTTGCTGCTGCCGAACTCTTCAATGAGCCTACTTATGCATCTTACGGAGGTGCCCCTAAAGGTTATAATGCCTCGACCTTTGCAAAGGATTTCGCCCGGTTCAGCAGTTTTGTTAAATCGAATCTTCCCGATATGATTGTATTGGGTCCCGGTTCAACCGGCGAGGGTGGTATTTTGCCTCCCAGTCGTATGGCTATCCTGAAAACGGAGGACTTATTAGCCGCAAACCCCAAACCTGTGTTCGATGTCTTTTCCTACCACTATTATGGAGGGGCTTCTAAACGCTGTGCTCCTGCCGGCGTTCCGGGCTCCATTTCTCCGGATGACGCCCTTTCGCAGCAATGGTTAAACAAAACAGTCAAAGCCTGCAACTACTACAAAGGGTTGCGCGATGAGTATCTGCCTGGCAAACCCATATGGCTAACCGAAACAGCGGATGCTGCGTGTGGCGGCAATCCCTGGGCGGCTACTTTTTTAGATTGTTTCCGGTACGTGGAGCAGTTGGGTAAGTTGGCGAAGGAAGGCGTACAGGTAGTTATGCACAATACACTGTCTGCAAGCGAATATGGTTTGCTCAATCAGGATACACACGAACCCAGGCCTAACTATTGGACTGCTTTGTTATGGAGCCGGTTCATGGGAACAGAGGTATATGACGCCGGCTCATCCACTCCCGGTGTTGACCTTTTTATACATAATTTAAAAAAGAAACAAGATGGTCGTGCTCTTCTAATTGTGAATACGCTTAACACTTCCGCAGCTGTGAATGTTCCATCAGTTGCAGAACAGTATACGTTAACGGCGAAGGAACTTCAATCAAAAAAGATCCAACTGAATGGGCAGGAACTGTTACTAACAACTGACGACCAACTGCCAGTCATCAAAGGCAAGACTATTAAGGCAGGCATTGTTCAAATCCCTCCGTACAGCATTACTTTTTTAACCTTTTTGACGTTATAAACTTCCCGCCATAAGGAAGCCTCATGAATGACAATGGCTTTATTTATGGGTCAGTCAGGTTATACATTTATGATTGCTCGTATTGCCTTCGATACTCTAAAGGCGACCTGTTTGTAAAATTCTTGAATTGCCGGTTGAAGTAAGAAAGATTATTAAATCCACATTCATAACAGACATCTGCAATGCTCTTGTTTTTATCCTGCAGCAATGATGTGGCATGCGTGATCCGTACCTGATTGACAAACTGTGAAAAAGTTTTTTTTGTTTGTCTTTTAAAATATCGGCAAAAAGCAGCTTCATTCAGAAAGGCAAGACTGGCTGCTTTCCTGGAATTTACATCTTCCTGAAAATTTTCCAAAACATAATGGTAAACGGGGTCCAGTTTCGAGAAATCTTTATGACTGTCGGTGTTTTCATAATAATGAAGCGCTATCACCTGAATGTTTTCGTCCGGTAAGGTGGCTAAACGGTCGAGCAACCGTAGCAACAATAAAACTTTTTTTATCCCTGGTTCGCTTAGTTCATGAAATAGTTGCTCCGTTACCCTGTTCGGTGTAGTGATCTTAAGTCCCGATGACTGAACAAGCCGCAACAGTTTTTTTATCTCACCAAATTCCGGTTTCTCCAAGAGTTCTTTTCCCAGAAAGTCTTCCCGGAATTGTACGGCAATAAAATGTACCTCAGGTTCAGCTTCGCCAGACTGTTTTTCATTGAAGAAATAGTGAGGAAACATCGGGCCGAGGAAATAGACATCCCCTTCAGCAAAATTCATTACCTGGTTGCCTCCATAGAACTTGCCCCGTCCCCGAAGAATAAACGTAAGCTCATAGCCATCATGATAGTGAAAGGGATTGGCAAATTGGGTGGTGACCTCTTGTTTTACAATAAAACTAGAGTCAATCGGCGGAGGAAGTTCTTTGAAAACTTTTTTCATTCAAACAGAACATATACGTTGAAGAAGGTTGCCCGTTCATTGTTCTGTAAATCTATGTAAATAGTGTATCAAAAATAGCAAATGGAGTATTTTTTTCAACTCCAATTTGATTAGATTTTTGAATAGCGTAAGTAAGTAGTCAAACAGGATTTATTTTTAATGACATCAACAGGTACCAACAGACAGCCGCTAATGGGTGACAATAGCATTCGTTTGGATCAGACAAGGCTAATTCAGATATGGGGAATTTTCAGTCATCAGCTTATTAGTACAGTCAATGTGAGGTGAGGAATAAAAGCATCGCTTCATGCTTATAAATATCCGTTATTCTCTTTAAGGAAATTCAATTCGCCCAACTAAAACCGAACATTCATTTCAACCAAAACACTACCTTCTTCTTAACAACTAAAATTGCTTCGATTATGAAAAAAAAGCCAACGGACAACGTGGCATGGGGAATGCTTGTTAAAAAAGCGCTGATGCAGGCTACTTTCCTTTTGCTATTGGGATTCTCAGCGGTTGCGCAGGTTAAAATCCAGGGCAAAATACTGGATGAAAAAGGCAACTCACTTCGCGGCGCGACTATTCAGGTAAAAGGCACTATTAATACTACCCAAACTGACCGGGAAGGAAACTTCACAATCAGTGTGTCTTCGGCTTCCTCCAGATTGGTGGTTTCCTTTGTAGGATACGAACCAAAAGAATTAGCCGTTGGCAATCGAAGCAACATAACAGTGAGTCTGGTACCGACTAATTCGAGCCTGGGAGATGTAGTTGTGATCGGTTATGGTACGCAGAGAAAGTCAGACCTAACCGGTGCTATATCATCAGTCAGTGCAAAAGACTTGTCCAAGGCCACGCCCATCAATGTAACAGAGGCAATACAAGGCAGGGCTGCCGGTGTTATGGTAACCACCAACTCGGGTTCTCCCGGCAGTGAGGGTACCATCCGTATCCGTGGAATCGGCACAGTTAACAATAATGATCCGCTGTATGTGGTGGACGGCATGTTTGTAAACAGCATCAACTTTTTAAATCCTTCCGATATTGCGCGGATTGAAGTGCTAAAAGATGCTTCTGCCACAGCTATCTACGGCTCAAGGGGCGCTAATGGGGTCGTTTTGATTACAACACAAAAAGGCTCGGCCGGTAAGCCAACGATTACCTTTAATGCCAACACCGCCATTAGTAAAGTAAGCAATCTTCCCAAAACACTAAACCGTGATCAATATCTTGATTACAAGAAGACTGCTTATTTAAATGGTTATTTGCGCTCAATTGCAAATCCAAACCCCAACATCGATCCATTTACTACTACAGATCCGTTTTTCAACTACGTCAAAACTGTGAAGGCGGAATACGACAAAGGTTACAATACCGATTGGGCCAGGGAACTTTTAAAAACAGCGGTTATTCAAAACTATGACATTGCTATCCGGGGCGGAGCGAACAATGTGCGCTATGCAGCCAGTGCGGGATACTTTGATCAAAAAGGAATTATTGAAAACAGTGCCTATAAACGATACACGTTTCGACTGAATACCGATTATACACTTAATAAGCGTTTGGTAATCGGCGAGAATTTGAACATTACAAATTCCAATATCTATGGCCGGTATGGTGAAAACACACCCGGTGGAATCGTTAATCAAATTTTAAATGCCGACCCACTAACACCGGTAGTAAAGCCCAATCCTGATGTTAACGACCTTGATTATCGTTATAATAAGTTTGCCCATTCGTTGGTGAACAATGCCGCAGGAAGTTTCAATCCTGCTGGAATAATTTCCCGGATGAAAGACCAAACAACCCTGGTTCAATTGGTCGGTAATGTTTATGGCGAATTGGAGATGCTAAAAGGATTGAAACTTAAATCAAGCATGGGTTATGACTACAACACCACCAACCATTCTGCTTATGCCCCAATATTTCAAATGGATCCCTTAGAAAAGAATGATGTAAGCACGGTAACGGATGAACGCAATAATTTTTTGGGACAGGTATGGGAAAATACATTAACCTATAACAACCGGTTTGGCGATCATTCCATTACGGGTCTTTTAGGATATACCGAAGAGTTGTATAAAGCGAATTTTGTGAGTGCCGCCCGTCAGGGTACAGCCAACAATGATCCTACCTTACAGGTACTCAATTCGGCAACCGGGGCTATCTCACTGACTGGAAATAAAACCAACTATGCACTCAAATCTTATTTTGCAAGGGGAAATTATTCTTATGCTGACAGGTATTTGTTAACAGCTACAATACGTCGTGATGGTTCTTCGAAATTTGCAACAGGTAAACAATGGGGAACCTTTCCTTCGGTATCAGCAGGATGGAAAATCAGCAGTGAAAAATTCTTCCGGCACACGGGCCTTGTTTCCCGTATAAACATGTTGAAATTGAGGGCCGGCTGGGGGCAGATTGGAAACCAAAGCATGCCGGGAGGAACCAACAATCCTTATCTTTCACTAGTTGAGGGAGGTAATGGTTATCGCTATGTTTTTGGCGATGCCATCGCTACCGGCTATTACCTGACTTCATTGGGTACGCCAGGCATTACATGGGAAACATCTGAACAAACCAATCTTGGCCTTGATTTAGGTTTCTTCAATAATAAACTGTCCATTTCTGCAGATTACTTTGTAAAACGTACAAAGAACATGTTGTTGCAGATTCAGTTGCCATCGTATGCAGGGTTTCCGGGTATTCCTTACACCAATGCAGGCGAGGTTCAGAATAAAGGATTTGAAATAGTTGTGGCTTATCAGGGGACTGCCGGCAAGTTTACGTACGGCGTCTCTGCCAACGCTTCAAAGTTTATCAATAAAGTATTGAGTCTGGGCAGCGGCAATAATCCAATTGTATCAAACGATTTTGTAAGCGGGCTGACGATCAACAAAACGGAAGCAGGACGATCGGTCGGTCAATTCTACGGCTATGTTACCGATGGCATTTTCCAAAACATGAATGAAGTAAAGGCTTACCTTGACAAAAACGGGAATTTGATTCAGCCCAATGCTTTGCCTGGCGATTTCCGTTTTAAAGACGTAAATGGTGATGGTGTTATCAATGCGGGTGATCAAACCTATATTGGCAACCCCTTACCCAAACTTTTGTATGGTTTCAGCCTAAACCTGGGTTATAATAATTTTGACCTTGCTGCACTCTTTCAGGGGTCTTATGGCAACAAGCTCTTTAACCTGAATAAATACTACAGAGGCACGTTAAACGGAACCTACAATGGAGATTTAAAATACTACGAAGCAGCATGGAGAGGGGAAGGCACATCGAACGTGCAACCAATCATGTCAACAGTAGACAGAAACCAAAATTTCCGGGTATCCGACTGGTATGTGGAAGATGGCTCTTACCTAAGGTTGAAAAATCTTCAGATTGGATACAACATTTCCCAGACTTGGTTAAAGAGAGCCGGGATCAGCAACAGCCGTATTTACGTGGGTGGTACCGACCTTTTCACGATAACAAAGTATACCGGAATTGATCCTGAGGCCGGTTTGTCGGCAAGCCCTATCGCAGGAGGCCGGGAATTTTCTTCTTATCCAAAAATGAAAAGATTCAGTATAGGATTGAACCTGACTTTTTAATTCTGATTTCTAAACAAAAAAATATTTAGCAGCGATATGAAAAAGAATTTCTTCACAAAAGTGATCCTGGCAGCCTTTGTCCTTGCCATTGCTTCCTGTAAAAAGGATTTGCTCAATCAACTGCCTTCTGGTGTGCAGACAGATGTGAGTTATTTCAGAACGGCAGATGACCTAAACAAGACCTTAACAGCTGCGTATAATTATTTACAGCAGCCTGTTTTCCCGCAATACGAATCGGCTATTTGGATTTTTGGGGATGTGGGCTCGGATGATGCATTGAAGGGCGCAGGTGCCTCAACCTTTCCAGTTGCCGGTATTTCTGAGCTTTCTGCAAATCAGCAGACAACTACCAATAACAACATCAAAATCTATTGGTCTACTATTTACAGTATGATCGCTGTTTGCAATCTTGTACTCGATAAGCAATCTGTTGTTACAGGAGACGCCACTACAATTAAGAACATTGTAAACCAGGCCAAGTTCCTGCGGGCTTACGGGTACTATGAACTGGTGAAATATTTCGGGGATGTGCCAATGCCCCTGACGTACCTGGATCCTGCCAAAGTAAACTTGGCAAAAACACCGAAAGCACAGGTTTGGGCACAGATAGAAAAGGACTTAAGCGATGCTTCCGCCCTGCCAACAAAAACACAGTGGGGCACTGCTAACGATGGCAGAGCATCAACGGGAGCCGCCAATGCGTTGTTGGGCAAGGTTTATATGTTTGAGAAAAAATATCCGGAAGCGGAAGTGGCTTTGAAAAAAGTAATTGACGAAAACACTTATTCATTGTTGCCTGACTTTGGTGCCGTCTTCCGGAAGACCGGTGACAACAACAATGCGGAATCTATTTTCGATATAAAACACAAATCCAATTCAGGTGCCTTTCCCGGCGAAGGCTCCTTCAATTTAGCGTTTCAGCAGCCTACTGAAGCTCCCATTGGCGGGTTCGGACAAAACGAACCGACCCAGGACCTCCAAATCGAATTTGAGAAAGGAGACCCACGAGCGATTTATACCATCTTGTTTAAAGGAGATGTTATTCCCAACGGCACTACTACTTATTCTGTTTTAAATAACGGCACAGCCGGAGGTAGAGCCAATCGGAAATTTTATATTCCACCCGTTGAGAAGGTTGCCTTTGCCGGTGCTATTGATGAAGCAAAAAGCAATCACATTATCCGATATGCAGAGGTATTGCTTTTGTATGCTGAGGCATTGAATGAAAACGGGAAGGCAACGGAAGCGCTTACCTGGTTAAACAAAGTGCGTCAAAGAGCCCGAACAACGCCTGCAAGCGACCCGCAACGCATCTCCACTGTTTATGATTTAAGTTATACCGGTACACTGTTACCCGACGTAACCGCAGCCGACAAGACAACTCTGCGCAATGCAATCTGGCATGAACAACGTGTTGAGTTGGCCATGGAGGGACACCGCAGGGAATATCTTATCCGGCAAGGCAGATTAGCACAACGCATGGCCGCAGTAAAGGGCATTGCAGCTTTTGACGACAAGTACGTTTTATTGCCCATTCCCCAATCGGAGATTGATTTATCCAATGGTCTGATAATACAAAATCCGGGATATTAATCAGCCGGGAAGAAATGGGTTTAATTCCGTTACTTCTTTTTACCAAAGTAGTACGCTTTTTACAAGAAATTATCAATGTCTAATGGATAGAAATTGTAAGACGGAACAAGATAATTGATCATTACATAGAGAATAGGTAATAACAGCAATGGATAAAATAATACAAATGAAAAAAAAATCTTTTTGCTCCTTATGTTCCTGACTGTCTTTTGTCTGCAGAGCCTGGTGGCACAAAATCTTATTGCCAAAACAGATGCTGGTAGCATCAGCGGGGCGGATTTTAAAATCCTGTTCCCTGCTAATTGGAAGGGTAAACTCGTAATGTATGCCCATGGTTACGAAGTGAAAGGAATTGTTCAAAAGTTTCGGTAAAGGTGCATTTTAAAAAAGTGCAATAGCATCCACATGTTAAAAGCTGCTTCTCTTTCTTATGAAGTTGTCATCCCGCATTGTTGTCTTTTAGGCGAGGGGCCTGTGTGGGATGCAACAAATAATTCCATCTGTTGGGTGGACATTTTGAATGGTGTCATTCATGAGTGCTCGCCATCTAAAAACCAGCACCTGAAGATGCCTGTAAAAGATATGGTTGGTGCAATCGCTCTTTGCACGAGCGGTAATTTTCTTGCTGCATTAAAAAGTGGATTGGCTTTCATCAACAGGGCCAGTGGAGAAGTTAAGATGTTGCATCACCCGGAAGCTCATTTACCCGAAAATCGTTTCAATGATGGCAAGTGCGACCCTGCAGGACGATTCTGGGTTGGTACAATGGCAGTTTCAGAGCGAAAGGAGGCCGGAAGTGTTTACATGATTGAAAAGGACCTTTCCCATTCTGTAAAGATTGCAGGTGTGACCATCTCCAATGGCATGGCCTGGAGCCCGGATAATAAAACGTTCTACTTTATTGATACACCCACCTTTCAGGTTGTTGCATACGACTATGACCTCAAAACCGGAACGATCAAAAATCGCAGAGTGGTCATTACCGTTCCAAAGAAAGAAGGCTTTCCCGATGGAATGACCATTGACACTGAAGGCATGTTGTGGATTGCATATTGGGATGGGTGGCAGCTTGCTCGTTGGAACCCGGTTACAGGAGAGAAGTTGTTCAGCATTCCATTGCCCGTCGCCCGGATTACCTCATGCACTTTCGGCGGCGAAGAGTTGCAGGACTTGTTCATCACTTCTGCCAGCATCGGCCTGACCGGGAAACAACACGAAGAACAACCGTTGGCGGGTTCTTTGTTTGTGGTCAGAGATTGTGGCTTTCAGGGAATGGAAACTAATACATTCGAATTTCAGAAGCAAGAATCTACAACCAAATAATAATATGAAACAGGTTTTGCTTTTACTGCTTTGTCTCTTTGTCATAAAAAGCCTTTGGACAAACGTTAGGCGGCGATGTGATCCAATTTAGTTTTGAGCGCTTGGGAACGGAAAGACAGGTTTGTGTGAATGCTTGAGTGTTTAAAAAAAACGAAACAAAAAATATGAAAAGATTTGAAGGACAGATAGCAGTTATCTCAGGTGGTGCAGATGGATTAGGAAAAGGCATTGCCGGGCGAATTGCTTCCGAAGGTGGAATGGTTGTCTTGTTTGATATGAACAAGGACCTGCTTGATAGAACCGTTGGCTATTTCAAAAACAAAGGCTTTGAAGCGGCCGGCTATGTGGTGGATATTTCTTCGGAAGAGGCCGTAAGCCAAAGCATTCAGCAAACGGAAGCAGTCTATGGGAAGATAGACATCATGGTTAATTCGGCCGGCATTGTTGGGCCTACCAGTACCAAAATCACGGATTATGCAACCGATGCCTTCGACAAAATCTATGTCGTCAACTTGCGGGGAACATTTTTGATGACGAAATATGCACTTAAAGCAATGGAGAAGTACAATTATGGCCGCATTCTGCTGATTGCGTCCATTGCCGGCAAAGAAGGCAACCCGGGAATGGTTGGTTATTCCGCTACCAAATCCGGCGTAATAGGTCTGGTAAAAGCAGCAGGCAAGGAATACGCCGAAACAGGCATTACGATCAACGGGCTGGCGCCTGCTGTCATTAAAACAGCCATGAATGAAAATACCGATCCTAAACAACTCGAATTCATGCTGGCAAAAATTCCCATGAAGCGTTTGGGTACAATTGAGGAAGTGGCGGCGATGAGTGCATGGATTGTGTCAAAGGAATGCAGCTTTTCGACAGGATTTGTATTTGACATTTCCGGAGGAAGGGCTACTTACTGATAAAGAAACGTACAAGCGAAACAAGCAAGGTTTATATTATCTGGTAAAACGATTGTGCTATGCGGAAAAAAGTAATTGTCTTAGGAGGATCCTCCGGTATTGGCAAAGCCATTGCCGAACGGTTTGCAAAGGAAGGTTGGCAGGTCATTGCCGGTTCTGGTCATCTGGCCGCTATGCAGAACGTCGTCTCTGCGTTGGACGGAGAAGGACATGTGGCGGTAGAGGCCGACGTTTCATCTGAGGAACAAATAAAGAAACTAAAGGAGCTCGTGCAACAGACGTTTGGAACATTTCACGCCCTTATTAACAGCGTGGGCATCTCGAAGAGTGTGCCGGTATTGAATGCTGATTTTTTAGAATGGGACCGTTCTTTACAAGTGATGCTTTACGGTGCCGTGAAGGTGTGCCGTGCGTTGGTGTCTTTAATGGAAGACGGCGGCCGGATTATTCACATAACCTCTATCCACCACGAAAGAGTGGCCAGCGGTAGTTCTGCCTATGGTATGGCAAAAGCGGCTATTACACAACTTACCCGTTCGCTTGCTGTTGAACTAGCGTCTCGCAACATTTTAGCCAACACCATTGCACCTGGCTTTGTAGACACGCCGATGTCCGTAAAAGCAGATGGACAAAATGAATTGGATAGTGCCTGGTTCAGGGACAATTACGTTAAATACGACCACCTGCCACTGAAAAGAGCCGGACAGCCCGGGGAAATTGCAGGCGTTGCCTGGTTTTTGGCTGGCGCTGATGCGTCGTATATCACCGGTTCTGTTGTTACGGTGGATGGAGGATTGACGATTACATTCTAAATCCTGAAGAACAACACTAAAAATGGATGCTGTTTGCTTTTTCTTTGTGCCACTTGATAGCAAGTGTAAGCGTCCGCAAATTTCGGCAGGATTAAATTAAATGCCTGCAGTGATTATTTGTTATTAATTTGAACCTGATAAGGCAACGCAATAGGACTTTCCCTATAATTTATCAGAATCACCTGGGAAAGTAGTATGTATGGGTATATTTTCATAACCGACTGCGTTGAACGCTATTTTAGGAATTTACAAAACCACCCCCGCAATTTCTGCAGGATTTGAAAAATAGTGGCGATTCAAACTCTGCACCGAAAGAATGAAAGTATTTAAATTGTGCGGTGGTAGCGATGAAAATTACTAACGCCAGCAGCCATACAGAAAAAATATATGATATGAAAATGGCCTTCCGGGTACTTTATATTTTATCACTGTTATCCCTGGCCGCATGTAGCAGCCAAAAAATGGCTTTAAAAAACCAGGCAGCTGGTTTCGCCAGGGGCGCTGATATCAGCTGGCTACCGCAAATGGAAGCCTCCGGCTTTAAATTCTATAGTAATGCGGGTGAACAACAGGATTGTATGCAGATACTGAAGGATCATGGGATCAACAGTATCCGTTTGCGCACATGGGTTAATCCTTCTAATGATAAAACCAGTGGCCATTGCAGTAAAGCAGAAACTGTAGCAATGGCTGTAAGGGCACAGCAATGGGGAATGCGGGTTATGATCGATTTTCATTATAGCGACAGCTGGGCGGATCCTGGTAAACAAAAAAAGCCGCAGGCGTGGGAAGGCCATGCATTTCCTCAATTGCTGCAGGATGTCTTTGATTATACCGCGGATGTTATGACTGATTTAAAAACTCAGGGCATTACGCCGGAATGGGTGCAGCTGGGCAACGAGACTCCGGGCGGTATGATTTATCCGGAGGGAAGCACGACGCACTGGGATAGCCTGGCGCAATTGATCAACAAAGGCTATGACGCAGTAAAAAAAGTCAGCCCGGTCACGAAGGTAATACTGCATATAGACCAGGGGAACAACAATGCGAGATTCAGGACATGGTTCGACAGCGCAACAGCGCACCGGGCGAAATATGATGTTATCGGGCTGTCCTACTACCCGTATTGGTTAACCGGTAAGCCTGATTATACATTGTCCATTGATGATTTGGGAAACAACCTCAATGATATGGCTAACCGTTATGGCAAAGAAGTGATGGTAGTGGAAGTGGGTGGTGAAGATTCCAAAATTCAAAATACCTATGACTTGCTACGGGCAGTTATAAATAAGGTGCAGCAGGTGCCGGGCAACAAGGGCCTGGGCGTTCTATACTGGGAACCGGAAGGCGCCAATTCCTGGAGCCATTATGGGCTGAGCGCCTGGGGAAATGATGGCAAACCGACACGGGCAATGGATGCTTTCATAAACTAGGACGAACGGTAACGGCAGTGCTTCCTGCCATATGGAGGCCGGCGCTGTATACTACAGCCTGAGGTCATTGGATTTTTGCTGCGCATTAGCCTCGGTATTTGCGATTATAAAAAATAAAAAGGTGAATATCCTTTTTTCCCGGCTTTCATTATTGATAGCCTGGGTTTTGATTAATAGTCGCGCCGGTATTTTGAACAATTTCAGCATTGGGTATTGGCCATAAATTATGGTAGGTTTCTATGGACAGACCCGATCTAACATTGTATCTTTTATCCCTGTCATATAACAACCCTAGCCGCGTCAGCGTGGCTGATCTGAATTCTTCCAAATACAATTCCCGTAAACGCTCATCCAGTATATAATCGATATTCATCTCGGCAGGACCCGCTAACGCGGCACCAGCCCTGGCCCTCACCACATTGATATCATCAGCCGTTTTTTGATTATCCCCTTTTCCCAGGTAAGCTTCCGCCCGCAGTAAATAGGTTTCAGCCAACCGTGCCATGTATTTTTGAATAAATAAACGTGAAGCGCCATTTAATACAATACCGCCAAATGGTGCTGTGGTACTGGTTAACATGGCTGGTCCCGCAGCAGCCGTAAAATCGCCGGCGGAGGGGGAGGTTTTCCTGATTATCGGGTAAAAACTTCTTATCGTATCCCGGTAAAACCTGCCGGGGGTCCTGGCTTTATACCCATCCTTCACATACCATTTGCCATAATCGGGAGAAGAAGCGGCTACACCGGTAATGCGCAGATCCCTGACAATATTATATTGTGAATTGCGTATATCGCCGGCACCCCATATTTCATAAAAGAAATGTGATGTTGGCCTAATCCAGCCTACGCCATTGGAAGAAATACTATCGATAAATTTCCCCTGGTACATCACATTAGCCCTTGTGGCATTCGCAGCTGCGCTGGTATCTTTTCCTGTTTCAAAAAACAGCAAGCCTGCGAAGCTCGGCACGACTGCCCAGGCAGTCTGATCGCCTACAGACGCTGAATTGTTTAATGCGGTTTGCATTACTAACAACCCTTCGCGGTTACCGGTACTATAGTTTTGATTGTTGTATTCAAACAAGTCTCTGTAAACGTCTCCCGGCAGCGTAGCCTTTCTTCCAAAGCGCGTTTTCATCAATGAAACACCAGAATAGTTTATAACACTGGTAGCGGCAGTTATTGCTCCATCATAATCTTTTAAAGAAATCAGTACTTCTGATAAGATATGTTGTGCTATCTGTTTATTCACTGTACCATCTGCCACTTTATCAATGTCTGACAACATAGTAATCGCCTGCTCCAGGTCAGCTTTACATTGCTTGTACACCTCATCCCTTGTTGCTCTTGTATAGTCATAGCGCGGCTGCGACAATTCTTTTAACTCAATGGGTACACCGCCGAATAATTTTGCCAGCATATTGTAAGAATAGGCCCTGAAAAACAATGCCTGTCCCGTAAAGCTCTTCTTGTCTGCATCCGACAATTGAGACGTTTGCGTCCTGCTGATTATCAAATTGGAGTTGGTGATTATTTTATAGAAAGCCGTCCACACATTTTGCGGAATAAAATAGGTAGGCACCATCGTGGCCTTGTAGGCATTCAATTTGGCGGCAGGGTCATAGTCAGTTGCATTCATCGCAAAGTCGGTGGCATAGTACAAGCCGAAATAAGTGTCCAGGTCCATGTTTCCGAAATAAACATTTCTTACGCCACTGTACACATTGTTAATCGCTGCCTGGAACTGTGATGTTGTCTGCAGGGAATTATCGGGTGTGTAAATGGACAATGGTTGTTCAGCTAAAAAATCTTTTTTGCAGGAGAACAACCCAAGCGCTATGCAAAGTATATATATCCTATTTTTCATTTTTTTTAATTTTAATGGCCTCCTTAAAATGTTACGTTTATTCCCAAAGAATAATTTTTCATCACGGGATAGCCGTTTTGATCCAGTCCGAGCCCGCCAGGAATGCGCAAACCTGTTGATGAACGCTGGGAAGCGGGTGGATTAGATTCCGGATCCCAGCCATCCCACTTGGTTAACGTCACCAGGTTCTGCGCATTGACATATACATTTAATCCCTTTACTACTTTAAGCTGTTTGAGCAGGGAACGCGGGAAGGTATATGTCAGCGTCACATCCTGCAGCCTTACAAAGTTTCTTTGCATATAGGGTCCGAGGTTTTCATTAATAGTATAAGCTGCAATACTCCTGTATTTCGCAGCAGTGTTATTGGGCGTCCAGTAATCAAATACAAATCCATTGTTGTTGCGGATATTATCCGGGTTTTGCAGCATAATGCCAGGTGCTCCGAGATAACCGTTTTTACCGCCTTGTATGGTATTGATGAAAAATTTGAATTCAAAATTTTTATACTTAATGTTATTGGAGATACCAACACTGTAAGATGGATCTAATTTTCCCAATATCTGTTTATCCGCCGTTGTAATGATGCCGTCACCGTTCACATCTTCAATTTTATATTGTCCGGCCTTAAACCCCTGTGCAGCCAGTGTTGCAGGAATTTTATCTCCCATCTGGTAAATGCCTGTAATCTTATAATCATACACCACACCGTATGGCTGGCCGATAAAATAACTTAAAATGGGATCTGTAGCGTTGATGAGATTCTTTCCTGTGCCGTCAATGTCCAGCACTTTATTCCTGTTTCTAAAAAAATTAACCCCGATTTCCCAGCTAAAGTCTTTGTTTTTTACAGGCACACCTGTTATATTCAATTCCTGTCCCTTGTTCTGAATTTTTCCGATATTGATAAGGAAAGAATTGAACCCGGTAATGCTGGGTGTCGCCCTGGAGTTCAACAGGTTTTTGGTATTCGAAAAATAAATATCCAGCGCGCCGAACAAACGGTTGTCCAACAACGAAAAATCGATGCCTGCATTAAAAGAAGTGGTGGTCTCCCATTTCAGATCAGGATTTGGCAACTGGCTTAGAAAAGAACCGAGTTGAGCGCCGCCTGAGGACCCATACAAATAACCATTGGACAATCCCACCGTCATTTGCGAAAGCGTCTGGTACCTGCCTACCGTGCGATTGCCGGAAGCACCATAGGATAACCTTAGTTTCAAATCGTTGATTGATTTTACAGACTTCAAAAAATCTTCTTCACCCGCACGCCACGCAAAAGCAATGGAGGGGAACAAGGCCCATTTATTTTTTTCAGAAAAACCGGAAAAACCATCACGCCTTAGCGTACCGGTTAATATGTATTTCCTGTCAAATGAATAAGAGGCTCTTGCCATTTGATAGAGCGCCTGTTCTTTCCAGGGCAATACGGAAAGATCGTTGGACACAGTAAGACGCGCGGGATCTCCCACGTCTAGTCTATCATACCCCAAAGCCCAGTTGGTAATGCCGTTGGCCGTCGTGCTTGAACCATCGTGTTTATTAATCTCTCCACCATATAAAAGTGTGACATCCACACCATGTCTGCCAAACTCTCTTTTATAAGTGAGTATGTTATCCAGGGTTTGAAAATAATCTGTCATATAAGTTTTATAGGCAGTCGCCTCTACGGTGGGCGCATTGAAATTAAATCTCCTGTAGTAGATATAATTGTTGCCAAAATTTACCCTGTAATTAAGTCCTTTCACGCCAGGGATATCCACACTCGCATAAAAATTCCCAATAAAATTCAGGTTGGTTTCTAAATCCCTGGAGCGTCTTAAAATTTCAAGTGCCGTCGGTGTAGTTGTCGTTGGGTAAAATTGTAACTGCTTACCCGTTAAAGTATCATAAGGCACGGTGTAAGGCTTCAAAAACATAATATCGGAAAATGTTGGAGACACCCCACTATAATCGTTTATCGACAAGCTGGTTTGTGCACCGAGCGATAACCAGTTGGCAGGTTTCACATCGACGTTTAACCGTATGCTGTTACGACGGTAATCATCGTTTTTAATAAGGTTTGTCTGGTCAAAATAGCCATATCCCAAATAAAAACGGAGCATTTTTGTCCTGCCGTTTAGTCCAACGTAATGAGATTGAATGCGGGGTGTTGGATTGGTCATCAGGCCCCACCAATTGGCTTGGTACCCCCTCTTTGCATTGGCTGCTTCCACAGCGCTCAGTTTGGTGGTCGGATCCCAGGCCGGGTTCATTTTGGCGGGATCGTTTGGATCCCGGCTTTCTGATAAATACCAATCCCCGATTTTTTGCAGGAACTGCGATCCTGAGGCAGGCCTCATTTGTTTATTGGTCATTTTCTGTATGGAATAGGAGCCACTGTAATCCACATTAATTTTATCACCTCCTGCTGTACCGGTTTTAGTGGTAATAAGTACCACGCCATTAGAAGCCTGAGAGCCATAAACCGCGGCTGCACTGGCATCTTTTAACAGATCGATGCTGGCGATATCCGATGGGTTGATAGATGTCAGCGTGCCTCTGTATATCAAGCCATCCACTACTATTAAAGGAGAAGTGGTACCCGATATAGAATTTCTTCCCCGTACAATGATGGTGGGATCCGTTCCGGCCCTGGTTGTTTGTCCTATGGTCAGTCCCGCCACAGTGCCTCTCAGAGAAGAGATAACATTTGAATTAGGCGACTGTTTTTGCAACTGCAGGTTCGCCCTGGTTACCGAACCGGTAACATCCTGGCGCTTGCGTGTTCCGTATCCCACCACTATGACATCTTCCATTTCCGTGGTTGACTCCAGCAACTTTATGAGCAGGGAGGTAGTTTCTCCTTGTCTTACGATGGTGCCGGTGAGGGCCTGGGCTTTAAAACCAATGTGAGAAAAGGTAAAATCGTACGATCCTGCTTCTAAATTTTCAAATGCAAATTTCCCGGTGGAATCTGAGACCGTACTGGCAATTACTTTGCTGTTTTTTAGTACGGCGACAGTAACAGCGTTCAAAGGTTGTTGCTCTTGGTTACTATTCACGATACCTACGACCTTTCCCCTGCCTGTCTGGGCTATTAAGCCGTTATGCAAAAGAATAAGGCTGGCAGCAGCAAACAATTTTAAAAAAAAATTCATGTTGCTTTTAATTTTGGTTTAAATCTTTGTGTGAATAAACAGTCGAGCTTAATACGTAGCAGATAAAAGAATACCGTAAAAAAAATTATACTTTTTTTACGGTATTGGAGTGTTTAGGAAAAATGTTGCGGTACCTGTCGTTTTTTACGCCGATAATGGACGCTGCATCTTTAGTAAAGGGTGAATTTCCGCGCTACTGAATCTTCTTCGAGATGGAATTTGTTCATCGCTGCAATGTCGCGGAGTGTTTTGCCGATATCCTGCGCTTTATTAATACTTCCAGCCACCCTGATCCTGGAAACTTTCTCCATAGGATAGGCGATGTTAACATGATAATCTCTGGCAAGTGTCTTTAGAACATCTGAGAGGCGTGCATCGGTAAATACCATTTCCTCATTTTTATATGCGATGCCGGACCGCTCAGCAACTGGTTTTACGGGTTCAACGGGCGTTTCATTTTCATTTGAAGATTCGTTTTCCCTTTTTGTATTATCCTCTTTATTGTCGCCTGTTACTGTAAAGGTCCGCGTGGCACTTTCATAGGCAATCGTTTTACCAGGTAATAGATAATAGGCCTTATCATTGCTGCCTTTCTCCTCCACCAGTATTTTACCCTCGATTAATTTCACGGTGATTTTGCCAATGACAGGATTGATTACACGAAAGATGGTTCCGAGCGCTGTCGTCTTTACATTGCCCGATGATACTATAAACCGGTGTTCTCTATCCTTATGTACATAAAATACGGCTTCACCCTCCAGTTCAATCAACCTGTCTGGTTTGTTATAACCGGCCTGAATTGAAACAACACTATTAGGAGAGAGTTTTACAAAGCTGCTGTCAGGTAATAGAGCAGAAATTACCTTGCTGGTGGTATTTCTGTATACTGTAGGTTTGTTGTTCAAAAAAGTGGACGCCAACGGAGGGTTACCAGCCTTGTTAAACTTACCTGTTGTAATAAACAGGACAAGACAAGCAGCTGCAGCACCGAGTATATAAAGCAACCTTTTACGCCTAACCTCCCGGGCATGATTCGGAAAAACCATTTTATAAATAAAATTGCCAGGCAATAATCTATTGCTGGTCTGAACATAGTTTAATTTTTCCCAGTCACTTTCAGAAAAATATTTTTCTAAGTCTTCCTTATGAGACAAAAAATATGCTTCAATTTCCTTTAGTTCTTGTTCAGAAGTTGTTCCGTTAAAATATTTATCTATCAACGCTTTCATGAAGAATGATTACCAAAGATGAGGCAAAAGAAAAATGACGACTATTTCCATTGACGTAAAATATGGCCGTATCTGTCTTAATGCCAGTTGAATATGTTTATTAACAGTTTTTATGGAGATGGACAGCATGGAAGAAATTTCTTTTTGACTAAGATCGTTGTCCCTGCTTAATAAAAATACAGTTTTCCGCATAGGAGGCAAAGCCTCAATAATCCTGGCTATCTGCACATGCAGATCTTTTATCTCCAGGTTATTGCATTTTTGATTATCAATTGCCTGCTGAGCAGATGCACTGGCATATCGCTTTCTCTTTTCCATCGCAGTTTCTTTCCTGAGTTCATCAATCATCGTGTTTTTGGCAATCTGAAAAATTTGCGTCGACAGCCTGAGGTCCGGATTTAACTTCGTCCTGTTATTCCAAAGTTTAATAAAGGTTTGTTGTATTACATCAGCAGTTAAATATTCGCTGGAGGTTTTTGTATAGAAAAATCCATTTAGCCGGGGTTCGTAATAATTATATACTTTTTTGAACTCCAGTTCATTCCCCATTTTCAATAGGTTGATATCAAAATAATTTTCCATATCACAAGCGTAATCGTTAAAAAAATTGAGGCATTAAATAACCCATACAAATAAACTACAGGAAAACAGGGCGTCATTTACAGTTTTTAGCCAATGATTCAGCAATTTTAACATGGAAAAGAATTCTAATAATTCTTATAAACTTTACTATATTTTATGCAGACTACGGCGCCCAATGCCTCCGGAAAAAGTATATCTTTATCCGCCGGCGACCCGCCCCCCCATGCATGTAAACCCCTAAAAAACCACCGTGAAAATATTTTCAGCAACGCTGATGTTGATGTTACTGGTTGTATTGGCCCATGGACAGCAAAACATGGCTGACAGCCTGCGTACCATCCTGCAACGGGCAGGCGGTGATTCCCTGCGGTATGAAGCCAGCAGGGCGCTTTATAATTACTATGAGGAAATCAACCGCGATTCGGCATTGTATTACGCGGAACTGGATTTATCGCTTGCCAGGAAAGCTGATAAAAAACTGGTTGAAGCGATGGCACTGGATACCAAAGGTTACCAGTTACTGCACCTCGGCCGTTTTTCCGAAGCGCTGAAATGCCTGCTGCAGGCCTTTAGTATTGCAGAAAATCCAGGCAATAATAAAGAGGAGGGATGGACTTTTTCCAGTTACGGTTCTCCAGGCAACAGCAGGTCCTTAGTGCTCGCCGTTACCCACCACATGATGGGTATCCTGATGACACAGACACAAAACACGCAAGCGCAGATTGCTCATTTTAAGGCAGCAGCAACCATTGCCGGGGATATTCATAACCCATTCCGTCTTTTGCTGGCCAATATGAACCTCGGCGGCAGCTATGTGACCACCGGTCAACCCGATTCCGCGCTGGTATTTGCAACACGGGCTGAACAGATTTCACGGGAATCCGGCATCAAAAAATACCTGGGCCAGATCTATTCAACATTTGGCGAAGCGTATCTGGATAAGGGAAACAGGAGATTGGCAAAACAATATTTAGATTCGGGCGTGCGGGTTTCTATGGAACAAAATAACCTCAGCAGCCTCAGCCGGAATTACATCCGGCTGGTGCGGTACTTTCTTGCCGGGGAACAAAAGGATTCAGTACTTTATTATGCATTGAAACAACTGCAGGTGATCCAATCCATGGGTCCTGTCCTGGGACTGGAATCCAACCTGGGCACTGCTTATAAAAATATTTGCCTGGGTTACCAGTTTCGCGGGCAGCAGGACAGCGCCTTCAGGTACCAGGGACTTGCACTGGCAGCCATTGACAGCATCAGCAAAATCAGGATAAAAAACTTAGCGGCTTTTCAAAACACCAGTTTCAGTGAGCAGCTGCGCTTACAAAACCTGGAGAAAGAAAAATTGTTGTACCAGAGTAAAGTGAGGATTGTTGCCCTGATAGCGGGCCTGGGTATATTCCTGCTGATAGCACTTATCCTTTACCGTAATAACCGGCAAAAACGGGCGGCCAATGTTATTTTAGAACAAACGCTCGCTCACCTGAAATCCACGCAATCACAACTCATTCATGCAGAAAAAATGGCTTCCCTGGGCGAGCTCACCGCGGGCATTGCGCATGAAATACAGAACCCATTAAACTTCGTCAATAATTTCAGTGAAATAAATACAGAGCTGATTGAAGAATTAAAGAGTCAACAATCAAAAGTTACAACAGAACGTGATGTACAACTGGAACGGGAACTGATTGATGATATCGCGCAGAATTCCGAAAAGATAAACCTTCATGGCAAGCGTGCAGAGGCAATTGTAAAAGGAATGTTGCAGCATTCACAACCCAGCAGCGGTAAAAAACAGCCCACGGATATCAATAAACTGACAGAAGAATATTTACGGTTAGCCTTTCATGGTGTTCGTGCAAAGGATAGCTCGTTCAATGCAAGACTTCAGACTGATTTTGATGAAAGTATTGGCGGCATTGCAGTCGTTCCGCAGGATATTGGACGGGTACTCCTGAACATCTGCAATAATGCCTTTTATGCTGTGGCGGAAAAAAAGAAAACATCGGCCGTCTATTACGAACCAACCGTTACTGCCAGCACCAAAAAAACGAACAGCAGGATTGAAATAACCATAGCCGACAATGGTGGGGGCGTTCCACCAAAGATTATTGATAAAATTTTTCAGCCATTTTTCACCACCAAGCCAACCGGGCAGGGCACTGGCCTTGGCTTATCGCTGGCCTATGATATTGTAAAAGCGCATGGCGGCGAACTTAGGGCCAGTACAATGGAAATGGAAGGCAGTGTGTTTACGATTCTTTTGCCGGTATCCTGAAACTAACCATCCGGTCTATTTCTTTTGCTTCCGCTAAGCGCAATCCATTAAAGCAACCGGATCAGGTCCGTTATTGACAGCTTATAAACTGAACCCAACGAATATTTGTCCGGGTTCGATTCCGTTACTGCTACATTAATGAAAAATTATGATTAAAGCATTCGTTTAAGGAAAAGATATTACTCCGTTCTTAAACTCCTGACCGGGTTTGCCGTGGCTGATTTAATGGACTGAAAGCTGATAGTAATCAGCGCAATCAGTATCACCAAAAGTCCTGATGATGCAAATAACCACCAGCTAAGCCCAATGCGATACGGATAGTTTTCAAGCCATTTGGCCGTTGCCAGCCATGCAAGCGGCATTGATACAATCAACGAAATAAAAATTAATTTTAGAAAATCTGCTGAAAGAGCCGATACAATGCTGCTTGCAGAAGCCCCCAACACCTTGCGTATCCCGATTTCTTTTGTTCTTTTTTCTGCAGCTAAAACAGACAACCCGAACAATCCTATGCAGGAAATAAAAATGGTCAGTATGGCGCTGAATAAAATAATCTGCTTCCACCTGGCTTCTGCCGCATAACTCTGTTCATTTTGCTCCTGCTTAAAATTATACGCAAACGGACTTAATGGAAATAAATTCCGGAATGTGTTCGCTATATATTGCAGGCTGGCTGTTTCTGTGCCCGGCCTTATTTTTATATACACCATTCCGTAATTGTTTGCCGGATTCATGGTGAATATTTGCGGGGCTATTTGCTCGGTTAATGGTTTATAATGGTAATTTCTGACAACACCGGCAACGGTATAGGTTTTGTTGTTCTCAAAACTGGTTACCTGCTGATTCAAGGGTTGCTTCCAGTCAGCCTGCTGCACGAATGCCTCATTCACTAAAACAGATTGTGTTGAATCGGATGGAAACTCAGGCGAAAAATTTCTGCCTGTAACCACCGGAACTTGTAATAGTGGTAAATAAGATGCATCAATTGTGCCAATAACAACGTTTATATGCTTGCCCCCGCTAAGCCTGACGGTGTTGTTATTGTATCCTGCGTTCGCGGGAGCGACCCCCGCTATATCATGATTATTCATTAAGGCCTGCTTAAATAGTGCTGCTTCGCTGCGGGTTAATTGAGCTTTCCTGACTGTGATTAAATTATTGTCGTCATACCCCAGGTTTTGAGTAGTGAGATAGTTGAACTGCAAAAAAATGGCCAGCGTACCAATGATTAAAAACGAAGCTATTGTAAATTGAAAAATTACCAGCGACTTCTGCAAATAATCTTTGCCCGCCAGGCTGAAACGGTTGTATAATGTTTTAACAGGGTTATAATTTGACAGCACGGCCGCCGGATAAAACCCAGCCAGCAGACCAGTGATAACAAAAACTGCTGTATAGCCGGCAATAAGCCTTATAGTAAGCAAATAGGAAAATGAAAGCGCTTTACCCGAAAGCTGGTTGAATAATGGCAGCACCATTACTACCATAACAATTGCAACGCTGAAAGCGATAAGGCAAAGCATAAAGGATTCACCCAGGAATTGTATCATCAATTGTTTGCGTGTACCGCCAATCACTTTGCGGACACCTATTTCTCTGGCACGCTTTACAGAACGCGCTACGGTAAGATTGACAAAATTGATACAGGCAATCAGCAAAATTAAGATTGCAATACCGGAAAGAATATAAGAATTGGCAGCACTGCTTTTATCAGAAAGCGCTTCGTCCTGCACCTGCACTTCTTTGCCAAGATGAATATTGGAAAATGGTTCAAGCACATAAGAAATGCCAATACTGGCGATCCCATATTTGCGTCGCATTTCGTTAATAGTCGCACTGGCGTCTGCCGCGAACACTTTATCCATCTTGTTCTGAACCGTTTTTATACCGGCGCCCGGGGCAAGCACAATGAATGTGCTGAGAAAGGAATTAAACCAATTGCCATTGTTATTTTCGTCTGCAACTGATACTTTCAGCGGCAGCAATACATTAAATTTTACAGATGAATTTTGCGGGCAGTTTTTTGCAATACCGGTTACAATAAACGGTTCAAACCGGCCTGCATTTTTCACCAGCATTGTCTTGCCCATGGCCTCTGTATTGCCGAAATATTTTTTAGCCATGTCCTCGGTAAGAACAATTGAATTTGATTCGGCGAGTGCCATTTTTGCACTTCCCTTTATTAAAGGAAAAGTAAATACAGAGAAGAAATCAGCATCTGTATAACATATATCCTGCGACTGAACATCACTACCGCTTTTAATGTCCGTTTCACCTGGCTGAAATCTTACAAAACTTTTTATCTCCGGAATTTTTGCAGTGAAACGTGGACCAGGAAAATATCCGGTATAACTGTTGTAATGAAAGCCGCCATTATCTTTTGTGGTCTCTTTATCTATGCGATAAATCTGGCTGCCGTTTTTGTGAAAACGGTCGTAGCTAACTTCATCATTTACATACAACATAATTAACATGGTGCAGGCCAGACCAAGACTTAAGCCTGCAATATTGATAAAGGAATAAATTTTATGGTGCAGTAAGTTCCTGAATGCGGTTTTGAAATAATTTTTTATCATGGCTGCTGTTTATGGCTGATGGCTGATGCGGTGATGTCGGATTTCTTTTGCTCCCGGGGTTGCACCCCGGGCAATTCATATGACGCCCTTTCAGGGCTGCGCGAACAAACAAAAAATACTATAACTTGCGCAACCAAATAATCTCACGTCTCACGTCTCACGTCTCACGTCTCACGTCTCACGTCTCACGTCTCACGTCTCACGTCTCACGTCTCACGTCTCACGTCTCACGTCTCACGTCTCACGTCTCACGTCTCATGTCTCACTAAAAAAATGCCATTTGCCGACAGGCTTAATAATGAATACGTTATAATTTTTGGGGAACAATTTTGTCCGGTAACGATACATATAACTGGACGGTAACGATACATTGCTGATTTAGCGATTGCGGGATTTTGTGATTTGCATTTGCTCATACCAGCTGGAAAATCTCAAAATCACCCAATACCGAAACCAGCAATCCCGCGAACTGATCAGTGCTAAGGTAAACCACCTAGGACTGCAAATCACATAAACGCATCAGTTCATGCTATTAGAACTAACTATAAAATAGCCATAACTGGCAGTAAATGAATCAATAATAATAGTTGCTACAGCGCATTTGCGTATTTTCCTAACCACAATTGGTTGGTATATTTTCGATAAATGAACGTTTATCTACGGTGGATACTTCAGCAATTACTTGCATTTAATTCAAATTAGTGCAAACTTGCATCCGAAATCAGAATAACCACTTACTGGAGTTTCTGATGGGTAATAGTCCATTTATCCTGCTGGAAAATCATATTAGTGAACAGCAAACGAAAATGTACCCTTTATGACTACTTACCCCGCCAATACGCAGGTTACTGCGATCAGGCAAACCAAAAAAACATCTTTTCTTTACCTTGTAAAGATTTTCCTTTTATCAATATTGTCTGTTACTGCGGGCAATTATTTTTCCAGCGCACAATGTGTAGCGCCTTCCATGAGTTTTCATAGCCCGGTTTTAATAAGCGGTACCGCTAACCAGATTGGTTCGGTATATCGTTTTCCCAATGTCATGCCCGGTGTTGATGCCAATATAAAAGTGGTTGACCTGGTGGGCGGCGCTCAAATCTATAATATCGACGATAGCGCCGGTATTGGTTATTATGATGCCTTTCAGCCTTATGTAGTAGCGCCTGCCAACGTTACTTCCTATGTTGACTGGGAAATAAAATTTAAAGTAGCCGGTTCTACTACCGATACGGCGCTAAATTGTTTTGCTATTACGGGTGTTGACATAGATGGCAATGGATCCAGTTTGCAGGAATTTATTGAAGCGGCTACACCGGGCAGTTACGCGCTTGACCCTTTTACCATCCTTAATTTTTCTTTTGATGGTGTCCGCAGCAAGGCTGTTTCCCTGGTAAACAATATACCCTCTATAGATACTGCCCACCGGGAAGCGATGTTCCAGATGAATTTTAAAAACATATCCACCCTGCAATACCGCAATGGCGCTATTTCAACTTATGGAGCTGATATGGTGCGTCAGACCTGTATCTATTTTAAATCTTTTTTTCAAAACTTTACCTTGTTGCTGCCTGTAAACATCATATCCTTTACTGCACAGCCTGCAAATGGAACGGTTGCGCTTAACTGGTCTGCTACCAATGAAAATGATCTGAACCATTATGTTGTACAAAAAAGCAGCAACGGTATTACCTGGAAAGACATCCAATCCGTAACACCAGGTGTTTTGCCTGCCAATAATTATTTTATTACGGATCCCGAAAAAAACACATCAGCTATATACTACCGCCTCAAACAAATTGAGAGAACCGGGCAGGCAGTTTATTCAAAAATTGTAAAGCTGAATTCAGGTGCTTCTTCCGGCAGCATTACCCATAATACAATGGTAAAAGATGCTGTAAACATGCAGCTGACTGCTCTTGTAAATGATATGTACAAGGTGGAAGTGTATACAATCAGCGGCAGTAAAATAAAACAACAGCAGGTAGCCGTTTATGCAGGCTTCAATACGGCATCAGTAAATATGCCGGCAGTTGCGGGCAATGGATTATATGTACTGACTGTTAAAAACAGCCTGGGCGAATTAATCCATCAGTCAAAACTGGTAAAAAATTAATTACGGCAACTCAGTCCGCAACCTGCGCATACCTGGTAGCATAGCCAGGACTGTGTTGGCTAAGCCTGAGCCTTAGGTTCCCGATTCAGGATCCGCCATGAACTAAAAAATCAACCGATGTCCATTATAACTACCCGAAGCCGGGTAATGACAACAGGGGAATCCTGGAATTGTAGGCCAGCTTCTTCGTAAGGCTTTCGTGAAAAAGACGAAACAAAAATCCATGCTTTTGATGAACCGTTATAATCAACGAAGCCTGTTGCTGTTCTGCAAAAGCCAGCATCTCCGCCACAATATCGTCTCCGGTAATATAATGAAAGGAAGGATCATAATTTTTTAGCAGTTCGCGCAGATCGGCAATTTCTTTTTCCGTTTCAGGCGCATCTTTTTCCGTTGCTTTCCGCCCTACATGTATCACCTGTAGTTTTGCTGGCAGAACATTTAAAAACTCGTGCAACTGATCGGCTGGTAGGGTAGTGGTGTTTTTAAGATCGCTGGCTAATACAATGGTTTTAATGGATCGCCCGAGCGGGATATCCCTTGGCACTATCAGCACCGGCCATGCTGCTTTTCTCAGTATCTCTGCCGTAGTGTTTCCCATGAGTAATTTTTCAAACTCAGTTTTCCCAGATACGCCCATCAATATCATATCAATTCCTTCCTTCCTGGTTCGTTGATTAATCAGGTCAACCAGGTTAACCAGCGCAGTATCCTCAGCTACCAGGTCAAAGTCCACGGTATGTTCCACCATTGGTTTAAGCCGGTCTTGCCAAAGTCCCAGCGATTCCATGCTCTCCTGGTAAATCTGCTTATCGCTGTTAACCGTAGCAAAGGCAGGCACATCTGCAACAGCCATAACTGTCTGATATGCGTGATATAACACAATCCTTTGTATGTGCAGTAACCTGGCCAGTTGACAGGCATATTCCGCAGCCCGGAAAGCGTCTTCGGAAAAATCCGTTAGTATAAGCATTGATTTCATGTCTGCTATGGTTGATTTGCTAAATATGCCACGAATTCCCTGCCAGTTTAAAAGATTTCTTTAACCCGAAAATAGGTTTATCGTCCCCGGTCCCTATAACAATAGCAAAACCCGCTCCTGATGCACGGGGTAGGGAAGACCCTGTCACCCATGGCACATGCTTTGAGCTCATTTTTTTAAAATACTTGTTATGAAAACGCTAATCCGGTTTTATTATATGTCAGCACTAATCATTCTCCTGGTTAGTTGCAACAACGGTTCTGCTGACGCCGTTAAAAACGCAAAAAAAGAAAACCAGGAAAAAATTGACAGCCAGTCAACTACACAACAGCGTATTGATTCCACGGCTGTGCTGCCCTCTACAGCTGTGCCACCTTCCAAAGCAGATGCCGATTTCATGGTAAATGCAGCCAGTGGCGGAATGCTGGAAGTGCAACTGGGACAATTGGCACAAACCAATGCACGCAATCCCCGCGTGAAAGATTTTGGCGCTATGATGATTAGGGATCACGGAGAAGGAGGAAAAAAGCTTGCAGCGTTGGCGGCCGCCAAAAATATAACCTTGCCCGATTCAATTTCCAACCGCCAGCAAAAGGAAAAAGACCGGCTGCAGCAAAAGAAAGGCGCTGCGTTTGATGAAGCTTATATCAATATGATGGTAGATGATCATAAAAAGGATATACAGGAATTTGAACGGGAAGCCACAAACGGCACAAACGAAACTATTAAAGCCTTTGCCAGTAGCAATTTAAAAATGTTGCACACGCACCTTGATTCGTCTCTTAATATACAAAAGGCGGTCAGCAGGAAAATGCCTGTTCAGGTACCGGCTCCTATTAACTAAATAAGCAGTGGTTCCTGTCAAAAAGAATGCACGCTGCATCTGTTAATGACTATCTAATAATAAAAGCAGTCCGGATGTCAGACTGCTTTTATTGATTATGTTTACCGGCATAATTCATTTACCGGTAAATAAAAAAAAGTATCGGCGTGCTACACGGGCTTAAAGGTAAATTTCTGACCACCGAGGGAAGCCTCCAGCATCAGCCCGCCCAATTCTTGTGTAAATACAGCAACACCTTCCCTGTATTTAGCGGTAGCAGAAGCCCCTGCTTTAGCGGCAACAGCCGAAACCTGTCCGCTGAACTCAATCTTGTTTTCTTTAAAGCGATCCAGTGCAGCCTTGTCCTCAAAAAAAATAACTTCGCGGTATGCCTGTCCGCCCACCTGTGCGCCTGCGCTGATCTGTACCATTTTGGCCGTACCAATCCTTTTTCCTTTTTCATACACGCCTCCGTTGCCGCCGGCCCCGCCTATTATGGCAGCCCCCTTACCAATGTTTGGAAATATGACATATCCATAGGAGGTTTTAAAAAGATTGTCCATCGACCCATCTGTTTTTATAAATGCTGTTTTTGCCGACTTGCTGTCATTGAATATCCGCTCTTTGTCTTCCTGTGCTTTTATTGACCGCGGTAACAAAAATGCAGCAAAAGCAAATAACGCCAGCATTATCATGCTGTTCTTTTTCATAATAACATTTTTTATTATTAGAATATGCTTTCAACAAAGAAACCAGCTCAAAAAATTTGCCGCTCTATTATAAATTTTTCCGAAACAAAGGAAAAAACACAGCTGCAGTTAAAGCCGGCAGCCATCTGATTTTTAAGGCTATGTGTTTCAAAAATTGCAGCAGGATAAATCTCATTTAACATATTACCGGACAGCCTATTTACCGCAGAGAATTGATGTTTTTTTTACCCGAATTTCCCCGTTGTAGAAAATACATCCTTACCCTGCTTCCGTAAAGAATCTGGAGCAGGTTATCAGGGAAAAATCCATTGTAATCGCCAGTGCATTTAATGGAAGAAAAATATGGAAGAAAGCAGCATGAAAATTTTTATTCGTATGGCCAGTCTGATGACATAAAGGAAGTGAATGAAATGGGCATCTTTCGCTATGGGCCAGGCACTGCAATTTTTGTAATTCAATCGAATAAGCCAATAACAGTTTTTAACGATTGCAACAGGACGGTTTCTGGTATATTAATTGTGCGATTTTCTGTGTAAGAATGATTTGCAGAGTAGCTAAAAAACTTGCCATGATATTTGCAAAGCCTAATCATGTTCCCGCATTTGTGCTGGAAAAATTAAGGCTTCTTTTCGAACTCTTAAAAGAAAGAAAAAAGGAGTTTGAGGCATTTGCAGCCAAAATCAGAAACAAATCACTAAACAGAACGGTATTAAGTCTTGCACAGGAGTGCAACCAGTATGCCCACGAATTATTGGGTCAGCTGGAAACAATGACTGGCATTGTTGAGGGGTACGATGAGGCAGAACGAGCTGAATCCAATATAATAATACTGTGCGACGAAGAAGATATTCTCCAATCCTGCCAGGTGAGTGAAAAGAAAATGATAATGGCGTATAGAAACGTATTAAACGAGCCGGTTTTAAATGTTAACCTGAGAACGCTGCTGCGCAACCAGCTCAATGGTCTTGCCTGTGCATTTACCCAGATAAAATTATTGAATGCTTCCCTGTACCACGGTAATGCCCTTTAGCAGTTACCAGACAACTTTTATTTGCATTGATGGATGGAACGTTTGCAACTTGATACAGAGCGGTACCAGCGTCTGCGCCGAAGGCTGGTAAGCGGCCTCAGGCAAAAAGGCATTACCAATGAAAGGGTACTGGCCGCTATCGGGAAATTGCCCCGCCATTTTTTCGTGGATAAGGCCCAGGAAGCAGCGGCCTACGAGGATCGCTCCTTACCTATTGCTGAAAAGCAAACCATTTCTCAGCCATTTACGGTTGCCTACCAGACCCAATTATTGAGCGTGCGTCCGGGCAATAAGGTGCTGGAAATAGGAACCGGCAGCGGCTACCAGGCTTGCATTCTGGCACTGATGGGTGCCGAAGTATTTACCCTGGAAAGGCAAAAGAAAATATTTGATGCAAACAGCGGTTTTGTTTACCTGCAGGCGATTCCGGCCATTCACTGTTTCTACGAAGACGGCTATCATGGGCTGCCGCGGTTCGCACCGTTTGACCGCATAATCTTAACCGCCGCCATACAAGCCATTCCGAAGACCTTGATTGATCAGCTTGGTCCGGAAGGTATATTGGTGGCTCCGGTAGGTGGGGCCAACGGTCAGCGAATGCATCGTATCAAAAAGGAAGACGACGTTGTGGTAGATGAGTTTTATGATCAGTTTTCTTTTGTGCCAATGCTCAGTGGAAAGAAAGAATGAAAAGGATACGGTTGTTTTTCTATACCGCCTGTTTCAATGGCAAATAAATAGTTTGCTATTTTGAAACAACTTTCTTTTCACGCCGTTCACGCCGTTGTTGGTGTTTTTCACCAACAGCCGATATAGCAGATAATTCCCATTGGGATTGTTGCTCACAAGACCAACAATGGCAAAGTAACTCCGTGCCTTTAGGCCGGAGACATGAACGCTAAAGCAGATGAAGGCTTTAGCCAAACCAATTTCGGCTAAAGCCAACGGAACAAGCATGCGTCTAACCCCAGCCTGAAGGCTGGGGTTAAGGTTGAAGATAATAACCTATCACGCCGTTACTGGTGCCTGCCTGTCCTGTAGGCAGGTTTTCCAGCAACAACAAATGCAACTGAAGTTTACTACCAATAACAAAAAGAGGTTATCTCAGTATATGAAACAACCTCTTTTTATTGCTGCAATAATAATTCGTATATCATGTAAGCGTCAACACCTATTTCAACAGGCTCAATGCTGTTTCCCAGGCTGGTTTTTGCGCGGCAAAACTGCTTGAAAGTGCTTCGGGTTTTAATCCGCCCGATAAGTTTTTCAGCAATCCACCCGCAGCAGACATGGTCTTAACCGTGCCAGCCGCTGCTATAAGACTGTTTACATTAAACCCGCTTTTAAACATGTCTGGTTTAATGCCTCCGGCCAGTGAAGCCACGCTGGAAGCCATACTGGCGGCATCAGCTACTTTGCCGGCTTTGGCCAGCCAGCCGCTTTTCTGTCCTGCAAATGAACTTAATAATGAAGTTGTTTTAATAGCGCTGCCAAACTGCGTAAGTAATTTGGCCGCATTGGAACCGGTGGCCTTGGTGGCATCGCTTTTGGCTTTTGTAAGCGCATCGGGTATTTGCGCCTGAACAGCCGCAAATAAAAACAAGACAAGAGATAAGCTGAGTAATTTTTTCATACCGATAAATTTTCTGGTTTTAAAATTAATACCGCGAATGTAATATTTTTAGCTATAAAGATCGGGCATCTTTTGCATAAACTGTTTTCGGTTATCAATTACCATACGCCTGCTTTTTTCAGCAAACCTAATCTTCGTTTGGGTGCAGTGATAACAAAAAGATGATATACAACAAGTGCATTTTTTCAAAAAAAATCATGTATTAACAACCGGGTTTTATATTTTTACCATAGGCCATACCCATCTTGTACAAAGGAAAACATCATAGCTAAAGACTTCATGGAATGCTGCAAAAAATTAAGCGTTTTGTAAAAAATAAATGGTTTAAAAGAATTGCTGGTTTTTTGCTGGCCTGGATAATTATACATGTTACGGTTATAACTATAGACGGATTGAATGATTACAACGGCAAGGCAGATGTAGCCGTTATATTGGGCAACATGGTTCAGTCGGACGGCCGTTTATCCGGGTGGCTGAAGGGTAGGGTAGACAAGGCGCTGGCGTTGTATAAATCGGGTAAAGTAAAAAAAATATTTGCCAGCGGGGGCATTAGCCGGCACCCCGAAGGAGATTTTCCGGAAGGCGATGCTATGAAAAATTACCTGTTGCAGCAAGGTGTACCCGGGACAGATATTATTGCCGACAATGCTGGGCAAAATACCTACTTAACGGCAAAGGATTTTATAGCATGGAATGCCAGCCACCATTATTCTTCAGTCATTGTAGTATCTCAATTTTATCATATTACCCGCACCAGGTATATATTCCGCAAGCTGGGGTTTACAAACACCCATGGTGCCTCCTCCAACAGCTATACAGCGAACGATGCCGTAGGAGTATTGCGCGAGGTGCCGGCTTTCTACAAATACCTGCTGGTTTATTAAATCCCGTTATTCCAGACATGCAGCAATTATGAATAAATACAATCAGTGTCTGCTATAATTTTTTTGCCGAAGATTCCTGTACATCCAGCGTAGTCTTTAACTTAATGGTGGTATATTTTTCTTCCGCTTTTTTACTTTCAATTAATTCTATCAGTAATTCAGTGGCGTTCTGGCCTATCGAAAAAGTTGGCTGACATACCGCCGTCAGCGAAGGATTGAGGTAACGGCTTAGCGGGTTGTCTGCAAAGCCGGCAAGCGCTACATCGGCTGGAACTTTTAATTTCATATCCTTTAATACTTTCACGCTCACCATCGATAGCCGCTCTACAGAAGAAAAAATGGCATTGGGTCTTTTTTTTATGCTTAATAGCTTTCTGACTTCATTTTTCATATTGGCCTCATCAAAGTCACAATAAACAATCCACTCGTTTCTTACCGGAATCTTATGCGCTTTTAATGCATCCAGGTAGCCATTCAGCCGGTTCTGTGTAATGGCCAGCTGCTTTGAAATGGTTAAATGGGCAATGCGTTTATACCCCTGCTCAATAAGGTGACTGGTTGCATCAAAAGCGCCTTTATAATCATCCACCACCACTTTGTGTGTTTGTAACCCATCGCTGATGCGGTCGAACATAACAACCGGTATACCCCTTGCAACCATTTCTTTAAGATGATCTACATTGCTGGTTTCATTTGATATGGTAATCAGCAGACCATCTACCCTGCGCGAAGCCAGCAGGCGCGTGTTCAGCACCTCCAGGTTGATTTTCTCATGGCTCTGCGATATCAGCACATTGTATCCCATTTTAAAGGCAATGTCTTCTATCCCCGCAATGACAGCCGAACAGTAGTTGTTGGCAATTTCCTGTACAATAACCCCAATAACCTTTGTTTTTTTGTCCCTGAGCGAAAGGGCAATTGGGTTGGGACTATATTGCAGTTCTTCGGCCAGCGACAAAACCATGCGTCGTGTTTCATCGCTGATATCCGCGCTGCCGCGCAGGGCCCTTGAAACAGTTGAAACCGATATTTTCAACCGTTCAGCAATATCTTTTATCGTTACCTGGTGGGGGCCAATCATACTATTTCGTTATTTTTTGCTTCGTCAATACAAATAGCAAAGTGCTGCTTCGCTAACTATGCCAAATATAGGGCAGCTTATCCGCCTGCATTCTACAACTTTTTAGATAAAAAAGCATATTTAAGCCATTAAATTAAATAATTTGAAAAAAAACCGGCTTTTTTATACGGATAATTCTATGCAAACGTTGCCGGTAACGAGTTCGGTAGCCAAAACCGGTGAATGGATTGGTGGCCTATTGTCCGGGAAATGGCAATGACATAATTTTAACAATGTTATAGTAAATGTAACTGCTTTCTGACGATTACCTAAATGTTGCCGCTGCATATGACAAAAGAATGGTTATTCTTTTATACCTGCTTCAGTATCAGCCTGTGTTGTACTGAGATATCCACCTGTTTTTTTCCCGGTCATTATCCGCTTGTTTTATTGTGTACAGTGATACCCGTGCTGGCGTATGCTTTACCCGGTATATTTTCATGCCTTCCTGTAAAAAACAGTCCTGGTAAAAATCCATCTTTTCGGTTAATCATGTATGGTAGTACGAATTACAGAGAGCAGCAGCTATGCACACCCGCTGGCTGTTTAAAAAAATCACAGGGGCATAAATAAAGAACCATGATCAGGTATAAGGCGCTTTTTTCTCTTTTTCTGATAATACTGGTGGCAAGCTCATTTAGCAGGCAGGCTGCCGGCAGCAACAGCTATATCAGCTGGAAAAAAATACATGTACTGGTATATACAAAAAACGGTAAGGGATATGTGCATGATAATATCGCAGCGGGTGTAGCATCCATTAAACAACTGGGTGCGAAACATGGTTTTTCAGTGGATGTATCAGGCAATCCCGCCGATTTCACAGATGCTAACCTTAAAAAATACAACGCACTGATTTTTAATAATACCAATAACGGAGTTTTTGATACAGACGAACAGAAACTGGCTTTGATGCATTATATCCAGGCAGGCGGCGGATTTGTTGGGTTGCATTCCGCCACTGGTACGGAGCGAAACTGGGCCTGGTTTAAAAGGTTAATGGGCGCCAGTTTCCAACGCCACGCCAAACACCAGCCTTTCAGGGAAATTATTATAGACAAAACAAATCCCTCTACCAGTTTTTTGCCCGGCACCTGGAATCAGAATGATGAATGTTATTTTTTTAAGGAGGTGAACCCCGACCTGCATGTGCTGATGGCCCATGATTTAAGCAGTTTGCTGGATGATAAAGACAAGCCCGATTTTTACGGAGGATCATCGCCATCGGCCTGGTGTCATGAGTTCGACGGCGGCCGGGAATGGTATACATCGCTGGGGCACGACAGCTCTACCTATTATAAACCCGATTTTCAACAACATATACTGGGGGGCATTGAATGGGTGATTGGAAAAAACAAACCGCTGGATTACAGTAAGGCGCATGCAAAAACACCAGACGATCCACTGCCGTATTGACCATTGACGATTGACCATTGTCAATGGTCGATGGTCAATGGTCAATGGTCAAAAGGGTAATTTAATTATAATTGTTAACCGAGCATATATGAACAAGAAGAAAACCAGGTCGCTGAATTCGAGAAGAGATTTCCTGAAGAAAAGTATTACCGGTACCATTGGGGTAACAGCCCTGGGGGGCTTTCCGGCTATAGTGCCTGCCAGCGTACTGGGAAAATACGCGCCCAGCAAGCGCGTAAACGTGGGCGTTATAGGCACCGGAAGAATAGGACGCGAATGGGATATGCCCGGCACCATCAAATTCGACCAGGCCAGGATGCTGGCTGTTTGCGATTTAGACAAAAACAGGGTGGCCAGTGCGCAGAAATGGGTAAACGATTATTATGCTAAAAAAAATAACGGCAATTACAGCGGCACTAAAACCTATGAACATTACGAGGAGCTGCTGGCCGATAAAGATATTGATGCAGTGATTATTTCTACTCCCGATCACTGGCATGTAATTCCGGCTATACACGCGGTGAGGGCCGGTAAAGATGTTTATATGGAAAAACCAGCTTCACTGAGCATCAGTGAAGGACGCATTCTAAGCGATGAAGCTTACAAAGCAGGAAGCATTTTTCAGATTGGCAGCCAGCAACGTTCAATGCCGCAGTTTAAAAAAGCCTGCGAACTGGTACGCAATGGCCGTATTGGTAAACTGCACACCATCTATGTTGGATTGCCGGTAGATGATCCGAAACAGAGTACGGTAGAAAAAGAAATGCCGGTACCTGCCAATCTGAATTATGAAAAATGGTTGGGCGCTACGCCCTATGTGCCTTACACAGAAAAACTGGTGCATCCGCAGGATGGCACTTTCTCCCGGCCGGGCTGGCTGCGCTGCGAACAATTTGGTGCAGGCATGATTACCGGATGGGGCGCCCATCATTTTGACATTGCCAACTGGGGCATGGGTACAGAGCATACCGGCCCGGTTGAAATTTCCGGCACTGCCGACTGGCCGGCAGCAGAAGCGTTGTGGGATGTGCATGGAAATTTTAAAACAGAATCTTTATTCGCAAATGGGGTAACGGTAAAAGCCAGCAATGATTACCCCAATGGTGTAAAATTTGAAGGGTCGGAGGGATGGATCTTTGTAACCCGGGGTAATTATTCAGTAACCGCTTCCGACCCCGTTGCAAAAGGAAATAACAGCAAGGCACTGGATGCAAGCGATCCCAAAATTCTTACTTCCGTTATTGGGCCGGATGAAATTCACCTGATCGACAGCCCGGAACATCATGAAAACTGGCTGAACAGCATTATCACCCGGCAACCCAATATCGCGCCTATAGAAGCCGGGCATCGTGCCTGCACCGTTTGCCTGCTCAATCATACCGTTATGAAGTTGAAAAGAAAACTATACTGGGATCCTGTTAAGGAAAGATTTAAAAATGATGACGAGGCCAATGCCATGCTGGCAAGAAGCCAGCGCTGGCCTTACCAGATTAACAAAGAATTTAATATAGCAACAAAAATGTGATCGCATCAATGGGACGAGACAGCAGCCCGCCAGGTGCGGGTAGGCACGATAGTTAGTTAATCAAAATAAAATAGTGTTGCTCCCGAGAAAATGATTCACCGGCAACTAATACAACTCCCTTCGCCGGTAAGGGGTTAAGGGTATAGAAAAATAAAAGCCTGACATGAGATTATTTACTTACATTTTTTTTACTGCATCGGTGTTCTCATTTACTGCCAGTTGTCATTCACCTGCTGCAAAGGAGGCTGCTCCGGCAGCAGACAGTGCCGCAGTAAAACTCATCACGCTGGACCCCGGACATTTTCATGCAGCACTGGTACAAAAATCAATGTCTGATGGTATAGACACCGTTGTAAACGTATATGCGCCGGAAGGACCGGAATTACAGGCCCACCTGGATTTGATTAAGCAATACAACGAAAGAATCGAATCACCTACACATTGGTCTGAAAAAGTGTATACGGGCAGCGATTTTTTGGAAAAGATGATCGCGGAAAGAAAAGGCAATGTTATTGTGCTGGCCGGAAACAACCTCCGCAAAACGCAATACATTACCAGGTCGGTAGAAGCAGGCATGAATGTGCTGAGCGATAAACCCATGGCCATTACGCCTGCAAATTTTACAGAGCTTGAAAAAGACTTTACACTCGCGGCGCAAAAAAAGGTTTTGTTGTATGATATAATGACGGAGCGTTCGGAGATTACCAACCTGCTGCAGAAAGAATTTTCGCAGCTTCCGGAAGTGTTTGGTAAGCTGATGCCAGGTTCGGAAAAATCGCCTGCAGTTACCATAGAAAGCGTACACTATTTTTATAAGTTCGTTTCCGGGAAAGCACTTACCCGGCCGTCGTGGTTTTTTGATCCGGCACAGCAGGGAGAAGCAATAGCAGATGTGGGTACCCATTTAATAGACCTGGTGCAATGGCAATGCTTTCCGGGTATAGCAATAGATTATAAAAAGGATATTGTTGTAGCCAACGCCAGGTTATGGACAACACCGGTTACCCTTTCGCAATTTACTGCAGTTACAAAAAAAGATAGTTTTCCCGCATTCCTGCAGCCCTATGTAAAAACAGATACCGTATTACAAACGCATGGTAACGGAGAAATTAATTATTCGGTAAGGGGAACACATGTAAAACTTACAGCACGCTGGGAATACAAAGCACCTGAAGGCAGTGGCGATACCCATTATTGCCTGCTCAAAGGCACGCTGGCCAACCTTGAAATAAAACAGGGTAAGGATGAAAATTATAAGCCCACGCTTTACATACTCCCTTTAAAAGACACGAAAGAATATGACAGCTCCCTGCAACAGGCAGTAGAGAAAATGCATATCAACTATCCCGGCATTGCCATTGAAAAATCGGGCAAGGCATGGAAGGTAGTGATACCTGATACATTTAAAGTAGGGCATGAGGCACATTTTGCGCAGGTGCTGCAACGTTACCTGCAATACCTTAAAACAGGACAATTACCCGAATGGGAAATACCAGGCATGATAGCCAAGTATTATACGGCTACAAAAGCACTGGAGATTGCCAGCAATAAGAAATAAACTAAATATAGGGGATGCCGAAAGATTCATTTTTCGACCTGACAGGAAAAAAAGCGGTTGTTACAGGAGGCGGTAAAGGGTTGGGATTGGCAATTGCCACCGCCTTAATAAAAGCAGGCGCTGCAGTATACATTACCGGCAGGGAAGAGGATGCATTGAAAAACACGGCTGCCACACTTGGCAGCAACTGTTCTTACGGCGTTTTTGATTTGGCCGGCCTGGATAAAATTCCGGCTTTTGCAGCGGCACTGGAAAATAGTTTTGGTCCGGTAGATATATTGGTAAATAATGCAGGTATTAATCTTAAAAAAGATTTTTTAACGGTAACTGATGATGAGTTTGAACGGATTATACGAACCAACCAGTCTGCGGTTTTTTCTTTTACCAGGGAAATCGCCAGGAAAATGGCAGCCAGGGGAAGTGGTTCCGTTGTTATGATTAGCTCAATGGCTTCGCAGTATGGCATTCCAAAAGTAGTACCCTACACTGCGTCAAAATCGGCGGTAGAAGGTATGACAAGGGCCATGGCAGTTGAATTATCGCCCCTGGGTGTGCGGGTTAACTGTATTGCCCCGGGTTTTATTGCCACCGATATGTCGGCAAAGGCATTGAACAATGATAAAGAACGCCTGCAAAAAGTATTGAGCAGAACACCTATGGCAAAACTGGGCCAGCCATCGGATATAGCTAACGCTGTCGTATACCTGTGTTCTGATGAAGCAGGTTATGTAACAGGGGTGGTATTGCCGGTAGACGGGGGCAATTCAATTGGGTTTTAAAAACTGAATTCATTTTCGCTGCAAAAGGCAGTGAACCAATCCTGATATGCAATCATTTTTTTAACCATCAACATTAACAAACAACCATGAAAATTTGACAAAAAAACCAAACTGCTCCTGACAAGCAGTTGCTGTAAGGCCTTGATAAAAGCGAAAACGCATCGCCATTTTATTACAGGCAAAGAAATTAATCAGACATACAGGAAAGCAGCTACTAACGATTGATATAAGCTGATTTTTCCTGTGATTCTTCAAAACTAACTCTTGCCAATCATGAACAAACGCTATTCTGTTTGCAAAACTCCGGGATGCACACACATGATGCATCTTGCGTTTTTGTTATTGCTGGCCGGGCTCTTCTCTGTTTCGGCAAATGCCGGAGAAGTAAACCGGAAATTTTCTCCCCCCAATAATTTTTCGCCACCACACAAGGTTACGGGTAAGGTAACGGATTCTAAAAATGCCCCGTTGGAAGGCGTAAGCGTTGTTATAAAAGGTACCAAACAGGGTACTACTACCAACGCTGCCGGTGTGTTTACACTTAATAATGTTCCGGACAACGCCACTTTAATATTCAGCTCTTCCGGCTTTGGGATTCGCGAAGTGGGTGTCAGGGGCGAGGCCCCTGTAAACATATCACTAACCGAACTGGTGGTAGGTTTAAATGATGTGGTAGTGGTTGGTTACGGTACCAAAACAAAAAAGGATCTTACCGGTGCCGTATCGCAGATTAAAGCCACACAGCTAGAAAATGAAAATCCAAAGAATATATCAGATATGCTTCGCGGCAACGCGCCCGGTCTGGATGTAGGTTTCGATGGTAGCACCAAGGGCAACAGTGCCAGCCTGCAGGTAAGGGGTAAGGGTTCGCTTTCGGCAACCTCCACTCCGCTCATTGTGCTGGATGGTGTAATTTACCCCGGTGATCTCAGCGATATCAACCCCAATGATATTGCCACTATCGATATCCTTAAAGATGCCAGCGCCGCCGCTGTATATGGTGCACGTTCAGCCAACGGCATTGTACTGGTAACTACCAAACGTGGAAAAATTGGCAAAGCCGTCATTTCCGCCAATGCCAATTTCGGCGTTAATAAAGTAGTCAATAAACCGCATTTCCTGAAGGCAAATGAATTCGTGAACTGGCGCCAGGATGTGCTTTGGGCCATGGCAGGCTTCGATTCCACTTCCAAGCCAGGCGTACAATATAAATTTACCAACCCCAATAACCTGCCTTCCGGCATGACGGTTGCACAATGGCAGGCGCTGGATGGTTCTACCGCAGACCCCACCGTAACATGGCTGACCCGCCTCAATTTCAAACCTGTTGAAATTGCCAATTACCAGGCGGGAAAATCCATTGACTGGGAAAAGCTGATTTATAACCAGCACGCTTACCAGCAGGACTATACCGTTAGTGTATCTCAAAGAAGAGACGACTACAATTATTATTTCTCGCTGGGTTATCTCGATAACAAAGGGCTTACCAATGGCGACCGCTTTAAAACACTGCGGATGCGTCTGAACCTGGAATCAAATATTGCCAAATTCCTGACAGTGGGCCTTAACCTGCAGGTATCTGACAGGGATGAAAGCTCTATACCGCTTAGCCTCACAGATATGCAACAGACAAGCCCCTGGGGATCTTTTTATGCAGCAGATGGGAAAACGCTTCGCACCAGTCCCAACGACGATCCGGGCAATAATACCCATCCCTTCATGACCCAGTTCTATTCAAACCGGATGTATAAATACGACGACTTTTTTGGCACCTTGTATGCCAAGGGCAAACTGCCCTATGGATTCTCGTACCAGGTGAATTTTACTCCCCGTTTTGAACTGCTGCGGGAATATAATTTTCAATCTCCCAACAATCCAACCATCGCTTCCCGGGGCGGTATCATTGACCGCCGGAATCAAACCCTGTATTCCTGGCTGAATGATAACCAGGTTAACTGGAATGGCATTTTCGGCGAGCACAGTGTGGAAGTAAACCTGGTTGCCACCGCAGAAAAATTCCAATCCTGGAATACCACAGCACATGCAGAGAATCTTGCGCCCAACGGAAGCCTTGGATTCGGCTCTTTGCAATCGGGCACGGCAACACCCACTGTAACCAGCGATGATCGTTATTACACTGGCGCTGCATTGCTGGGCCGTCTAAATTATAACTATGCACATAAATATTTCCTGACAGCATCTGTGAGAAGGGATGGATTCTCCGCCTTTGGTCAGAAGAACCCATATGCTTATTTCCCGGCGGTTGGCTTATCCTGGGCATTTACCGAGGAAGGGTTTATGAAGAAAACAAACAACTGGCTTGACTATGGCAAGCTTCGTCTGAGCTGGGGCATAAATGGTAACCGCGATATCCCCAGCATTACGGTCAACAGTATTAATATCCCCGGTTATTATGCAGCACTTCCGATATACAATTCAACTACCTATGTGTATGTACCGTCAAATGGTGGTACCGCATACAATGTGGGCCAGTTGTCGCCGCTTAACCTGGGCAATGAAAACCTCAAATGGGAAAGACAGGGAGGTTATAACGTAGGTGTGGACTTTAGCATCTTTAAAAATGTGCTTTCCGGTTCCGTCGATTACTATGCAAGGAACACAAAAGACCTGCTGGTAAACCGTTCGCTACCCAGCGTTTCGGGTATCACCTTTGTATTGGCGAACCTGGGCGAGGTGCAGAATAAAGGAATGGAGTTTACACTCAATACAATCAATATGAGAAAATCCAACTTTGAGTGGAAAACAAGCTTTGCATTCTGGTTCAACCGCAATAAGATTATACACCTGTATGGTGCTACTCCGGATTATGACGCAAATGGTAAGCTTACCGGCTATTCTGAAAAGAACGATATCACCAATGGTTGGTTCATTGGAAAAAACATCAACACGGTGTACGACTATAAAGTCCAGGGTGTATGGCAAACGGCAGATGCTGCTATGGCAAAGACTTATGGATATAAACCCGGCGATTTCCGCCTGCAGGATTATGACAACAGTGGTGGTTATACGATTGCCGACAAACAATTCCTGGGTAATACAACGCCCGATTATAACTGGAGCATGCGCAATGAATTCAAGATCTTCAAAAGCTTTGATTTTGCTTTCACGCTCTACGCCAAGATGGGGCAGTTGAGCCAGTTTAATGAGGCCAAGAACGTGGATAAATTCTATGACCGTTCTAACTTCTACAGCCGCCCTTACTGGACACCCAGCAATCCGATCAATGATTATGCCGCAATGAACTCCAATGCCGGCGGTCCGGTAAGCTGGAACGTATACAGGAAGTCAAGTTTTGTAAGATTGAGCAACGTGAGCATGGCGTATACATTGCCCGGCAAAATGATTCAGAAATGGCATTTCCAAAGTTGTAAGATATACGTCAATGTTGTAAATGCTGCGGTATTTTCCAAGTGGAAATTTTTTGATCCCGAATACCACGGTGTTTCAAATACCAACTACCTGCCCCCCAACAATGCTCCTACGCCTATTACCTATAACGTGGGACTGAATCTTTCATTATAAACTTTCAAAACAGAATCAATATGTATAAATATAAAATATATAAAGCCACCTTTTTGCTGGCAGTATTGAATATCTGCGCGGGGGTGTTCAGCAGTTGTAAAAGGGACTGGCTGGATCCTCAGGTCAAGTCGCTTTATTCAACCGATGCCCTGGTAGATGTACCGGGTTTCAAAGCAGCCCTGGCCGGTTGCGCCGTTAACCTGCGCAATGAATTTTATGGCGATGGTGCTCCTATTGGCACTGAGCTTCTTTTTTCTGAAGTAACCGTGGAAGGCACCGACGACAAGACAGGTCCTGCACAAAACCTGGACGTTCAGATTAAACCGGATGCCAATCTTAATAGCGTTGACTATAACCGCATTGGCTGGTTCTGGACCCAGGAATATTATGGTATCCGCGAAGCCAATACCATTATTGCAAGGTTGCCCAAAGCCACCGCCATTTCAGATTCGTTGAAAAATATACTCATGGGCCAGGCTTATTTCTTCCGGGCTTATGACTTTTACCGGCTTACCCACCAGTTTGGAGATGTGCCTTGTCCCACCAAGGAAGTACTATCTGCCAAAACAGATTTTGTGACCGTAAAACGGGAAGTGATCCTGCAACAAATGAAAGCGGACCTGGAAACAGCCGTAAAATATGTTCCCTGGGTAACAGATAAAGGAGAAGTGAACAGGGCCGCCTGCTATCATCTCCTCGCAAAGATCGACCTGGCCCTGGCATTGTTTGACGACGCCATTGCGGCCACATCAGCTGTCATCAACCAGGGTTCTTATAAATTAATGACCAGCCGTTTTGGCGATGAGTCCGGCAGCATTATACCCAATGTAATCTGGGATCTGCACAGACCCCTGAATAAATCACTCGCAACAAATTCAGAAGCAATATTCCTGGCAACCGATCGCTACGGTACCCCGGGTGCGTTTTCAGGTGGCATACTCACCATGCGCCAGTGCGTTCCTTATTTTTCAGGCGGTAAAGTACTAACCCCCAGCGGTAAGGCCGGCATCGCTACAGTTACAGGTATTGAAATAGACAATTATGCCAACTACGGAAGAGGGATAGGCCGGGTACGTTCCACCCCTTATCATTATAAAGAAATCTGGGATGATAACAGTGACCTCAGGCACGACACTACATCCGGCAACTGGATGTATATGGAAAACCTCCGGTACAATAACCCATCGCTGAAAGGTACGGACTCAGCTTATGGTCTCAGGGTACGTTTGTATGGACCTACCGGCACATTGCTTTGCGGAGATACGCTGCGCCAGTGGTTCCCCTGGCCTCACTACAAAGTGTATATTGTTCCGGATCTGAATGCAACCCCCATAAGAGGTGGCAATACTGACTGGTATATATTCAGGCTGGCAGAAACCTACCTGCTGCGCGCAGAAGCTTATGTGTGGAAAGGAGATATGGGTAGTGCAGTGGCCGATCTGAACAAGGTAAGAACCAGGGCCGGCTGTGCACCTTATTCAGCCGCACAAATGAGTATTGGTACCATACTCGACGAACGCGCAAGGGAATTGTATTACGAAGAACCACGCAAAACAGAGCTGACACGCATGGCTTTTATCTTTGCTAAAACAGGTCAGCAATATAACGGTAAGAGCTATACGACAGCCAATTTCTCTACTTCCAATTTTATGGTAGACAGGATACTGGAAAAGAACTATTTCTACAGAACCAATTTTACAACGGTTCACGGAGACCAGTTCCGCATCAGCCCGTACCATGTGCTCTGGCCGGTACCGCAGGATGCCATCCTTGCCAACCTGGACGGGCATATCAACCAGAACACAGGATACTCCGGTGCAGGTGCAAACGTGCCGCCCTCCGACAAGATTGTGGACTAGTATTTAAAAGCTTTACAATAAAAGCAGTTGAATAAAATACGGCAGGCTTAATTGATGAACGCATTAATTATCAGTTAAACCTGCCCGTATTGTTTATAAACGGATTAGGTTTACACTGATTAATAGCATTTATATGGAAAGAAGACATTTTATTAAAACAGGTGGAATGGCGGTAGCAGGAGCGGGGCTCTCTTCATTATACTTTCCCGCGTTCGGCCGTCATTTTTCACCCAATGAAAAAGTGCTCATTGGTGTAATGGGCACCAACGGCCGCGGATTGGAGCATATAAAATCTTACACCAAAATTCCCAATGTGGAAATTGGCTGGATCTGTGATGTGGAAGATACCGCGAGAAACAAGGGCCTGGACCTGGTGGAAAAATTAACCGGTAAAAGGCCGGCCGCAGTTACTGATCTCAGAAAACTGCTGGAGAATAAAGATTTGGATGCACTAACCATTGCCGCACCCGATCACTGGCATGCACCTGCAGCCATACTTGCCTGTGCGGCAGGTAAACATGCTTATGTAGAAAAGCCCTGTGGCCACAACCCCGCCGAAGGAGAATTGCTGATCAAAGCAGCGCGCAAATACAAACGGCACGTACAAATGGGCGATCAGCGCCGCTCTATGCCGCGGCTGATAGATGCCATGAAGCAAATACACGAAGGCGTTATAGGCAATGCTTACTTTGGCAAAGGCTGGTATTTCAACAACAGAAAACCAATTGGCACCGGTAAGGTAATACCCGCACCAGGCAATCTTAACTGGGAATTGTGGCAGGGACCTGCGCCCCGGCAGGACTACCGCGACAACCTGGTGCATTACAACTGGCACTGGTTCTGGAACTGGGGTACCGGCGAAGCCTGCAATAACGGCACCCACGAAATTGATTGCATGCGCTGGGCATTGGGCGTAGATTTTCCCACCAAGGTAACATCTGGTGGCGGCAGATTTGCGGCTAAGGATGACTGGCAGACACCGGATACACAAACCATCAGCTTTGAATTTGGCAGTAATAATAAGAGTATTACCTGGGAAGGCGTTAGCTGCAATAATTACAGTGCAGAAGGCAGTGGCCGCGGGTTTGTAATTTATGGCGACAAAGGCACCCTGGTAAACAAGGGCGGCGATGACTATAAAATCTTCGACCTGTCGAATAAACTTATCGCTGAATCAAAAGATACAGCAACAACCGATACCATTAATACTGCAGGCCCCGGAGAAAACCTGGACGGCTATCATTTCCGGAACTTTATTGATGCTATAAGAAAAGACACGCCGTTGAACAGCGAGATTGCGGAAGGGCATAAAAGCGTACTGCTTTGCCACCTGGGCAATATTTCTCAACGGGTGGGACGAACATTGCATTGCAATCCGGCGGAGGGTGGAAAAATCATCAACGACAAGGATGCACAAAAGCTATGGGCCAGGGATTATCAACCCGGCTGGGAACCTAAGGTATGAGCCGTCAATTGACGATTGACCATTGTCGATTGACCATTGACCATTGTCAATCGTCGATGGTCAATCGTCGATAGAAAACCATTATTATTAACTCAATAATCAATACACAAACATGTCATCAAGAAGAAATTTTATACAGCAGTCTGTTTTGGGTATCGGCGGTGCCGCGGTATTGCCTTTGTTAACCAATAATGCAATCGCAGCATCTAAAGACGCCAAAGACAAAGAAAGTAACCTGCAATTGGGAATGGCGGGCTATACATTTGCAAAGTTTGACATTGAGAAATCAATAGCCATGATGAAAAGGGTGGGCATACAAAACCTTTCGTTAAAAGAATTTCACCTGCCGTTAAACAGCCCCCCAGAAAAAATTCAAAGTGTACTGGCACAGTTCAAAGAAGCCGGCATCAATATTTATGCGGTAGGTGTTATTTACATGAAAACAAAGGAGGCGGTTGATGAGGCATTTGAATACGCAAAAAAAGTGGGTGTATCGCTAATTGTTGGGGTGCCCAATCCCGAATTGCTTGACTATACCGAGGAGAAAGTTAAAAGCACCAATATCCGTATTGCTATTCATAACCACGGGCCGGAAGATAAATTATATCCCAGTCCAAAGAACGTGTATGACCTCATAAAAAACAGGGACGAAAAAATGGGACTTTGTATTGATATCGGCCATTCTACGCGCGCCGGACAGGACCCCGCGAAAGCCGTTACAGAATACAAACAAAGGGTTTTTGATTTGCACATTAAAGATGTATCCGCCGCAGTAAAAGATGGTAAAGCCATAGAAGTGGGCCGTGGTGTAATTAATTTTCCTGCATTTGTAAAAGCACTGGATAAAATAAAGTACCAGGGTCAATGCAGTTTTGAGTTTGAAAAAGATATGACGGATTCATTGCCAGGCATTGCAGAATCGGTGGGCTATTTTAAAGGCGTGGTAAGAACCCTGGCTTAAACGATAATTAAAAAGTCAAAAATCAAAATGGCGACTGTCCAATTTTGGCTTTTGACTTTTGATTTTTGACTTAATTTAACTGCAGGTGCGGCAACCGGTAGGTAAGTCCGTCCAGCACGTATATTTCATCTACTTCGTATATCCAGTATTTAAAAAGGGGCGATTTCGACAGGTATTCATCTACCTCAGCTTTGTCTGTGGCGCTAACGGTAATCCAGATCTTTTTACTTTCCAGTGAAACGGCGTAGTGATCAATGATCTCTTTATTGATAAGCGAATTGATGTATTTTCTATGCTTTGGAATCAATTTGTTGATCTCGTCGTCTATCTCAAAACTAATGGTTACCTGAAATTTCTTAATCTCCATAACGGCTGCTGGAACTTTTGTTATAAGGGTACGGTCGTCCTTTTTATAACGAAAACAATCTCAAAAAGTTTCGTGAAGTGTTGGTATATAACAAAAAATTATATTGTCCAGCTTACAATTTTATTTACCCACTCTGCCCGGTGTGGGGTGGTAATGCGTATATAATTGTCTGTATACCCCTCCATCATCTCATTTTTGGAAAATGCCTCAAATAATACTTTACGCTGCTGGCCAGCATGCTGGTTGGTGAAGTATTGCATTTTCATATAGGAAAGGTTACGAAGGGTCTTATTGCGTTCCAGGCGGGTATTAATGGGTACAACCGGCTGTATTTCCAATGCCTTTGTATGGTCGCGCTCGGAATAGGTGAATACATGGAGATAAGACACATCCAGCTCCTGCAGGAAGCTAAGCGTTTCATTAAAATCGTCCTTTGTTTCTCCCGGGAAACCAACAATTACATCCACACCAATGGCGCAATGAGGCATCAGCGTCTTAATCAGGTTCACCCGCTCAGCATACAGTTCGCGCTTATACCTTCTTCGCATAAGGCCCAATATTTTATTGCTGCCGCTTTGCAATGGAATATGAAAATGCGGCATAAACTTATTGCTTCGGGCAACAAACCCGATAATCTCATTCGTAAGCAGGTTGGGCTCTATCGATGAAATGCGGTAACGTTCAATGCCCGCTACGTTTTCCAGCGCCGTAATCAGGTCCAGGAAATTTTCCTGGTCAGCATCGCCATTGGGGCCTTTGCCAAAATCGCCCAGGTTTACACCCGTCAGTATGATTTCTTTTACGCCTTTTGCAGCCAATGCCGTTGCCGTTTGTATGGTATTGTCAACGGTGTCGCTCCGGCTTTTACCCCTTGCCATTGGTATGGTACAGAAGGAGCAATTATAACTGCAGCCATCCTGTACTTTTAAAAAACTGCGGGTGCGGTCATTCACAGAAAAAGATGCATTGAAGCCGGAGACATCCCCGATATCGCAGCTGCATATTTTTGTTGAATCGCCTTTGCTGATTTCTTTCAGGTGTTGTGCAATATTGAATTTTTCCGCTGCACCCAATACCAGGTCTACACCCGGTATAGCCGCAATTTCTTTTGGTTTTAACTGTGCATAGCAACCGGTTATTACCACCAGGCTTTCGGGCGATTTTCGCTGGATGCGCCTTACCAGGTGCCGGCATTCCTTATCGGCATTGTCTGTAACAGAGCAGGTGTTGATAACGTATACATCGGCCTGCTCCTCAAAAGCTCGTTTTTCAAAACCTTCGTTTTCCAGCAGCCGGGATATAGCGGATGTTTCTGAAAAATTCAGTTTACATCCCAATGTGTGAAAAGCGACTGTTTTTGTTGCCATAGAGGGCGCGAAGTTAGCAAAAAACAGGCTGCGGAAATAGGGCTGGCAACGCGTACCCGATATTTCATTTTAGGCGAACGGCCTCAAATAAGAGGCCGGACATTAATTTTCAGCATACAGTTTCCAGTCGTTACATTTGTTTCTTGTCCAGCACTTTATTGTTAAAGTTTAGCCTGATGCAGCTCATGCCCGGAAGCGAATTCAACGCAGAGAATGAGCTAATTATCAGTGCAATTTGATATTTTCAGAAATTTTAAATTAAGATGAATAAAAAAGCGCTGCCCTACATTTTTCTGGCATTGCTGGTCGTGGCCGCATTGCTGATTAAGCGTTGTAATAAAGGAGGGGGAGGCGGTACCAGCCCAATAACAACAGACAATGTTGACCGTAACAACGGGCTTGACAGAAGGGTGGGATTTCTTGAATATACCCAGCATGCCAAATGCCGGATGGATTGCCGGCATATTACAGAGGATGAAGTGAAATACATTTTACAAAACGGTCAAATCAATTACCGCAAAAGCGAGGCCCGGGGCCATCCTTGTCCCACGTATGCACTGGAAGGTTACTCCCCGGAAAAACAGCACTTGCGGATTGTATTTGCCCAATGCGATTATAAAACCAAGGTAGTGACCTGCATTGACCTGGACACCGATTTTGAATGTCATTGTCCCGGAGATAGTAACAAACACGAGCGTTAAAACATTGTTCCGCCATTTATGAAGCAATTATTGAGAATTAGCCAGGCGCTGTATAGTGTTTATGCAATACTAATTTTTGTGCTGTTGTTGCTGGCTGTTTTTCCATTTGTATTATTGGCTTCTCCTTTTGGCAAAATAAAAGGCGGCAATATTATTTACCGTATTTGCAGTATATGGAGCGATATATGGTTTTTTCTGATTGGCATTTGGGCAAAGAAAATTAAGCTAACGGATGCGCCGGTTAAAGATGCCCGGTACATTTTTGTAGCCAACCATATTTCTTATATGGATGTGCCCATGATAGTGAAAACCATCCGGCAACCAGTACGTGCATTGGGAAAAGTGGAGATAGCTAAAATACCCTTGTTTGGTTTTTTGTACCGTTATGGCGCCATTATGGTTGACCGCAGCAGCGCAGATGCCCGTAAAAAAAGTGTGTTGCAGTTGAAATCGGTGCTCAGAAAAGGCATTTCTGTTTTTATTTTTCCCGAAGGCACATTTAATGAAACCGGTATGGCATTAAAAGAATTTTATGATGGCGCTTTCCGGATTGCGATAGAAACACAAACCGCCATATTACCGGTCGTTTTTCCCGATACGGTAAAACGCCTGCACTATAGCAGTGCACTTTCTTTTACACCGGGTAAGTGCAGGGCTGTTTTTTTAGAAGCGATACCAGCAGAAGGATTAACCATTAAGGATTTGCCGGGGCTGAAACAGAAAGTGTTTGGTTTAATGGAAGCAACCTTGAAAGAGATGGCTGATTCCGGGATTTAGTGATTGCGGGATTTCTTTTTGCGTACCTGGCAACTATTGAATCCTAAGTGAGTGTCCTGGCAATATATTAAACCCTGACTGCTTTAATCTGTTAAACAGCGTGTATGTATGAAAAGCAGCCTTAAGAAGCCGCAACCACCAACCAGCAATTGCTGTCTATGATCAAAAAGAAGATAAGACAGGAGAAACACCATTAATGACAGAACCCGGCCATACAAACGAATTATTTAAAGTTGCCAGCAAACTGTTTGCGGAAGTAATTATTCCGCTGGCATTACCGCGCAATTATACATGGTCGGTACCGGGACATTTACAGGACCTGGTAAAGCCGGGCTGCAGGGTAGAAGTAACGCTGAAAAATAAAAAATATGCCGGCCTGGTGAAACGCTTGCATACAGAAGCGCCCGCTGCATTTGAACCCAAGGAAATTCTTAACCTGCTGGATACAGAGCCCGTTGTTTTTCCGCAACAGCAAAGCCTTTGGCAATGGATAGCCAACTACTATTTATGCAGTGAAGGAGAAGTAATGCAGGCCGCATTGCCTGCTCATTTTAAACTGAGCAGTGAAACCATTTTGCTTTACAACGAAGAAGCAGGCGATGATTTCAGCCATCTTGATAACGATGAATTCCTGGTGGCCGAAGCGCTGCTGATTAAAAAAGAACTAAGACTGGCCGAAGTGCAGCAGTTGCTGGATGTTACCCATGTTTATCCCGTTATCAAAAGGCTGATAGACAAACGTGTTTGTTTTGTATGGGAAGAACTGAAAAATAATTACAAGGAAAAAAAAGAAACCTATGTATCGCTGAACCCGCAATACAATACCGACGAAGCCTTGAGCGAGCTGCTGAATAACTGGGGCCGTGCGCCCAAACAAATGGAATTGCTGCTGGCTTTCCTGCATATTTCAAAAACTGAAGGAGAGGTAACACAAACGGCATTGCTGAAAAAATCAGGCGCGTCTGCAGCGCAATTAAAAGGGCTGACGGAAAAAAATGTACTGTTAACAGAAAAAAGATCGGTCGACCGGCTGAAGCAGCTGCCACAGCATATCAATACCGGTTTTGTTTTGAGTGCTGCACAGGAAAACGCCCTGCAGCAGGTGCGCCGGAATTTTGAAACGAAAAATGTTTGCCTTTTACATGGTGTTACCAGCAGCGGTAAAACACAGCTATACATGAAACTGATGGAGGAGGCACTGCTGCAGGGCAAACAGGTATTGTATATGCTGCCGGAAATAGCGCTAACGGCACAGGTTATACGCAGACTGCAGATACATTTTGGCGGCTATATTCTTATCTATCATTCCAAATTCAGCCAGAATGAAAGGGTAGAGATATGGAATAAAGTAAAAAGCGGTGAAGCCAGGATTGTACTGGGCGCCAGGTCTTCTTTGTTCCTGCCGTTTCACAAGCTGGGTTTGGTTATCTGCGATGAAGAGCATGACGCTTCTTACAAGCAACAGGATCCCGCGCCCCGCTATCATGCCCGCGACGCAGCAGTATATTTTGCCTCGCTGTTTAATGCTAAAGTGCTGCTGGGAAGCGCCACACCATCTGTAGAAAGTTATTTCAATGCTGTTAATGGCAAATATGCGCTGGTAACGCTGAACGAACGTTTTGGCAATGTGCCCATGCCTTCCATTGAGATAATTGATACGCGCCAGGTTAAAATGCCCGACAGGAGTAAAGTAATTATTTCTCCAACCCTGCAGGAAGCCATTAGCCTGAGCCTGCAACATAATAAACAGGTGATACTTTTCCAGAACAGGAGGGGGTATTCGCCCTACCAGGTTTGCCAGACCTGCGGATGGATACCACATTGCAGCCAATGCGATGTTTCACTTAGTTATCATAAAACAAAAGGCAAATTGCTTTGTCATTACTGCGGTACGGTATACCCGCTGGTGCATACCTGCGAAGCCTGTGGCAATCACCTGTTTGCCCAGCAAAATTTTGGAACTGAAAAAATTGAGGAAACCCTGCAGGAATCCTTTCCGCAGGCAAAGATTGCGCGTATGGATGCCGACAGTATAAAGGGCAAACATAGTCACGATGCATTGATACAAATATTTGAACAGGGAAGGATCGATATTTTAGTGGGTACCCAAATGGTGGTAAAAGGGCTTGACTTTGAAAATGTTGAACTGGTGGGCATACTGGATGCCGATGCCATTCTGGGTTTTACTGATTTTCGCGTTAATGAACGGGGTTTTCAGCTGATGGAGCAGGTGAGTGGCAGGGCCGGAAGAAAAGACGTACAGGGCAAGGTAATGGTGCAGATACGCAATCCCCAGCATCCCGTCTTATTAAAAGTACAGCAGCACGATTACACCAGTTTTTACCAGGAAGAAGCAGAAGGCCGCAGGCAATTTTTTTATCCCCCCTTTTCACGCATCATCAATATTTTATTCAGGCATAAAGATGCGGACACGGTAAATGCGGCCTCTTTGTTTTTTGCCGCACAGATGAAGCCCTATTTGTCTGGCTATATGATAGGGCCCGCGCAACCGGTGGTAAACAAGGTGCGCAATTTATTTTTAATGGAGCTGATGCTGAAATTGCCCAAAGACAGCAGCACTATCCAGCAGGCCAAGCAATTAATTAATACCTCCACGGCCATGATGCATGCCGATAAAAGATTCAGGAGCGTACAGGTAGTGCCGGATATTGATCCGGTATAAATCATCCTAATCATGCTGAAGAACGAAGCACCGTTTTTGTCATGCTGAGGAACGAAGCATCTGAGCGGCAGGCGTAAAAGCAACCCAATAAAAAGCACATTTAATGAATAGATATATATTCGTTGCCCTAAATTGTTGCTGCCTGGATCGCAGATCCCTCCTTCGTCGGGATGACAAAGCGTCGGGATGACAAAGCGTTGGGATGATCAAAGCGCTCCATCGTTGGGATCACAAAGAATCCCTCTTCGCCAATATAACTTATGCCATCAAATACTCTTTCAACTGCGCATAATCTGCGGCCATGGTATGTGCAACTTTTGTATTTTGTAAAACAGCGTTTACAGATGCCGGGATGGGTACAGGTGTATGAATAATAGGCTCTACCACATCATAAAATTTTACGGGGTGAGCTGTTTCCAGGAACATGCCTTTGCTGCCGGGATGCGCCAGCAAATATTCCTGTAAAGCAATATAGCCAACGGATCCATGCGGATCCATGAGGTAATGATGAGCATCGTACACTTTTTTCAGCGCTGCCTTTGTTTCGTCATCACCGATGCTATAACTGCTGAGCACTTTTTTAAGATCGCCCAGTTGCTGGTGAAACAGTTCCAGTATCCGTACAAAATTACTGGGATTGCCTACATCCATGGCGTTGGAAATAGTGGCCACTGCTTTCTTAACTTCATAGACAGATGTGCGGAGAAATTCAGGCACGGTATTGTTGGCATTGCAGGCAGCAATAAAATGTTTTACCGGTAAGCCGGATATATGCGCCAGTATACCGGCACAGATATTTCCAAAATTTCCGCTGGGTACCGAAATAACTGGTGGATTTTTTTTATCGCTCCACTGTTTCCATGCAAAAAAATAATAAAACTGCTGCGGCAGCCACCGGGCTACATTAATAGAATTGGCCGAAGTAAGAAATAACTTCCCGTTGATAGTGGCGTCGGTAAAAGCCTGTTTCACCATCTGCTGGCAATCATCAAAAGTACCGTATACTTCCACAGCACGTATGTTTTTACCCAGGGTAGTCAGTTGCTTTTCCTGCACTGAGCTTACTTTGCCGGACGGATACAGAATTACCACATCCACGCCTTCCACATCGTAAAAACCATTGGCTACTGCGCCGCCGGTATCGCCGGAAGTGGCCACCAGCACCGTCACTTTTTTATTGTTGCCTTTTACAAAATAGCCCAGGCAGCGGCTCATAAACCTGGCGCCAATATCTTTAAACGCCAGGGTGGGCCCGTGAAATAATTCGAGTGAGCAGATATTTTCGGTTACAGGTACCAGTGGTATTTCAAAATTGACGGTTTCTGCAACGATACGCTGCAAATCCTTTTCCGGTATGGCATTCCCTACATACGGACTGATAACACTGAAAGCAATTTCTTCGTTGCTGAACTTTTCAATATTGTCGACCAGGTCTTTTTTTACCTGCGGAATTTGTTCAGGAAAATATAAGCCCTTGTCGGGCGCCTGGCCATTTATGGTGGCGTCTTTAAAATTAACAACAGGGGATTGTTTATTGAGACTATAATAGTTCATGTCTGATGTGTTAAATGACTGATGTCTGATGCGTTGATGTCTGATGTCTGATATATCTGCCAACGACTATTGACTATCGACTTTGACTAGCAACTCCCGACTATCCTCACGCCCTCGTTATTCAGCGTTGTTACATAGGTTTTAAAATCGATACCCACTTTTTCAAAAATGGATACCATTATTTTTTCTATTTCATGCGCTACCGTTGCTTCTTTGCTCAGCATAAAAATAGAAGGGCCCGAACCAGATATGCCACCGCCCAGTGCGCCGGCTTCTTTACTTTTCTTTTTCACTTCATCAAAACCCGGAATTAAGATGCTGCGCACGGGTTCGATAATTACATCTTCCAGCGAACGGCTGATCAATCCATAATCTCCTTTCATAAAGCCGGCCACCAACCCTGCAATATTGCCCCATTGTTTAATGGCATCTTTCAACAGCACTTCCTTACGTAATATTTGACGCGCATCGGATGTTTTTACCTCAATCTGCGGATGCACCACAGTTACATACATAGGAGGCGCACTCAGTTGAACGATATCCAGTGGAAAAATAGAGCGAATCAATGTAACGCCGCCATAAATACAGGGTGCTATGTTGTCGGCATGCTTCACACCGCTTGCCAGTTTCTCGCCATTCATGGCAAAACGCACCAAATCTTCTTTTGAAAAATGGTTATCCAATAAGTAATTCGCGGCCACCACGGCACCGGCAGAACTGGCTGCACTGGAACCCAGTCCGCTACCGGGTTTGATACATTTATCCACTGTAAGATCAAAACCAATTTTCTTATCCGCGTATTCATCCATCAAAGCAATCAGGCCGGCGCCCGCCACATTTTTTGCTGGCTCCGTGGGCAAATCATATCCATCAATATGTCTGATGCGGATACCGGGTTCATTGCTTAAGCACAGCTCCATGTTATCCTGTGGATCGTTTAATGCCATACCCAGCACATCGAAGCCACAAACCAGGTTGGCTACTGTTGCCGGTGCTACAATTTTAATGCTCGTCATTTGTATAAAACATTTACATTTTTGCGGCCCTGATAATATCTGCAAACACGCCAGAGGCAGTTACTTCAGCACCCGCCCCTGCTCCCTTTACCACCAGTGGCTGTTCGGGATAGCGTTCTGTATAAAACAATACCACATTGTCTTTTCCATACAAGTGATAAAAATCGCTTTGCGGGTCAATATGCTGCAATCCAACACCGGCTCCCGCAGGGGAGAAAGAAGCTACAAACTTCAGTTTTTTGCCGGCGGCGGCAGCTTCATCGTATATTTTTTTAAAATGATCTTCTTCTTTTGCCATGGCAGCATAAAAATCATCCACAGAACCGGTCATGCAGGAAGCAGGCATAAACGATTTGTTGCTAATCTGATCCATTTCCAGGTGCTCACCGGTTTCCCTTGCCAGTATCATTATTTTTCGCATTACATCGGTACCACTCAAATCCAAACGCGGATCTGGTTCTGTATAGCCCTCATCCTGCGCCTGTTTCACTACATCGGCAAATTTTTGCTGCCCGTTGTAATGATTGAAAACAAAATTAAGCGTACCACTCAGTACCGCCTCTATTTTATTTATTTTATCACCGCTTCGCAACAGGTCGTTTAATGTGCCTATAACCGGCAAACCGGCGCCCACATTGGTTTCAAAAAGAAACAGGCAATTGTGCTCGCGGGCAAGATCTTTTAGTTTTGTATAATAGGCAAAAGGTGAGGAGCAGGCCACTTTGTTACAGGCAACCACCGAAATACTGCGTTGCAATAACTGGTCATAGATCATGGCCACCGAATCATTGGCGGTGATATCAACAAAAACAGAATTGCGGAGATTTTTGGATACGATGGTATTCACAAAGACCTGCAGATCCATTGGGTCGCCATCTTTTAAAAGATCCTTCCATTTTTTCAGATCAATGCCTTCATCGCTGAACAGCATTTTTTTACTGTTGGCAATACCTACCACTCTTACCTGTAGCCGCAGATGGTGCTGCAGGTATTCCTGTTGCTGCTGCAACTGCGCTATCAGTTTACTGCCCACATTGCCTACACCTGTTACAAAAAGGTTTACCTGTTTATAGGTAGTTTCAAAAAATTCTTCGTGCAGTATATTAATGGCTTTTTTTACATCGCCGGTTGCAATAACAGCCGAAATATTTCTTTCTGATGAACCCTGCGCGATGGCTCTTACATTAACACCGTTTCTGCCCAGTGCACCGAACATTTTGCCGCTGGTACCGGGGTGGCTTTTCATATTGTCGCCTACCAGCGCTATAATAGACAATTGCTTTTCTACCACCAATGGATCCACTTTACCGGTTTCAATCTCATAGGCAAAGGTTTTGTCGATTACTTCTTTGGCTTTTGCGGTATGTATATCATCTATGCCAACACAGATTGAATGTTCTGATGAACCCTGTGTAATGAGAATAACATTGATAGCTGCACCGGCAAGCGCCTCAAACAATCTTTTGGAAAAACCCGGTATGCCTACCATGCCACTTCCCTCAAGGCTTACCAGCGCTATTTTGTTGATACTGGAAATACCCCGTATGCTGTTGCCATTTTTGATAGCAGCATTTTCTATAACAGTTCCATAGTCCTGCGGGGCAAACGTGTTTTTTACCCAAACCGGGATGCTTTTATTCATTACCGGCTGTATGGTAGGCGGATAAATTACTTTGGCGCCAAAATGAGACAGCTCCATGGCTTCCTGGTAAGAAATATGCGGAATTACCTTTGCAGTTGGCACCAGCCTGGGGTCGGCTGTCATCATACCACTTACGTCTGTCCATATCTCTACAGCCGCAGCATTAACCGCCGCAGCAATAATGGCTGCTGTATAATCAGATCCGCCACGGCCCAGCGTGGTAGTAACACCTTCGGCACTGGCGGCGATAAACCCGGGCAAAATATACAGGGAGGGTGTTGCAGCAGCAAAATAAGCCGCTACTTTCTGGTTGGTGGCGGCAAAATCAACCGGCGCATTTCCATAGTCAGCATTGGTAACAATCATTTCCCGGGCATCTTTCCAGGTGCTCTCTGCAACCACTGTTTTAAAGCGGGCGGCAATAATTTGCGAAGACATCAGCTCTCCATAACTAACCACCCTGTCTTTTGTACGGGCCGATAGTTCGCGCAGCAAAAAAATACCGTTGCAAATATCTTCCAGCTCATTGCAATATTTTTTTACCATACTGAGTACGCTGCTTTGCTGGGTAACCGGTATAAGGCCCTTTACCAGTTCAAGGTGACGCTGTTCTATCTGCGTTAATATCTCTTTGTATTTTTCATTGCCCTCTGCCGCCGTGGCCGCACTGCTGATAAGTGTATCTGTAACACCGCCCAATGCCGATACCACCACGACTGTTTTGTCTTTTTTCAACGCCTGCTCCACGATAGCAACCACTTTATTGATATTTTCGGCGTTTGCTACGGAACTACCGCCAAATTTTATAACCTGCATATATTTTTATTAGATGATTAGAATTGATTTGTTGAGATAGAATACACAGATTTTGTATGCTATCAGCCAGCGGGCCCAATGGTTTATATGGAAATATACAACCCTTGACGGGTTGTTGTAGTGGTAATAATAACAGATGACAAGGTAGCTGTTGGAGCTACAGAACCGGAGGCAAAAATAATATGATTATTTGCTGGTACCACTTTTTTTAAGACGCCGAAGGTAATAACCGTATCTGATATAACAATCGTTAGTTTCGGGACGGAAGGAAAAAAAATGAAATGATGAAAAAAAGGACACTGATAACTGAAAAACAACCTTACAATCGGATAGCAGTAAAAACCGGTTAAACAATAAGCCTTCTGCCGGTCATAAGGATACCGCGAAGCGTGCAACACAAAATGATGATCACAACATGGGCGCGGCTTAAAAACGGCCCCTGTTTTGCATCTTGTCCTGGTGTAATTTAATCGCTTTCCCTTGTTTTCCCTTTTTCATGGCAGACCCATTTTTCTGTTTTGAACGCTTGGTTTAATTTTTTACCGTATTTTCATTGCACGATTTGCTGCTTGCTATAATTATGCCTAACGCCTTTAAAATTTTCATCATCAATGGATCATCAGTCTTCACGGGGATTGCAGCAATTCAAGAATTACGTTGGAATTAAGTTTCAATTGTACAACAGTCTTTTTACATCCCTGCCTTTTCACCGTATTGAGAAAACGGGCATATTGCTGTCGTTGCTAACCTCTGATTGTGAAGACGGCTATAAAAAAAAGCAGAGCCCTTCAGAGATACTGGATGAGTTTTTTACCAAGCATATCCCGCAGCTAAACGAGCGGGAAAGGCTTGATCTCCTGTTTCGTTTTGTTCAATATACAGAGCGGCAGGTAGTATTGTTTGATGCGCTTGAAGACGCCTCTTTCAAAGAGATCAACGATGTAAATGGTGCAGGATCCTTAAAACACCTGGAATCTGAAGTGTTGCAAACAGGCAGCCAGGATAAGCTGACAGAAAAATTAAAACATTTTGCCATCAGGCTCGTATTGACAGCACATCCTACCCAATTTTATCCGGGTTCTGTGCTGGGTATAATAAATGATTTGTCTAAGTCTTTATCTGAAAACAATGCTGCGCAGGTTCACCTGCTGCTACAGCAACTGGGTAAAACACCTTTTTTTAAGCATATCAAGCCAACGCCTTTTGATGAAGCCGTAAGTTTGATATGGTACCTGGAGAATGTATTTTACGCAGCCTCCGGCCGCATCATCAATTTTTTAAAAAACCAGTTTCCGCAGTCACTATCGCCCGACAACCCAATTATCACTATGGGCTTCTGGCCAGGCGGAGACAGGGATGGGAATCCGAATGTAACATCCGACATTACATTGAAAGTAGCAGATTCTTTACGGGTTAGCATTATACGGTGTTATTATTCGGATGTACGCAGGCTGAAACGCCGGATTACTTTTAAAGGCACCGAAACCATACTGGCCGATCTTGAGAGAACGCTTTACAACAACATATTTGTACCGGGCCACCGCACAGCATTGAAAAAAGATGATATCATCGAACCGCTGAATAAAATCAGGGAGATACTTATCTACCAGCACAACAGTCTTTTTCTTGAAACGCTGGAAAACCTGATCAGTAAAGTAAGTGTATTTGGTTTGTATTTTGCCTCGCTCGACATAAGGCAGGAGAGCACCATGCACACCAAAACATTGAATGCCATTGCCGCTGCATCAGATGCATTGCCTCCGGGATACAGCTCATTATCCAACCCTGAAAAAATAGATGCCCTGCTGGGGGTTACAAAGACCGTTGATGCCGGCATACTGGAAGATCCGATTATGCGCGACACGCTGAACAGTACCGGCGCCATCAGGGAAATACAGCAATACAACGGGCAGGATGGTTGCAGCCGCTACATCATTAGCCAGTGCAACAGTGCGCTGAACGTAATAGAAGTATTTGGTCTGTTTCTTTTAACCGGATGGAAAAAAGAATCGCTGACCGTTGATATTGTACCATTGTTTGAAACCATTGATGATCTGCAGGCAGCATCAGAAATTATGCGTACTTTATATGAAAACAAAGATTACGCCGCCCATTTAAAAAGAAGAAATCATATTCAAACCATCATGGTAGGTTTTTCAGACGGTACCAAGGATGGTGGTTATTTTATGGCTAACTGGGGTATTTATAAAGCCAAAGAGCAATTGACCAGCATATCAAAAACATACGGTATAGATGTAGTGTTCTTTGACGGTCGTGGAGGCCCGCCCGCACGCGGCGGTGGTAAAACGCATAAATTCTATGCAAGTATGGGTAAAAATATTTCCAACAAGGAAATACAGCTTACCATACAGGGCCAAACCGTTAGCTCCAATTTCGGAACAATCGATTCTGCACAGTTTAATATTGAGCAATTGCTCAATGCAGGCATCTCCAATGATTTATTTTCCACCCGGTCAATCACCTTTGAAAAAAAGGAAGAAGATTTATTGCAGTCCCTGGCAGATGAGAGTTTTAAAGCTTATATGGATTTAAGAAACCATCCGGATTTTACCAATTACCTGGCGCATATCAGCCCACTCCGGTTCTATGCAGAAACAAATATTGGCAGCCGACCGGCCAAACGTGCCGGGGGCGCCAAACTTAACCTGAAAGATTTAAGGGCTATCCCTTTTGTGGGCGCCTGGAGCCAGCTAAAACAAAATGTAACGGGGTTTTATGGAGTGGGTACCGCGTTAAAAGAACTGGAAAAACAGGGCAGGTTTCCGGCATTGAAAGCATTGTATAAAGACTCGCTGTTCTTTAAAACGCTTATGGATAACTGCGAGATGGCCATGAAGAAGACCTATTTTCCGCTTACTGAATATCTTTCAGACCACCCGGTCTATGGTGAGATATGGAATAAGATCAACGGTGAATATGAGCTAACCAAACGATATGTATTGCAGTTATCGGGAAATACTGAACTGATGGCCGACTACCCTGTGGAGCAATTGTCTATACAGATGCGCGAAAGGATTGTGTTGCCGCTGGTTACTATTCAGCAGTATGCCATGGCAAAAATGCGGTTACTGGAAGAAAAACATATCACCAATAACCCCATTAAAGAAAATTATGAAAAGATAGTGATACGCTGTTCTTTCGGCATTATCAATGCAGGAAGAAATTCGGCCTGATGCGTACGGCTTCATTTATTAACAACGAGAAACTGTTCTATGCTAAATTCAAAAGACGAAATTGTACAACACCTCAAAGAACATCTTAAAACTTTGGGCATTGGTATGGAGCTGACCGGTAAAAAAATTATTGTCAGGGACAATTTATTTAGCTCCGGTATCATCCTGCACCTGGTGATTGCCATATTGGGCGTAATGTATTTTTCCCAGCAAAAAGGCAGCCTTTCCGTGCTGCCCATAGTATTTCTTTACGCGGTGATGGCCTATATTATTTTTTGGGCAGATTACCAGTACATTAATATCATTGAATTTGATCTGCTCAATAAATACATACTGGTTAAAAACAGGAGTTTCCTAAGAAGGCTGGCCACGGCCAGTTTTACACCGCAGCCCGTTAAATATTATTTTGAAGACTGCCCCGCGGTAGCGGTAACCGATAACAAAACAAATCCCCTGTCCTGGGCCAGGTATTTTGTAAATATTCAACTGAGAAGTGGCAAAGCCATCGAGCTCATCAGTTTTTCAGATGAAATAAATGCTATCCTTTTTTCGAAATTTGTAACGGTACTCATTGAATGATGCCGGCAGCTAAGCAGTAGTTCCTTCAGCTGTGGTTTCGGCGCGCCCTTTCTTCCATTGAAATACGAACAGCATAATTACACCTGTGGTTACATACACATCGGCTACATTAAAAATGCCGGTGCGCAGGTTATTAATACCCATGTTCATGAAATCGGTCACATGCCGGTTATACAGCATGCGGTCAATAATATTTCCCAGGCCACCCGCAAAAATCAGCATAAATGGAAAGATCTGGATAAGACCGGCAGTGGCTGTTTTCCTGATAGCATATACAAAAAGGCCAACCAGGAATAAAAGAGGAAGCACATTCATGAGCCAAAAACTGGCAGCTGGTGGCCAGTCATCACCCAAACTTAAAAAGGCACCGGTATTTTCAATATAGTCCAGCCGGAACGTATCATGATAAAAAGACATCATCGGCTTATCCTTCAAATGTACTTTGGCCAGTTCCTTGGTTACCTGGTCGCAACCAATAAACAATACAGAAAGTGTACAGAACAATACTATTTTAATATTCCTTTTCATACCTGCTGTGTTATACAAGATATAAAATTACTACTTGCCAGGGCAAATGCCACCGCAGATTCAGGGCGGGGCCGTCCACCGGTACATCATTAAGGGGTATCTTGCAAAGCTCCGGGAATTATTAAATCCGGCTAAATAATAACCAAATCCATGCCCGGGTGCCCCGGTCAAATCAGAACAGGGGTATAAGACAAACATTTTTAACGGATTACCTTATCTTGTATTCGATTATGGAAACATATGCAGGCGGAACTTATTTTTTTTGAAAATTTGTGTACCGGAAGTGATTTACCAAATTGATCGGTAACCAGCGTTTACTGAACAGGCGGCCTGATTAATATGTTAATACAGGCGGCCCTTACATAAAGCGCGTAGCTTGCAGCCCCCTACCTGGTGAACAACAAAGAATTGACGCACCGGCAGAAAAAATCCAGCCGATAAAATAAATTTAAAACCTGTATTAAAAAAAAACAAAATGGCATTTACAGACGCTACACCAGTTGAGATAGACAAAATAATGCAACAGGCATGGGACGCATTTCATCAATACAGAAAATTTTCGTTAAAGCAAAGGGCCGCTTTTATGCATGCCATTGCTGCTGAACTGGAAGCCACAGGCGATGCATTGATTCAAACAGCCATGCAGGAAACCAACCTGCCCGAAGCAAGGCTGCGTGGAGAACGGGCCCGTACCATCTTTCAGCTGAACAGTTATGCCGATGCATGTGAAAGAGGAGAGTGGCTGGAGGCAAGGATAGACACGGCGATACCAGACAAAACACCTCCCAAGCCAGATATACGCAAAATGCTGGTGCCACTGGGCCCGGTAGTGGTGTTTGGCGCCAGCAATTTTCCATTTGCTTATTCCACCGCCGGCGGTGATACCGCCTGTGCTTTTGCCGCCGGTTGCCCGGTGATTGTAAAAGCGCACCCCGCGCATGCGCAGACATCTGAAATAGTAGCCGCCGCCATATTAAAAGCTGCCGCCGCATGCCAGATGCCCACGGGTATATTTTCGCATGTGCATGGCAGTGGGTTTGAAGTAGGCAGGGCGCTGGTAACGCATCCCTATACCAGGGCGGTTGGTTTTACCGGCTCTACAGCCGGCGGCAAACAATTGTTTGAATGGGGCAACACCCGCAAGGAACCCATACCGGTGTTTGCAGAAATGGGCAGCATCAACCCGGTTTTTTTATTGCCGGAGAAATTAAGCCAGGCGGCCGCAGACATTGCAAAAATGTATGCCGGTTCCATTACATTGGGCGTTGGCCAGTTTTGCACCAATCCGGGATTGATTATAGGTATTGAAAGTGACGCGCTGAAACAATTCATTGCCACCCTGGGCATTGAAATACAAAAGATAGCACCCGGTAAAATGCTGCACCCCGGCATTGCCAAAGCTTATTCGGAGAAAAAGAAAACCGCATTGATGCAGGCCGAGGTAGCCACCATTGCTGAGTCTGATACCAAAGAAAAGGAAAATGAAGGTGCCCCCACACTTGCTTCTGCAACCGGTCATGCCTTCCTGAACAACCCGGTATTGCACCAGGAGGTGTTTGGCCCTTATTCCCTGGTAATCCGCTGTGCCGGTATGGACGAAATGGTTGCGGTAGTAAAGCATTTGGAAGGTCAGTTAACTGCCACCCTGATGGCTACAGATAATGATATTACCGGCAACAACGAACTGATAGAGGAAGTGAAAAATATTTGTGGGCGGTTTATTTTAAACAGCGTACCAACCGGGGTGGAGGTATGCCTGGCTATGCAGCACGGCGGCCCTTACCCTGCCACAACCGATGCCAGGTTTACTTCGGTAGGGGCAGATGGCATTAAGCGATTTGCAAGGCCCATAGCATTTCAGAACTGGAGCAATGCCTTGTTGCCCGATGAATTAAAAAATGAAAATCCGCTAGGCATCTGGAGAACCGTCAATAATGAAGTTACAAAGGCCGTAGTGTAAACTGTCCGGTTACTGGTAGCAAAACTGTTAAATGAAATTTTCAGATCTGATAAATGAATACCGGAAAATGGTTAATGACGGAGATTCAATCGCCGTCATTAACCGCTTTTATGATAATGACATCGTACAAATTGAAAACAATGAACCACCGGTAACCGGAAAAAATAAATTACTGGAACTGGAAAAAGCGAGTATTGAAAAAGTGTACAGTTTTGATCTTACCATTACCTCAATCGTAATAGATGAACCGCAGCAAAAAGTGATGGGCGAAATGTTTGTAAGGTTTAACAGTAAAATTGGCGGCAAAAAGAAATTTTACGAAGCATTTGTGCAGCACTGGCAAAAGGATAAAATAAAATACCAGCGCTTCTATTATGGCAGTATTGAAGCTGATGTATAAGGGGGATGGCTATACCGGAAGCGTAGCGGTTTTTTGTGTGTTGCCATTTTTGGTAAACCACGCGGTTGCAGCGATTGACAAAATAAAATAAGCCGGGAGTATATATTTTACCGGGGCAAAAGTTTCACCTGCACCAAACCAATCGCCTGTTGTATACAACATACCTGTTGCCAGCAGCAGTTTTGCCAGCTCCCAGACGATCGCGTACCTGCTGCCATCCATCAGTTCTGTAAGTGCATAAACAAATAAAAAAATAAATCCGCCATATACAAACATACCCGGGCTTCCGATGATGGCAATATTCCCAAAAAGATAGCTTACAAACAGCAGTAAAATGATCATTTGTACCCATATCCATACGGTAAAACCGCCGGCGGCAATGGTAGCGGCATATTTATCGAAATGGTATACATCTTCAATTTTATACACCGGGTATTTTTCAGCCACATCTGCCGGGCGCCATCCGGTGGGCATATACCACAAACGAAATTTATCTTTCCAGCTTTGCGTATGCCAGGCATCTTTTAGTAACAGCCATACATGAGCGAAATTTATTTTTACGGGGTTCCAGGTGCGTACCGGCCGTGTAATGCCATACACAGGTTTTACCCCCGGTAATTCTTCCTGGAAGGAGCCAAAAAGTTTGTCCCAGAAAATAAATATCTGCCCGTAGTTTTTATCAATGTATTCTTTATTAATAGCGTGGTGTACCCGGTGGTGAGAAGGTGTTACAATGATTTTCTCCAGCCAGCCCATTTTGCGGATGTGTTGCGTATGGTACCAGAATTGCGCAAACAGGTGCAGCGGCGCCACAACGGCTATTACTTTTGCAGGCACTCCGAGTAAGGCGGCAGGCAGTAAAAAAACGATAAATAATTTGGTAACCGCTGATATACTTTGCCGAAGGGCGCAGGCCAGGTTAAACTCCTCGCTGCTATGATGTATGATGTGGCCATTCCAGAAAAAATTAACTACATGCTGTACCCGGTGTGTCCAGTAGCCGGCAAAATCCAGCGCTATAAATGCAATCAAATATACCCAAAAAGAAGACTGGATATGTACAAGGGCCATTTTGTTGACCATCCACTGGTAAGAAATAACCACCAGGCTAAGGCCCAGCACATCTTTGGTAACATTGGTAACACCCGAAGCCAGGCTGCTGATCATGTCCATATTCCGGACAGTATCATTTCCTGTACGCCATCCCCACCATTTTTCAAACAATACCAGCAACAAAAAAATGGGCATGGCAATCAATAATATTTTACCGTAGGCTTCCATATATTTTCCACAATCGGGTAATAAAGTTATAAAATAATAACCGGCGTCTGGCGGAAACTGACCCGGATCAAAACTCCGCCTGCGGCAACGCGGCTTATGGCGCACTCAACCCAATCGGCTGGTGCCGTTAAATTCAATCCACCGCAAGGCTTCGTCCTGTATATTTGCAGCATTAAAATATACTGATGAATGCAATTATAGTTGGTGGCGGCATTGTGGGTCTTAGCTCAGCCTATTACTTAAACCTGGCGGGCTGGGAGGTGACGGTTCTAGACAAAGATGATTTCCTGAATAATTGTTCTTACGGCAATGCCGGCTACGTTTGCCCCAGTCATTTTATTCCCATGGCAACCCCGGGTATTGTAAAACAGGGGCTGAAATGGATGTTCGATGCCAAAAGCCCTTTTTATGTGCAGCCCAGGTTAAACGGGGCCCTGATTGACTGGGGGCTGAAATTTATGCGCAGCGCAACGCCCGAAAAAGTGGAAGCTGCAGCAATTCCACTAAGAGATATTGCAGTTATCAGCCAGCATGAATATGAGCAATGGGCCAGGATACCCTTGTTTGATTTTTCGTATGAACACAAGGGGCTGCTGGAAATTTTTCAAACCGAAAAGATGGCAGAACATGCCAGGCACACGGTAGAAAAGGGTAAGCAACTGGGCCTTGATGTGGATCTGCTGGGTTTTGATGAACTGACTGCACTGGAGCCGGATATAAAGATCAACGGTTTGGGGGCTATTTTTTTCAGGTGTGATGCGCACCTGTACCCCAATAAATTAATGAAGGGCTTAATAAGCTTATTGCAACAGCGTGGCGTAAAATTAATAAGCGGCGAAGAAGTGATTGATTTTGAAAAACAGCATGGGGCAATAAAAAAAGTAATAACGCACAGGAATGCCTACACCTCAGATTATGTAGTCATCGCCACCGGTTCGTGGAGCCGTGAAGTGGCCGCATTGTTACAAACCAAAATACCTTTGGTGCCGGGACGTGGTTATTCGCTTACACTGGAAGATTCGCCTTATAAAATAAACCACCCTGCCATATTGGTGGAAGGAAGAACGGCGGTTACGCCAATGGATGGCAACAAAATCAGGTTTGGCGGCACTATGGAAATTACTGCCACCAATACACCGCCGCGCATGAACCGCGTGCAGGGCATATTGAACGCGGTAAAACAATTTCTTCCTGAATTTGATATACCCATGCCCGAGCCGGGGAAAATATGGTATGGCTACCGGCCTTGCTCAGCAGATGGATTGCCTTATATAGGACGCACAAAAAAATGGAAAAATGTGGTAGTAGCCACCGGTCATTCGATGCTGGGTTTAAGTTTGGGTGCCGGAACGGGTAAGCTGGTAAGTGAGATAATGAATGAGCAACCGGTTAGCATGGATATGCAGCCATTTGCAGTTGAAAGATTTGGCTAAATTATATTGACAGCTTTTTACATAATTTACACAGCTTTCTTCTGTACTTCACAATGGCACCATGGTTTCAATCCGCCATATAAAAGACAATAAACATCATTAACGCTTAAAATTTTTATCCATGTACAAAAAAATAATACCTGCTGTTGTTATTCTTTTTTGCTGCCTGCCGATCCAACGATTAATGGCGCAGGAACATTCATTGGTAAAATTATGGCAGACAGATACCTTGCTGAAAGTGCCTGAATCTGTATTGTTTGACGATGCGGGAAAAGTTTTGTATGTTTCAAATATCGATGGGCAGCCCTGGGAAAAAGATGGCAAAGGCTCAATCGGAAAAGTTGGGGTTGACGGAAAAATAATCAGCGTAGACTGGGTAACCGGTCTTAACGCACCAAAGGGATTGGGTATGTTTAAGAACACATTGTATGCCGCCGATGTAGACAATGTAGTGGTGATTGATATTGCAAAAGGCGAAATCATAAAAAAGATACCGGTAGAGAATGCAGAAGGCCTCAATGATATTTCTGTTGATAAGAATGGAAAAGTATATGTAACAGACTCCAAAGCCGGCAAAATTTATTTGCTGCAGCAGGATAAGTTTGTTTTGTTTGCGCAGGACTACAAGGGATTAAATGGTGTGCTGGCCCTTGGGTCCGATGTATATGCGGTAGCCGCCGGTGCCCTCTGGAAAATAAGCAACGGTACAAAGGGCATAAAGATAGCAGAGGGCATGGAACCCGCTACAGATGGAATAGAGCAGGTAGCAAACAATGAGTTCATTGTTTCTGTTTGGAATGGGGTTATTTATTATGTAAAAGCCGATGGCAAAACGCAGGTATTGCTGGATACACGCGAACAAAAAAGCAATACCGCCGATATTGGCTACGATCCAAAAAGCAGGACGGTCTATGTACCAACTTTTTTTAAGAATTCAATTGCTGCTTATTCGTTGAAGTAGTGCCTGGGGCTGGATGTAATTTCTGAGTTGTCCTATAAACAATTAACCAAAGCCCCGGCTGGTGTCATCACCGAACGAATGGCGGGTTATAATTTGACAGCTCTTATAAACAATTAACTTAAAGCCCGGCTGGTTTCTCAAAATCACTGGCAGGTCCTCACCAGACGGAATGACGAATTATAATTTGGCAGGTCTTATAAACATAATTCGAAGCCCCGGCTGGTGTCCTCACCAGCCGGAAAAACGACAATTTGATAGCTCTTATAAACAATCCGCCCTTTTTTTTGTAAAGGGGTTACCATTTTGTAATTATTATGAATTGTACTTCAACACGTTTACCATATACCGATACCGGTTTTTTCTCCACCATTATTACAGACTACCTGCAGCAAAAAAAGGATATCACCCCTTTTTACAAACACCATGTTGATATGGGCGGGGTTAAAGCAGCCATTGAAGAAAGAAAAAAAACCACCAGTCACCGCAACACGCTGGTGGCAGAACTGGAAAAGCAGTATGCTCTGCTGCAAACAAGCGAATTGGTAAAACACAATATCCGCTTATTGGCCGATGATACTACTTTCACCATCACTACCGCGCACCAGCCGGTAATTTTTACCGGCACACTTTATTTCATTTATAAAATAGTACATGTCATAAAACTGGCGGCATCATTTAAAGAGCAATTGCCCCAGTACAATTTTGTACCGGTTTTTTATATGGGCAGCGAAGACGCCGACCTGGACGAACTGGGAAGTATCTGGCTGAACAATGAAAAAATTGTTTGGGATACGCAACAAACAGGGGCCGTAGGCAGGATGAAAACAGCCGGACTGGAAAAAATCATTGCACGGATAGAAGGAGAATTGTCTGTTCAGCCTTATGGCAAAGAATTGCTGCAACTATTAAAGGACTGTTACATAAACAGCCCGGATATACAAACGGCCACATTCAAATTAATTGACGCGCTTTTTGCGCGCTTCGGGTTGGTTGTTTTGATTCCTGACAATCCCGGTTTAAAAAAACTATTGTTGCCTGTTTTTGAAGATGATCTTTTTAACCAAACGGCCGCAGGTATAGCAGAAAAGACAATTGAAGCACTGGCCGCACACTATAAAGTACAGGCCAATCCAAGAGCCATTAATCTTTTCTATTTAAAAGGCGATATCAGGGAGCGTTTTGAAAAAGAGGGCGATGGATGGCGCGTAGTGAATACAGATATCAGGTTTACGCCAAAAACTCTGCTGCAGGAGATGCATGAGCATCCCGAAAGGTTTAGCCCCAATGTAATATTGCGCGGACTTTTCCAGGAAACCATCTTACCCAATATTTTATTTGTGGGAGGCGGGGGAGAACTGGCTTACTGGCTGGAACTAAAAAACATATTTGAACACTATAAAGTGCCTTACCCGGTATTGGTATTGCGCAATTCGTTTTTGATAGTGGAGAAAAAATGGCAGGATAAAATTAAACGATTGGGGTTTGGCGTAGCTGATTTTTTTAAGCCCGAGCAGCAATTGCTGACAGCCCTGGTTACCCATAATAAAACAGGCGCTTTAAAACTTGAGGATGAGCTGGAAGATGTAAAGAAATTTTATGGCCAGTTGAAAATAAAGGCAGGTGCCATCGATACCACCCTGGAACAGCATATAGAAGCGTTGCGGGCAAAAGCCACACGACCTTTGTACGAGCTGGAGAAGAAAATGCTACGGGCCGAAAAAAGAAAATACAAAGACCAGTCAGGGCAGATACATGCTGTAAAATCGGCACTCTTTCCACAGCATGGTTTGCAGGAACGCATAGAGAATTTTATGCCTTATTATGCAAAATGGGGCAGCCAATTTATTGATATGTTGTATGCCCACTCCCTTACACTGGAGCAGGAGTTTTTTATGCTGAATGAAGCGTGATAGCCGCCAATTGTCTGAACTGGGATTATTGGGATAACCATTGCGAAGCAATCACCGTGTATTGCCTCAATGTCGCCGCGAACAATAGTATGCACCCTGGCTCCGTGGTAAAAAAATCACCAGCTTAAAAAGACTTTAAAAAGTGATGTCTTGCCGTTGTTATCATTCGCTACCAGTTGCAGTTTTATACTGTGATCTTTGGATGATTGCACGCAAACAGATTCAATTTTATACCCGTCAAACCTTTTATCGGCTTCAGAAAGATCTATAAGCTGGTTTAATTTAATTTTACCCTTTTCGCGGCCAATTTTACGGTACAGATTTTCAATAACGGCCAGGTAATTTTTCCCGGATTTTCCACCCTCATTTTGGCTATCGTCTGTAGAAATGGTAAGAAAAAGGTCCTCATGCTTGTCTGAATAGGTTAAACCCGAAATACCCTGTTTGCCGGGCATTAATTTTACATTTTCAAAATCAACAACAATTGTCTGCAGGCTGGCTTTCTCCTGGTCTTTCCAAAAATCCTGTTTTGTTATAATGAGGTGATTGGTAGGGCTGTTGCTGCCGCCCCTGTTAACCATTACCAGGTAATCATATACTTCTGCAATGCCTTCAATATTCAGGGGCGCTGAAGTGGCAGCCTTAATCCGGTTGTAAAAAACGCCCAGATCTATTGGCCGCATGGAATTGTTCTTAAGATTTAGCAGCAGTGCCTTGCTTCCAGTATTGGCTGAGCCGGAACTTATAATCAGCAGGTGGGGCTTTTTTTCAACCGACAAAACGGTCATTGACTCCAGGTCTGATTTTGCCGGCAGGGGATTTTTTTTGTCCGTTGTGTCAAAAAGACCAATAAGCGTGGGCTTATTCCATTTTTTGCCCATAACCAGTAAATCCTTCGACTCTTCGCCTACAATATATATTTTGTCATCATAAAATTCTATACCAGAGCCAGAGGGGTAGTTTTCGAGTTCTATAAAATCCAGCAATTCTAATTTCATACTAGCTTGTAATTAGCACGAATGTAGGAGAATAAATACAAACATGTATATTATCATTCGTTCCGGGGCAGACACCGGAAATTTTGTGCAAAAAAATAGAAAATATGGGGCGCTAACAGTGTATTCTTACAGGTAAATGATCCTTCTTTTTTTCATTTCAGCCTGCACTCTTTGTTGCAGCAACACAGCAGCTTTCCGGGCATCTTCCTGGCGTTGCTCTGTCTCTTTTAAAAGCTGCTCCTGTTCAGTAAGCCGCCTGGCCAGTGCTTCGTGATAGGCTTCAGTTTGCCGGTATTGTTTAATAGCTTCATTTTGTTGCAGCGTCTCGTGGAGTTTTGCCATTTGGTCAAGGTTGCCCTGCAGCTTTACATCATTATTTATTTGCTGCCAGTTAAGGCTTTTTATCTGCAAAGCCAGTTCATTTTTCAGTTTGGCGATATCTTTCCGGTTAAACTTAAATTGTTTCTCAATTTGCTGCCAGTTAATTTGCTGCATGGCTTTCTGAACCTTTAAAAAAGCGTCTTTTGCCATGCGCTCGTTATAGGTTTCCCCTTTGTATTTTGCTACGAAAGTATCCTGTGTAAGCTGAAAAGAGAAACTGCTGGCAGGCACATAGGGCTCTGGTATGTCACCAGTCAGCGCTGCTTCCGGAACAACCGGTGTTTCTTTTTGTGGCAGCGAAAAGTCTATATTTTCCCGGCTGGCGATGTTTTGAGCCTGATCTTCTTCGTCCTCATCGTTGTCTTCTGCCGCCACTGTTTTCAGTTGCAATGTTGCATTAAAAGCCCGGTCAATTTTTGCCAAAACGTTTGCCGGGCTGGCAAGCTTCACTAATTTGTTTTCCATTTTTATGGTAATACGCGGACTGCTATTGCCTGTGATAAGGAGTTTGCCCTGTTCATTGCTTACAGGGGCAGGCGTTGTATTATTATCATCGTCTGTAAACAGCATAGCGGCATGTATGGGGGCGAAATTGCCGGGAGCCACTTTTGCCGGGTTAATGGTGGCAACAAAGCCCAGCAGGAGCAGGGCCACCAGGAACACGCCCAGCCTATAGAAGCCGGTTTGCCTGTTTTCTATACCCATAATGCGTTCAATGCGGGTTAACAGTTGCTGGTGGTTACGGCCGCTTGCAGCAATGCCATAGGTGGTAACAGGCAACAACCTGCTTTTTTCAAGTGTAAGCAGGGCCGATGCATAGTTATGCGGATGGTATTGAAATTGTATTACCATATCATCGCAACTGAACTCACGTTCTTTTCTGATACTAGCCGTCAGTTGCTTAACAAATGGGTTAAAAAAGAAAAGAATTTCAATACTGGTCACAAATACATTTACGAGGTAATCGTTCCGTTTTATATGCACCAGTTCATGCAGTAAAACCGCTTCCAGTTGTTCGGTGCTTAAATTAACCAGGCAGGCTGCAGGCAGCAGGATAACTGGTTTAAAAAAGCCAATGACCTGTGGTGTATCGATATACACAGAAAGCAGCGCCTTTACTTCTCTGTGAATGCCTAACTGTGTGGCAATATTTTGTACATATGTTCTCCATGAGGCAGCCATTTTTGTAATGCCATTATGCTGAAGGTTGCCTGCGCGTTGCACAAAAAGACAGAATTTAATAAGAAGAAAACTTACGCAAAGAAGGTATAACAGCGACCAGTAGGGCATCAATACATCTATTGCTCTGTCTGCTGAATGCCACAGTGTATAATAAGAAGTATTTGCAAGTGTAATACCGGGATAACCAGCAGTGGAGGTATCGGCATAATATTTCCATGAAAGCCCGCCAATAAAAGAAATAGTGCCTGCAAAAAGTAATAGTACTGCCATTGTATGCCGCGCAGGCGCTGTCATTTTTTTTATACCGCTGGCAAGAGTGCGGTATATAAGCCAGCAAACAGCAAACTGCCACAAGCTGTGAAACAGGCCCCATCCCAATGCTTTCAGGAAAGGGGAAGCAGCAAAAAAAGACATACGATTATTTTTTTAGGTTGTTGAGTAGTTGCTGAATCTCCTCAATTTCTTCTTCACTGGCTTTATAATTACCAAGTGCCTGAATAACCAACTGGCCCGGGGAGCCACCAAACAAACCGTCAATCATTCTGCCCACCAGGTGTTTCTGTGTTTTCTCTTTGCTTACAGCGGCCGTGTAATAATGGGCCCTTGTAGATTTATCCCTTTTTACCAGGCCTTTGTCGTTCATTATCTGCATCAGCTTAAGGGTGGTAGTATAACCCACATCCTTTGTTTTGGCCAGTTCTTCGTGCACATCTCTTACACTGGCTAGTCCTTTTTCCCAAATAACCCGCAGGATTTCCAATTCTCCTTCGGTAGGTCTTACATATTTTGGTGCTGACATAACATTGACTTTGGCACTAATATACGATCATTTTCGTAATAAAAACATATCTTTTTCCACCGTTGTGAATAGGGTATTGGAAAGTCGCATGAAAGGAAAAAATGTTGCAGACCGCAGATAGTAAATGGTGGCCCGCATCAATAAACATTTCCGCCGCATCCGTGGAAAACAGGCAGCGTACCGGCAGTCAAAAACAGTTTGGAATCGCTGCGCATTGCATTACAAAAACATTCAGTTTCAGGATCTTATTTTGACCGGCAAACAAAAAAAGAGGAAGTGTAAAGCAGGTGGCAACTGCAGCCGGATAAAGGAGAAATAAAAAAAATAAGCCCGATGTAGAAACAACGGGCTTATCGGTATTATGTACCTAATTAATGCAATGCGAATATATATTATTTTTCTTCAATTTTGATTGAAAAATTCAATTCTTTTTTTTCACCTAAATACTGTTCGTATTTTTTCAATATGTCTGATGGCTGCTTTTTACCATTGATGATTAGTTCACCATTTTTTAGTTCAACCGAAAGATTGCCATGGTCATCCATCTTATCGGCCTTCAATGCATCCACCAGTTTTTTCAGCTCGTCTTTTGCATCGTTCCCATCCATAGAAATCTTTACTTCAGACCCATCCGCTTTACCGTCTGTAGTAATCTTCATTTCAATTTTCTTCTCCTTTGTAACCAGGGCCGAAGTGGTGGTATGATGCATTACCGCAAGGGTAGGTGCTATAACCAATGAAACGATTGACATTAGTTTGATAAGGATATTCATAGATGGTCCGGAGGTGTCTTTGAAGGGATCACCTACGGTGTCGCCGGTTACAGACGCTTTATGCGGATCAGAACCTTTGTAATAAATCTGGCCATTTATTTCTACCCCTTTTTCAAAAGACTTCTTGGCATTGTCCCAGGCACCACCTGCATTGTTCTGAAACATACCCAATAGTACACCGCTAACAGTAGCGCCCGCAAGAAAACCACCCAGCACTTCAGGGCCAAAAGCAAAACCAATAATTAAAGGAGATAATAAAGCAATGGCGCCGGGCAATACCATTTTTTTGATAGAAGCCTGTGTTGAGATAGCCACGCATTTGTCGTATTCCGGTTTGCCGGTTCCTTCCATAATGCCGGGGATGGTGCGAAACTGCCGTCTTACTTCTTCTACCATGGCCATAGCGGCTTCACCCACTGCACGTATAGCAAGCGACGAGAAGATAAACGGTATCATACCTCCTACAAACAAGCCTGCCAAAACAGGGGCTTTATAAATATCGATACCTGAAATGCCGGAAATACCAACAAATGCGGCAAACAGTGCCAGCGCGGTCAGCGCTGCAGAAGCGATGGCAAAGCCTTTACCAGTAGCCGCGGTAGTATTACCTACAGCATCCAGGATATCTGTTTTTTCACGTACATCCTTTGGCAACTCGCTCATTTCAGCAATGCCGCCGGCATTGTCGGCTATTGGTCCGAAAGCATCAATAGCCAGTTGCATGGCGGTGGTAGCCATCATACCGGCTGCGGCAATCGCCACACCGTATAAACCTGCACACCAGAACGACAGATAAATACCAGAGGCCAGTACCAGTATTGGCAGGAAAGTACTTTCCATACCCATGGCCAGTCCGCCGATAATATTGGTGGCATGACCGGTTGAGGATTGGCGAATTATACTTTTTACAGGTCGTTTACCCATGGCCGTATAATATTCGGTAATCATGCTCATCAGCGTACCTACAGCAAGACCTACCAATATAGCACCGAACACGCCGTTCTTTGTAAATTCATGATCACGCAATGTCAGGGTATCGGGCAGTAAATAATTTACCAGGAAATAACAACCAGCAGCCGTTAGCACAATCGAGCCCCAGTTGCCCATATTCAGTGCTTTCTGTACCGCGGCAGTGCTATTGCCGGCTGATTCCGCAATACGTACAAAAAAAGTTCCCACAATGGAAAAAATGATACCCAACGCAGCAATCAGCATGGGCAATAAGACAGGCGATAGTCCGCCAAATGCATCGCCCGATGCAGTTGTTTCCCTGCCAAGCACCATCGTAGCCAATACAGTAGCCACATAAGACCCAAATAAATCTGCACCCATACCAGCCACATCGCCTACATTATCGCCCACATTGTCTGCAATGGTTGCAGGGTTACGGGGATCATCTTCTGGTATGCCGGCTTCTACTTTACCCACCAAATCCGCACCCACGTCGGCCGCTTTTGTATAGATACCTCCGCCCACGCGCGCAAACAGTGCAATGGACTCGGCGCCCAGTGAAAAACCTGTAAGCACTTCGATGGTCCGCTCCATTTCTTCGGCGCTATAACCCGAACCGGGCGCAAAAATTGATTTCAGGATAATAAATAAACCGCCCAGTCCCAAAACAGCAAGGCCTGCAACACCCAAACCCATTACACTGCCGCCAGTAAAAGAAACCGCCAATGCTTTTGATAAACTTGTTCTGGCAGCATGCGCCGTGCGTACATTGGCTTTGGTAGCGATGCGCATACCAATAAAACCGGCACAGGCACTGAAAAAAGCACCAATAATAAACGCGATGGCAATGGCAGGATGCGATTTAGGGTTGGAATAACCCATTACAGCCAGTAATATGGCGCCTATAACAACAAAATACGAAAGGATCTTATACTCGGCTTTCAAAAAAGCCATAGCGCCTTCGGCGATATACTTTGCAATCTCCTGCATGCGCTCATTTCCGGCATCCTGTTTAGATACCCAGGCACTTCGCACGGCGGTAAACAACAGGCCAATAATACCCATTGCCGGAACTAAGTAAAACAATTTGTCCATAGTGTTTTTTGTTGTCTGTGATTGATTTTCAGGGATGCAAAAATAGGGTAAAGGCTATTAAAATAACAGTTTGGTCGTATTTTTTTGAAAGGCCCGGAAAGCGCGTTATCCCTGAAAAACAACCGTTTTATACTGCCGGATACGCTTGCCGGTCTTTTTCATTGAACAAAAAAAAGAGGCCATATAAAATGACCTCTTTCATGTAAATTATAATAAGGATGCCTAGTGTATCATTAGCTTAACATTGAGCGGTTTACGGCCACCGTTTATATTAATAATGTACAGTCCCTGGCCCAGCGCCGAAGTACTGAGCATGGTGGTATTTGCACCTGCAACCAGTTTTACTTTCTGCGTTGCCATTATGTTACCGCTGATATTTACAACAGCCACTGCTGCTGTACCTGCTCTGTCACTGTTGATTACCAGTCTTGCCATTTGTCCGCTGGCAACAGGGTTGGGACTCACCGTTGAGCTCAACTCGGGCTGGGTTGAACTCAGTTCGGGCAGGGTGGTAGCTATTCTCAGGGTTGTAGTGGTAGCAGTAGCCGTTGTCACGGTGTCGGACTGAACCGTTGTTACCAGCCCACCGGCAGAATTTACAGTAACTGTTTTGAAAGAATATGCCAGCGCTCCGCTGTTGTCTTTTACCTGCAAACCGAATACATAGGTGCCTGCTGTTGTAAGACCGGAAGCGGTGGTAATCTGCGAGAAATTATTACCTATCGCAGACGATACAGGGCCCTGTGCCTGGTACCAGTAATATTGTACAATATTGCCATCCGGGTCATAGGAAGCACTGCCATCCAGTGTTACGGAACTGGTGGGTAATGTAATAGCTGTGTTGCCGCCGCTATTGGATACAGGCGACAGATTTCCACCTCCTGTTGCTGTTGCCGTTGTAAACGTTGTTTTGTTGGCGGTTGCGCAGGTAGTAGCAGCCCCACCGGCATTTCTTGGTGCAATGTACCAGTTGTACAATGTTCCGGCAGTTAAACCAGTTGCACTGTAGGTCAATGCAGTTGTATTGGCGGTGGGTGTTGCCGGCGGCGTTGCACCTGTCCACAGGTATACATCATAGGATGTGGCTCCGGATGAAGACGGCCAGGTAAGTGTGACGCTGGTTTGCGTGAGAAGCGTAGCCCCGTTTGCAGGCGATGTATTGGTTACGCATGCAGGAACTGTTGCCGCAGCCGTTGTAAACGTTGTTGTATTGGTAGAACTACAAGTTGTATTGGCGCCACCGGCATTAATAGGAGCTATATACCAGTTGTATACAGTACCCGGATTCAGGTTGGTGGGTGTGTACGTCAACGATGTGGTGTTTGTTGTTGCCGTGGTGGGCACAGTTGCTCCTGTCCAGATATACACATCATAGGATGTGGCACCGGACGCAGACGGCCAGGTAAGCGTTGCCGATGTCTGTGTTGCAATAGTGGTTCCGTTGGCAGGCGATGTATTGGTTACGCATGCAGGAACTGCTACCGCTGACGCTGTTGTAAAGGTTGATTTATTGCTGGTGCTGCAACCCGTTGCAGGACCCACTGCATTCTTCGGAACCACATACCAGTTGTATAATGTACCGGCTGTTAATCCTGTTGCACTATAGCTGGCAGTGGTAACATTGACCGTTGGCGATGAAGGTGCTGTTGCTCCTGTCCACAGATATACATCGTAAGAGGTTGCATTGGCAACGGATCCCCATACAAGTGTTGCTGTTGTTTGTGACGTAAGCGTACTTGCATTTGCAGGTGAACTGTTCACCGCACATGCCGGTACCGTTGTGGGTGCAGGATTTACAGTAACTGTTTTGTAAGAATATGCCAGCGCTCCGCTGTTGTCTTTTACCTGCAAACCGAATACATAGGTGCCTGCTGTTGTAAGACCGGAAGCGGTGGTAATCTGCGAAAAATTATTGCCTATCGCAGACGAAACAGGGCCCTGTGCCTGGAACCAGTAATATTCTACAATACTACCATCCGGGTCATAAGAAGCACTGCCATCCAGTGTTACGGAACTGGTGGGTAATGTAATAGCCGTGTTACCGCCGCTATTGGGTACAGGCGCCAGATTACCACCTCCCGTTGCTGTTGCCGTTGTAAACGTTGTTTTGTTGGCGGTTGCGCAGGTAGTAGCAGCCCCACCGGCATTTCTTGGTGCAATGTACCAGTTGTACAATGTTCCGGCAGTTAAACCAGTTGCACTGTAGGTCAATGCAGTTGTATTGGCGGTGGGTGTTGCCGGCGGCGTTGCACCTGTCCACAGGTATACATCATAGGATGTGGCTCCGGATGAAGACGGCCAGGTAAGTGTGACGCTGGTTTGCGTGAGAAGCGTAGCCCCGTTTGCAGGCGATGTATTGGTTACGCATGCAGGAACTGTTGCCGCAGCCGTTGTAAACGTTGTTGTATTGGTAGAACTACAAGTTGTATTGGCGCCACCGGCATTAATAGGAGCTATATACCAGTTGTATACAGTACCCGGATTCAGGTTGGTGGGTGTGTACGTCAACGATGTGGTGTTTGTTGTTGCCGTGGTGGGCACAGTTGCTCCTGTCCAGATATACACATCATAGGATGTGGCACCGGACGCAGACGGCCAGGTAAGCGTTGCCGATGTCTGTGTTGCAATAGTGGTTCCGTTGGCAGGCGATGTATTGGTTACGCATGCAGGAACTGCTACCGCTGACGCTGTTGTAAAGGTTGATTTATTGCTGGTGCTGCAACCCGTTGCAGGACCCACTGCATTCTTCGGAACCACATACCAGTTGTATAATGTACCGGCTGTTAATCCTGTTGCACTATAGCTGGCAGTGGTAACATTGACCGTTGGCGATGAAGGTGCTGTTGCTCCTGTCCACAGATATACATCGTAAGAGGTTGCATTGGCAACGGATCCCCATACAAGTGTTGCTGTTGTTTGTGACGTAAGCGTACTTGCATTTGCAGGTGAACTGTTCACCGCACATGCCGGTACCGTTGTGGGTGCAGGATTTACAGTAACTGTTTTGTAAGAATATGCCAGCGCTCCGCTGTTGTCTTTTACCTGCAAACCGAATACATAGGTGCCTGCTGT
>Ga0207641_10000043_pt1 | contig 186340 bp, 124 predicted proteins | sample KBSSwiS62_FD_184306 | JGI IMG/M metagenome (GOLD analysis project Ga0207641, IMG submission 184306) | Switchgrass rhizosphere microbial communities from Kellogg Biological Station, Michigan, USA - KBS Switchgrass S6-2 (SPAdes) (version 2) | ecosystem: Host-associated > Plants > Roots >... | reverse complement strand
CCGCCAACAATCTCAACAGCCGGGCCTAAACCCTGGGTGGTAACGTACAACGCCCTTCCGTAACCGGTGTTCTCTGTATGTTCAAAATAACCGCCGTAGCCACCCGTACCGGAAGCCACACCATATACACCCGCTGTTCCGTTGTTACCAAAAATGGAATTTACCTCTCCACGCACACCGGCGCCTACACCAGACGTATTATTGATAAAGAAATTACCGGCATTGCCTTTTGAATGATCGGCGATAACACCCGGTCCATTGCTGCTTACGTCCACCGTATTGGAGGAGTTACTGGCATTGAGGTTTCTGATTGATGCAGCATTACCAATACCCGCAGTATTTATTCTTAAAGTGGGTTGATCGTTCGCAGCCGGGACGGTTTCAAAATCAGCCACTGCTCCCTGTCCGCTGGTAGCCGCATACAACGCATAGCCATAACCGGTAGCATTGCTATGTTCAAAATAACCGCCGTAGCCACCGGTACCTGAAGCTATACCATATACACCGGCCGTTCCATTATTGCCAAAGATGGAGTTTACTTCTCCACGCACGCCGGCACCTACGCCGGATGTATTGTTCATAAAAAAATTACCGGCATTACCTTTTGAATGATCGGCGATGACGCCCGGTCCAACTGCAGACACATTTAGCGTATTGGCGGTATTGCTGGCATTGCCGGCATTGAAGGAGGCAGCACTGCCCAGGCCCGCAGTGTTTACCAGCAGCGTTGTTTGTGCATTTGTAGTTGGCACGGTTTCAAAATCAGCCACCATCCCCTGGCCCTGGGTTACGCCGTATAGCGCCATGCCAAAACCGCTGGTATTGCTGTGCTCAAAATAGCCACCATAACCGCCGGTACCGCTGGCCGTTCCATAAACACCCGCAGTGCCGTTATTGCCAAAGATGGAATTTACTTCTCCGCGTACACCTGCTCCCACACCATTGGTATTGTTGATAAAAAAGTTGGCCGTATTGCCCTTTGAATGATCGGCAATTACACCCGGCCCGTTAGAGACCGCCTGTAATGTATTGGTGGTATTGGCAACATTCAGGTTCTCGAAATACCCTGCGTAACCTGTACTACCGCTAATGCCCACACGCCCCAACACACCAATGGCGTTGCCCGATGTATTGGTAGCCGAAAAACCGTATACCCCATAACCCGGCCCATCGTTTCTGCCTACTACAGCACCAGTGGGTGTACCGGTACTACTGCCGGTCCTGCCCGTAACGGCTTCGCCTCCGCCGGTATTATCTGCCAGCAATCCCGCGGAAGCAAGATTGGCTGTGGCGCCATATATGGCACTGCTGCCGGTATTACCTGTTATTCCCGAATATACCCCACCGGTAGAATTATTGGTAAGCCCCAGTATTGTACCGGTATAATTGATAGTGGCGGTATAAGGCAAAGCAAAGGTGGAACCGCCCATAGCAAGCTCTGACCAGGCAGACCCTTTATAGAACCAGAAAGTTTTGGTATCTGTATCGTACACCCACAATCCATCGGCGGGTGAGGCAATGGCTGTGCGTTGCGCAGAAGTAAGCCTTGGCCCAAGAAAACCTTTGTTGTTCGTTTTAATTTCCAGCATGGCGCTGGCATGGGGTGAACTGGCATCTGTATTAATGGCCACCTGTGCACGGACCAACTGCGGGCCGGCCAGTAACAGCAGCATGCAGTACCAAATAACTTTTTTCATGTTTGATAATATTTAAGAGCGTTTGTATGATTTGCAGGTTGATTGAGCTATTGCATGGTCAGTTACTGCTTTACGAATGTTGATTGCAGCACCGATTGATTCAGTTCCAGCTGTATAAAATAAGTTCCCGCAGCCAGTGTTGTTACCGGCAGCGGATGCTGGTTCATGCCCGGCGCCAGTTTCCATTGTGCATGGTATAAAAGTTGCCCGGTGCTGCTAACCAGTTTTAGGGTGGTAGTAGTGGCTTCCCTTACAGCCACCTGCGCTACGGCATTTGTACGGGCCGGGTTTGGATACACCGTAAACGGCATGGCGATATCTGCGCAGCCTCCTCTAAATACCGGCGAATAACTGAATGTGCCGGACAGGCTGATTATTTTAAGCCGGTAAAGCGCATCGGGCAATGCGGCATTGTCTTTAAAGCCATAAGTTGAACCGGCTGCATTGTTGCTGCAGGGCAGCTCCCCTATTTTGGTCCAGTTGCTGCCATTGGTGCTTCTTTCGATATCGAAATGATCCATATCAGATTCGATACCTGTTTGCCATTGCAATTGTGTGTAGGAAGAAGCGCAATGGGCGCTAAAAGAAACCAGGGTTAATGGCAATGCGTTCAGTGCATCTGTCAGCGTCCAGTAACTGAAATCTGCGATGGCGGTCTTTTCTACATATTTACTGGCAGTATTCCTGCTATCCGCCCCGACCAGGCTCCATGCAATACCATTGTTGCTCTTCCACAGGGCGAGTGTATTGGCATTATCGCCGTTCAGTTCTGCATCCAGGTAGTAAAACCGTAAGGTGGCGTTGAGCGCCACATTGTTTTGCGGCTGAATGAGAAAACTGCGCTGGATGCCATGCATACCCGGATTGATTGGGTTCGTGGCAGGTTTACCGAACCTTGTTATGGAAAGATTTCCCAGGTTAGCGGTAGAAGTTATTACTGCACCAAGGTTGCCCGCATTGAACTGTAAAGGATTGTTTACACCGGTAGCAGCGGCAATTACAGAACCGCCGCTAACAGCTACTACACGGTTCACCTCATTTTCGCCCTGTAATATAGCGCTGCCGGTTAGCTGTAACTGGTTATTATTAAGATCAATCAGGCCATTCTGAAAAACAAAGGCATTGGATATTTTTAGTGTATTGTTTAGCGTTAGTGTACTGGCGGCGCTGGTGTTTAATTGCAGTGTGGCAGCCTGCAGCGGAGTTGAACCAGAAAAGGAGGTATTGTTGCTACCGGTTATCAGCAGTACCGCGCCATCGGCGTTAAAGGTGCCGTCTGTTTTTATATCTGTATTGTTCATTACCAGGTTGCCACCCGCAGCTATAAAATTGGAACCCGGCTGCAACACTAGTTTGGTATTTTGTGCGCGGGCTGCAGAACCGCCCAATAAGAGCTGTACATACAGCAGCAATAGCAATGCAGTAGCAGCCTGTCTGCTGGCAGGTAAAAATGGGTGCATGTCTTTTGTTTTAAGGTGTTGCAGTTATCCTGGTTTCGAATCTAAGGCCCTTTCAGCGTCTTATTGCGTAACAATTGGTGAACGACGTTTTAAATTGACGAACGACCAGCCGACTACTGGAAATTGGTATCGAAGGCATCAATATGGATGCCCTACTTATTGCAGGTCCGGGCTTTTTTTTAATTGCCCGGAATGTCCATTGGATTTTTCAACGCATAACCGAAGTTACCCTGCACGGATATTTGAACAAATACCCTTTTCGTAGTATTTATAAAATCTGCGTAAGAGTCAGGCTTTTTTCCGGGTTGAAAAATGATAGCGTGTTTGCGAATTAATACTTGTCATCGCGGCGTTTTTGTCATCCCGACGAAGGAGGGATCTGCCCGCGAAGGGGGGATCTGCCCGCGTAGCGCAAAGCGTCCGCAAAAAATATTATTTGAAACACTTTATTACTGGCGATCTTTCTTTTCATTGGTGATTGCTCAACTGCAAGTCGTTGAGATCCCTCCTTCGTCGGGATGACAAAGAATGATGTTCAGTGACCAAAATATGAACTGACAGATCCGTTGAACAGCGTATGAAAAATTTCGATCAATCCGGCAAATGAGGCCTTCGTCCTCCCGACGTTTTTGTGCTCTCGATGTTTTTGTCATCCCGATGTTTTTGTCATCCCCGCGCTTTTGTCATCCCGACGAAGGAGGGATCTGCCCGCGTAGCGCGAAGCGCCCGCAAAAAAATATTATTTGAACCACTTTATTACCGGCGATCTTTCTTTTCATTGGTGATTGCTCAACTGCAAGTCGTTGAGATCCCTCCTTCGTCGGGATGACAAAGAACAGGGATGCGTTCAAGAATGAAGAGCAGCGCTTTTTTGAAAAATTAATTGAGCAACCGCACTAAGTCAATTTCCGCACCGGTTTCTTACACCATTTTTCAAACCACCAGGCATGGTATGCTTCGCGCCACTGAACAGACAGAACAAGTAATTTCATTCCGGCATTAACCGGATAGCGCAGCATTCCAGCATTCGGGCAATTGCGCGCCAGTAATGAGCTTCGTAAAGTATAAGCACCTCTTATTTAAAAATATTCAACTCCTCATTATAAACAGGACTCTGTATACCCAAAAAATTCAATACACTATGGAATACATGGTTTTGAGACAAGCCATTATTAGGCTTCAATTGTTTTGAACTGTTATCAGACATCCAAACTATAAACGGAATCTCATATTGTTCTTTAGGCGCAAGACTTAAAGGCAAACCATGCATATACAGATTTTTTTCGCCTAAAGATTCACCATGGTCCGAAACAAAAATCATGGCGCTTTTATATTCTTTTAATTGTTGTAAATCTTCAATGATAGTATGCAAAATATAATCGGTGTACCCAATCGTATTGTCGTAAGCATTGACCAGCTCTTCATGAGAGCATTTCCCCAATTCAACCGTATTGCAAACGGGCTTAAAAGTTTCAAACCGGGGCGGGTATTTCTTACTATAAGTAGGCCCATGGCTGGTACTGGTGTGCAATACTATCAATACCTTGTTTTTTGTACTGGCTGCTATCTGCTCTTTTAAATCAGTTAAAAGAACTTCATCGTAATTACATTCTTCGCCTTTGCAATTTTTCCTCAGCGCTTCTTCATTCTGGTAATTTTTTATATGAATGGGTGGCTCTCCCCAGTTGGATGTTCTCCAAATAACCTCCACACCATTTCTTTCTAAATAATTGGGTAAAATTTCATATAAGTCACCGGTATTGGCATGCTCTAAAATACATTTTACACCTGCAGTAGTGTAGGTGGCACAGGAGGTAGCATTAAAATGAAACACACCGGGTGTTTTGGCAAGCAGCGGATTGGTATTTTTTTCGTATCCATATAAAGAAAAATTCTGGCTCCTGGCAGATTCTCCTATCACCAGCACCACCACCGATTTCTGGTTATCTTTTATGGTGGCATTGGGCAATAAAATTTCCTTTTTATTTTCCTGGTGTTTATGCACATAAAAAAGAGAAATATTTACGGTGTAGCACCAGGGCATGGCAAGCCCGCCCAATGTTTTTGAATTTTTATCAATCCACAACCAATTGCTGGCATTAACAAATACCACCACCAGCATAAATAATAAAGTAAGGGAAGTAATGACTAAAAACCGCTTTACTGTTACATTTATAATTTTAGCCTTAATGATATAAATGGCGGGTAGAACACCCAGCACAATGATGTAGAGTATTAATTTGATGGAAAAAAAACTGGTGGCTTCTTTATAATCGGTATTGAGCACATTACCAATCATGGTTTCGTCTATTATAACATGGTAGGTGTTAACAAAGTAGATGGCAATGGCATTGCCAATAAAAAATACTACCAATAAAAATTTCCCCACATAACGCGACAGGAAAAAAAACAGGAAAAAAACAAATGCATTGGCCACCAGCATCAGGATTACAAAAGTGACAATAATGTTAATGCCGTTCAGGCTTTTATAATCAACGTTGTTAACAACAAATTTGAAAAACGGTAAATGAAAGAATAAAAAATTAAGGGCACTTATCAATAAAACAAACGGAATGATTTTTATATTATTTTTTAACAACTGCATAAATGATTTTATAAAGTGCAACAAATAAACTAATTAATGCCAGGTAATAGATGACCAGGTTTTCATCCATTATTTTGCTGATTAATAAAATACAACAAACCAGCAACAATAAAATAATAATTGGATAGTATTTCTTATTGCCAATCCAGGCCCAGATCCTGAATTTCCGGCTGATAAAAATACCTATAAGTCCCGAAATATACCCGACAATACTGCCAATCGTAACATCCAGCGGATAATGTGCGCCTACACCTACTCTTGTAAAGGCAATCATTAATCCAATAATGATTACGGAAAAAACCCACACCATTTTATGGTTCCATTTTCCGGGCATCAATGCAAACAACAAAACCGTAAGTGTTGTAAACACGGTAATGGAGTGCCCGGATGGTAAACTGGCGTGCCCTACTGCAGTATTTCCAACGATAATAAAACTGGTATTATCAAACACCACAGCTGGTCTTGCTACGCCAAATATATTTTTTAATGAATTGGAAAATACAGTAGAAACCAGCGATGCGGATATTAAAGCCTCCCACATTTTTGGGGCATACACAATGAAAATACTTAGAAACGATAAAATAATTAAAGCATCTCCCAACTGGGTAACATTATACAGGATACCTGGAAACTGGCCTAAATGATGATTAACAAAAAAGAACCAATCCTTTTGAACCTGTACATATTTATTAGCATCCAGGGAATGCTGACTATAAAGAAATACAACAATTGCAACTAACAACAACAGGGGTAAAAAGAATAAAGATGGTTTGAGTTTGGAATAATTATTAATAACAATTGTGTTCATTGTTTTTTTGTTTACAGACCTGCTTTGATAAATTTATGTAAGCGGTACTGGAATGTGTATGCGCATTTAAAATAATCGGTGAATTTAGTAAATCCAGCTATAACGTGAAAAGTTGAAAGGGAAGCGAACACCATTCAGGAACTACCGTATTGGTGCTTTTGTAAGAATGGGTTGCGCTGTGTAAGGAAGTGTAAAAAATGCTAAAAAGAGCAGCGGGTGTTCGGCTAAAATCCGACTAAAAAAAAGCGCGATTTTTTCCAGTTTGCCCCCGGGACCCTTTTTGAAATGATAATACCGCCGCTTTCGGGCATAAATAAGATAAAAAAGAATCAAAAACTTTTTTGCCGGGAGGCCAAATCTCTTATCTTTGCCGTCCCTTAAATAAAGGGGGAATGGATCGGTAGTTCAGTTGGTTAGAATGCCGCCCTGTCACGGCGGAGGTCGCGGGTTCGAGTCCCGTCCGGTCCGCAATTTTTTCCCAAACCCGCGCTGGTCGCGGGTTTTTTATTTATGAGTCACGATGTTTATATAACTAACCCAATTTCTGAAGGGCAATTCTTATAACAAAGGATATTCCGTTGATCCTTTAAACCGACTGGCCTAACACAATAGCGGGGCGCCCATGCAAACCATTACACAAAATTCGGTGCTTTTGCCTAAACCCTGCAAAACCCGGCAGGTGGTGCCAATGGGGTACTAAACCAAGGCAAAAACACTAAAAAGCAAGGCTGATTTCACCCAAAAAAGCCCCCTTTAACAAACAATATTTTGTTAACACCAGCGTTATTAAAAACCACTAATTTTGCTCTAAGAACACGCTCTATCCCAATAAAAACACTCAAACGATTAACCTTATGCCAAGCTTTATTACCCGTATCGAACTACAGGCCGCCAGCCAAAAAGACTACCAGAAGCTGGAAGAAGAAATGAAAAAAGCCGCCTTTAAAGACGTTACAAAAAACAACAGCCGCCTGCACCCTATTGACACGCCACTGGAGTTTAACCGCAACGGAAATTATACCCTGCTGGAAGTAACAGATGCAGCCGCAAAAGCTGCCAGGAAAACCGGCCGGCGCTATTCATTTACTGTTATCAAAGAACGCAAAATGAGTTTACACCAGTAAACCCGTTGGCACTGTAATTACAAATAACATTATTTAGAGACCACTCAGGTGGTCTTTTTTATTTCACGTGCGGCAGTTTTACCACATAGTATCAATAGGAAGATAGAAGAGCATAGAATCCACGCAAAGATCTATGATTGCCTATGATTACCTATGATACTATGATCCTATGTGTTGAAAAACCGGGGCACAATCGTGCGGAGCGGCTTTTTATAAATTTGTATATTCATACAGTGATACAAGATGAACCACTCACCGATCGCCTCCGCGAAGCACTTTCGACCATTAAACAGGTGGAAGAAAAAAGAATGTTCCGCGGAACCTGCTTTATGGTTAATGGCAAAATGTGCATTTGTGCAAATAAGAATGAACTGATGTGCCGTATCGGCCCCGATAAATTTGAAATGGCTGTGGAAATGAATGGCTGCCGCCCCATGGTACACAATGGCAAAACCATGACCGGATTTGTATTTGTACACCAGGACGCACTAAAATCTAAAAAGGAGTTTGACTTCTGGATTAAGCTTTGCCTGGAATTTAACAAGCTGGCAAAAGCATCCAAACCAAAAAAGAAAAAATAAGCCCGCATCCCTTATTCCTGCACGTTATAATTACACCTGCAGGTGCGGCCAGGCTCTTAGATAAACAACCCTGCACATATTTTCCCCATATGATTCTTAACACATTATGCTAGGTACAGGTATACTATCTTTGCCGCACAATTTTATGATATGCTAAAGCTGGGTATTTTTGGCGTTGGTCATCTGGGGAAGTTTCATTTAAACAACTGGAAAGAGATAAGTGGTGTTGAACTGGTGGGGTTTTATGACCCCGATGATGTCTCTGCCCAGGAGGTAAGCGAAAAATTTCAGCTGCCCCGCTTCCTGGACGCGGAAACCCTGATGACTGCCTGCGATGCCATAGACGTAGTAGCCCCCACCCCTTTTCATTTCGACCTTTGCGAGAAAGCCATCAAAAAAGGCAAGCATGTGTTTGTAGAAAAACCGCTGGCCAATACCATGGATGAAGCAAGGATACTGGTAAAACTGGTTAAAGAAAGCAATGTAAAAATGCAGGTGGGCCATGTGGAGCGCTTCAACCCTGCCTACCTGGCCACACAGGATGTGGAGTTAAACCCCATGTTCATTGAGGTACACCGCCTTGCCCAGTTCAATCCGCGCGGCACAGAAGTAAGCGTTATACTGGACCTGATGATTCATGATATTGATATTATCCTGAACCTCGTAAAAAGCGAAGTAAAAGCCATTTCTGCCAGCGGCGTAGCCGTTATGACAGAGACGCCCGATATTGCCAATGTGCGCATAGAATTTAATAACGGTTGTGTGGTAAATCTTACCAGCAGCCGCATTTCTATGAAGCGCATGCGGAAAATGCGTGTGTTTCAGAAAGACGCCTATATTGGTATTGATTTCCTGAATAAAAAAACGGAGATCATTAAACTTAAAACACCCAGAGACCTGGAAGCATTTTCATTTGACCTGGATACCCCCCATGGCAAAAAAACCATTGCCATCCTCAACCCCCTGGTGCCGGAAGTGAATGCCATAAAAATGGAACTGGAAAAATTTCGCGATGCCGTGGTAAATAATACACCCACCATTGTAAGCGAAGTGGATGGATACCGGGCCATGGATATAGCACACCAGATTCTCAATAAAATTAAAAACGCCACTATCAATTCCTGATTTGCAGATGCCTTCTTCAAAAAAGATCCATATAGGCTGGTATATGTTCAGCGATTACCTGGCAGCAGCACTGGCATATATATTATTCACCGTGGTTCGCAAAGAATTACTGGGTGAAGCTTTTTACAGGGGCAATCACCTGGCGCTCAATAACCGCATTATACTGGGTATTGCACTGCTTCCTTTTTTATGGGTAGCTTTTTATTTTCTGGCCGGCAGTTATGGTTCGCTGTACAAAAAATCGAGGCTGAATGAAATGACCACCGCTTTTTCATGCACCCTGGTGGGCTGTATTGTTATATTTTTTGTAATTGTGCTGAACGACAAAAACCATTCTCTTTATTACTACTATACCGCTTTATGCTGTTTTATCCTGCTGCATTTTTTTCTTACGGCAGCAGGGCGGTTGGTGCTGCTCAACATAGCCAAGAAACAAATGCTCTCGGGCAAAATAAAATTTAATGCGCTGCTGGCCGGCGATTATCCTACCTCTGAACGCATATACGCCCACACACACGACCAGTTAAAACAATCGGGCATCTATTATACAGGATTTGTGAGCAATGACAAAAACGTCATTTCACCGCATTTGCCCTACCTGGGCACCATGTCACAGCTGGAAGAAGTCATCGACCGGGATCATATAGCCCATGTTATAATAGCCCTGGAAAACCCCGATAAAAAAGAAACCGAAAGCCTGATCAATCGCCTCAGCGAAAAAGAAGTAGACATCAATATCATCCCCAGCACACTCGATATTATTGCCGGTTCAGTAAAAACAGAGAATGTGTTAAGTCCGCTGCTGGCTGGCATTGCCACCAACCTGATACCACAATGGCAGCAAAATGTAAAGCGGTTGCTGGATATTATTGTGGCGGTTACCGGCCTCATTGTGCTGTCGCCACTGATGTTATATGTGGCCATACGCGTACGGCTTTCGTCAAAAGGGCCCATCTTGTTTGCGCAGGAAAGGATAGGCTACAAGGGAAGGCCGTTTTATATTCACAAATTCCGTTCTATGTATGCCGATGCGGAAAAAACCGGTCCGGCACTTGCGTCTACCCAGGATGAACGCATTACCCCCTTTGGCAAAACCATGCGCAAATGGCGGATAGATGAACTGCCGCAGCTGTACAATGTACTGATTGGCGAAATGAGCCTGGTAGGGCCAAGACCGGAAAGACGCTATTTTATCGATCTTATCGCTCAGCAAACACCCTATTACAAATACCTGCTAAAGGCAAAGCCCGGGCTCACTTCCTGGGGCATGGTACAGTTTGGCTACGCGGAAAACGTATCGCAGATGATTGAAAGGATGCAGTACGACCTGATATACATAGAAAATATTTCCCTGAAACTGGACTTTAAAATCATGTTGCACACGTTCAGGATAATCTTTTTGGGCAAGGGCGTATAAATGCCTCCCCCTCATATAATTAATTGGCATTATCACCGTTATTAGTTTGTACAATATTCACCCGTTTTTCAATTATTTTTGGCCAAAACTCAGCATACTTGGGTAAAGCAATTTTTATTTTTTTTGCAGTCCTTTCCCTGCCGGCTATCTCCCGCGCACAATATTGGCAACAACAGGTCAATTATACCATTGACGTGGTCCTGAACGACAAAGAACACAGCCTGGATGGTTTTGAAAAACTCACCTATATCAATAACTCGCCCGATACCCTTCATTTCATCTGGTTCCACGTTTGGCCCAATGCCTATAAAAATGATAAAACCGCTTTCAGCGAGCAATTGCTTATAAACAACCGCACCGATTTTTATTTCAGCAACAGGGAACAAAGGGGCTATATTAACCGGCTGGATTTTAAAGTAAATGGCACCACCGCAGAAATAACAGACCATCCGCAATACATCGATATTATCAAATTGCTGTTACCGGCGCCGGTTCCGCCGGGTGGGCAGGCGTTTATCAATACACCGTTTCATGTACAGTTGCCCGAAAATTTTTCGCGCGGCGGCCATACCGGTCAGTCTTACCAGCTTACACAATGGTTTCCAAAACCGGCCGTATATGATAGTAAAGGCTGGCACCCCATTCCCTATCTTGACCAGGGGGAATTCTACAGCGAGTTTGGCAACTACGATGTGCGTATTACCGTTCCGGAAAATTATGTAGTAGCTGCTACCGGCGATTTACAGGATGAAAACGAAAAGGAATGGCTGAAAAAAAGATCATCCTTTAACTGGGAACCCATTGTCACCAAAAAAATTGTAAAAAAAGGTTCCTACAAACATGTCAACAAAACAGTACAACTGTATCCTGTATCGGCCACAAAAACAAAAACCCTGCAATACCTGCAAAATAATGTACATGATTTTGCCTGGTTTGCAGACAAACGTTTTGTAGTAAACCAGGACACGCTGCAATTGCCGTCGGGAAAATCGGTTACTGCTTACAGTTATTACCTGCCTGGCAGGGAAAGCGCCTGGAAAAACAGCGTTCAATATTTAAAGAGCGCCGTCCGCTTCCGGTCGGCCCTTATAGGCGAATACCCGTTTAATACCATCAGCGCTGTAGAAGCAAAAATGGGTTTTAACGGAGGTATGGAATATCCCACCATCACCAGTATCTCAACCGGCAGTTCGCCCGCAGAGCTGGAAAGCGTGATTGAACACGAGGCCGGACATAACTGGCTGCAGGGTATACTGGCCACCAATGAAAGACAATACCCCTGGATGGATGAGGGTATGAATACCTATTACGATAACCGCTACCAGGAACTCGTAAAAAAGACAAATACAACAAACCATAAAAAGAACCTGCTGGAACAACAGTTGCCGGAAAATATTGAAGAAACGGCCCTGCAAACACTTATTGCCATAAAAAAGGACCAGCCCATCAATACGGCGGCAGACGATTTCACAGAATTAAACAACGGGCTGGTGGCTTACTATAAAACCGGCCAATGGATGAAATTGCTGGAGGACTACCTGGGTACAGCAATGTTTGATTCCTGCATGCATGAATATTATAAACGCTGGCAATTTAAACACCCTTACCCGGAGGATTTTAAAGCCGTCGTTACACAAGTAAGCGGCAAACCCGCCGATGATATATTTGACCTGCTTAGCAAAAAAGGCGCCCTGCCGCCACCCGCAAAAAGAAAAATACAACCGGCCTTTGGTTTATTGAATATTGCCGATACAAAAAGATATAATTACATCAATATTTTTCCGGCCATCGGCTATAACCAGTACGATAAATTCATGATTGGCGCCATTGTGCACAATTATGATTTTCCGGCCAACAAGTTCAGGTTCCTGGCGGTGCCCCTGTATGCAACCGGCAGCAAAAAAATGAACTACCTGGCCCGTGTGTCTTACACCTGGTTTCCGGATAATTTAATTTACAAAACTGAAATTGGCGTCAGCAGTTCTTCTTTTTCTATGGATGATTTTCAGCCTGCCAATGCAGCAAAGATTACGCTCGGCTTCCGGAAGATAGCCCCGTTTCTGCGTTTGACATTTAAACAAAACAACCCGCACGATAAATTAAAAAGCTATGTACAGTTTACGCCATTTTTTATAAATGAGCACGCGTTAAACTTTACAACCGTTATCAATGGACCAGATACCACGAACCAGGTTGGAAAAACATCGTCCAGCCGTTATCTTACCCAATTGAAATTTGTGCTGGAAAATAACCGCGCGCTGTATCCCTACAGTGCACAATTATTACTGGAACAGGCTGATGGCTTTGTGCGTGCGGCGTTTACCGGCAACTATTATTTTAATTATTCAAACAATAAATCAGGATTGAACCTTCGGCTGTTTGCAGGAAAATTTTTCTATACCACCCCTAAAACAATCAGCAAACAATTTGAAACAGACCGGTACCAGCTTAACCTAACCGGGGCCAACGGGTATGAAGACTATACCTATAGCAATTATTTCCTGGGAAGAAACGAATTTGAAGGCACGGCCAACCGGCAGATAATGATGCGCGATGGTGCATTTAAAGTAAGAACCGATTTGCTAAACAGCAAAGTAGGTAAAACCGATGACTGGCTGGGTGCAGTCAATATAGTGTCTGATATTGCCGATAAAAGATTCCCCATAAAAATATTTGCAGACATTGGCACGTATGCAGATGCATGGAAGGCCGATGCACCCACTTCGCGTTTTTTATTTGATGCCGGCTTACAGCTTTCACTGTTGCATGAAACGGTAAACATTTACCTGCCACTTGTATATAGCCCGGTGTTCAGGGATTATTTCAAATCTACCCTCGGAGGCAGCTATTTATTTAAAACTATTTCATTTAGTATAGATATTCAAAACTTCAGGCTGGGCAAAATAAATAAAAACCTGGAGTTTTAACCTGCCCATGAGCCCACAGCATCCCATACGGTATCTTACACAAAAAGAGATTGACAGGGAGAAATGGGATGCCTGTATAAGCAATGCTTCCAACCAGCTTATTTATGCCTACTCATTTTGCCTGGATGCCATGGCAAAGCAATGGGATGGACTTGTTTTGAATGATTACGAAGCAGTAATGCCGCTGACATGGAACCGGAAATACGGTATTTATTATTTATACCAGCCCTTTTGCTGTGCTATGCTGGGCGTTTTTGGCCAGTCTTTAAACGGCATAGTAGTAAAAGATTTTCTTGCAGGCATACCAGGCAAATTCCGCTTCTGGGATATAAGCCTTAACCCCGGCAACCTGGTTACCAATATGGCCTTTCATGTGCATGACAGGAAAAACTATATTCTGCCGCTCAACAAACCTTATAATCAACTGTACGCCGGGTTTAGCGATAATATTAAACGCAATATTAAAAAGGCAGAGCAGTCGCAGTATGCCGTTAGTAAACCTGCATTACAGGAAGTGCTGCAGTTGGCCCGATTACAGATGAAAGAATTTGCACGGGTTAGCAGTGATGATTTTAATCGCTTTACAAAATTATATCATTGGCTTGAACAGCAGCAGGGCGCCGTAACTTATGGCATCAGTTCAACAGCCGGCAAGCTGCTATCATCCTGTGTATTTTTTACCTGGCAAAACCGCGCTTATTATATCCTTGCCGGCAACCACCCTGATGGCAGGACCACCGGCGCTTCGCACGCACTTATCAATGCATTTATAAAAGACCATGCGGAAAAAAATATCCTGCTTGATTTTGAAGGATCAGACATTCCTGGCCTGGCCCTTTTTTACAGCAGCTTTGGCGCATCAGAAGAAACATATCCTGGTATAAAGTACAATCGTTTACCTGTCCTATTGAGATGGTTGAAAAAATAAACCGGCTCAGCAGAAAACCTATAAGGTTTGCCGGGCGGCTCTGCCCCCATGGCCGGTGTCCTCACCGGCCATAAACAGGTACGGAATCTTATAGTTTATTTCCTCCCCATTTCTTCCAACAGCTTTTCAGCTACTATTAAATCAAGCGGACTGGTGATCTTTATATTGGAGGCTTCGCCTTCAATAAGATGAATGGCAATACCTGTTTTTTCTACTACCGTTGCTTCGTCGGTAAAAGCATCATCATAGGGTTGATCGAATGCATTTATCAACTGCTCAGCTAAAAATGTTTGCGGGGTTTGAATAATGCGGATTTTATTCCTATCCATTACTGAATGGCTGTTTCCATTCTCCATCCGGATAGAATCAACAGCGGCTATGGCGGGTATAGCATTTCCGTTTTTAAGCGCTGCTTCATAACAGCGGTTTATTAAACCTGCCGTAACCAGGCACCTTACACCATCATGAACAAAAACAATTGAATTGGGTGCTACCAGTTGCAGCCCGTTTTTTACGGATTGGTAACGCGTATCACCACCGGTAGTAATTTGTATCCGCTGCGGATCGGCGGTGGTGGCTGCTATTGAAACACCCGTTTCCTGGTACTGCCCGGGTAAAACCAGTATTATTTGCAGGTCATTGTAAGCGCTGAGGAATGCTGTAAGCGTATGCCATAACACAGGTTTATTTTGCAACAATAAAAACTGTTTGGGTACTGCTGTTCCCATCCGCAAACCGGCACCCCCTGCAACTATAACAGCATATTTTTTCATACTATTTCTGATTGAGGGATTTCGGAATTTTGAGATTTTGAGATTTCGGGATTTGCTGATAGTGTTACACCAAAAGAAATTTCGAAATCGCTACATCATAAAATCAGCAATTTCTAATTCGGCTGTTTCGGGATGCTACAATCTGCTGATGCTGTTACAGGCTCAGCAAATCACAAAATCCCGCAATCAAAAAATCAGCAATATTCTATTTATAGATGGCTATTTCATCCGTTCCATCACTGCTTCTTACGCCGCGATACATACCTGCGCTGTTAAATATAAGAGCAAAGTTTCCACGGGCATCTACACCAATCATTCCACCTTCCCCCTGTATGTCCACTAATTTTTTATTGACCACTTCATCCATCGCCTGCTGCAAACTGCAATTCCTGTATTCCATAAGAGCACTCACATCATATGCTGCCACGGCGCGTATAAACATTTCGCCATGACCGGTAGCACTGATGGCACAGGTTTTATTGTTGGCATAGGTGCCACTGCCTATTATAGGACTGTCGCCAATGCGTCCATATTTTTTATTGGTCATACCCCCGGTACTGGTGGCAGCGGCAATATTCCCTTTTTGATCGCAGGCCACAGCACCTACGGTGCCAAATTTTTTATCTTTCATCAGCGCTTCCACCCGGTCGGTGGAATGATCCAGTGCAAAATTATCAGAGTCGCGGATAAGCTTCCATTGATCGTACCTGAATTGTGAAAAGAAATATTCGTCGGGTTCTAATTGCATGCCCTGTTTAATTGCAAAATCGATGGCTCCGTCACCGCTTAAAAAAACATGATCGCTATTTTGCATTATTGCTGCTGCCAATGCAACCGGATTGCGGATACTGGATACCGCCGCAACAGCGCCTGCATTGAGTGTTTCGCCATCCATGATGGCCGCATCCATTTCATGTATGCCTTTTTTGGTAAACACCGACCCGCGCCCTGCATTAAAAAGCAAATCGTCTTCCAGCATTATTACCGATGCTTTTACCGCATCAATTGATGAACCGCCTTTTGCCAGTATTGCAAAACCTGCATCCAGGGCGGTTCGCAGGCCGTCCAAATAAGCTTTTTCAAGTTCAGGCGTCATATCTTCTTTAAGAATGGTACCTGCGCCTCCATGAACAGCCAAAGTAAATGTAGACATAGCCTTGTTGATTATTTTTTTAGCCCAAAAATAGCCAAATAGCTGACTGGGAATTGTGGGATTTTGTGATTGCGGGATTTTGTGATTTGCTGAGCCTGCGACACCAAAAGAAATCTCAAAATCCCTACATCGCAAAATCAGAAATCAACTCAGCAGCAGTTTGCATTCGTGCAGTAATTTTTCTTTATTAATAGCCGCTGTGCCCACTTCTTCGCATACAAGTCCGCCCGCTATATTGGCAACGGCGGCCATTAGCTGTACATCGCCCGTAGTTGCATACAATAAGGCCGCCACTGCTATTACGGTATCGCCTGCACCCGACACATCAGCAATATTTCGCAAATGCGAAGGTATGATAGCGCCGATCTTATCGTTTTGAAAATAAACGCCTTTTTCTGATAAGGTAATAAAGGAAATATCGTGGCCGAGCTGTTCTTTCAACAATTGGTGTATTTGTTTAAGTGAATCCTTATCCAAATCATCCACCAGTAAATTCAATCCATCTTTTACTTCCTTTAAATTTGGCTTGAAAATAGTCACCCCCTTAAACGAAAAAAAATTCTTTCTTTTTGGGTCGACAGCAGTGATAACATGGTGCTGGCTGCAAATAGCTATTACTTCTGCAATGACCCGACTGGTAAGTACGCCTTTGTTGTAGTCCTCAAAAATAATAACGGCGGGCTTTTCTTTAATGATATATTCCTTTATTCTGTCAATCAGCGCATCTTCTGCCGTTGCCACCAGATCGGCGGTTGTCTCCGCATCCAGCCGCATCATCTGCTGGTTACGGCTAATGATGCGTGTTTTATCAGTTGTTCTTCTTGTTTTGCTGCAGATAATATAAGATGTGTCAATACCCTGTTCTGTCATAAGGCTATCCAGTGCTTTACCTGCATCGTCTTCCCCGATTACAGAAAAAATAGTGGTGGTTGCTCCCAATGAAACCAGGTTCAACGCCACATTACCTGCTCCACCAATACGCAATTCACGTTTATCCAGTAAAACAACGGGCACGGGCGCTTCGGGCGAAATACGTTCTACATGTCCCCACCAGTAAGTGTCAAGCATAACATCTCCTATAACACCTACTTTACAGGCTGAAAAGTTTTGAAAAAGTTTATCAAAATCCATGTAATTGATTTTTTCTCTTAGCTGTTGGTAAAAACACCAACAGTGGCAAATAATCCATGAAAAAGACTTTTAAGAGAATGCCAACATTTACTGTTCAGTATTGCTGCGCTGCGCTATAAAATACAGGGGTATCCCCATTAGTACAATTGCCAGTCCCCAGCCGGCATATACGGGTTTCTGAAAAATAAGGGCGATGCAAAACGCCACACCCATTACAATATAAATAGCCGGCAGTACAGGGTAACCAAAAGCCTTGTAAGGCCTTTCCAAATCGGGCCTTTTGCTTCTGAGGACAAATATACCAATGATAGTAAGTACATAAAAAATAACCACCACAAAAGCAACCATATCCAGCAAATCGCCATACTTACCGCTTAAACATAAAATGGAAGCAACAATACATTGCGCCCACAATGCCCATTCCGGTACCGCATTTTTATTCAGCTTGCCGGCGTTCTTAAAAAACAAACCATCTTTTGCCATTGTATAATACACCCTGGCACCGGCAAGTATCAAACCATTATTGCAACCAAATGTTGAGATCATAATCATGACAGCGATTACATAGGTGCCTGCGTTTCCAAAAATGGCGTTGGATGCAACAACAGCTACCCTGTCCTGTTTGGCGAAAGCAATTTCATTTAAAGGCAGTACACTCATGTACATCAGGTTGGCCGATACATAAATAATAGTAACAATCAAGGTGCCCAGGAAAAGGCTCAGGCCAATATTACGTTTGGGATTTTTTATTTCTCCGGCAATAAAAGTTACATTATTCCATGAATCACTGCTGAATATAGAACCAACCATACCAGCGGCAATGGCACCCAGCATGGCCATGCCAGTAACAGCGTTTGTTTGCCCATCCGCGGCAAGACTTTTCATATCCCAGGCGTTCTGCCAGTTGGCATGCCATATATCGCTTTTAGCGGCCAGCAAAAAGCCAAACCCAATCAACCCAAAAAGCGAAAGTAGTTTGGTAACCGTAAACGTGGTTTGAATTATTTTACCGCTTTTAATACCACGAGTGTTGATATAGGTTAGTAAGGCAATCAAAATAATAGACACCAACTGGGCGGGGTATATTTTAAAACTACCCAAATGAACCAGGATATTCTCATCTTTTAGTTCCAATGCCGGGAAAAAATAACCGGCAAATTTGGAAAACGCTACCCCCACTGCAGCAATGGTAGCCGTTTGTATAACGGCAAAAAAACTCCATCCATATAAAAAACCAGCCAGTGGGTTAAATGCCTCTTTTAAATAAACATATTGTCCGCCGGCCTTTGGATACATGGCACTTAGTTCACCATAACTAACGGCGGCGGTTAGCGTCATAAAACCAGTAATCAGCCATACAAAAATCAGCCAGCCGCCACTGCCTACATTCCGGGTAATGTCTGCACTAACAATAAAAATACCGGAACCTATCATGGAACCGGCTACTACCATGGTTGCATCCAGCAACCCCAGCGAAGGTTTGAAAGAAGGGCTTTGTTCTGTCATTATATAAATTGTATGAATCCTGAAGATAAGGAAATCCACCTGAATGGCTTCACGCAAAGAGCCAAAAAAACAAAGAAGCAAAGGCGCTTGCGAACCTTTACTTCTTCTAATCTCCGCGTCTTTGCCCCCTTGTTTCTTTGCGTGAAATCTACGCGTAAAAAGGCAAAGAAAAAGAAAGCGGTAAAGGCCCTTGATAAAGCTTCGATTTTTCACGCAAAGAGGCAAAAAAGCAAAGAAGCAAAGGCGCTTGCGAACCTTTGCTTCTTCTAATCTCCGCGTCTTTGCCCCTTGTTTCTTTGCGTGAAATCTACATGTGACGAGGCAAAGAAAAAGAAAGCGGTGAAGGCCCTTGATAAAACTTCGATTTTTCACGCAAAGAGGCAAAAAAGCAAAGAAGCAAAGGCACTTGCGAACCTTTGCTTCTTCTAAGCTCCGCGTCTTTGCCCCCTTGTTTCTTTGCGTGAAATCTACGCGTAAAAGGCAAAGAAAAAGAAAGCGGTTAAGGCCCTTGATAAAGCTTCGATTTCTCACACAAAGAGGCAAAAAAGCAAAGAAGCAAAGGCGCTTGCAAACCTTTGCTTCTTCTAATCTCCGCGTCTTTGCCCCCTTGTTTATTTGCGTGAAATCTACGCGTGAAAAGGCAAAGAAAAAGAAAGCGGTAAGGCCCTTGATAAAGCTTCGATTTCTCACGCAAAGAGGCAAAAAAGCAAAGAAGCAAAGGCGCTTGCGAACCTTTGCTTCTTCTAATCTCCGCGTCTTCGCCCCTTTGTTTCTTTGCGTGAAATCTACGCGTAAAAAGGCAAAGAAAAAGAAAGCGGTAAAGGCCCTTAATAAAGCTTCAATTTTTCACGCAAAGAGGCAAAAAAACAAAGAAGCAATGGCGCTTGCGAACCTTTGCTTCTTCTAATCTCCGCGTCTTTGCCCCTTTGTTTCTTTGCGTGAAATCTACGCGTGAAAAGGCAGCGGTTTAATTTTTTTTCTTGTAAGACTCATTCAGCCCCTTTATCAAATCATTGGTGATGTTATAAACGGTATCCTTATAAAAAATGCCTTCTGGAAAATCCGAGAATATATAGGAATAATTCTTGTCCTTGTTGTACTCTTTCAGGTAGGTCTCCAGCCGCTCCCTGATTTTTTTTCGCGTATCATTCATCTGGTCGTTGATATTCTGATCCAGTTGTTGTTTGCGTGCCTGGAAATTCTGCTGCATTTGCTGGTACTCCCGGTTGGCAGCTTCCGCTTCCGCCTGCGACATATTATTTCCTTTTTGCTGCCATTCGGCAATTTTCTTTTGATAAGACTTTTCCAGCGCAGCCAGCTCATTGTTCATTGACTCCTCTTTGGTTTTTAAGGTGCTTAAGGCATCTTTAAAATACTGGTAATTATTTTGCAAAGAGTCCAGTTCAAAATAGGCAATTCTGAAACCGGCGCCATTGGCGGCAGTGCCGGCAGGAACAGTTGCAGTCACCGCCTGCTTCACCGGTTCGTTTCTCTTCAGATACAAAAAGAGCAATACACCGGAAAGACCAACTGCTATAATACTCAGTATAAGTGAAAGTTGCTTCATTTGTCGGGCATTTTAGGGCAAGTTAGACCCTTTAAAAAAAAGAAAAGTGTTAAAAACAGGTTACCCTGATTATACAAACAAAAAAAAGCAGGAAGGCTTTTACCTTCCTGATTCTTGTATTTTTATTGATTACCGTGGTCAAGTTTATTCTTCATCATCAAAATTCATTGCCTCTTTGGTTGTCTGCAACAGTTCATATTCTTCCTTGCTGCCTACAATCATATTTTCGAACTCACGCAAACCAGTACCCGCAGGTATTGGATGACCGGTGATTACATTTTCTTTCAGACCCAGCATTTCATCTGTCTTACCCTGTATGGCTGCAGAACTCAATACCTTGGTTGTTTCCTGGAACGATGCGGCTGATATCCAGCTTTGGGTTCCCAATGAAGCTTTTGTAATACCCAGCAACAATGGCTGCGAAGTCGCAGGTTTTGCATCCCTGTATTCAACCAGTTTCTTATCAGACCTGCGCAGAATAGAATTCTCTTCCCTTACTTCACGCAAAGTAGCAATCTGGCCTGCTTTCAGTTTGGTACTGTCGCCGGCTTCGGTAACAACTTTCTTATCAAAAGTATAATCGTTTTCTTCCAGGAATTCCAGTTTGTCAACCGTATCTTCTTCAAGGAATCTTGTATCGCCCGGATCAACAATTTCAAGCTTCTTCATCATCTGCCTTACGATTACCTCAATGTGCTTGTCATTGATGCGCACACCCTGTAAACGGTATACTTCCTGGATTTCATTCACCACATATTCCTGAACTGCAAACGGACCTTTAATTGCCAGGATATCGCCTGGTGCTGTCTGACCATCGCTTAATGAAGTACCGGCTTTTACAAAGTCACCATCCTGTGCAAGAATCTGGCGTGTCAATGGCACCAGGTATTTTTTCACGACACCATCTTTTGCTTCAATTACAATTTCGCGGTTACCACGTTTTATAGCACCAAATGCAATAACACCATCAATTTCAGAAACAATAGCCGGGTTGGCCGGGTTACGTGCTTCAAACAATTCCGTTACGCGTGGCAGACCTCCGGTGATATCCCTCAGTTTACCCAGTACACGTGGAATCTTTACAATTACCTGTCCGGCTTTAACATCATCGCCTGCATCCATTACGATATGGCTGCCCACTGGTAAGTTGTAAGATTTGATTTCTTTTCCTTCTACCAATATAGATGGTATCTTGGTTTTATCTTTTGATTCAATTACCACTTTTTCACGGTGACCAGTCTGCTCGTCTGCTTCATCACGGTAAGTAATACCTTCTATAACATGTTCAAATTTCAACACACCCGCAATTTCTGCAATCACCACATTATTATAGGGATCCCATGAACAAATAACTTCACCCTTGGTTACTTTCTGTCCATCTTTTACAACCAGCGTAGCACCATAAGGAACGTTATTGGTAATCAACAGGCGATCATTCTTTACATCTGTTATTCTTACTTCACCGGTACGACCGATAACTATCTGTACTTTTTCGCCTTCATTATTTTCTGTAGTTACTGTACGTAATCCGTCAAACTGTATAGTACCGTCGAATTTAGCCAGTAAAGAAGATTCTACTGAAGCAGAACCTGCCACACCACCCACGTGGAAGGTACGCAGGGTTAACTGTGTACCCGGCTCACCGATTGACTGTGCTGCAATGATACCAACGGCATCACCTCTCTGCGCTGTGTAGCCGGTAGCAAGGTTTTTACCATAACACCTTACGCAAACACCCCGCTTGCTTTCGCAGGTAAGTACTGAACGTATTTCAATGGTTTCAACACCCGCTTCTTCAATAGCAGCTCCGATAGCGTCGGTAATTTGTTCACCGGCACCTACCAGCAGCACGTCGGTTAACGGATGGTATACATTGTGCAGTGAGGTACGTCCCACAATCCTGTCTACCAGTGGTTCAACAATATCTTCGTTGTCTTTCAAAGCAGTGGTGGCAATACCGCGAAGTGTGCCGCAATCTTCCTCTGTAATAACAACGTCCTGTGCCACGTCAACCAAACGACGGGTCAGGTAACCGGCATCCGCTGTTTTCAGCGCCGTATCGGCAAGACCTTTACGGGCACCGTGCGTAGAGATAAAGTAATCCAATACATTCAATCCGCCCTTAAAGTTGGAAAGAATCGGGTTCTCAATGATCTCACTTCCGGTGCTGCCGCTCTTTCTTGGCTTGGCCATCAAACCTCTTATACCAGCCAGCTGTTTAATCTGTTGTTTCGAACCACGGGCACCGCTGTCCAGCATCATGTAAACAGAATTGAAACCCTGTTTGTCATTGGCCAATTCGCGGATAAGCATCTCCGTAATGCGTGTATCCACACGGCTCCATATATCCACAATCTGGTTGTAACGCTCATTGTTGGTAATAAGCCCCATGTTATAGTTATCCCATACTTCGTCTACCTCTACTTTCGCGTTTACCAGCAATTCTTCTTTCAGGTCAGGAATGATAAGGTCGTTTACACTAAATGACAAACCCCCCTGGAAAGCCGTACGGAAACCGATTTGTTTGATATCATCCAGGAACTTGGCCGTTTTTGGTACGTTCGTGATGCTGGTGATATCGCCGATGATTTCGCGCAAAGATTTTTTTGTAAGCAATGCATTTACAAAGCCCACTTCTTTCGGAACTGCCTGGTTAAAGATTACCCGGCCTACCGTTGTATCAATTATTTTCTTTTTCAGTTCATTGCCTTCACGTACATGGGTCTTTACTTTGATCCATGCATGTAAATCAACTTTGCCTTCATTGTGCGCAATGATAACCTCATCTGCACTGTAGAAAGCCATGCCTTCTCCGCGTACTTTTTCGGTTGGGGTTGATTTCTTACCCTTGGTAATATAATACAGTCCCAATACCATGTCCTGCGAAGGAAGGGTAATAGGCGTACCGTTCTGCGGGTTAAGAATGTTATGAGAAGAAAGCATCAGCAGCTGTGCTTCCAGAACGGCTGCATTGCTCAATGGCACGTGTACCGCCATCTGGTCACCGTCAAAGTCGGCGTTGAACGCAGAACATACCAGGGGGTGCAACTGTATCGCCTTGCCTTCTACCAGTTTTGGCTGAAAAGCCTGGATAGACAAACGGTGAAGCGTAGGGGCACGGTTTAACATAACCGGGTGCCCTTTCAATATATTTTCGAGGATGTCCCAGACAATCGCCTCCTTTTTATCAACTAATTTTCTTGCGCTCTTTACTGTTTTTACAATACCACGCTCAATCAGTTTGCGGATGATAAATGGCTTGAACAGTTCCGCTGCCATATCTTTTGGCAAACCGCACTCATGTAGTTTAAGTTCTGGTCCTACCACGATAACAGAACGGCCGGAATAGTCAACACGTTTACCCAGCAGATTCTGGCGGAAACGTCCCTGTTTACCTTTCAATACATCACTCAAAGATTTCAATGCACGGCCACCCTCTGCTTTTACTGCATTTGATTTGCGTGAGTTGTCAAACAAGCTGTCGATCGCTTCCTGCAGCATACGCTTTTCGTTGCGCAAGATTACTTCTGGCGCTTTGATCTCCAGCAAACGTTTTAAACGGTTGTTACGGATGATTACGCGACGGTACAGGTCATTCAAATCTGAAGATGCAAAACGGCCGCCATCCAAAGGAACCAATGGACGCAGTTCAGGCGGTATAACAGGAATATATTGCATTACCATCCATTCAGGACGGTTGGTGATTCTTGAATTGGCATCGCGGAAAGCTTCTACCACGCTCAAACGTTTTAAAGCGTCTGCTTTACGTTGCTGAGAAGTTTCGTTGGCAGCGGCATGACGCAAGTGCGCGCTCAGGCTGTCAAGGTCTATACGCTGCAATAAATCATGTACCGCTTCAGCACCCATTTTGGCAATGAATTTCTGCGGATCATCATCAGGCAGGTATTGGTTGTCTTTCGGAAGAGTATCCAGGATTTCCAGGTATTCCTCTTCTGTTAAAAGATCACCGGTGTTCAGGCTTTCTTTCACACCACCCTGTATAACTACATAGCGTTCGTAGTAAACAATTGTTTCCAGTTTTTTAGAACTCACGCCCAGCAGGTAACCAATCTTATTGGGTAAACTTTTGAAATACCAGATATGTACTACCGGTACCACCAGTTTAATGTGGCCCATTCTTTCGCGGCGAACTTTCTTCTCAGTTACTTCCACACCGCAGCGGTCGCATACGATACCCTTGTATCGGATACGTTTGTACTTTCCGCAGGCACATTCGTAATCTTTTACAGGTCCAAAAATTCTTTCGCAGAACAAGCCATCACGTTCTGGTTTGTAGGTACGATAGTTTATGGTTTCGGGCTTCAGCACTTCACCAAAACTTCTTTCCAGGATACTATCCGGGGAAGCCAGACCGATAGTGATTTTAGAAAAAGTAAAAGTCGCTCTCTGACGATTGTTATCTTTTCTGATAGCCATATATTTTTAGCTTTTAGCGTTGAATCTCAGCTATTAGCTATTAGCCCTTTGCTTCGATTCAATGGTATTCAATATTTTTTAGAACTTTGTTTTCGGGTTTGCTAATAGCCAACAGCTAATAGCTAACAGCTCTTTCTTATTCGAACTTCAAATCCAATCCCAATCCCCTCAGCTCATGAACCAATACATTGAATGATTCAGGAACACCAGGCCTTGGAATATTCTCGCCCTTCACAATTGCTTCGTATGTTTTCGCACGTCCAATGATGTCATCAGATTTCAGCGTTAACAATTCCTGCAATATATTGGACGCACCGTAAGCTTCCAGTGCCCAAACCTCCATTTCTCCAAAACGCTGACCACCAAACTGGGCTTTACCACCCAAAGGCTGTTGCGTAATAAGACTGTATGGTCCGATAGAACGTGCGTGCATCTTATCATCCACCATGTGGTGCAGCTTAATGATATAAATGATACCTACGGTTGCCTTCTGGTGGAAGCGGTCGCCCGTTTCTCCATCGTACAAGTAAGTGTGACCGTTTAATGGAATGCCTGCTTCGTTGCAGTAATTGGCAATTTCATCGGTTGTAGCACCATCAAAAATAGGCGTTGCAAATTTCACTTTCAGCTTCTCTCCTGCCCATCCAAGAATGGTTTCATATATCTGTCCAAGGTTCATACGGCTAGGTACGCCCAATGGATTCAATACAATATCAACCGGTGTTCCATCTTCCAGGAATGGCATGTCTTCCGCACGTACAATCTTTGCCACAATACCTTTATTCCCGTGACGGCCAGCCATCTTATCTCCCACTTTCAGCTTACGCTTAACGGCCAGGTAAACCTTTGCCAGTTTCAACACACCGGCAGGTAATTCATCACCAATAGATATGTTGAATTTCTCCCTCTTGTAGCGGCCCAGTTCTTCATTGTATTTGATGCTGTAATTGTGCAGCAAAACGTTGATGAGTTCATCTGTGGTTGCATCACCTGTCCAACCCAAAGGATTTACGTTCAGGTAATCGATAGAAGCCAGGTTCTTTGCGTTGAACCTTGCACCCTTGCCAATCTGCATCTCACCAAAGTTGTTGCTTACACCAGCTGAACTGTATTCTTTCAGCAGTGTCTGCAATTTATTCAGCAACAATTCTTTTAAATCCTCTGTATTCTTTTCGTGTACTTTTTCTAATTTTTCCAGTTGTGCTTTTTCACGAACCTTGGCGTTCTTATCTTTCTTGGCACGCTGGAATAATTTTTTATTGATTACCACACCTTCCACACCATTGGGCGCTTTCAGTGAAGCATCTTTTGCATCGCCGGCTTTATCGCCAAAGATGGCACGCAACAGTTTTTCTTCCGGTGTAGGATCACTTTCCCCTTTTGGTGTAATCTTACCAATGATGATGTCTCCTTCTTTAACGGTAGCACCTATGCGTATGATACCATTCTCATCCAAATCCTTGGTGGCTTCTTCAGATACGTTTGGTATATCAGGTGTCAGTTCTTCTTCGCCCAGTTTTGTATCGCGTACTTCCAGTTCATATTCAGAGATGTGAATAGAAGTAAACAAATCTTCGCTCACTACTTTCTCGTTGATTACAATCGCATCTTCAAAGTTGTAACCCTTCCATGGCATGAACGCTACTTTCAGGTTACGGCCCAATGCCAGTTCACTGTCTTTTACTGCATATCCTTCACTTAAGAAATCATCTTTCTTAACACGCTGGCCTTTCTTCACGGCTGGTTTCTGAGAGATAGAAGTTTCCTGGTTGGTTTTAATAAACTTGGTCAGGTTGTATATCTTCAGATCTTCTTCAAAGCTTACCAAACGGTCAGTATCGTTTCTGTCATAACGAACATGAATTTCGTTACCATCTACATACTCTACAATACCTTCTCCGTCGGCCAGTAACTGAACACGCGCATCACGTGCTGCTTTTGCTTCAAGCCCGGTACCAACAATAGGCACCTGCGGACGAATCAGCGGAACCGCCTGGCGTTGCATGTTTGATCCCATCAGCGCACGGTTGGCATCGTCATGCTCCAGGAACGGAATCAGTGAAGCACTCAAACCTACAATCTGGTTGGGCGCCACGTCCATGAATTCCACTTCTTCTCTTTCAAGAATAGGGAAATCACCTGTCTGGCGTGATATAATTTTTTGTTCAGCAAAATGGCCTTTATCATCGAGCGGCGTATTTGCCTGTGCAATTTTGGCTGTATCTTCTTCTTCTGCACTCAGGTACTCGAGCTCCTTCATGTTCACTTTTCCGCTGTGTACTTTACGATAAGGTGTTTCAATGAAACCCATTTCGTTTATCTTGGCGTGAACACACAGCGTAGAAATCAAACCAATGTTTGGTCCTTCGGGTGTTTCAATAGTACAAAGACGGCCATAGTGAGAATAATGCACGTCACGTACCTCAAAACCTGCACGCTCACGGCTAAGACCACCTGGTCCGAGCGCTGATATACGGCGTTTGTGTGTTATTTCACTTAAAGGATTTGTCTGATCAAGGAACTGCGATAACTGGGAAGTACCAAAGAATGAATTGATAACAGAAGAAAGTGTTCTTGCGTTAATCAAATCCACCGGGGTAAACACCTCATTGTCGCGAACGTTCATTCTCTCACGGATGGTTCTTGCCATACGTGCCAGACCAACGCCAAACTGTGCATACAATTGTTCACCCACAGTACGTACACGACGGTTGCTCAGGTGATCAATATCATCGATATCTGCTTTGGCATTGGTAAGACGAACCAGGTATTTAATAATCTCGATCATATCCTCTTTGGTGAGCGTCTTATGATCAAGCGGCTGGTTCAAACCAAGTTTACGGTTAATCTTGTAGCGGCCAACTTCTCCCAGGTCATAGCGTTTATCGCTAAAGAATAATTTATCTATGATACCGCGTGCAGTTTCATTGTCGGGGGCATCGGCACCACGCAACTGGCGATAGATGTGCTGAACCGCTTCCAGTTCACTGTTGGAGGTATCTTTATTTAATGTGTTGTAAATAATAGCGTAATCACCACCCACGTCTTCTTTTTGTAAGAAAACGCTCTTTACATCCATTTCGCTGATGGTATCAATACCCTCTTCATCAAGAATGGTATCGCGCTCCATAACGATTTCGTTGCGCTCAATAGAAACTACTTCACCGGTATCTTCATCCACAAAATCTTCTACCCATGTTCTTAAAACGCGGGCAGCTAATTTTTTACCAATATGTTTTTCCAGTGATTTTTTATCTGTTTTTACTTCATCGGCCATTCCAAACAGCTCAAGGATATCCTTGTCTGTTTCATAACCGATAGAACGCAACAAGGTAGTAACCGGGAATTTTTTCTTGCGATCTATATAAGCATACATGACATTGTTGATGTCTGTAGCAAATTCCATCCAGGCGCCTTTGAAAGGGATAACCCTGGCAGAATAGATTTTGGTGCCGTTGGGGTGAATAGACTGGCCAAAGAATACACCGGGTGAACGGTGCAACTGGCTAACCACCACACGCTCTGCACCATTGATAACAAAGGTACCGCGGGGTGTCATGTAAGGTATATTGCCAAGGAAAACGTCCTGTACAATGGTCTGGAAGTCTACGTGCTCCTCATCATTACAGCTTAAACGAAGTTTGGCTTTCAGGGGAACCGCATAGGTTAAACCGCGCTCCATACACTCTTCGATGGTATAACGTGGCGGATCTATGAAATAGTCAAGAAACTCCAGCACGAAAATATTGCGGGTATCGGTGATAGGAAAATTTTCCTTGAACACCTTAAACAGCCCTTCAATATTACGTTTATCGGGGGTAGTTTCTAATTGAAAATACTCTTTAAAAGATTGAATCTGAACTTCCAGTAAGTCAGGCGCGTCTGCTAAGTTTTTAATCTTACCAAAGTTGATCCTGCTTTGCAATTTTGTAGAAGACATATTATTTAAAACCGGTTTTAAATTGTTCAAATATTATGATTCGCCTATAGACAAAAAGATACCGCAGAACTATTGCTAGTTCTCAGTATATTAATTATGAATAACTTATAGAAATGGCCATTGATTTAGATACCCGGGCTAACCAATTTTGTACAAATGGATTGCAAATGTACGTAAAACATCCTTACAAAAGCAGCGAGGGACAATTATCTTTTAGTTTCTGCAGGTGGTGAAAATATTAAAAAAATGTTAAAATGAACTAAGGGCTGTCTAAAACTGAAAATTCATTGCTGTTGGTGGAGAACATGCCTACCGGACAGGCAGGCACCAACCGCGGCGATCCGTAGTTGCCGGTGTTTTCACTGGCAACTTTTGCCCTACGTTAAACCCAATAAGTCATTTTTAGACTGCTTTTAAGGCTGCTTCAATACAATATGCGCCAGCACCCATTCACCTACCTTTTTCCCTTGTTTTTGACCATTTTCGATGGCCGGACGGTAATGAATGCCGCCATACAAACGCGAAACAGCTGCTTCGTCTGCAGCCGCCATAAATGAAGCAAAATGTCTTACAGGAAGCCCGTAATCAGTTTCGGAATTGTCGTCAAAAGAAAAAGCAGGGCCAAAACTGGCTGAGAGTACCACCGCTGCTGCCGTGGAAATAACACTGTGCCCGCTTGTATATTCAGGAAAAGGCGGCGTTTGCAGCAAGGGTCGCCAGCTTTCATCAATATGGGCATTGATATAGGTTTCGGGCCTGATGAGATTACTGCGGTATTTTTCATCCCAGCAACTTATAAAACCGTCGAACAATGCGATGGAAGTGAGGGTATAAGCCGCGGCAGACGCTGCCAGGTTTTTCCCCGCTTTTCTGCAGGCAATACCGATAATAGAAATCCAATGACCCGCCGGCGAAATTTTTTTACCGGCAAAATTCAGGTGCCCGTCTGTGTTTAAAGAAAAGGGGTTGCAATCCCAGAAATTGGCAATATCCTTTTGGTCCTGCGTTATCCGGATACCTGCTTCATATACTGTATATGCTTCTTTATAAAAAAGGCTGTTTTTTTCGCTGCTGAATACCGTGGGCAATTCAGGTTTAAACTGGCTGGCCGAATCGAGTGTAATGGTCCTGATCTTATTCCAGTAAGGCTCTACCGCCGCCATATAACCGGGCGGCGTGGGTATCCATTTTCCCGGCTGTCTTGAAAAATTATACCGGCGTATACGACGGGTTTCCCTGTACTGGTCGGCCGATAACCATTTTATAACGCTGTCGGCCACCTGCTTACCGTATGCCAGGGATGCCTGGTATGTTTTTGCAGGGATGTTTTTCGTGCGGTACCATGTAACCAGGCTTGTGATAGAATCTTCCAGCATGGGTTCAGAAAAAACTAATTTTTTACCCACCTGCAAAAAAGCATATACGGCAGACAGCGAAGGAACGATTTCCCCGGCGGGTGAAGGTATTTGCGGAAATGATTTTACCTGGCCGTACAAAGAACGATAACCAGCTTGCTGTTTTACAAGCACCTCGTAGGCGGCTATATTGGCATACGCATAAATACGGCTGGCAACATTGGGAGAAAAAACATCGTGCACCACCACATCGGTCAATGCTTTTTCGGCGCGGTGCAAAGGCCCTGCATCATCGCCCCATGCTTTTTGCTGCGTGAATGCGGTTTTGAAAACAAAAAGAAAAACAAACAACAGGATCAACGAATAAATTTTAGCCTCGTGCCGGCCGGTGAGGACACCGGCCAGGGAGATTACCCGTTGTTGGCGTCTCCACCGGCCACTGCTATCAATCTGAAACAAACATTTTACTTGCACCCTCATTACCTTTTTATTTATCATTCACTTTTAATACCTGTACCGCTTCATCATTTTTGGCTATGACCAATAAACGCCCTCCTTCTTTATTTTTTACTTCCACTACGCCCCTTACATCGCCATCGGCATAGCAACCGGTCTGTGCGGCACCGTTAGCTTCATACACGCCATTGCCTTTTCCTTTAAACAACACGCCAAAACTTGCATCGCACCGGCCCAGCTGTATGCGGTAAGGATAAAAATTACCTGCCATAAAAATATCCACTATACCATCTTTATTAAAATCATCCACAACAATTCCGTTTACTTTTGAAAACTGAGCAGCCAAAGGCAATGGCTTGAACGAAAATTTATTATTCCCCTGGTTGTATAAAATACCGGATGCAAGTTCTTCACAACGCAATACCTGTGCCTTTGCTAATTTTTCCTTTGAAAAAATATCCTCTGCAGTTGCATCTGCATAGTCTGCATATTTTACAAATTTTTTTCGCAAGGGAACAATCTGGTCAAGTAACTCGTCTCTCGACGCCATGGGATACGTTTTACCCTGTATATAATAACAGATGATAGGATCTATGGTACCATTATCGTCAAAGTCGGCTGCGTACATGGTTACGGGTTCTTCTTTCGAAGCCTTAAACTGGTTATTCAAACCACAATTTCCCAATATAAAATCTATATCGCCGTCTCCATCCACATCAGCGGCGGTAATAGCAGACCACATACCACTGGTATTAGCCAGCCCGGCATTGCCGGAAATATCCTGCAGCCTGCCTTTATTATTTTGAAAAAGCATTAGCGGCATCCAGTCGCCCGCTATCATTAACTCCGGGTAATGATCGTTATTTAAATCAGCCCATACCGCCGCGGTTACCATACCCGGTTTGCGCAATGCAGGCGCAATTTCATCGGTTACATCGGTAAAAATCACTTTTCCATTTTTTGAATCATTGCGGAGCAAATAACTTTTTGACGGCAGCGGAAATGAACCCGGTATACCACGTCCGCCAACAAAGAGATCGATATCACCATCATTGTCAAAATCGCCTGCTGCCACGGCCTGTTTACTGCTCAGCATAGCAGGTAAAGCATCTGTATTCTTTGTAAAATTTCCTTTACCATCATTTATATACAGGTGGTCGGCATATTCGGGAGACTGATCCCCGTATTCATTGCCGCCGCTTACTGTATACAAATCCATATCGCCGTCGCCATCGGCATCAAAAAAAACAGCGTTCACTACTTCACTGGCAGAATCAACTATCCATGGCTGCTGGCTGGCTTCCTTCCATTTGTTATCATTTGTCTGAAGAAACAAGGCGGCACTTTGCCCGATAGCTCCGCCAATAAAAATATCTTCTAACCCATCGCCGTTTACATCTGCTTTTGCAAGTGCCGGCCCCTGTCTTGATAGCTGGTAGGGAAGCAGCACCTCATCTTTAAAATCAATAAAATCATTTTCCTTGTGTATAAAAAATAAACCGTTTGCAGCCGTTATATCACTAAACATACCTGAAGCTTTCTGCGCTGTAGCCGGAAGGGTGCTCTTTGCATCATCCTGCTTTATATCAATAGTTGTATCTGCCTGTATATTGTGCAAAATAGTTTCCTTACCGCCCGGCCATGTAATTTTTATTTCCCTGATAGCCGGTTGTTCAGAAAATCCAAATAATATTTCCTGGGTAACGGTAGACTGGTACCCGCGCACCGGGTAGAGCTCCTGGTATTGTTCTGCACCGTCTGTAGTAGTGAGCAATATTTTTGCACCATATGCTTCTGTGTTGGGGGCCGCTCCGTGTAAACGGATTTTTAAAAAATGGTGGTGCAGCAATTCCTCCTGGTTATTCCGGTAAATCATTGCCGGCTCATTGTTATTACAAATTATCAAATCCAGGTCGCCGTCGTTGTCAAGATCTGCATACGCGGCAGCATTTGAAACAGATGGCTTTATCAATCCCCATTCTGTTGTTTTATTGGTAAACCCAAGCTGTTTGTTGTTTTGAAAAATATAATTATTCAGTTTGTTGGAAGGCATTTTACTGACCAGGTCGTAAGTTTTAAAATTAAAATTGCCTTTTTTTGCGGCCGCAAATCTTGCATCGGCCACTGTATATTTCAGGAAATCAAGATCAGTAAAATCGCGCAGGTAACCATTGCTGATAAAAAGATCTTTCCACCCGTCATTGTCAAAATCGGCAAATAATCCCGACCAGCTCCAGTCTGTATTGGAAACGCCTGCCAGTTGTCCTATTTCGCTAAACCGGGTATTGCCATTTCCATCAGTGCCCTGATTTAACTGCAGCATATTACGCATCTGCTGGTGGTAATAACCACTGTCGAGCAGCAAATGGTACTGATCGTACTCATCGGGGCCTTTCAATAATTTTTGCCGGTGATTGTCTTCGGGCAGCATATCCAGTGTAAACACATCGGGCCTGCCATCGTTGTTGTAATCTGCTATATCCGCCCCCATGGCGTATTTCGATATATGTGCAAATGATTTACGCAATGATTCGGTAAAACTGCCGTCGTGATTATTTATATAGAAACAGTCAGTTTCGGTATAATCGCTGGTGGTATAAATATCGGGCCAGCCGTCTTTGTTTACATCGCTGATGGTTACACTCAGTCCAAAATTGAGTGCATTGTTTATAATACCTGCCTGCAGTGTTACATCTGTAAAATGCATGTTGCCACTGGCATCCCTGTCATTACGGAACAGCCGGTTTCCAAAATTAAAATTGGGTGTTGAACGTGTTTTTCTTGTATTAAGAAAAGGATTGTAGGTATGGTTGGAATGATTGAGCAAAAACATATCCAGGTCACCGTCTCCGTCGTAGTCAAAAAAAGCAGCCTGTGTTGATTGTGTGCCCGGTGCATCCAGTCCGTATTCACGTGCCATGTCTTTGAAAAAAGGAATGCCGTCTTTCAATCCCTGGTTGATAAATAATTCATTGCTTAATTTTTCAGGATCAGGATACTTACCCGAATGGCAAACATAGACATCTATTAGTCCGTCTCCGTTTACATCTGCAACACTTACACCGGTGCTCCATGTATGATTACCGGCTACACCTGCCTGCCGGGTAATATCTGTGAAATGAAAATTTCCCTGGTTTAAAAATAATTTATTGGGGCTTGTATTGCCCGAAAAAAAGATATCCGGCAGGCCATCATTATTAAAATCGCCTATACCAAGACCTGCACCATTGTAGAGGTATTCATACTGCATTACATTCAGGGAATCGTCTTCTTTAATCATATTGAGAAATGAAACCCCTGTCTGTTTTTCATTCATCAATGTAAACAAGGCCGCCTTCTGTTGTTTTTGCGCCCCTGCTGTCAAAACCAACAAATAAAGCAATAAACTGGCTCCAATTTTTTTAAGGTCCAACTGCTTCATGCAGTGTATGGGGTTTTAATTATCAAGCTTTAATTTTTCGTCGCCCTCTTTATAAGGCAGAAATATCATCATCAGCGTCATCATTTCGTCAGTGGTTTTCATATCGCCGTGCGAAAAAATATTTTTAGGCGGCGAATTGGGATTGAAAGGGTTATTGGCTGTATTATCGTAGGTGCATTCTATGTGTATCACCGATCCTTTTGTAACTTTTATCAGTTGTCTGAACCGGTAAATTTCCTGCCAGCGGAAATCCCAGCGGGGAATGTATACCAGTTTTGTGGTATCACCGGCAGGGCTGGTTACATAGGCCTTAAAATCTTTACCAATGAGGTGCATGTGTGGCCATACATACAATATTGACTGATCTTCATTTGGGTTGGTAACCTCGAGCGTAAACTTTTTCTCTTCATTGGCCCTGATATAAAAAATAGGATCTATCTGCGATTCACCAATGCCGCCAGATCCAAAGCTGATTACTTTTACCTTGCGTGCAACGGGCGTTTTTGTAAAAAAGAGGTTGATGCCGGAAAAGCTTGATTCATCGGTGGCAGAAGGACCATAATGAACCGTTAGCAAAATAACGCCGCGTTTGGGCATTACCCAGCCAAATTCTTTTGGATAAGATTCATAACTGGCACCGGGGATCCAACCCCCGTAATAAGTCATTATTTTTTGGTAGGGTCTGTACTGGTCAATTTTTCGCCGGTCATCTTCTGTAAGGTTGATAAAAGGCAATGTTTTGTGCAAATCGATACTTTCATCTGGCACAGCGTGAATGGCAAAATTTGCGTGGTGGATCAATTTCTTGTTATTGCTATAAAATTCTATTGCTTCCACATTGGCAGAGTCTTTTAGTTCAACCGGGATTTTATATACAATAAATCTTTCCAGCCCGTCGCCGGCTATGTGGAAGCTGTCGGATACCTGTAAAATAAGATCTGGTTTGCGGTTGTACTGCGTGGATGGCGCCCGGTTGGTGGTAGCTGCCATCGCAGTGTTTGTTTTCCCTTTGGGCATTTTATTGTCTACCCATTTGGCGATTGTTTCAATTTCTTTCTCTGTTAAAGAACGTTCATTGGCAAAGGAGACATAATGTTTATCGGCTTTCCAGGGGGGCATATAACCGCTTTGGACCACATCCTTAATAAAGGATGCCCTTTTGGCAACATCTTCATAAGTCAGCAATGAAAAAGGCCCTGAATCGCCGGGTTTATGGCAGACAGCGCATTTGGCTTCAACCAGGGGAGCGATGTCTTTGTAATAGGTAATGTCCTGGGCGGTTGCATTGCCGGCGCATATCAGTAAGATAAAAAATATCGCAGGGAATAATTTCATATCAAAAATCATTAATCAGGCAACCAATGGCCTTTTTTCTTTTAACGCCTATAACAGTATGCTGAAGGTATTGCGAAACCGCATCAGAAAGATAATTTTCTGTTGCTTTCCATCTTTGCGTGCCCAATTGCGTTACCCGGTTATCTATGGCGCCTTTGTATACCAGCTCGTATCGATTGTTCAATAAAATTACTTCCGGTGTAATGGTGCCATGCAGGTAGTCCGTTAGTTTTTTTGCCGGGTCAATTAATAAAGGGAATGAAATTTTATACTTATGGGCAAATGCATTTACGGCTGCTGCGTCATATGTCTTCCCCGGAATAATTCCGGCAAATTGTACAGTGTTGTTATACCGGTGTTGCAAATCGTTCAGTACAGCCGAGTAGTTTTTACACAAGGGACATTCAGGAGAAAGGAAAACAAACAATAAAAGCGGCTGTGTGGCAGCCGTATTTTTTAGAGCGCTGGTTTTATTGGCAGCCGCATCAATCAGTTTAACAGAAGCAATGGTGCTGTACTGAAAAACGGAATCGTTTAACGGCTGCGCGAATTGCGTCTTACTGAAAGATGTACATAATAATAGCAGGAATATGTAATTTTTTACCGGCCGCATTGACTGCAATAAGCTTTTATTTAAGTTACTAAAAAAATAAAAAACTCCAGGCTAAAAATAGCCCGGAGTATCAACTAGTGCATATGAAAAACTATTTTTTATCCCACCAAACACGGCCATAGAGGTCGCCTATTGCACCAAAATCGGGGTCTGCCTTCATGGCATCCAGTGCGGCCTGTTTGTTGGTAGCGTTTAAATCAGTTTCAGAAGGCGCACTTAAAGCAGCGCGTCTTGGAATCTGGTAAACTGTTCCGTCAATTAAAATATCCTCGTTGGCCAGCGCTGAGCTTGAATTGGGATAGCCAGTTCTTTTATATTGCGCCCAGGCTTCATTGGGTTGTTTGTAAAAATTAATATATGCCTGTATGGCTATTTGCTCCTGTATTTTGGCAGCATTGTAAACAACAGGTGCCGAAGCTTTATAAGCCGTAATCTCAGCAGGTGTTACTGCCGTATAATCTTCCAGCACGGCGTTTTTTGCAGCCGCATCATAGAATGCAATAGATGCATCTATGCCTGCATAATACAATGTTTGTGCGCTCTCTGTAGTGATGCCCTTTGCGGCCAGTTCTGCACGCATGAAGAGTTCGTCGGCATAAGTAATAATCGGGAAAAAGTTTTTACCGGTACCGCTTGCGCCGGTAGCACTGTAGGCAGGTTGAAACATCCTGTACTGCAGATAGGAAACTGTATCCAGCGAAAGATTATCATCTACTTTCTTTGTGGTAAACCAACTGGTAATTGTTTTTACAATATCCGGACTGATGGGCGCACCTACATATTGGCGGGGGTTCCACACCGTGGTTGCAGGATAAACCCCTTTGGCGATGGCCGCATTCAGATTAGCCTGTGTATAATTATTCTTCATGTAAAACAGGCGCAACCTTGGGTCAGCGGTATTCCACATAAAATCTACTGTGGGCTTTGGCGCACGGAATCCTACCGGGCTCCAATTACCGCCCGATGTAAAGCTAACATCTGCATTAAACACCCAACTGTCTCCATTGACTGCCATGAGATTGGTAGCATCAGCCACTACTTCTTTTGCTATCGCCGTTGCTGTAGTTGCATCACGTTTCATAAGGCGCATTGCCATTTTTAAACGCAGTGCCGCTGCCGCTTTTGCCCAACTGGCAGTGTTGCCTCCGTAGTAGGGATCATTGGTACCCAGACTTACTTGAGTTACGGAAGGAGCAGCTTTTAAAATACCTACTACTTCTTTCAAACGTTTATCCCATAAGACGTATAATGCCTGTTGCGTTTCATATTTAGGTGTCAATGTGCCGCCGTAACGAATCTGGAAAGCGTCTGAATAAGGAATGCTACCATTAATATCCGACACATAAAAGGCGTAATAAATTTTTGCAATATCTGCAATTGCGGATATTTGGGCATATTTTGTCTGCTGATCTGCCGGTAAATTTCCAATGATCTTTTGCACATCTGTTAAAGCCGCTCCAATGCCGGGATAAAAACTCCCATACCTGTAATTAAAATTACCTACTGTTTTTAATGTTACAGATCCGTTGCCACCTTGATCGGTAGATTGCTGCATCCAGAACATGATACGTCGGTAGTTGTCATAGAATTGCTCAAAATCACTATTATGCATCTGTACAACACCATTTAAGAATTGTTCTTCAGGTTTAACAGTATATAAAGTATTTGGATTTGTATTCAGCTCTACAAAAGCGGCCTTCTTGCAACTTCCGAAGCAAACTGCAGCAGCCAGTACAGCCAGGTATGAATATTTATAGAATTTCATTGTAGTAAAATTTCTGTTATCAATTGGTTTCGTCATCCGTTAAAATTAAAAGCCCGCTTTTAAACTTACACCCAACTGGCGTTGGTAGGGGCCTCCGCCTGTTTCTGCAAAAGCACCCGGCCTGCTTGAATAAATAGCTTCGGGATAAATGTGATCCTTTGTGGTGGTGTATAAGTAAAGTATATTGCGGCCTATCACGCTTAACTGCAGTCTTTGAAAATGCAGTTTGTTCACAATGGCTTTTGAAAATTCATAACCAAGAGAAACTTCACGCAATGCTACCCATGTATTGTCAAAAACAGAGTACTCACGTATACCAGTACCCCAGCTTGCAATGCCCTCATAATAGTCAAGTGCTGCCATTGGTTTTTTAACACCCGCTGCAACTGCATCAGCATAGGTTTTTCCGCTCCAGTCTGTACCATTGATAGAAGTACCGTTTCCAAAAACGCCTTCAGGAATAATGCCATCTGTACGTGTAGCTCCTGTTGCATCTTTGTAGGTTACACCACCATGCTCTGTGTCACGGCCAAAAAGTGTGCTTTTGTAATTGCCATACTCTGCACCATACTGGTGAGTGGTAGATGCTATCTTGCCACCAACTTTGGCATCCACCTGCACAAACAAATTAAAGTTTTTATACCTTACTTCATTGATATTGCTTAACAGGTATTTCTCCATAGCTGAACCAAGATTAACCGAGCCCTCGCCAATAGTACTGTTTCCGAAGTATGAGCCAGATCTCCAGTAAGTACCGTCCTGCTGTAACAATTTGGCACCTGTCTTGGGATCATGTGCATACGCATAAGTACTGAGGATGGTTCCAAAATCCTGGCCCACAGTAGCTACGCTTTGGACATCAGCCCCGAATGCCAAATCAAGACCGTATGTAGTTACACCCGGGTATAAAGAAATTATTTTATTGCGGTTACGGGTAAAATTGAAGGTGGTTGTCCATTCCAAATCTTTTTTACGAACAATTGTCGCCGCAAGTAATAACTCAATTCCCTGATTCTGTGTATTACCGCCGTTTACCACCCTGCTGCCTACACCACTTTCAGAAGGCACACCCAATGATATAATTTCATTTTTAGTATTCTTTTTATATATGGACGCATCCAGTCTTAGGCGATTGTCAAGAAAGCGCAGGTCCGCTCCAACTTCATATTCCGTGGCTCTTAATGGTTTCAGATCAGGATTTCCCAACTCATTGCTCTGAAAACCGTATGTCGGTATTGTTGCGCCCGCAGCATTTATGAAATAACCATTCAGTGCATAATTACCTGTAGAAGTCTTGTAAATTTCCGTTCCACCACCTGTAACACCGTAGCTGGCCCTTAATTTACCAAAAGAAAGAAAACCATACTGGGGCTTATCTTTCAACATTTCTGTAAATATCCAGGAAAGCCCAACTGATGGATAGTTATAGGAATAATTCCCATGTCCCTCCGGATATTGCAATGTTCTGGGATAAGTGAGTGTAGAAGTCCAGTCATTACGGAAGCTGGCCGTCAATGTTAGCATGTTCTTCCAGGTGAGATCACCATAAGCGTATAATGCATCCAACCTGCTTTGCGGATATTTGCCACTATTATCTGTATTAATAGTTGGTGCATTTTTAGAATTTGATAAAGAATATATATCCGGAATTTTAAACCCGCCGCTGGTAGAATTACTGAGTTGTGAACCACCCAAACCTCGCTGGGTTTCACCTCCTGCAGAAAGACTGAATTCCAAATCCTGTGTAATTGACTTCGTGGCGCTTAATAAAGCCTGGATCCGTCCGGTTTTTTGAGATGAGTTATATAAAGCATACCTTCCAAAAGAGCTGCTATTGAAGCCAGGCCCATCTCCTCTTTCCTTTGTTTCATTCACTACGCTGATGCTATTTATATTACTTCTCACCAACAGACTTAACCACGGGGTAATAGTAGCTGTTATATCAAGGTTGGCCAGCAAGTTATCTTCTTTTTGTGTTACATCGGTCTGATAGATGCTCCACATATCATCAGTTATAGAACCACGCAAATACGGTGATTTTTGAACCCTGCCACCATTTACTTTATCTATGTAGTTGGCAAAGAGATTATCAATGGGAAAATTGCGTGAGTTGGAATAGGCCAGACGGTATAATAGACTTCCTTGTCCACCCTGCTGCATGGGGTTTTTAGAATTGGACACTGCATAACTGATAGAAGCGTCCATATTTAAGAAATTGCCCAGCTTTTGTGTGGCACGCAGGTTAAAATTGTCCCTTGAAAACTTATTGGTAGACACAATACCGGACTGATTTGTTTTGGTATAAGAAAACCTGATGGTAGTCCGGTCATTACCGCCCTCCACGGCCACATTGGTATTATTAAGAAAGCCTGTTTGATAAAGGTCTTTCATATTATTTGCCTTATACGTGCGGGTAACGCCATCCGCATCTATGATCTGGCTGCCGTCGAATTTTGGTCCAAAACTATAATAAGGTGCATAGCCATCATTCGGTATCATATTCTGGCCAGCCGCGTTTTTTGTAAACGTGGTGCTACTGCCACCGCCGTATTCATTTTGAAAATCCGGTAATTTATACACCATGTTCCAGGTATTGTTCTGGTTTACGGTTACGCCAAGACCCGGCCGTGCCTTTCCTTTTTTGGTGGTGATTAATATTACACCATTAATAGCCTGTGAACCGTATAAAGCACTGGCTGCAGAACCTTTTAATACAGTGAGGCTTTCATAATCATCGGGATTCAGGTTTTTTAACTGGTTGCCAAAGTCACGGTTATCACCCCATGAATCTGCACCCGAAGTACCTGGCTGAAGCAGCACACCATCCACAACGAATAAGGGCATAGTATTTCCACTGCTGATGTTTGAATTACCACGAATACGTATACGCGAACTGGAAGATGGGCCACCAGCGCCCTGGTTAATCATTACGCCAGATACTTTACCCTGCAATGAGTTTACAACGTTTACATTACCCGCACGTGCCAGTTCCTCACCTTTTACTTCCTGTATGGAGTAAGCAAGCTTTTTTGTTTGCTTTCTTACACCAAAACCGGTTACCACCACTTCATTCAGGCTTTTGCCATCTGCAACCATTCCTACTGTAATAAAGTTGCTTTCGCCTACTGTAACTTCTGTTTTTTGATAGCCTATGGAAGTAAATACCAATACGGCATTTTGGGTTGGAACGGTAACTTTAAAATTACCCTGGTTGTCTGTAGCGCCGGCAACCTTTGTCCCTTTAACGGTAAAGGAAACACCCGACAGCACATTGCCCGCATTGTCTTTTACGGTACCGGCAACGGTTTTTTTGGTCTGCGCAAATGCGGAAATGCTGCATACCGACAGCAATAGCCATAGCATTGCGTGTAACGTTGGAGTTCTCATCGCAGTTTAGTTTTAATTTATAAATAAATAATCAATCCAAGACCTAAGCAGTGGTCAAATCAGTCTTGAGATGTTTTCTTAGAAAAACCTTTTCATAATTCTCCATAACCAGCGCGGCCGCGCCCACAATCTCTGCCTCGTATGCCAATGCAGATATTTCCAATACCGTATTGTCTGCCAGCTTGGGTATACAATGCTCGTTTAATGCCTGTTGTATGGGGGCCAGCCATAATTTTCCCGCTGCAGCACCCCGCCCACTCAGTATAATCACTTCAGGGTTTATGATATGTATTAATATTGCCAAACCCCTTCCCACTACATAGCCAGCATCAGATAATAAAGAAACAGCGAACCTGTCGCCCTTACCGGCTGCATCAAATACCATAGCACAATCTTTTTCCTGGCTTTCATTGGTAATTTGTCCTTTCAATACTGATAGTTTTCCATCCAATACACCCTGTCTGGCTTTTTCCGTAACTATTAGTAATGATGATTCTGTTTCCAGGCACCCGTGTTTACCGCAACTGCACAATTTGCCATTGGTAAAAAGCGGTATATGACTAAACTCACCGGCAAATCCATTATTACCCCTGAAAATTTTTTCGTCCAGCACCATTCCTAACCCAATACCCCAGCCTAAATTCACCACCATCGCATTTTTCCTGCCGCTGGCAGCTCCAAACCTAAACTCTGCAAGGGCTACCAGGCTGGAATCATTATCAATAAAAACCGGCAGCCCCGTATGTTCACTGATATAGGTGGTAATGCTTTTATTGCCATTCTTTAAAAAAGTATAGTTAATGCCCTTCTTAGTATCAACAAATCCGGGCATTCCTATACCGATTCCTGTTATGTGGTCTTTCTTAATTTTTGATCTTTGAATAACTGCCTGAATTTTTCCGGTCAATATGCCCAGCGCATCCTTTTCTTCTGCCAGATTGAGATCAAACTTTTCCAAATCTGTAATCTGCCGGTTCTGCATGTCCATTAAAGCTATCCTTGTAACAAACTGGTCCATTGCAACTGCCAACCCATATAAAATGCCTGTCTTTAGCGAATACATCAGGGGTCTTCTTCCACCACTTGAGGGTGCATATCCAGTCTCAACCACAACGTCTTCTTCAATCAATTCACTTAAAAGGCTATTAATAAAGGGCAGGCTCTTATTGAGCTGGTTACTTAAGTCTGAACAGGAAAGGCTGTCAGAAAAAAATAACTGCCTGATTATTTGACCTTTATAAGCCGATCTTTTGGCCATTGAATTTATTACGCTTGATAACTTTATAAATGGTTTAACAAGATATGATAACTTTATAAGTAAAAAAAATAATTTAACTAAAAAATTAAAATGTAGTGCGCAAATTTTCAGTCAAAAACCTTTTACGACTTTTGCTAATGCTTATCAGAAGGCAAAAAAAAGCCCCGGTCTTTCAACCGGGGCCTGGAAAAAATTAGCTATAATTACTGAATCTCTACTTCAGCACCTGCTTCAGTCAGCTTAGTTTTCAGTTCTTCAGCTTCTGCTTTAGTAACGCCTTCCTTAATTGCTTTAGGAGCACCATCTACCAGTTCTTTTGCTTCTTTCAAACCTAAACCAGTTAAGTCTTTAACAATCTTAACCACGTTCAATTTTGAAGCACCGCCGCTCTTCAATATTACATTGAAGGCTGTTTTTTCTTCTACTGCGGCTGCACCACCATCGCCACCTGCAGAGGCAACTACGGTTGCTGCTGCTGGTTCAATACCATATTCTGATTTCAGAAAATCAGCCAGTTCCTGTACATCTTTTACAGTAAGGCTTACTAGTTGTTCTGCTAATGCTTTTACGTCTGCCATTTTGTTTGAATTTTTTCCTCCTTCATTGTCCTTTTTATTTGCGGGACTCCGGAGGATGGTTTAAAAAAATTGTTTGTTTATATTAAAAAGTCAAAATTAAAAATTTAAAAAACTGCAATCAGTAATTCTCTTTTTAAGGTTTACTTTTTAGTTTTTAATTATTCAGATGCTGCAACTTCAGCGCCCCCGGCTTTTTGCTCGTGGTGGTGCAATAAAGCAGCCAATACACGTTTTGCAGGAGATTGCAACAATCCGATTACTTCACCAATCAGTTCATTTTTGGTCTTGATCTTGGTTAAAGCAACAAGACTGCTGTCGCCCGTATACACATCGCCGTTTATAAACGCCGCTTTCAGTTCGGGTTTGGCACCGTTGCTTTTCTTGCGAAAAGAACTGATGATCAAAGCCGGTTCTTTCGGGTTTTCAGAAAACAACAACGCCGTTACCTTGTGCAATGATTCGTATACACCTGTATACTTTTCACCGTCCAGCGATTCCAGTGCTTTTTTGATAAGTGTATTTTTGGCCACTTTCATTTCAACATTTTTATCGAAACAGGCGCGGCGCAAAGTACCTACCTGTTCAACGGTAAGTGCTTCTGTATCGGCTATATAAAAATTTGAGTACTGGGAGAATTTTCCCTTCAGTACTTCAATCACTTCGTTTTTTTGTTCTTTAGTCATAACATTTTTTTTATTCCGGTGGCGCCGGTGGCGCCATGAAGATTAGCAAGATTAGTGTACAAAGGTTTTGGTATCAACTGCAATACCAGGACTCATGCTGCTGGCCAGGCTTACACCCCTCAGGTAAATACCTTTGGCTGATGATGGCTTCAGCTTGATAATCGCATTGATCAATTCCTGGCTGTTTTCTGCAATTTTCTCGGGGCCGAAACTAACGCGTCCGATAGAAGCATGGATGATACCCGCTTTATCAACCTTGAACGCAATCTTACCGCCTTTTACTTCATTTACCGCATCTGCCACATTGTTGGTAACAGTGCCCGTTTTAGGATTCGGCATCAGGTTACGCGGACCCAGTACTTTACCCAAACGTCCTATTTTAGGCATTACTGATGGTGTTGCAACAATTACATCCACATCTACCCAGCCGCCTTCAATTTTTGTAATGAATTCATCCAATCCTACAAAATCTGCACCGGCAGCCCTTGCTTCTGCTTCTTTGTCGGGTGTACACAACACCAGCACTTTTTTCGTTTTACCGGTACCGTGAGGAAGTGTTACTGTACCTCTGACGGCCTGGTCTGCTTTCTTGGGATCAACGCCCAGACGGATATGTAAATCAACCGAAGCATCAAATTTGGTAATGTTTACATCTTTTACCAAAGCCGATGCATCCTTTAAAGAATATGCTTTATTGGAATCTATTTTTGCATTCGCAATTTTTCTTTTTTTACTGATAGCCATAGCTCAAAAATTTTAAGTGTAAAAGATTAATTTTCCCAGGGGGCTTTACCATCAACAGTTAAACCCATGCTGCGGGCTGTACCGGCTACCATACGCATAGCACTTTCCACGGTAAAGCAATTCAAATCAGCCATTTTATCTTTGGCTATTGCTTCAACGTGCGACCAGGTAACCTTACCTACTTTGTTGCGGTTGGGCTCTTTGGAACCACTTTGAATTTTTGCTGCTTCCATCAGCTGAACGGCTGCCGGAGGAGTTTTGATAATAAACTCAAAACTTTTGTCGGAATAAACGGTAATTAATACCGGGAGTACTTTTCCCATCCTGTCCTGGGTTCTTGCATTAAACTGTTTGCAGAACTCCATAATGTTTACTCCCTTTGAACCAAGGGCCGGACCGATAGGTGGTGCAGGATTGGCTTGTCCGCCTTTACACTGCAATTTTACAAAACCTGAGATTTCTTTTGCCATGTTTTTATTTTTTGGTGTTAGCGTGGCGCGATGCGCGCCACTCCCAAATTCATTTTCTAAAAGAACTATTTTTGGGACTGCAAAAGTAAGAAAATATTTGCAGCGGCCAATATTTTAAGAGGGTTTATTATGGGCCAGGGAGCGTCGTCCGTGCATATGTTCACTGCAGGCGCTTTGCCCGTTCAAATGCCGGTCTATATAATCCAGCACCACTGCGTCTTTGGTAAGGTCAAATTTTCTGGCAAATAGTTTATCGGAATCAATCAGTCTGTCTAAGTTCCTGTAAGTTAATATCTTAGGATGTAAAGTGCCCTTTTCGTGGTCGAGAAAAAGAAGGTTATTGGTAACCGCATTGGCTTTAAATGAGGAATTCATGACAAGGGTTTGAAAAATAAATTCGTCCGCCCCCCAGCTAAATTGCAGGAAACGCCTAAACCTGGAATTGTTGTCAATGATGTCAATGATGTGTTTCAGACAATTGCTGGTGACGGCCCAGAACATAGAAGATCCGTAAAATTCGATTGCCAGGGGTGGTGTACGACCGGGCAGGAATTTATTCATCAGCCATTGAAAACGGTACCTTCCGGGAAAGCGGAAATTGGTAAGGTGATAGTTTCTTATACGCGGATACGATTCGGATGCCCAATCATCGAAATGTTCAAACTGCAAAAATTCCTTTCCATTATTGGCTGTAAAGAAATCATGAATATAGCCGGCAGGTTTTATTGGATAATCCTGCCCGCTCATGAGGTGGATATAGTCGTAATACCTGCCTGTAGCAAAAATTTCCTTAACAGATCGCAGGGTAGCTTCCACGGTATTATAACCGGCCCAGATTACGTTTATGCGATCTTTTATCAGATATACATTGGGGATTTTTGCCAGAAAAAGATAAGCCGCTATATCTTTCTTTTTGTCTACATGAATGTAAAAATCAAACCTGGAATGTTCCATCCGCCGAATCATTCTCTCAGTTTGTAACGGGTTTGTGTAGGTGATGACGAGATGAGCAACTCTCATGCTGGTTAAATGTTGATTTAGGGATTGCCACGCTTTCTACCAGAGAGTTTTAGAAGAGGATATAGAATCTGAGGTTTAAACTAAATTAATCATTTTTACCATATAATAAAAATGATAATTATGTGCAAAAGGAGATCGCTTAATAAATGCGAAAAGGCCCCGTAAAAGGGCCTTTGTATTATTATCATTATTTTAAACAGGGCGAAAACAGGTTTAATTTATTTTCTCTACCTGCATATAGTTTAGTTCTACCGGCGTTGAGCGGCCAAATATTTTAACTGTCACTTTCAATTTTTTCTTTTCATCATTTACTTCCTCAATGATGCCATTAAAATCGTTAAAAGGCCCTTCTATAATCTTAATTGTTTCACCCACGATAAATGGCTCGCTCATGCTAACACCGCCTGCCTCAGCCATTTCATCCATCTTGCCCAGCATTTTATTTACTTCGGCCTTGCGCAGTGCAATGGGGTTTTCTTTTCCAAGAAAATGTATAACGCTGTTGGTATTTTTAATGGTGTCGCGTAAATCATCGCTCAGCTTGCCTTCCGAAATTTCAATCATTACATAGCCTGGATAGTAATTACGCTCACGCATTACCTTTTTGCCGTTCTGTACCTTATACACTTTCTCAACGGGTAAAAATACCTGCTTTACAATATCGGTCCAGCCGCCGCGTGAAATTTCTTTATCCAGGTACTCCTTTACCTTACGCTCTTTACCGCTTACCACACGCAGCACAAACCACTTGGTTTCCAGTTGTTGAGTTTGATTTTCCATTACTATTTGAATAAAGAGTAAACAAGTTTTAAAACTGAACTGGATGCAAAATCCATCACACCCACAACCAGTGTGATGAGCAGAGTAGCCACCAAAACAATCAATGTTGATTGCTGCAATTGTGTCCAGGTTGGCCAGGTTACTTTCTCTACCAGTTCTTTGTACGACTCGCTGAAATAGGCTGAAACTTTGTTCATCGCGTTAATGTGCTAATGTGAAAAATGTGTGGAATGTGAAAATTCTGGCGTGGTAAATGCATTTACACATTTCCACATTAATAATTTCCACATTACTTCGCACGGGCACTAGGATTCGAACCCAGATCAAAGGTTTTGGAGACCCGTATGCTACCGTTGCACCATGCCCGTAAGAAAGCTAAAAGCTATTAGCGGTTAGCCAATAGCTCTTAGCATTATGTTATAAAGATAGTCTATTTTTTTATTAGCAACGAACCCGCAGGTTAAAAGCTAACAGCTAAAAGCTAATAGCTATCTGTGCAATTACTTAATGATCTCTGTAACCTGTCCGGCACCTACTGTACGGCCACCTTCACGAATCGCAAATTTCAAACCTTTTTCCATTGCAATTGGCTGAATAAGCGTAACAGTCAGTGATGTATTATCGCCAGGCATAACCATTTCAGTTCCTTCTGGCAAAGTTACTTCACCGGTAACATCTGTAGTACGGAAATAAAACTGAGGACGGTATTTCTGGAAGAATGGCGTGTGACGGCCACCTTCTTCTTTGCTCAATACGTAAACCTCACCTTTAAAATCTGTATGCGGGGTGATAGAGCCTGGTTTGCACAAAACCATACCACGGCGAACCTGTGTTTTTTCAATACCGCGTAACAACAGACCTGCATTGTCGCCTGCTTCACCTTCGTCAAGCAATTTGCGGAACATTTCAACACCTGTTACTGTAGAAGTCAATGGTTTTTCCATCAAACCTACAATTTCAATACCCTCACCTACTTTAATACGACCTCTTTCAATACGACCGGTGGCAACCGTACCACGGCCTGTAATAGAGAATACGTCTTCCACGCTCATCAGGAACGGTAAATCCACCGGACGGGGAGGTAATGGAATATATGCATCAACAGCTTCCATTAATTCGTCGATAGCGCCAACCCATTTTGCGTCACCAGCCAATGCGCCGGTGGCAGAACCTTTTATAATTGGGGTATTATCTCCGTCGAAACCGTTTTTAGTCAAAAGCTCACGAATTTCCATTTCAACCAGTTCGATCAATTCCGGATCATCTACCAGGTCAACCTTATTCATAAACACAACCATACGGGGAACACCCACCTGGCGTGCCAAAAGAATATGCTCTCTTGTCTGGGGCATTGGACCGTCTGTTGCAGCAACCACCAATATAGCTCCGTCCATCTGTGCAGCACCGGTAATCATGTTTTTTACATAATCCGCGTGACCGGGGCAATCTACGTGTGCGTAGTGACGGTTAGCAGTCTGGTATTCAACGTGAGCGGTGTTGATTGTGATACCCCTTTCTTTTTCTTCCGGAGCACCATCAATTTCATCGTACTTTTTAGCAACATTACCCATTCCTTTTTTAGAAAGGATTTCAGTGATAGCTGCAGTTAATGTTGTTTTGCCATGGTCAACGTGGCCAATAGTGCCAACATTAACGTGGGGTTTGTCCCTTTTAAAAGTCTCTTTTGACATCGTTATCGGTTTTTAAGTTGTGTTTGTTACAATTTTGATTTCATACCATATAGCAAATTTCGGGATTTTCTGATTGCGGTATTTCGTGATTTGTTTTAGCTGTTGTACCAAAATAAATCTCAAAATCCCCAAATCCCGTAATCAGCAATTTCTAAGAGCCGTTGATGAGAATTGAACTCACGACCTCTTCCTTACCAAGGAAGTGCTCTACCCCTGAGCTACAACGGCTTGTCAACGTACACAAAGTTGACCGTTGTTAGCTGACAAAGAGAGCCGCCTGTCAACCGTCATTCTTTCATTTCCCATCCTGTACTGAGCGGAAGACGAGGCTCGAACTCGCCACCTATAGCTTGGAAGGCTATCGCTCTACCAAATGAGCTACTTCCGCTTGTAAATATGAGAATATGCAAATATGAAAATGTGCAAATTCTCAATTCCCGGTCAAATTAATTAAAGAACTATCTAATTTCCACACTTCCACATTCTTCTCATTTCTACATTATTCTGTGGGCAAGGATGGATTCGAACCACCGAACTCCGGAGAGAACAGATTTACAGTCTGTTGTCGTTGGCCACTTGACTACTTGCCCGCTCAAAGCTAATAGCTATTAAAACTGTCAGCTTTTATGAGCCACCTGCTGGAATCGAACCTGCGACCTACTGATTACAAATCAGTTGCTCTACCAGCTGAGCTAAGGTGGCGTTACAAAAAGGAAATAAAGAACTACCCCAAAAATTTTGGGAATGCAAAGGTAATGGAATTCAATAAATACAAAAACTTTGCTGATATAATTTTTTCGGGATCACTGAAATAAAATTCATTTGGCCGCAAATGCCCCACCAGCTGGTATTTTGGCTCTTTTAACAAGGTGGCAGGCAATATTCCTGGCAGATAAAAACACTTAATCGGTGGGTGCACGGGCTATAACCCCCGGGCAAATTGCTTTTAATAACAAAAAAAACTAAATAAAAACCCCGCACCTTGGTCGGTGCGGGGCTTAATGAATGAATTATTAAATATTATTGGAATCAGGCGGCTTGTTTTTCTTTTTTTCTTTTTATCTGGTTGACCAGGGAGTCAAACGCTTCATCAAAAGATTCCTGGAACGATTTTGAACTTGCTTTTACAAAAAACTGGCGGCGTGGCACCCGAACATTGATTTCTGCAACTTTGTCTTTAATCTGGTGCACCACATTGTCTAACTTTAAAAACACATCTACTTTAATAATCCGGTCATGAAAAGTGTTTAGCTTTTCTAATTTCCTGCTTACATACTCTGTTAATTTAACATCTGCGTCAAAACGAACTGTTTGGATATTAACGTTCATAGTAATTGCTTTTAATCTGTGAACAATATTTTAAAGAACTGTATAACTATAAAAACACGTGCATAGTATTATATAGGCACTGTTTATTTGGTGATAATATGAAATTAACTGATAGTGCCTGTTTTTCCAAATAAAAGGGGCATAAAAAAATGCATTTTAACGCCTTTAGAGCAGCCGCAAACTATGCCCTGGGATGGGCTTTTTTATGCGCTTCTTTTAGCCTCTCTATATTATTGTGGGTATATATTTGTGTAGCTGCGAGGCTGCTGTGGCCCAGCAACTCTTTAACCGCATTCAGATCGGCCCCATTATTGGTTAAATGCGTAGCAAATGTGTGCCTTAAAATATGCGGGCTTTTTTTATTAAGGGTGGTAATTGCCGACAGGTACTTCCTTACAATTAAGTATACATATTTTGAATAAAGTTTTTTCCCGTTTTCCAAAACAAAAAAATAGGTTTCATCAAAATTTGCAAGGTCTTTCCTTTTTGCCTGCTGGTAGGCCTTCATTTCTGCCGCCAGTTCTGTCGCCACGGGTACTACCCTTTCTTTATTACCCTTACCCAGCACTTTTATAACCCTTTTGGAAAAATCCACCTGACTTTCTTTTAGGTTTACCTGCTCACTTAAACGCATACCCGTTTGATAAAAAAGCATGAGCAATAACCGGTCGGTTTTGCCTTTCCAGCTGTCGGGGAAAGGCAGGTATTGAAACATATTTTGCATATCTTCTTCCTTTACAAATTCCGGAAGCCGCTTACTAATTTTCGGGGTTGTTACCGACCACATGGGGGTTGCTCCAATGCTTCCTGTTTTTAGGTGGTATTTGAAAAAAGATTTCAGCGAAGAAGCCTTGCGGTTAATGGTTTTGGCGGTTATTTTATCCGCTTTCATGGTTGCCAGCCAGCTACGCACCCAGGTGGTGGCAATATCTGTAAGCGTGGCAGCCTCGTACTGGGCGGTTATATAAGTAAAGAATTGGTCCAGGTCGTTCTGGTAGGAAACAATGGTATGCCTGGAATACCTTTTTTCGAAACTAAGGTAATTGAGAAAAGCCTGTAACTGGGGGCGAAATGGGTTATCCATAAAATGAAATAGCCGTAAAGTTATTCACTTTACAGCTATTAATATCGTACCATTTCAGGTTAATCTTCGAATTGTCCGTTGCTCACTTTGAGTTTGTAAACGGCTTTCAGGATTTCTCCCCTGCGTTTTACAGACGGCTTGGTATAAGACTGGCGCTCCCTTAACTGTACCAGGATCTTCGCCTTTTCAAATTTCTTCTTATACTTTTTCAGCGCTTTGTCAATGTTTTCGCAATCTTTGGAATCAATAATCAACATAATTAATACCCCCTTTTAGTGTTTGGGACGGCAAAGATAAAGGAAAATCGTAAATAGCCAAATGGATTTACGGCTTAATTTTGCAGCCTATGTTTACAGGAATAATAGAAACCACGGCTACCATAGTGGAAATTAATTCTAAAGGCACCAACAAAACATTTTTGCTATCCAGCCCTATTAATGACCAGTTAAAAATCGACCAGAGCGTAGCCCACAATGGCGTTTGCCTTACAGTAGAGGCGGTTTCCAGCGACAAGTACCAGGTAACGGCTATTGCTGAGACCCTGCAAAAAACAGATCTGGGCGACTGGAAAACCGGCGATGTCATCAACCTGGAAAGGTGTCTGCAGCCTTCCGGGAGGCTGGATGGGCATTTTGTGCAGGGGCACACAGACGCCAGGGGGCTTGTTAAAGAGAAATTGGATTTAAACGGAAGCTGGCAATTTACATTTGGCTTTGACTCCGTATTTGCCCCTTATATCATTGAAAAAGGCTCTGTCGCCGTAAACGGCATCAGCCTAACTGCTTTTAATGTAAAAAACGATTCATTTTCCGTGGGTATAATACCTTACACTTACACACATACCAACCTGCACCTGGTAAATGCCGGCAATTCAGTAAATCTTGAGTTTGATATGCTTGGAAAGTATATTATACGCTGGGCGCAGACAAGACCGACAGGCAATCTTTTATAAGTTTTTTCGTTTTTTAGGACAGTCCATTTATCTTAAAAATCAATCGGCTGCCACCAAATGAGGAAAAGAAATTATACCGTTTCCTGCTTGTTTTTTTCTCTTTTGCTTTTTGTATCCGGCAAAACAACTGCCCAGATTAATTCAGACAGTGCTCTGGAGGAAATCTCATCCATTGAAAAGAAATCTTTTTCCCGTCTATTGGCAGGCAACGGTGGGGCGCGGGAGCAGGCGTACACCGGTACCGTGGCATCCAATAATTTCGATGTAAATTTTTACCGTTGCGAATGGCAGGTAGATCCCAATATTCGTTTTATAAAGGGAAAAGTTACTTCTTATTTTACCATTACTTCATCTGCCGATAAGATCGTTTTTGATTTAAGTGATACTTTAACCGTAGACAGTATTACCTGGCACGGCAGTCAACTGGCTTTTCAGCGAATTGGCAATGACGGGTTGCAACTGGTTTTCCCTGTTGTATTGAATACAGGTCAGCGGGATTCAGTATCCATTTACTACAATGGTGTACCAAGAAATTTCACCAGTTACCGCCCGTTTGTGCAAACTACTCATAACGGAGCTCCGATTATCTATACATTGTCTGAGCCCTTTGGCGCCAAAGAATGGTGGCCTTGCAAGAACGGCCTGAATGATAAAGCTGACTCAATAGATATGCTAATCACCAATCCGCCCATTTACCAGGCTTCTTCAAATGGTGTGATGGTGCAGGAATCCATTGACAGCACCTACAAAACGAGCTGCTGGAAACACCGTTACCCGATCGCTTCTTACCTGGTGGCTATGGCGGTAAGTAATTATACAGTATTAAAAGATACCGTTTTGATTGGGGGAAAAGTAATGGAGTTAAAGGATTATGTATATCCGGAACTGGCAGACTACTTTAATATACAACGGACATATACAAAAAGCGCCATTTCTCTTTTTTCAAGATTGTTCGGTGACTATCCATTTGCAAAGGAAAAATATGGTTATACGCAAATTGGTGGCAGCGGAGGAATGGAACATCAGACAAACACTTTTCTTAATGGTCCGGATATTTCATTACTTGAACATGAGACCGGCCATCAATGGTTTGGCGACAAAATAACTTGTGGAAGCTGGCATGACATCTGGCTTAATGAAGGTTTTGCGACCTATTGCCAGATACTTTTTAACGAGAATATTGACACGGCGAATTATTATCCCATTCTTAAGAACATTACCCGCGATATAATAAAATCACCTGTTAGTTCTGTCTGGATTGGCGATACCACTGATGCCAGTAAGATATTTACTACTATAACCTACTATAAAGGCGCTTATTTATTGCGTATGTTAAGATGGAAACTGGGAGATGATGTTTTTTTCAGGGCAATCAGGAAATACCTTAACGACCCTTTGTTACAATATAATTTCGCTAAAACCGACGATCTTAAGCTGCACCTTGAGCATGAAAGCGGACAGGATCTAACTTCATTTTTTGCAAAATGGTTTTATGGCCTGGGGTACCCAAGTTATAACTGTGCCTGGACACAAAATAAAAACAATTGGGTACGGGTGCAGATTAATCAAACCACATCTCATCCAGGCGTGTCGTTTTATGATATGCCGGTACAATTACGTTTCAGGAACAATTACAGGGATACACTTATCACGGTAAATAATCAGCAAAACGGCGAAATTTTCTGGATTAACCCAGGCTTTACTGCCGACAGTATGTCTGTGGACCCGAATTATGAAATACTGGCTAAAGACAGAATAGTTCAGAAAATACCTGCAAAAAGCGTTACAGAAAATGAAATTAAAATTTATCCTAATCCAGCACCGGATTACCTGAATATCTCGATAGTTAATCCTACTTCCACACAAATCGGTTTGAGATTATACAGTGCAGCCGGCCAGCTACAATATGAGTTTAATAAGTTATTGAGCGGGCGCGATGAAATATTTACCATTCCAGTATCGCAACTTTCAAGGGGCGCTTACATACTTTACATGACTGATAGCAAAACCCTGAACATAAAGAAACTTATTATCAGGTAAGAGGAAATGGAGGGGCAAAGAGACCAAGTCTCATTACACACCAAATGGAAATTCAATAACTGATGCGCTTACTGCATGATTTGTTTGTAATGAGGTAAAATAAAAAAAACAAAATTCCGCCGCTGCATACTGAAAAGGGCCTATCGTAAATTTTATATTTTCCATTACCGTTGAAGCAGTAATGATAATAAAAACCTGCCACTGGCACTCTTCTTATTTTTGTGATAAGGAATACCGTAAACAACCATTTTATCTGGTTGTATCCACCTCTGGAGCCAACTATAAACAGTTCTGACAGGATGTAAAGAAAAAAAGAAAACAAAAAGTCTCTGCCGTCTGGCGCCGTTGGCGGTTTCGCCCTTAAATACAAAAAAGAGCAAATTATAACCAATATAAAATAAATAGTCATTAATACAAACGGTTGCAACAAATGCATAAGTCTGTGTCTTATTCATATTTGCAGAATCCGGAAAACCTGCCGGAATATTTGCACCACTGCAGGCGTAACAACATTTCCATTTACCTTTCTGTCCGGATTGTCGTTGGGATTCAGACAAAACTGACTGTTATTGGTTGTCCATTTATAAAAACAGACAGATTTATCATTGCGAAAAAGTCTGGCACCGATCGTCCTGCAAAGTAAATCAGTACAACCATTTTCCCTTATAAGGTGAATGGCTTTATTTACCGACAATGCAGAAAGTATTGCAATTAGCAAAAAGAAAAAATTGTGGTTGTCTTTTTTGCATGTTTTTCTGATACTAATTTATTTATAATGCTACCAAAGAATGCCTCCGTCAGAACAGGCCTGCATTGCCTTTCTTTAATAAACCACCCATGAAATAGTATTTACACAATAAACCCGGTTTTTACTGTGGCTTCGCCACCACCACAAGAGACTTCTTATTCCAATAGTATATTTTGTCAACTGCGTTCAGTTTAATATATACCGAATCATTGTTTTTTTTATTATTCCAAATTCTTGCAGTCAATGTACTGCCACTAATATCTGCAAACGGGTAAATAATTTGCTTTTCTCCCTCCTCCTTCACCCGGATATCACCGGCCATTTTAAAGGCATACTCCGATGAAAGGTAATTAACTGGTTTTATCCCTGCTGTATCAATATTATTTATCAATAAAGCCTGGTAAAAACCGTTCCGCAAAACCTGAGCGCCATTGTACTCTTCAGGAATATTAAGAATATAAATCCTTCCGCTGCCCCGCTTCAAATGGCCGATAGTGCTGATAATTCTGTCTGAAACAGCGGCCCCGTTTTTCCAGTTCATAAGACTTTGGAAGAAAAATAACAAAAAGTAACCAGCCATAAAAAAGCTCACTCCGGTGCGGATTTTTTCATTTTGTATCAATGAAAGCTGATATACTATCCACAAACAAAGAAAAAAAGAAGAAAAATAAAATATCCTGTCGCCTTCATATGTCTTCGTACTTATTCCAAATGCCGACGGTATAATGAAAGAGAGAATTGTTGCCATCGTAATAGCAAGAAAAATTTTTGAGGCAACATTTCTTTTCTTAACTATTATTATAGCGGAAATTGCGGCACCTATCCCAAGTAAAATAAATAAACCGCTGAGCAAAAATGAAAATTCCGATGGCGGAAGAAATAACCTGCCTGCAGATTTCAAAAATTTAATTGCATACTCACGGGCAGAACAAGAAAAAATGCTGTTTCCATAGCCGCCTACAATAACACCTGCAACTTTAAACCGCAATAACAAGTTTAGCAATAATGTGAGAAAATATCCCAAAGCAGGTTTTATCAGTTTTGCAAAGGAGATGTCCTTTGTATATAAAAAAAGTAAAATAATAAGCGGTAATGGAAGAGCCGTTTCATAACCACAAAGGCTGATAAAATAGAACAGGCATGAGAATATGTATTTGCTGCGGTTGCTTATCTTAAGGAAAACTACCAGCAATGAAAGAAATCCAAAAAAACCAGACAAAACAATACCCCGTCCGATAGCCCAAACCACAGCCTCGTTATGAAAAGGGTAAATAAGAAACATAAAAGCAGTCAGGAAAGAAAATGACTCCGCATTTTTGCTGCCGGCAAACTGATACTGCATGCAAAAACAGTAGAGCAAAAAGGCATTACCGGCGTGAATGAAAATATTGACAATGTTATAATAAAACGGATTGAAGCCACCCATAAGATACGATCCGTACAAACTAATATCAGATAATGGCCTGAAAAAACCCTTTATAAAAAATATTCTTTGAATGGCAATCCTGTATAAAACCTGGAAATCATCTGAAACAAAATTCTTATGGAAAACTGGCCAGAATACCAGCAGCGATATTGCCAGAAACACCGTATAAACCAGTATATTTTTTTGCCATTTTTTTTTCATACAGCCATACGCCTCTGTATTAAAATTTAACTGATAAAGATCACCATGGATTTTCCATATCTGCCTTTGTAAAAATATGCTCTCTGTCTTTGAAATAAGTGGAACCGCCTGGTTTTAGATTCACAGAAGATTTGCCTGCTTTTCCGGATATCCACCCCAGCGGTATAACCACTACAATAAAAATAATGGTAAGTATCACCTTGCTCATTAAGAAGCCCATCCCTGCAGCCAGTTTCATCCACAGCCAGTGAATAGCTTTCGCTGCGGCTGGTATAAATAAACCTGTCATGCCTGTAAGCACCAGCACCAGCAGCAACAGGGGCTTTTTATACACCCAGTAAAAAATTGCCAGTGCAATTACCAGTACCAAAATTGTCTCCAGTTCTTTTTGTCTTTGTGGCTTATTCATCAAAATAACGTGTAAATAAAAGGTGCAATAGCCGAAGTTCCACCCAATATAACCAGCAGGCCCAAAATAATGAGTACTATGATAAGCGGAGCCAGCCACCATTTCTTCCTCGCCTTTAAAAAATTCCAGATATCAATTAAAAAGTCCATATCAATTGGTTTAACTACTGCGGAAATTTAGTGAAAGGTACTGGTTTAAATTATTAAAAAGAACTCCAGTCGTTTTCTGGTCATTTACAAAAATACCGGCAACTATTTTCCTGCCTTCTTTTAGTCAGGTAAAAATGCCGCCTCCCATCCAGGTTCTTCTTTCCAAAAAGTCTGGTGCGCTTTGTCAAAAATCAGATTGCCCATTACCAGGTAATCCATTTCTGTACGCATAAAGCAACGGTAGGCATCCTGGGGTGTATTAACCATGGGTTCTCCCCGGATATTGAAGCTGGTATTTACTATGACTGCGAAGCCGGTTAGTTGTTTGAACGCACGCAATAATTGCCATAAACGTGGGTTTGTTTCATTGTGGACAGTTTGTATTCTTGCTGTGTAATCAATGTGGGTAATGGCGGGCATATCGCTTTTGACAAACTGCAGCTTCCCGGGCATTGGAAGAGTGTTGTACTGCAGCGGGGTGGTTATTTGCCTGGACTTCTTCAGCGGCGCAACAAAAAGCATATAGGGCGATGCTGTATTCAATTCAAAATATTCATGTGCATCTTCTGCAAGTACTGAAGGCGCGAAAGGGCGAAACCCTTCGCGTTTTTTTATTTTACTGTTCAGTTTCTTTTGCATTTCAGGGTTTCGCGCGTCGGCCAAAATACTTCTTGCACCCAACGCGCGTGGGCCAAATTCCATTCTTCCCTGAAACCATCCCACTACATTTCCCTCTGCGATTAATTTTGCTACTACCTTTGCTATCTCGTCAAAATCATCATGCAATTGATAACGCCCCCCAAATTGTTTAACAGCTGTTGCGATTTCCTTATCGTTGAATTCCGGGCCCAGGTAAGCACCGTTTAGTGCATCCTGTTGCTTAGGCAGCGCCCTTGACTGATTAAAATAAATATAATGCGCCGCATATGCTGCACCCAATGCACCACCAGCATCGCCAGCGGCAGGCTGCACAAAAATTTTATCAAAACTGCTGTTTTTCTGTATTTTCCCATTAGCAACAGCATTTAACGCAACTCCCCCCGCCATGCACAAATTTTTACTGCCTGTCAGGCGATATGCTTCTTTGGCCATTTTAATTATTATTTCCTCTGTTACCGTTTGCGCTGCCAATGCCAAATCACAATATTGTTGCTCTAATGGTGATTCAGGTTTACGCCGGGGAAAGCCAAACAACTCCTTCCATTTATGATCCGCTGTCATGTGCAAACCAGTTGCATAGTTAAAATACCGCTGGTTAAGGAAAATTGAACCGTCCTCCTTTACATCCACCAGTTTAGATTTAATTATTTCAACGCATTTTCCATAGGTGGCCGAATCTTTATCGCCGTAGGGAGCCAGGCCCATCAGCTTATATTCGCCACTATTTACTTTGAAGCCGCAGTAGTATGTAAATGAAGAATATAACAAACCCAGTGAATGGGGGAAATCAAGTTCTTTAATAATACGGATGCTGTTACCTTCACCTTTGCAAATAGAAGCAGTCGCCCACTCCCCCACCCCGTCAATCGTTAATATGGCAGATTCTGCAAAGCCGGAGGGATAAAATGCACTCGCAGCGTGCGACAAATGATGCTCGGGAAATAACAATTTTATTTTCCTTCTGTCAAACGGTTCGATTTCTTTCAGTCCGTCGTAAATAAGTTTTTTGAGAAATATTTTTTCTTTTATCCAAACCGGCATGGCTTGAATAAAAGAAGAAAGCCCTTTTGGCACAAATGCGTAATACGTTTCCAGCAAGCGCTCAAATTTCAAAAAAGGTTTATCATAAAATACCACGGCATCTAAATCTTTGATGCTGAAACCTGCCGTCTGAAGACAGTACCTGATGGCATTACAGGGAAATGCGGGATCATGCTTTTTTCTGGTAAAGCGTTCTTCCTGGGCAGCCGCTATGATAACGCCATCACTCAGTAACGCTGCGGCAGCATCGTGATAAAAAGCTGATATGCCAAGTATGTTCATTGGTAGTGATTTAATTTTTTTATCCTGTCTGTTACTTTTTTATGCCGTTGCCTCCTCCTAGTGCCCGTTTATTTTTTCCCCAACAATGTTTACAATTTCCCTGGCAATTTTCTTACACATGGCCGGGGAGTAGTGAAAACGATCTATAAAAGGATAGCCTTTTTCGCTGACCAGCATATTGCCCAGAAAAAAACAATTTCCGGTGCCAGTCGATTTTCTCTCCAGAATTTGATACGCCTTTTCTACCAAAGGGAATTGTTCGCTATCGCAAATGGGATCCGCCTTTTTGTTTGGATACTTATAAAAAGGGTTCGGTTGTATAAAGAAAAAAGCATCAAAACTATTTGTTAGCGCAAGTTTTTTAACCTGATCAACATTTGCCAGATAGTATCTGACAAGTGTATCTGCGAGTGGTTCTTCTGCGGCACCGTCGGGGTAAGCAAATAGCCTGGCGGTCGAATCTCCTGTTTGTTCTAATTCTTTAAAATTAATCTTGTCCTTGCCTGCCAGTTTAAGCCGGTAATAAAAGTAAGGGAATCTCTTTTGTGCTGCATTTGGCATCAAAAAATCATTTAATCCATCAAACATAACAACTATGTCTGGCTTCTGCCCGGAATAAATCAGGTGAGAAAGAAGCATTAACTCATTGTAAGAATGATAGGCAGACACGCCATAATTAACCACCTTTATTGAAACACCCTGAGGAAATTGTTCCCTATATAAATTAACAAACGCTGCTGCAATAGTTTCCCTGTCGGTAATATTCAGGCCATACATAGTAGAACCACCCAAAAAATAAATGGTTTTCATTTTTACGCTGTCCGGTCCAATGTATATATCGGGCGTGGTTGCCCTGACCAGGCCTTTTGTATTGATATACCTGCCGGAGTAATCAATGTTTTTATAGTCTGTCCAGGGCGAATATTCAAAATGGTTGCTGGCAAAAGCTTCTTGTTCAATCAGCGCGTTCACCTTCTTACCGGAATCCGGCCTCACTATAAGAAAATTCTGATAAACGCGCTTGCGGTCTGAATCGGGTGGAATTATCCTTCTTTTGATATTTTTGGTGATTTCAAGAATAGCAAGTTTCTCCCTTCCCACTTGTTGATAAAAAACTGCCCGCAATAGCAGTTCAAGCAGCAGGATGCAAATGAAGAGCTGAATCGAAAATTTTGTAACATTTTTTTTCTGCATAGACGGCCAACTGTAATGTAAATATCAGTAAATGTACGTTTCGTAGCCAAAGGATATTTCTGAAACTTCCTTTACCCCGCCGGCACACCCTTTTTTTTAATGAAAACAAATCAGGTGGCACCTGTTTATAACGGGCTAATACAATAAAGGCTGCCCGGGGGCAGCCTTTATTGTATTAGGTTCTGATAACGGCCGGTGATAATTATTTCATCAGGTACATTTTACCGTATCCTTTGTTAAAAAATTTATCTGTATTATCCCCGTTGTCGGTAAACTTATCCATTTTTTTCCCATTAAGAGTGGTAACAAACCGGTAAAGATAAACGCCATTTGCCAATCGCTGACCAAACTGATCGGTTCCGTCCCATTTGTAGTCAGTGATATTTCTGCCTATGTGCAAAGGTCCAAGCTCCTGTTTGGTTATCTCTTTCACAATTTTCCCGGTGATTGTTAAGATCTGAATTTTCATATTGTCCGGCACTTCGCTACCGGTTATTGTAAATACAAAAGCCGTAGAAGTTGTAAATGGATTGGGGAAATTAAGCATGTTGCTGATCATTGGTTTACTGATAACCCGGAATGTTACGGTATACTGTGTTGATCCGGCCTTATTGCCACTTGCATCTTTTCCTTTTACTATTAACTGATACTCATCGCCACTTTCATTTACCTGGTTAAGAAATGCCGGCGAAAAATCGATAGTAGCTGTATTATCAGAACCGCTTGCTGCCGGTGTAAACCTGAGTGTGTCTGTATTAAATTGGTAGGTCCTGAGTGTGTTGTCTGGAAATTTCACCTGCACTATAAGGTTAGAAGTATCAGTCAGCAGCAAGTATTTTGCATCGTCCTTTAACTTAATCTGTATATGTGGTTTGGATGAAACGATATCCCTGTTAAGGATATGAATGTTGTCAAAAGTAACGTCCAGTAATGGATTTGTTTTATCCGGTTTCACATAAAAATTGCGGTATAAAAAATTATTAAAATGAAACTGTTCCGGCTGATCGCCGTCGGGGTTAAAATCCACATAGATAGTATTCAGGCCGGGATAAGTTTTGGTGTCAATGTCAAAATCTATCCTGGTAGAATCTCCGGTCACAAGAGGCCTTGTTTTGGGGAAATTAACATAACGGGGCGTGTTAGTCTGATCTAAAATGTATGTTTTTATTTTAACACTGTCAAACGTTGCAGCGCTGATATTTTTAAACCCTATACCGAAACTAAACTTCTCGCCAATGTCCAGTGAGTCAATTGTTTTGGAGGGGTCTTTTGTTTTGAAATAAATATTGGGAATTAAGGCGCCTTCCGGCACGGGGTCATAGTCAAGTCTCCAGTAATTTAACTGGTAAGGAGTAATCTTTATAGAATCCACATTACGCATCTGCAGTTTGATATTGGGATACAGGGCGGCATTCACACCAGAAATGTCAAAATCCTGCTGCGTTTTATCAAGTATATAAAGGACGGATGCTGTACCATCGGGTGCTATACCTATTACTTCTACAGTTGGGTTGTCGGGAGAATTGGCCTCCTGGCTGCTTCCACGCCAATGAACCTGTTTCCAGTTTTTTGCGGGGCCGAATACAGGCGAGGTGATATAACCCAGGGTGTCTGGGGTGGGACAATCTGCACTTAAAGTTATGGGGTCATATGGGCCATCGCTGATTTTGTATTTCGGCGCAAAAGAAGGATCATTCTTTTTATATACAAAATTAAAACACCGGTTATTATAGAATGAATCCACCTGCCCAAATCCTGCATTTAGCAGCCGGTGATATAAAGAATTTCCCGATCCGTATAGTGCGGTATCTGCTTTCCAATCATTAACATAACCATAGTTAGGCTGGGATGTATTGGTAATGCTCCGGACTGCCACGTAATACCCATTGGGAATAATATTGTCCATAAAGTCCATCATCCTTTTACGATTAACCGCATCCATATAGGTAAATTCAATATTCCAATTGCGCGAAGGTTTACAGTTGGCTGAACCACTTCCGCCAATATACAGGTTAGCGCCTGAACCATCTACATTCTTCCATGGTTTGAATGTAACAGGATCTATTACCTGAAATATGAGCGAGTAACCGACGCAGGCGCTGTAAATGTAGCTATTGCCGTTTATGCTAAGCCCAAAGTCAGCGTCCGTGTTTACCACAGGATAAACGCCGTTACGGAGAAACAAGTTATTAAGTATGGTGCCAAACTGCCAGGTACGATTTGTACCAAGTGAGATACGCTGTACATCGGAATTAAGATGCTGGTAGTAATGTGATTGATTAAATCCTGCCGATGAGGCCGGGAGGTACACAAAAGATGAGGAATTCCAATGGTAATCGCTGCCGTTTGCCGGAACCAATGAAGTACGCCAATAATACACAGTACTATCATGTAAACTCATACCCGGATCAAATTCAAGCAGACCTCCGACAGAAGAAATTGTTTTACTCACCTTCAGGGGAGAATTGAATAACTGAGTCGTATCCATCTCCAGTACGTACTGCTTCAATAAACTCAGTGCATTGGCTGTAGAAGCGTATAGTTTTACCGGAGACTGGTTTACAATGGCGTAATTATAGGGGTAAACAGGTCTTGCCTCATCTTCATAAACATAAAATTCCTTTGTTACTGTATTATTTGTTTCTGAAATTTCCGTAACGGCATTATCTGCATCTATTTTAATAATTAATTTATTCAGGCCTTTGTCTCTTGAAGCTACAATAGGCACAACCAGAACAACCGAATCCATGTATCGGATACCAGGTATCTTTTGCCGGAACAGTGTAACAATACTGTTGTCCGGAAACTGACGTTTAACCTCAACAGTTATTGAATCATTTACTGCTTTACCAATATTGAACATTCTTATATTAGCTGTAAATTTTGTCTCGGCAACGGAAATAAACTGAGGGTTTATTACTACCTGTGGCTCTTCCACAACATAATCAGGAAGCGGCTGAAAATTAAGTTTAATTGCCGGGTCGCCATGCAGGGTCATTTCTTCTGCATGCAGCCTGGCATGATAATCGCCTGCTCCCGAAATCTGAATTAATTGCCTTGAAGCATCCGTGTGTAATTTACCCAGGCTTGCCCCATAATCAGACCTGCTCATTAATCCAAAAATGCTGTTTAGGAAAATATTAAGGTAATTGACTATTCCAAAATGCGTGGAAGCAAGAAAAGCAATACTGCCTCTTTGCTTTGCCAGTGTAAACTTTTCGGATAAAGTCTGACTATACGTAAATCTTTGCTGGTCAAAAACAAAAAAATCGCCGGCATTACAGCCATTTACAGAAAACACAGGGTATTTGCCTGCATTTGTGTAAACATTTGGATCGGAAATATTAAACTCAAGCACGGTTGAAGAAGAGTGCCCAAAATAACAAAAAAAGCTCACGCCTTCATCAAAAAGTGCGGTTACATTATCATTGGACGCCTGTTCTATTTCATTGCTCGTATTTTTACAAAAAATGGAGACGTTTGCACCAACCAGTGTATCGGAGATAATAGACTTATAAGTATGCATATAGTCACACAGCACACTGCCCAGGTAAGCTTCGCTTGCGCCGGTAATTTCCATTACATTTTTCATCCAGCCACGATCTGCAATGGTATTTGCATTGGTTCGTTGTGCAGTTTCGTATTCCTTTAGCTTTTCAAGGTAGTTACTTACTTCCTGTGCATTTATAGCCGACAAACGCCCAATAGGAGTAAGTGGCACGGGACTGGCACCATCGTCTGAAGCCAGTAAATTATCTGAAGCGGGCCATCCGAATGTGGGAACAATATTTAATCGATCTGCTACCGGATTGGCAGCATTGGGGCGGTAAGAATTATAAGCTACTCCATGCCCGATCAAAAGAACGTATTGCGGAGGTGAAGCAAACTTTGCCCTTGCAAAACGCAAAAAATTCTTTACTGAAAGCGGATGTTTTTTTATACCAAATGCAAACTGGTCAACCAGCTCGTCTATGTCAAAGACTTTTGCATTAAAGCTGCCCCCATTGGCTGAACTTCTGTAATTTTTATAATCGTCAACCGGGTTAACGCCATTGCCATTGTTATACAGTAAAGGGCTTGAGATAATAATATAATTTGCCTGGTTGGCAGCAGCATTTAAATTTACAAAAGTTTTGGGCTTGAAATCTGTTGCAGCTATGTTAACATAGTTTGTCGCCTCTTCATTTACCAAAAAAAGTTTTCGTTCTGAAGACCCCGGAGGCAAAGCAAATTTTACCATTCCCGCCGTCGAAATATCCCCTGTATATTTCTGGTTATAGGTAGCATCATAAAGTGAGGGCGCGGTTGTACCATAGTTAAAATTCGCAATCTGTAAAAAATAACCGGCGCCCGATGCAGGCAATACAAAACTAAAATTAGTACTTCCGCCAAAATCGAATTTGCGCGGATAAGTAAGCTCATAAAAAGACACCACCATCCTGTCTGAACCTACGGCAGATGAATTGGTAAATACAACGTTTGCATTACCCGAAGACAATGCCGATACAGGCACCGTGGCAGTTACAACGATATCGTTAAAATAATCGCAGGTAGTATCTTTTACCAGGGTATTATTAATGGAGACCTGTGCATTTCTGGGATTAAGTGCGTTGCCCGAAGCACCAAATTTAAGCTGAGCCGAAGCAGGCCCTGTGGTGTATACGTTCAGACCAGCGATATTATCCGATCTGGGAGTAGCCGGTTTGATATCATAAGTTGAAAAATATTCACCTTTATCGTATGAGGATGAATATACATATTCGCCAATCACCGCGGCGAAACCCGGGTTAATCTGATCACTGAAATACCTGCCTGCCGTATACATAAAATAGGGCTCGGGAGGTAATACATTGGCAGATGTATTATTGGGAGCATCAACAAAACGGGCATTGGCAGAAGACGGGTCAACGGTTAGAAAATAAACTGCCGTATCTGTTTGTAAGCTTAATTTATCTGTATGCTGATAGTTTGGATCCCTGTAAAGGGGTTTATCCGCTTTTCCATCATTTGCATTGGCCCAAAATTCTATATAACCGTTTGCTGGTAAAACACCGGTAGCAGAAGACGTGTATAAGGATACTTCCTGGCCGTTTCTCCATAGCTTAAATTGTTCTGCAGGTACGGCATCCAGTCCAATACCCGTAAGCGTTGACTGCGGAATGCGAAACAAACCTGTACGGTTTGTCTTGAATTTATAGTAAGTTTTAGAATAGTCAATCCATTCATTATTGTATACCTGTGCATAGCTGCCTATGCCATACAACAACAGTAAAAGCGTAAACAATTTCTTCATAGTATAAAATTTCCCGGTTCTGATACGGATTATTTTTTGGGTTTCTTTTTCAAATCGAATTTCAGCGAAAAAATATGGGTATATAGTGGGTTAGACTGATTGGCAAGGTTGGTGAAGGCATAGTCAATCTGAACATTGGCTATTCTGAAACCGGCGCCAATGCTGGGCTGGTAAATCCATACTTTTTTTGTGTTGCTGCTGTCGCTTTCATCAAGCGCTTTCTGAAAATTATTAATGCCCGCACGTACAAAAAATACATTTTTAACAGATGCTTCCAGTCCAAGCTTTGGGTCTATACTTACAGTATTGGAAGCGATAACAGTGTTTCTTCTTCCATCAAAAGTAAAATCAAGACTGGCTTCCGTAAGCAGACTGATGGAATTATTTATTTTTAAATTATAAGCGCCGCCGGCAATAAGTTTAGGCGCAGTTAATTCAGTAGAATGTACAGGCACTTCATTTTTTGTTAAATAAAACACCTCGCGTATGCTTTCATTCAAACTATACGACCATGCGTTAAAGGTGGTGGTAACATCCCTTGCCATCAGACCGAACTTCCAGTTTTTATGTTCATACTGTATACCTGCGTCGAAACCAAAACCCCAGGAAGTAGCAAAATCGCCGGCCGTGCGGTGAATGATTTTTGCATTGATACCAAAATTCAGGTTATGCTTCTTTTTTATTTTAACCTGCTGGGCCAGTGAAAAAATAAAGGCGTAGTCCGCCGAGGAGAAAGTGGTAATATTATCGAAGTTGATTGTGCCATCGGGCTGTACCAGGAAAATGGTGTTGGGAATATCATCTACCGCAAAACGTAAAAGAGAAAGGCCGATCGTTCTTTTGCCTCCACTGATGGGAATGGCCAATGTACCATAATCGTATTTACCAATTCCTGCAAAATATTCTGCATGCATCAACGCTGCCTGGGGCTGATCCTTTACATTAACAAGACCTGCGGGATTCCAGTAGCCTGCTGTTGCATCATCTACAGTGGCAATCTGTGCGCTACCCATTCCCAAACCCCTTGCGCCTGCGCCAATGTTTAAAAACTCATTTGAATAGGTACGGAACTGCGCAACAGCTGTTACGCTCAAAAAAAGGGATAACCCGATCAACAGGGTTCTGCTATTTTTCATTAACGCGATTTTCTAATAAGCAATTAAACAGACTTCTTTTCACAAATATTGGCTGCAGGCTAGTCAGTTTTAATTACCCGGATTGACAATTATTATTCGGGAAACGACCACACAGTATTGGGTAACGGCAAGTATGTCATTTTATTGCCTGTTTAGGGTATATGTGTATTAAGAATCAACTACTTTTGCGCAAAATAGCCTATTAACATGAATCTGATAGCAGAACTGCGCTGGAGGGGTATGATCCAGGACATTATGCCGGGTACGGAAGAACAGTTGCAAAAAGAAATGACCAGTGCCTATATTGGTTTTGACCCCACCGCAGACAGCCTGCATATCGGCAGCCTGGTACCTATTCTTTTATTGGTTCATTTGCAAAAAGCTGGGCATAAACCCATTGCACTGGTGGGCGGCGCTACTGGTATGGTAGGCGATCCTTCGGGCAAAAGTGAAGAAAGAAATTTGCTGAGCGAAGATATTTTGCGCCACAACCAGGAAGGTGTAAAAAAACAATTGACGCAATACCTTGATTTTGAACCGGCTAAAAAGAACTGCGCCGAAATGGTCAATAATTTTGACTGGTTTAAAGAAATCAGTTTCCTGCAATTTATCAGAGATGTGGGCAAGCACATTACCGTTAATTACATGATGTCTAAAGACAGTGTAAAAAAGAGACTGGAGGGCGAAACTGGTATGAGCTTTACAGAATTTACCTACCAATTGGTGCAGGGATACGATTTTTATTGGCTGTACCAGCACAAAAACGCCAAACTGCAAATGGGCGGCAGTGATCAATGGGGTAATATTGTTACCGGCACAGAATTGATAAGAAGAAAAGCCGGCGGCGAAGCCTTTGCTTTTACCTGTCCTTTAATTACCAAGGCCGACGGCGGAAAATTTGGCAAAACTGAAAAAGGAAATATCTGGTTGGATGCCACTAAAACCACTCCCTTTCAATTTTACCAGTTCTGGCTAAATGCTGCCGATGCCGATGCCGAAAGATGGATTAAAATCTTCACTTTCCTTCCGAAGGCAGCGATCGATGATCTAATCGAAAGACATTCAACCAATGCCTCCGCCAGAGAACTGCAAAAAATACTCGCCAGGGAAGTAACCACTTTTGTGCATGGAGCCCAGGAATACCAGAAAGCAGTTGAAACCACGGAAAAATTATTTGCCAGTCAAACGGCTTCCGCAGCATCACTAAGCCCGGATGACCTGGAAAATATGGATGGAATAATAAAATTTGAATTTGCTGCTGATAAGATAACCAACGGCGTGGACATTGTAAGTTTCCTGGCAGAAAGCGGCATTTTCCCCAGCAAGGGAGAGGCAAGAAAAACAGTACAGGGTGGCGGCGTTAGCATCAATAGAAATAAGGTAGATGCTGTTTCATTTATTGTAAATAATTCATTGCTGCTGCACGAACAATACCTGCTGGTGCAAAAAGGAAAGAAAAACTATTATCTCGTCACCGTTAAATAATCAATTCCGTTTGCGCATTTGCGTCTGTAATTTCTCCCTGCAGAAAAACAGCCGGTCAGCGTTTTAAAATAAGCTGGAGCTTACATTCTGAACGCCGGTTTCCCTTTATCTCGTCCAGGCCGGAACCAATTGTATTTTTTCCCTGGTAAATGGCCTGCGCCCATCGTAACCCAATATCCAGCGAGGTTTCCCTTTTCTTTTTATTAACCAGTTTTGCAGCCTCCCAATCCAGGTTAAAATAATACCTGAAACCTTTGTCATAATAAGAAGGGATAGAAAATGCATACGGCAAGTCTGCTTCATAAGCATATATTCTCGCGTTGTATCCATCGGTTTCAAAATACTGCAGGCGCAGGTTGCCTGTCCATTTCAAAAAAGCCGGGTTGTAGTAAGCTTCTATATACCCAAGAAAACCCTGTGCGGCATCAGCCCCACCATTGTTGTACCATAGCAATTCCACCCTGTTTTTAAGTGTGAGTTGTTTATTTACAACTATACTGTTTTGAAGGCGCAGATCTTTCTTTGACACCCACTCAATAGCAGCAGTGGTGAGATTACCGGCAGTGCGGTTTATCATTTGTGCCGCATCCTTGTACCTGGCATATATTTCAACCTGCTTATTGGGTGTGTAATTTACCTGCAACAAAAAATCTTTGCCGTGCGACGGGGCGTCTACCCTGTATTTCAGCCAGGGAAACTGAAACAAATCTGCATAAGCATCTATCCGCAGCACGGCAAGCGGCCTTACCGACAGCCCGGCATATAAACCATTTTCATTGACAGGAAAAGTGTTTTCTGTAAAGGCATTTGCGTTTACAGACTGATAATTCTTTTTTATTCTCCTGTATACAATAGAAAAATCAGCGTTCGCATCAACGCTTACCAGCACCCCATTCAAAAAGGCGGTATTAAACCTGCTATCAGCAGCGGCCTCTCCAAAAAAATGAATATTACGGCAGGTATAACTGTAATCTATACTTGTATTGGTTAACGAAGCTCCCTGCAATGCAAACAAATTATATGGATCACCGGATTTTTGAACCGGCCTTGAAAAACTATAATGAATAGCATTGATGCCCGCATGCCAGTTGCTTCCAAGGTATTTTACATTGAGGCCCCCTGCCCGTTGCCCAAGGCTGTTTCTGTCTGCATTTTCGGCCGCTGTGCGATGGTACCCGCTTATAAGAAAGGAAGAAACCACCCCATCGTCGATGACCGAATCTGAATTTATATTGGCGCTTATTTTCCTGAAAGAAGCAAATAAAGAGGTTTCCCAGTTTCCTTTTTGCATGGTAATACCAGCACCACGGTGAAAATTATATTCACCGGCTGCATTATAAGGTCGCAGCGTGGGTGATTGCCTTTTTATGGCCAGCACATCTGCATTTTTTTTAAATGCCAGCGTCTGCCATTGAATCAACCCCTGTCCAAAGTTCACTGTAAAATCTCCGAGTGCAATCGCCTTTACAAAACCCAGCTTTCCGGCAAAAAAATGGAAAGAATAAAAATCAAAACCCTGCCGCTGACTGCCTTTAAAAAACTGTTCACCGGCATCTTTATCGGCCAACAGTCCCCATTGCAGTAAATTTTTATAATTATAGCTGTACCGGAGAAAAAATTTATCCCTGCTTCCCAAATAATAGTTTGCACCCGGTGCCGCAGGTTTATCATATCCTTTTGACTTTTCCAGCACCCGTGCGTAGCGGGCTATTGATATACCATCACCGCCCATCCACCGGGCCTTCAATTGTTCTGCCAGGTTTTTATCATCTTTTATTTCAATAAACGGAAGTATTTTTTTTATGGTTGCAATATCCCAGGAAGGAATTGACTGCAATTCATACTGGCTTATCAAATTACCCAATAATTTACGGTAAGATAAAAATGCGGCTATTTGCAAACCACTTAAAATATTCAACGCAGCAAGCTCCTCCGCCCCTGCGGCATTTATATTCAGCGGATATTTTTTATACCAGGCCAATTGCTGCAGGTAGGAATCATCTTCCGGCTCAGCATTATTTGCTTCGGCCATATCCTCCAGTTGCTGTTCTGTTGTTTCATCCGCTTTCCCGCTTTCCTGGGCACCGGCAACTACAGGAAGGAGAACAATTACTATGATAATCAATTTTTTCAATCTTCCTGTTTTTGAACAACTTCATGAAAATTGATTAATAACATAATGCCGGGTGTAAATCCCAACTGTGCCTGCCAGGTGGAAACAGCATCCAACCTGAATGTTTTCCAATGCATGCCTAACCCAAAAAAATAATTACCTGTAGCAGTTGCAATGCCCAACCTGGCGAAAAATTGCCTGGCAAAAACATATTGCATGCCGGTATTTATACTAACCGGCTCATCCTCTTCCTTACTGATTTCGGTGCTGATAAGAAATTTATCCGAAACCCCGTAACCAATACCCGTGGTATAAACAGAAGCTAGTTTTTCATCTTTTTGTTTGCCAAATTTTCCACCTGCGGGATTATAAACATGTAAGCCAATATGCATTTTCTCTGAAAGGTGCAGCATGGCCCCCGCCTCAAAATTCACCGTACTGCTGCTTCCATAGCCTGCCAGTTTTATCATATTGTAGTTAAACTGCACGCCGATATCAATTTTATCACTCAGCTTTTTACCATACCCAATACCTATTTGCGAGGTATTGAAATTTTCTCCGCCAAAATAATTGGCTGACAGACCAAAGCCGCCCATTTTTGACGGCCACACAATGGCGGCGGCGTAATTGCTGAGGTCTTTCAGCATAAACCTTCGTTCGCCATATATACCAGCACCGGCGTCCTTTATTTGTGCAAGCGAAGCCTGGTTGGTGCTACACGAAAAAGCGTCGATGAAATTTTTGCTGTAAGTGCCAATGGAAGTATACTGCGCAGATAAAGGCGAACGGGCTGTCTGGCAAAGACTAATATGCCCTGCAAAAAGCAACAGGATGGCCGTACTTAATTTTTTCAAGGAAAGGTTTGTACAAGAAAATTAAGACTATCCCCGAATATTTTGCATTTTAGATTACATATTTTATATTATTTGATGCGACTCACTTTACTAAAAAAATTGTAGTTATGAACTATGCCCGAAACAAAGAATTGCCTTCTGGTGCACAAGAAACGGGTATCATATATCCGGCGCTGAAATTCAAAATATAACATTTAAAATAATTCCTCTATCCCCTAACTTTGCGCCATGCAAATACTAGATGGCAAGCTGACTTCAAAAGCAATCATAGACGAACTAAAAATAAAAGTGGCGCAACTGGCAACTGAAGGTAAAAAAATACCTCAACTGGCCGCGGTACTGGTAGGCAACAATGGGGCCAGCGAAACATATGTGGCGGCAAAAGTGAAAGCCTGTAATGATATCGGTTTTAAATCTTCCCTTATCAGGTTCGATGCGGATGTCAGTGAAAACAAATTGCTTGAAGCTATAGAGGAACTTAACAACGACCCCGATGTGGACGGTATTCTTGTACAATTGCCATTGCCCAAACACATTTCTGATGAAAAAATAATCGACGCCATTCAACCGCAGAAAGATGTGGACGGTTTTCATCCTGTAAGCGTTGGACGCATGGTACAGGGCCTGCCCACGTTTGTGCCGGCCACCCCATATGGCATTATGTTACTGCTGGAGCATTACAAAATAAATACCAAAGGAATGAACGCAGTAGTAGTTGGCAGAAGCAATATTGTTGGGCGTCCAATCAGTATTTTACTAAGCAGCAATACCAACCCCGGCAACTGCACGGTTACTATCTGTCACTCGCACACAAAAAACCTGGAGGAAATATGCAGTAAGGCAGATATACTGGTAGCTGCACTGGGTAAAGCCGAATTTGTTACTGCCGATATGGTAAAAGAAGGGGCCATTGTAATTGATGTGGGTATTACACGTGTTGCAGATGCCACTAAAAAAAGCGGTTTTGCACTAAAAGGTGATGTAGACTTTGCCGCCGTTTCAGGCAAATGCAGTTTTATAACGCCTGTACCTGGTGGCGTAGGGCCCATGACCATTGCAGCCTTAATGACCAATACCTACAGGGCCTGTACTGAAAATAACTAAAGCTAATGGAGGCGCCAGGCAGGAACTAATCAACGCCGCCCGGGTCCCATCAATCAGTGTTTATCAAAGTAGGGAATCCCGTCGTCCGATACCGTTTCTTTTTGCTGCCAGTATGCCAATGTAACCACATGGCCATCGGGCGTATGCAACAGTCTTCCAAAAATGGCGTTTGTAGCATTGAACATTACATCGGTTACACCTACCGTAAACGTTGCCGGGGCTTCGGGCACAGACGGGGCCTCAGTTGCTGATGCCGGCGTGGCTTTTGGCGGCGGACTGCCGGCTGTTATTACCGTATAACGGTTATACTCAAGTAATTTTTTCAAAAATGCTACTCTTTGTGGTGGCACATTCTTTTCCACGATGGCGCACTTAATGCCATCAATGTCTTCAAACTCGTGGTTTTTATTAATTGCCATATCACTTATTATTTCATCAGCAGCATTCTGTATTCCGTGCTGCAACAGATGTAAACTTACAAAGACAAACTTAAAGAATAAATATATTCATAGACGCCGCTTACCATACCCAACACAAGTACACCTGCCATACATATCAGCAGCGCCAGCCTGGGATAAATATGCAAAGGCAGTTTGGCAACGGGCTCATAATCGCTTCTGTCAATGAACATTATTTTTACAATTTTGAGGTAGTAGTAGAGCGATATAATCATGTTCAAAGCAGCCACAACAATCAGCACGTAATTCCCTTTGCCGGCACCGGCTATCAATAAAAAAAACTTCCCGAAAAAACCGGCCGCCGGCGGAATTCCTGCCAATGAAAAAAGAGAGATAGCCATTACCCATGCCAGGAACGGATTGGCCTTATAAAACCCCTTATATGAAGCTGTATCTTCCTTGCCCGTAAACGCAGTTACAACGGCCACTACACCAAAAGCCCCCAGGTTAGAAAAAACATAGACCAATATAAAATAAATCACAGATGCCATACCGGCCTGCGAACCGCCACTAATACCTACTAATATAAAACCAGCCTGTGCAATGGAAGAAAATGCCAGCAGCCTTTTAAAGTTTGACTGTCGCAGGGCAAATAAATTACCTGTTATCATGGTAAGCACACTCAGTAAAAAAATGATATTATACCAGGCCGCTTCCAGAGGTTTCAATATGGTATACAACACGGCCACAAAAACAAAGACCGCCGCACCTTTTGAAATAACCGATAAATAAGCAGTTACTGCTACAGGCGATCCTTCATATACATCTGCTGTCCATAAATGAAACGGCACCACCGATATTTTGAATGCAAAACCTGCCACCAGCAATACCAGGGCAAACAGTTGCAGCGGATTGCCTGTCAGATATTGGGGAATCTCGTTAAACACCAGTGTGCCGGTGGTTCCATATACCATGGAAATACCAAATAAAAGCAGTCCGGATGAAAAAGCGGATGAAATAATAAACTTCATGGCTGCTTCTGAAGATTGCCGCTTTTCAAGATCAAAATTGGCAATGGCAGCAAGGGGGATACTGGATAATTCCAGCCCAAGATAAAACATCAGTAAATTACCGGCCGATATCATAAAAAACATACCAAGCAGGGTGGAGAGCAGCAGCACATAAAATTCTGCCACATGCTTATGTTGCTTTAACCAGTCATATGCCTGCATTGAAATAACCAGTACACCCAGGTTCAGTATATTTTTTTCCATCACCAGCAGCCTGCCTGTACGAAACATCTGATTAAACAAAATGCCGTCTTCATAAAAGAAAAAACCAAACAGGAAATTTACCAGCAACAATCCATTTATAAGATGTAACAGGGCATTGTTTGACCATTCCTTTGTTCCCACTTTTATAAAAAGAAGTATAAAAATGATGACCGTAATTGCCAGTTCCTGTCTTGCCAGTAAAAAAAAATTATTCATAGTCCCTGGTTCATTTTATTGTAATTGTCCTGCTTGTCTGTTCAATAATGCTGTCAGCAACCGGCGTAACCAGTTTATTCAACCAGAAAGGCGCAATACCAATTGCCACAATGCCCACAAGCAATACAACTGCTGCCAGTTTTTCATTCCACCTGGCATCGCCTAAATTGTTATAATGCGAGTCGGTAACAGGGCCCATTACTGTTTGCGCAACGGCACGCAATATATATACGGCCGTTACTACAATTGAAGCGCATGCCAGAATGGTTGCCAGCCTGTACAGGTTGCCGGGATTTTGCCAGGAACCCATAAACACGGTCATTTCGGCAACAAAGCCGCTTAAGCCCGGCAGCCCCAGTGAACATAGCCCCGCAATTACAAAAACGGTGGAAATAAACGGCATAATTTTTAGCAGCCCCCCCAGCTTCTCTGTCATGCGTGTATGCGTCCGGCTGTACAACATACCAATAGCCGCAAAGAAAAGCGCTGTCATAAGACCGTGAGAAACCATTTGCATAACCGCACCCGTTATGGATGTTTTTGTAAGCATGCCAATACCCAGCAGTACAAATCCGCAGTGGCTTACAGATGAATAAGCGTTAATATACTTAAGGTCTTTCTGCATCATGGTAGCAAAAGCTCCGTAAATGATGGCAATGGTTGCCAGCAATATAATCCAGGGGGCATACACATGGGCTGCATCGGGCATCAGGTACACTGCCACCCGCAAACATCCGTAGCCACCCAGTTTCATGGATATGCCGGCAAGAAACATAGAAGCTGCAGTAGGCGCTGATGAGTGACCATCCGGTACCCAGGTATGAAAGGGAAACAATGCGCCGAATATACCAAAGCCTGCAAATACAAAAGGGAAAAATAGCAATTGCGCCCGGAGCGGAACAGCCATTTGCGCTACCTCCAATAAATCAAAACTATGTCTTCCATCTGAAAGGCTTGTGTTGAAATACAGACCCACCAGCCCCGTAAACACCAGTGCCGAACCGGCCATCAGCATCAACGCCAGTTTCATGGCGCTGTATTCTTTTTTGCCACTGCCCCATATACCAATCAATAAGAATTTGGGTATTACTGCCAGCTCCAGGAAAAAGAAAAGCATAAATAGATCGAGTGAAATAAAGAAACCATAGGCGCCGGCACTCAAAAAAATAAGCAGGAAGAAAAATTCTTTGGTCATCAGGTCCACCTCCCAGGAAACCAAAACGCCTGCCAGTACCACAAAGGCAGTTAGCAGGATCATGGCAACAGAAATTCCATCTACTCCTATGTGATAATGAATATTAAATGCGGCATACCATGTGTAATTTGCCTGAAACAGCATCGCCTGGCTGTTGCCCGATGCCCGTTCGTGCCAGTAGGCAATTAATAAAAAAAATGCCAGCAGAAATTGTGCGCTGGCCCCTATTAAAGAAACAGTACGTACCTGTTTCAATCCTTTGCAGCATACAACTGCTATGGCAGTTAACAGGGGCAGTATAACCAGCAGTGATAAATTCATTGTAAAATATTAAACATTATTTTTTATTCGCAGCCACTCAGGTTTCACCACTCACCAGTGACGATTACTATTTCCATAAATAAATAACCATTACAGCCAGACAGGCAATGCCTCCAAAAAAATACAGCGTATAACTTTGTATTTTGCCCGACTGTATTCCTTTGATAAAAGCCGCGGCTTTTGCTGTGACCGATGCCATTCCGTTCATCAATCCATCCACCATATTTTTATCTATCCAGGCCGCCGGCCTGCCAATACCATTAAAAATTATTTTCTTTGTAATGAAGACGTAGATTTCATCTATATAAAATTTCCTGTACGCGGACTGATAAAGACCACCCAGCAACGATGCAATTTTTTGGGGTTTATCATTCTCTTTTTTATACAGGTTTGCCGCCAGTAAAATAGCCAGTGCGGCCAGGGCAACCGGCGCTATAGAAAATATCCAATCAACCGACGTTGCAAAGGGTATGCTATCCGAAGAAACATAATTTGAAAACGGAACAAAGCCAGCCAGCAATGTTCCTGCGGTTAATATAACCAGGGGCAGTCTCATGGTTGCCGTTCCCTCGCCGTGGCTTCCGTGTACCACTGCTTCTTTTCCCCAAAAGATGGAAAAATACAACCTGAACATATAAAATGCGGTCAATCCCGATACCAACAAACCTATGCTGTAAATAAACTTATTGACACGAAAAGCAGCCGTTAATATTTCTTCTTTACTAAAAAAACCGGCGAATGGTGGTATGCCTGCAATGGCAAGACAGGCCACCAGGAAGCTGATATGCGTAACGGGCATTAATTTTCTCAGTCCCCCCATCCCTTTTATTTCATTGCTGTGCACCATATGTATAACCGCGCCGGCCCCCAGGAACAGCAATGATTTAAAAAAAGCATGTGTAAAAAGATGAAACATGGAAGCCATATAACCGAGCCCGGCCTCCCCGCCATATTTTGATACGCCCAATGCAAACATCATATACCCAATCTGCGACATGGTTGAATAGGCGAGCACCCTTTTTATATCAGTTTGTGTACAGGCAATAACTGCCGCAAACAAGGCGGAAAATGCTCCTGTATAAGCCACAATATTCAGGGCCATACCATCCATTACAAATACGGGAAACAATCTGGCAACAAGATAAACGCCTGCTACCACCATTGTGGCTGCATGTATCAGCGCAGATACAGGTGTAGGCCCCTCCATGGCATCCGGCAGCCAGATATGCAGGGGGAACATAGCCGATTTGCCTGCACCGCCTGCAAAAACCAGTACCAATCCCCATGTCAGTGCAGAGAAGCCCATAAAAGACGCGCCTGTTATAGCAAGTGCCCATGACGATTGGGTATTGGTCAACCGCTCAATCAATATCCTGAAATCGAGTGTTTCAGCATTCAGCGCCAGTATCAAAATACCAATTAAAAATCCAAGGTCGGCAAAACGGGTAACAATAAACGCTTTTTTTGAAGCGGCCACTGCAGATGGTTTGTCAAAATAAAAACCAATCAGCAAATAGGAAGACAGGCCTACCAGTTCCCAAAAAATATACAATTGAAATATATTCGACGAAAGCACCAGCCCCAGCATAGAAAAAGTAAACAGTGAGAGAAAAGCATAATAGGCGGCCAGCCTGCCCTCTCCTTTCATATAGCCCAGGCTAAATACATGTACCATCAGTGAAATAAAGGTTACTACCACCAGCATTAATACAGAAATGGGGTCTAAAAGAATTCCCATATCAATAGACACGTGGGGGGAGAATTGCAGCCAGGTATATTTACAGGCAATTATTTCCTGGTAGACCTGGTTTACTTTGGCCGTATTAAAATAATTGTATGCAGTTATAATTGCAAGAATGGCGGCAGTAAGAAGTACTACTGACCCTATTATTCCGGCGGCGGCATCCATTTTTTTTCTGCCAAACAAACCCAATACCAGGAAAACTGCCAGTGGCAATAATGGAATCAGTAATGTATACAAATAACCGGACATAGTAATCGTTGTTAAAATTTCATTTCTCCTGCGTCTTCCGCGTCTATGGAATGATGATTCCTGTAAAGATTAATAATAATAGCAATGGCCACAGCAGCTTCAGCAGCCGCAATGGTGATGATAAAAATGGTAAAAAATATTCCATCCAGTTTTTCCGGGTACAGGTATTTATTAAAAGCTATAAAATTGATATTAACACTGTTGAGGATCAATTCTATTGCCATTAGCATGGTAATCATGTTGCGCCGGGTAAACAGCCCGTACATGCCAATGAAAAAAAGGCCGGTACTGACAATTAATATATGTGAGAGCGGGATACCTGTCATATAGTGCTGAGTATATAGTATTGAGTATTCAGATGAACACATTTGTATTTGTGCACATAGCTAGTCATTGAGCGGTTTTTCATTTGCTGAAGCTGATTTATCTTTCATGGCAATTACAATACATCCCACCATTGCTGCCAGCAGCAACATGCTTACCACTTCAAAAGGCAACACATAACCATGTTGGGTAGTACTAAGCATTTGTGTGCCAATAGCGGCAACGTCGGCCGAAAAAGCCCGGTTGCCGGTTGCTGCAAACCCGTTATTGTCTATGAGATAGCTGGTAAATGCAAAACCAGCTACTACTGCAAAAGCAGCAATCAATGATCTGCCGGTAACTGGTTTTGCCATTTCTTTGCCCGATTTCTGCGTTAAAAAAATAGAGAAAATGATCAGCACCACAATACCTCCAACGTATACGATTATTTGTACAGCAGCAATAAATGCTACGTCCATCCAAAAATACAAACCAGCTATGCACATTAATGAAAACAATAACCAGACAGAGGCCCGGAATATTTTGCGCGTGGTTACAGCCAGTATGCCGGTGGCAAGAACCAGTACCGACAAGATGTAAAATATGATTTGTGCAGCAGTCAATTTTTTTGCTTTATGTTTTTACTTCAGGTATTATTCAACGCCTTCCCTGATTTTCGATCCGGGCTGATTTAATTTTTTTGTGAGCAGGCTTCTGTCAAAAACACTGTGCTCAAAATTCTGCGCCATCTTAATGGCATCCGTAGGACAGGCTTCTATACACAAATTGCACATGGTACACAATTCCAAATGATAAATAAATGTATCCAGTGCTTTTTTCTTTTTTCCTTCGGGGCTGATATCAAATTTTGTAATGATTTTGATAGTGCCATTGGGACAAGCCAGTTCACAGGCAGTACAGCCCGTACAGGCATGCTCGTTGTTTTCATCGTGTTTCATGACCACCTCGCCGCGGAAACGCTCCGGCAGGTTCAGTGTTGCACGGTTATCGGGGTACTGCTGCGTAATAATCTCTTTGTGGTGTGTAAAATAATAACCCGTCATCTTCATGCCCCTGGCTAAAGATCTCACTGCACTGAATACTTCTTTTATATAGTCGGTAATAAACATCGTTGTTATTTAAACCTCACCCCAAAACCCCCTCCTGCCGGCGGGCGGGGTAAGATAATTTTCTTCTAAAAATGCCAGCCCATTATCGCCGTCAGTGTTACCAGCAACAAGTTAACCATACTAATGGGCAATAAATATTTCCATTCTAAATTTAGCAATTGATCAACTCGCAACCTCGGAAAAGTCCATCGGAACCACATAATTAAAAAAATAAGCACAAATGTTTTTCCGAAAAACCAAAGCGATGAAGGAACATAGTCCATAACGTGATTAAAAGTCTGCCATTGCCCGATGTGAAAGGGCATCCACCCACCAAAAAACAATGTAGCCCCAATGGCGCAGGCGATAAATATATTTATGTATTCTGCCAGGAAAAACAAAGCGAATTTCATTCCTGAATATTCAGTATGAAACCCTGCCGTTAATTCAGACTCTGCTTCTGCCAAATCAAAAGGGGCCCGGTTGGTTTCTGCCGTAACAGCAATAATAAAAATAACAAAAGCTATTATTACCGGTATATGACCTTTAAAGATCCACCAGCCATTTTGCTGCGAGGCAACAATATCGCTTATCTTCAAACTGCCGGTTAATACAATGATGGCAAGAACAGATAAGCCGGCCGACAACTCATAGCTTACAATTTGTGCCCCGCTGCGCATGGCACCCAATAAAGAGTACTTATTGTTGCTGGCCCAGCCCGCCATTAAAATGCCCACTACCGAAACAGAGGAAATAGCAGACACATACAATACACCGATATTCAGGTCCCATAGCTGAAAATTTCTTGCAAATGCAATGGGCGCCAGTAACAACATGGCCGTTATCATAACTACATAGGGCGCCACGTTAAATAAGAATTTATCTGCCCCATCGGGGGTCAGCCCTTCTTTCATCATTAGTTTAATAGTGTCTGCAAGACTTTGAAGCATCCCTTTTGGCCCAACACGGTTTGGCCCCAGGCGTATTTGCATGTAGGCGGCCACTTTTCTTTCCATTAATACCAATACCAGCCCCAGTGTAGCAAACAGGCCAATGGCGCAAAGACCTGCCAGCACAAATTCAAACAGCAAAGCCCATGCAGATGGAAGGCTGTTGTTGAGCCAGGTGTGAATGGAGGCGGTTATGTGTTCGAGACTAAACATTCTTCTGTTTATCGTTTTTAGAGCTGTTAGCCTTTAGCGGTTAGCTGTTAGCGATTTGCCTTTGGCCGTTGTACTCAAATCTTTTGTGTTCAATAGTATTCTAAAGTACAAGCGTGCGACGCAACGAAGCTAAATAGTACCACAAAAGCCAGGCTCAAAATATGCTGATTCAGTACCAACAGCTAACAGCTTATAGCTAAAAGCTATCTGTCTATATCCGGTATCACCAAATCCAGCGTACCCATGCTTGCCACCAAATCTCCCAGTTTGCCTCCCTTACTAATATGATTCAATACGGAAAGATTGGCAAAACCCGGCGACCGAAATTTTATGCGGTAGGGTGTGGTGGCCCCTTCACTTATTATATATACACCGAATTCACCCCTGGCCGTTTCCACACGCTGGTAAAATTCGCCTTTGGGCAATTTCAATACGGCTTTTGTTTTGGCCTGGAATTCGCCCTCCGGGATATTATCGATCAATTGTTCCAGGATCTTTACAGACTCGCGCATTTCCCGCAGCCTCACCATATACCGGGCAAATGAATCTCCCGCCGATTCCAGTATTTCATCAAACTGCAGGGTATTGTAAATTTCGTAGGGATATAATTTTCTTATGTCGCAATGCACGCCGCTGCCCCTTGCGGTTGGGCCTGTGCAGCCATAAGATACGGCATCTTCCGGCGAAAGGTAGCCAACCCCCTTCATGCGGTTTTGAAAAATGATATTGCCGGTTACCAGTTCGTCATACTCATCTGCCTTGGACCTGAAAAGCTGTATAAAATTCTTTACCCGCTTTTGAAAATTGGGATGGATATCGGCCATTACACCGCCGGGCACTATATAGTTCATGGTTAAACGCGCTCCGCAGGTTTCTTCCATAATATCATTGATGTTTTCCCTTTCCCTGAAAGCATGAAAAAAAGGTGTAAAAGCACCCAGATCCATCGCCATGGCGCCCCACCACAATTCATGAGATGCGATGCGGGTAAGTTCATCTACCAATACCCTTATTACCTGCGCCCGCGGCGGAATCTCCAGCTGAAGGCCTTTTTCCACACATAACGCGCATGCATGATTGTTGATATGAGAAGATAAATAATCCATGCGGCTGGTTACATAAATAAACTGCCGGTAGGTAAGGCTCTCGCACATTTTCTCAATAGACCGGTGAATATAACCGAGATGCGGTTCTACCTTTTTAATGGTCTCTCCATTAAGGGTTACAACAAGGTGCAGCACACCATGCGTAGCCGGGTGCTGTGGCCCGATATTAATAACCAGGTCTCCTTCTGTTGTTGTGCCGAGTTCTTCTACCACTGTAAGTTTCTTTATATTCAATTTCCCTGATTTGAAGCCGGAAGCCGGAAGTCAGAAGTCTGACCTCTTACTTCCGGCTTCTTACTTCAGAGCTTAATCATATTCACTGCGTCTTCAAAATCTTTCCGCATCGGGTTCCGGCCTTCCCAGCCATCAGGCAAAATCAATAGCCGCAGGTCCGGATGATCTATAAATTGTACCCCAAACATTTCATAAGCTTCTCTTTCATTAAATTCAGCGGTGCGCCATATATCGGATACGGTTTCAATTTTCGGATCGTTGCGATCGAGTTTTATTTTTATAACAAGATGGTGTCTGAATACCGTAGAGTTAAGATGATAGACCATGGTGAGATGTGTTTTCCAATCTACGCAGGTAACACAAAATAAAAAATCGAAAGAAAGCTCTTTATTGTGTTTTAGCTGAAACGCCAGTGATTTCCATGCAGCAGGCTCAATGAAAACATTTAACCATTCGCCGCCTTCTTCAATTACCGCAGCAGGAACCAATGTTGCTATGCTTAATTTTATTTCGTCTGTCGTCATATTTTTCTTTCGTCTGTTAAACCCTGTTGATCTTCTTTGGGCGCGGGCGTTTTTATTTGTTCACGCGTCATACCCGATTTTATTTTTTCCTGCAATGTTATCAGTGCATGTAATAAGGCTTCGGGTCTTGGCGGGCAGCCTGGAATATATACGTCTACGGGTATTACGTGATCTGCCCCTTTTACCACAGAATAGGTATTGTAAAAAAACGGGCCGCCGCTGATGGCGCAGGCGCCCATGGCAATTACGTATTTTGGATCCGCCATCTGGTCGTACAACCGTTTTAATACCGGTGCCATTTTGTTTACAATGGTGCCAGCGATAATAATTACATCGGCCTGCCTGGGTGTAGCACGTGCTACTTCAAAACCAAAACGTGAAAAATCGTATTTGGAAGATGCCACGGCCATCATTTCTATTCCGCAGCAACTGGTGGCAAAAGTGAGCGGCCACAAAGAATTGGACCTGGCCCAGTTAATAACATCATCCAGTTTGCTCAGCACAATACCGCCGCCGGCAGTTTCGTGTATCTGCCCGGGAAAATTTGCTGGTATGCTTTTTTGTTCTGGCAAGATTTTTATTTAAGGCAAAATTTAAAATTCAAAAATAAAAAAGCGGAAAATCGAGATTGATGCCCGTTAGAATTTTCTTCATTGCCTGGTAATATTTTTGACTTTTTAATTTTGAATTTTTTACATCCATTTTAACGCCCCTTTTTTGTGTGCGTATAAAAACCCCATAAAAAGTATAAAGAAAAACACCATGATTTCTACCAGTGCAGGCAATCCGATTTTTTTTACCACCACTGCCCATGGATACATAAAGATTAACTCAACGTCGAAAATGAGAAAGATAAGCGCGAAGAGATAATAGCCAACATTAAACTGGTTCCAGGGAGACCCTTTTGAGGGAATGCCCGACTCATAGGTCTGGCCTTTCTGGGGGTTACGGCTTCCCTTTACAAATATTTTTGCAACCGCCATACCACCGGCAGAAAAAGCAATCGCTGCAAAAATCAGCACAATTAATGATGAAGCACCCATTGGCAGGATTTTAGTGCAGCACTAATATAGTAAGTATAATTTAAACAACCTTCATTTTTTATCCGCTTAACCTTAGCAAGTTTTCAAAAAAAATAGCCGCAGATTCACAGATTAATTTAATGCCATGCTTACGGTAAGCGGATTATATATTTATCTTATCAAATCGCCGGCCGGTATGGCGTAAAAATGCCGCAGATTCGCAGATTAATCAGCGCCATGCTTGCAATAAGCGGCCCGCTTATAGCTATTCTATCGAATCGCTGGCCGGTACTGCCAAAAAAATGCTGCAGATGGCTACAGATTAATCTGCGAATCTGTGGCTATCTGAAATGATCGCACAAAAATTAAAATAACATAATTTAGCACCATGCTAATTATAAGCGCACTGTATATTTATCCCATTAAATCCCTGGCGGGTATTGCGGTTGACACCGCCATTGTAACCAGCAGGGGGCTGCAGTACGACAGGCGCATGGTTTTGGCAGATGAAAATAATTGCTTTCTTACCCAGCGGGAACACCCTGAAATGGCTTTGCTGCAACCGGTCATTACCAATACCGGCCTGTATATTCACCATAAAAAAAACAAAACAGCCCCCTTATTTATTCCTCACCAACCCACCGGTAATGATTTTGTGAAAGTGACCATTTGGGATGATACCTGTGAAGGACAGTTGTACAGCAGGGAAATCAATGATTGGTTTAGCCTGGCGCTTGGGCGGATTTGCAAACTGGTGTACATGCCCGGTACAACCAACAGGGAGGTAGATAAACGCTATGCGCAAAACAGTGAAATTACTTCTTTCGCTGACGCGTACCCGATGTTGATCATTGGACAGTCTTCGCTGGATGATCTTAATAACCGCCTGCCGGAACCATTGCCTATGAACCGCTTCCGGCCGAATATTGTTTTTACCGGCGGGGCAGCGTTTTTGGAAGATGAAATGCGCGAATTTACCATTAACGGCATTCGTTTTACTGGCGCTAAACCCTGCGCACGTTGTACAATAACGACCATCGACCAGGAAACCACAGCTCAATCAAAAGAGCCGCTGAGAACGCTGGCCACCTACCGCTTTAAAGACAATAAAATTTTGTTTGGCCAAAATTTATTACACAGCGGAGATGGCGCGCTCAATATTGGCGATGTGATTGATATTAAGGCATATCAGCCGGCAGCAATTTAACAGCCTATTTTTTATCCAGCGGAACAAAATGCCCTTCATCAATTTTACCTTCTTTTACATTGTACACCATAATACCCGAAGGCATTTTAATACCGCTTTCTTCTGAGGGACCGATAACAGCGCCCGTTTGCTCAAAGCGGGTAGCCAGCCCTTCAACATAAAACCGCTGGCGTGAATGATAATGACCCGCAAGCGCCAACGGATAGTTGTGATCTTTTAAAACAGCCAGCACTTCCTCCGCATTGGAAACAATATGCCTGTATTTTACCACTCCTTTTTCCTTTTCAATTACACGGGCGGGGCCATCTTCCTGGTAGGGCTGCAAACTCAATCCACCGCTAAAAAAAGGCACATGCTGAAAAGTAACCACGGGCATAGAAGCCGGCACTGTTGCCAAATCTTTTTTTAACCATTCCAATTGCACGCTATCAATGCTGCCATAATACCACAGGTCTTCGAACTCAAGGCTGTTTAACCCAATAAAATGCAAACCACCATAATTAAATGAATAGTAATCGGGTCCAAAATAATGCCGGTACATTTTTCTTCCGTACAAAGGATTTTGCGGACTTACCAATGAAAGTTGTCTTTCAATACCGAATATTTCATGATTACCGGGTATGAGCCGCAGCGGTACTTTTATTTTGTTGCTTTCAGTGGTAAAAAGCTGGTAAAGGCTGGTGGCTTCTTTTTCAGGAACGCGCAGCGCATCTTTTACCAGGTCTCCGGTAATGATGACAAGCGATGGTTTTACCGAATCAATGATAGCCCTGAACTTGTCCATTCTGTCAACTGCTTTTTCACTGATATGTGTATCCGATGCCTGGATAAATGTAAATGCTGCAGGTGTTTTTATTCTTGTAAGGGCAAAGCTGACCAGCCCGGTAGTGCTGGTGGGTTGCCAGAAGTTATTTGTTATGGCATACCCATCGGGGGTACTGATAAATAGTATACCATAACCGCCCGGGTTGATCAATTCATACATACCCTGGTCGTTGGTAACGGCTATATTTACCTGGTCGGAAACGGTAACGCCTTTAATGCCAGGTTCATTATTGTCGCGTACACCATTTTTATTCAGGTCTTCAAACACATAACCTGCCACCGCATTTTTATTTGTTTGGGCCTGCACCTGCAGCAGGGTGGTTACAGTCAATATACCGGCAATAAAGTACCTGGCAATTATATTGGTCATAAGAATATTTTGATTGATAATACAGACCGTGGTGGTGCTTTTTATAAATATAGGAAAAATCCCTCTCCCTTCACGGGTTGGCAACTCCATTGCTACTATTCATTATTTAAAGACCGGTATTTTTTGGGCGACATGCCAATGATAGTGCGGAAGCGTTTGGAAAAATAATAGGGATCATCAAATCCCATACTGAAAGCAATATCTTTTACAGACCGGTCGGTAAAATTAAGTTGCTGGCAGGCTTTCTGCATTTTCATCTGTACAAAATAATCGATGGGCGCATAACCTGTTTTTTGCCTGAAAAGATTGGAGAAGCGGGATACGGAATAATTATACTGGCTGCTTAGTTCGTTCAGTGAAATGTTTTCATTGATTTTTTGCTGCATAAACAAAATGGCACTGTCTACACAGTCTGGTTTTTCATTGCTGGTATCTGCATAATGCCGCGCATTGTATATAAATAGCGCCAGGAAATGAGAAAGGCACATATTGGCAAATAAAAGATTGTCGATACTATAACCCAGTTCAAGTGTTTTGTACATTTTTGAAAAGAGAGAAAGTACGTCGCCGTTATTTTTTACATAATATGGTTTGAAATGCTGCTGCACCGCCTGTACCTTGTTCAACTCCGGTAACGAATCGCCGCCAAAATGTATCCAGTAAATACTCCAGGGTTCATCCTGGCTGCTGCCATAGGCATGTTCTGTATTTTGGGGCAAAATAAAAAATTCGTTGGCACTTACTTCATAGCGTTGCTGGCCTGCCTGGTACCAGCCAGCGCCATCAACACAATAAAAAAGAAAATTTTCGGGAAGCCCTTTTTTGCGATAAGTATAGTGATCTTTCGCCTTGGGATAATAGCCCATGCTGCATACATGCAGGTGTTTCAGCAGGGGATTGCCCAATACCCGCGATCGTAAAATGGTTTTCGGAATTTCGATACGCTGGCGGCCTGCACCATACCAGATATTTTTATGCGAGCCCTTTTTATCCAATTCTTTCATACCGCAACCGTAAAATTGACAGTTAAATTACAGAAAAGGTTTTAAAGCAGGGTAGTTTTTACATTTTCATTACAAGAGCTGCAGTAAAAAAGGGAATGCCGGAAATACATAATTGATCACCATTGAAGAGAAATATTTCCCAGTATTCCTGCTTTCAGCAATGGTTTGTCTTTGAGGCGGAAGGGTGCCGTAGTCCAGGTGATTCGGTCTTTTTCGGGCAGCAGGTTATCGCCCATTAAACGGTTGGCCCAGGTATTGGCCACTTGTATTTCTATGGTATTGATGCCCGGTTTAACAGCATCTGAAATATCAAGGCGGTAAGGTGGTGTCCACAGTGTGCCGCAGTCCCTGCCATTTATTTTTACAGTAGCCATATTGGCTACCTCATGAATTGATAGCCAAATATTCTTTTTAACGGCAGGTACTGTCCACTCAAAAGCGTTTCTATATAAAGCAGTGCCGCTGTAATATTTAATGTTTGCATCAGCAAAAGAGGTCCAGCTTTTTAGTGTGTCGAAGACAACTGGTTTTGACGGGCCGCCAAAAGCAGTATCAAATTGCACCTGCCAGCCGGTATTCAGCATGCGTATATGTCCGGGATTTGTTGTATTAGCTATTGCTCCTTTCATACCTGTTTCAAAAACAACAAAAACAGATGCGTTTGCGTCAAGCGTTAGTGAAAGATGGGTCCGGCCATTTTCCTGGTGCCATTCGGAACAATGGCTAATTTCTCCTGTAACGGCATCCCACAACGAGGGTTGCCGGCCTGCAATCCTGAAAGAAATTTTTAGTTTTTGCAAACTGTCTTTTTGGTTCGATATAAAATAAATATCCGTACCAGGCCATTGCCGGTGCGCCCATGCAATGGTGTTAGGTTGATGGATAACCTCCACATCTTTTTCAACACCCAAACCGGAAAATGAAGCTGACTTGTAAGGAATAGCTACCCATTTCTTTTTAACAGATTGCCTGCCGGACAATTGTTTCATTATTGTGTCAATTTCCATATCGGCTGTTTTCATTCCAATGGAATGGTGATATGCTGTATCCATCAGAATGGTAGCACCTTCTTTTATTAATTGCTGTAGTTTCTTTGCCACAGCTACCGACATATAACCTTCATTGGGTTGCATGGCCTGTTTGTATGGAATTACCAGCAGCGCATAACTGGCGCCACCCGGCAAAACAATCCTTCCGTTCTTCACGGCTGCCAATTGCAATACATCGGGGTTGAATGAATCGTATGCATATCCATTCAATGGGTCTGTCCAATCTTCCGGGTCGGCCATATTTGCTGAATGCGTAACACCATCGGGTTTCTGGCGCAGTGGCGTTCCCTCATTTTTTAGTCGAATGAATTCTTTTTCTACTTTTTCCCTGCCGAATATACCTGGCAAGGTGTTGACCAGTCTGTCGGGTAATAAAGATCGCCTGGGCAATTCTTCTCCTGTAAATACCGCTATATCTGCCACCGGCCTTCCCATTTGCAACATAAATTGGCAACGCCGCAGGTAATCGATCCATGCTTTGCCCTGTTTCCACCAGGTCTGATCGCGTTGAAAATAAACACCCACCCCGTCCAGTGTCATACCTGGTTTACGATCCATCCAGGGGTTGTGCACAAATACATGCAATACCATTTTATTAATGCCCAGTGCAAAATTTCTGTCGCCCGTAGTTTTTAGATTGCCGGGATGTTCTGCCCAGTTCATCCGTACCGAAGTAAACGCTTCCGCCTGTATAAGCCGTTTGCCATAGACATGCGCACCACTGATGGCATCCAGCATATCATTTGGTTTATCGTGGGTGGGACTATTCATCCAAAATTCGCCCATGGGAATGTCTGCGTTCTTATAATGCAGCATGCCGTCACTCAGCATGGTTGGCGCCACCGATTCGGCGCTAAACTGGCAACCTTTTTCATGCGCCAGTTTTTTCAGGATGGCATAAAAATTATCATTGACGAGCTCTGCAATGGTTAAACGTACGTCGTGCAAAAATTGCTCAGACACGAGGGTGTTTTCTATTGGTATGCCAGCCATTGCAGGCAGATAGGTCATTATATCGTAACCACGGCGTTTCTTAAACGCGCCTGCAAAAACAGGACTCCAGTCCTGGCTGCCGCATTCCCAACTGTCTGTATGAAATATTTTCAGCACCTGCGCGGCAAGACCTTTGTCCGTTTTTTCAAATGCTTTTCCAAACCAGTTATTAAACTGAAGACGGACCGCCATAGGGTTAAACTTATCGCATTCCAGTCCCCTGCCGGCGCCGCCGGTGGCATTGGTATGCCCGGTAGATGTATGCCCTATTCTTATTATGACCCAATTGCCCGGTGGCATGTTCCAGCGCAATTTGCCGGTACTGTCCATTTTACCCGTCAGGTTAATGAGATCTTTTAATGCAACAGCTGAATCTTCCGGAGGCGGGTTGGTGTTAGCTGCGGCAATTCTCCATACGCTGCCATTTTTTGCTTCGTACTGGTTAATGACGGGTTCATCGCTAGGATAAATTCCAGCCAGCTTTAATGAAGGTTTCCATTTGGCAGCGTCTAAATCTTCTGCACCGGGTTCAGTGCCTTCTTTATCATATACAAACCGGAAATACCTCGCTTTTGTAACAGGAATAGCATACGTATAGTCTTCATCCGTATCCTGCCAGCCGCTTCTTGCCGGGTTCAGCCTGGTAATGGTTTTGAAATGCATACCATCATTACAGGCCTGTATTATTAATCTTTGCGCCTGGTAATTATTACCCCCCGTACGGATGCGAACGGAACGGCAGGTAAACAGTGACTGGTAACGGTATTGGATCCAGCAGGCGGTATCACTTTTGAAACTTTCCTTGCCTTCTGTCTCATAACACAGAAAATTTGCTTTAACACCGTTGCTGGTAGTAACAGCAGGCACTTGCACGGTATCGCTGAATGCCTGCCTGCTTGTTGCCGGCCAGGCATATACAGCGACATCCTTGTAATAGCCTTCGGCGGCTTCCGGTCTTTCCAGCGTGTATGTTTTGTCCGTACCACCTTTTACATAAGCTTTTGTCCATACCAGTTTTTGCATAGACATTTCAGGGCTTATCCATGGTCCTCCCGCCAGCGCAAACCCATCACTCACGTGCATGGCCAGTTGCAAATGCAATCGTTTGGCTTCCTGCATGGAAAAATTTACCATGGCCCACCATTCGGGTGTTAATTGCCTCACCACCGGCTGAAAAGGAATAGTGGCCGATGTATCTTTAATGGGCATCAGGTAAGCACCGCCGATACCTGCCTGCTGCATGGCTTCCAGGTCGGCTGTGATGCCCTGTTTTGAAACGGCGCCCTGCATCCAGTACCAGAATACCCATGGTTTGGAAGATGCCGGCGGATTTTTGAATTGCTGCTTCAGTGGTGCAGGCGCATCGTTTTGCGCGCACAAGGCAACCGAAGCCAATAAACAAAGGGAAAGAAAACAATATTTTACATAAAGGCCGGCGGTCATTTGCAGCCTGGTCCGGGCTAATGCCGGCATCGGCCGGCTGATGCCCGCGACAGGCCATATCACCGTTAAAAATTTGCGTTGCATCCCACTATTCCTGGTATTCATATGACTGGTTCCGCTATTTACTTGCGGCAAACTGCAATTTACTGGTTCCCTTGTCCCTGGAAGTAGCTACTGCAATTCCCCTTTGATCTTTTTTATTGGTGGCACAGTAAAAATGATATACCACCCCTTTGTATTTTACCACAAAACTTTTGTGTGCATACTTATCATCGTACGCTGTGGATGATGTAATAAGGTCGTCCCCGTTCCAGTCTGTCCAGTTCACCAAATCATAACTGCAGGCAAAGCGGTTGAACGCGTCTTTGCGGCCTTCCCAGAAAGCCCCAAAATAGAACATTACCCATAAATTATTTATCTTTTGTATCACCGCATCGCCCGTAATACCAACCCTGTGATGCATTACCGGGTCCCCGCCCAGTCTTTTCCAGGTAAGCATATCATTTGAAACGGCCATGCCTATGCGCTCAAACCAGCGCAACTTTGGCGTGTTGTGGCTGCTGTCTCCGTTGGCATTGTAATACATAACAAATGGATAGCCCGTTGTTTTTTGTTTGTCCCATATAACCGTACTCTTGAACAATTTTTTATTTTCCCACCAGCGCGTATCTGTATCTGTGGCCGAAAGCACGGGTTTATCCATCCTGTTCCATTCATGCACATCCGAGGGGTCTTTTTCCGTGCTGGCGATACCAATAGCCAGCGGGCCTGCTTCATAACCTTTATCGCGGCCACCAATATAACTCATCCAGTATTTATTGTCGTAGGTCTGCCATTGATAACTGCCGCCCCAGGTATAATCCTGCAGGGCAATGTAACCCGCTTTCTGGTTGCTATCCCATTGTGCGGTATCTGAAAACGACATTAGTCTTCCCAAAGTTTTCCATTGCAGCAGGTTATTGCTTTTTGCCAGCCATGTTTCGTAGCCACGGCCGTTGAATTGAATATAGGTCATGTACCATTGTTTACCTTTTCTGAAAACAGAAGGGCAATCAATTTTTTGCGAATCGCTGGCAGGTACCACCACCAGGCCATACTTAAAAGGGGTTTTAATTTCGTTGTAGGTTTTCTCCATAACAGCCTGTGGTACTTTCTGCGCGAAAGCTATTAAAAAAAACGCCGATAGTATTCCTGTTGAAATTGTCCGCTTCATTGTATAAAACATTGTTACCAGAATAATGGTCATTTTTTCGAAGCCTGCCGCAGTTGGTGCATTTCTATACAAGCCTGTATAAAAGGCCCGATGGCTTTCAAATCATCATCACGTTTGGGTTCGTTTACATAATATTCGTAACTGCCATCGCGATAGGGAACACCTCCAAGGCCCGCCCCCGCTACTGCACGCATAAAGTGGTAGCCGCCGCCGGCATCTTTTTCAACAAATTCCTTAATAAGACCAGCATAGCCTTTCTCTGCTGCCGGCAGGTAGGACTTATTGATATAGCCCATGCGCAATGCCTTGGCCAGTCCGAACACAAACATGGCGGTGCCGGAAGATTCAGGATAATTGCCCGGCTTACCGGCTTTGTCTGTTACCTGCCACCATACACCGGATTTTGCATCCTGGTACTGAACAATTGCTTTAGATAACCTGTTCAGAATGGCCAGCAATTCATCTCTTCTTGTATGCGTTGCAGGAAGAAAGTCAAGCACATCCACCAAAGCCATCATATACCAGCCCATAGAGCGGCTCCAGAATTCGGGCGAGGTTCCGGTGACAGGATTGGCCCAGCGCTGCAGCCTGCTTTCATCCCACCCATGATAAAGCAACCCCGTTTTGCTATCGCGGCTATAATGCTCCATCCACACAAACTGGTTAATGATATCATTAAAATCCTCTGGCTGATGATTTACCACTGCATACTCCGCATAAAACGGCTCTATCATATACAATCCATCCAGCCACATCTGCGCAGGGTATTTTAATTTGTGCCAAAAACCACCCACTTTGTTGCGCGGCTGCCAGGAGATCTGGTTGCGCAGCAAGGCTGCCGCCTTCTTATACTTTTCGTCTTTTGAGATCTCATACAAGCGCAGCAATTGCCGGCCCGGTGGAATATTATCACTGCTGTATTCCTCCATTACATAGGTACGGATGGTTCCATCGGCATTGATAAAATGATCAATAATATTCCTTGTATAATCCATATAGGTGTTATCGCCGGTTACTTTCCACAGCCGTTCAAAACCCATCAGCACCACCCCTATTTCATAGTTCCAGTTGGCTGGCCGGTTTTTTTGTGCATCTTCGATCGTTTGTCCTGGTTTTACCAGGTTGTCCTGCACCAGGTGACTGGCATATTTTTTTACCACCATGGAATCTTTATATGTTTTCATAATGGTAGCGGCCATACTTTGGGCATAGTCAATCTGCGAAGCAAGCTTATACTGCAGCAGCAGGAAAGCGGGAATAAAAAGAAACAGTCGCATAAAAGAAGTTTTATTATTTCATTACGACGGAAATATTTCCGGCAAATCGTTTCCTATCATTTTGACTTATCTCAACAAAGGCATCCATACGGTCATATCTGATTTTCCCCGGTTGGCCCACGCAAAATACGGTATCAATTTTATCTTAACGGGCTGTATGGTTGCATCCACTTCTTTGTATAAAACATTTTTCCAATCGTTGTGTTTATACACGCCGGCTTTGCCGGTCAGTACAAAGACATTGCCTTTATCAATTTTCGCGGGCATTGCCTGAAATTTTATGGCAGCGGGAATCAGCACGTCAAATACGTTTTGCGACGCCAGATCAGCCGATTCAATACAATACACCACGGGTCCGCGTTTAACAGCTACCTGGTTGCGGGTTTCTTCTACCAGTGGGTTGGAGGCCAGCAACACCGCCGGCATATCGAGCGTTAATTCAATTTCATCTCCTGCTTTCCATTTTTTTTCAATGGCAACATATCCATCACTGCCGGTTGATATTTTCTCCGGCCGGTTATTTATCATAAGCGATGATCGTTTACACCAGCCCGGTATACGCAAATGAATGATGAAAGCCCTGGCAACAGATTCTTTTATAATGATGTTAATTTTCCCGTCCCAGGGATAATTGGTTTGCTGTTCCAGTCTGATGGTTGTTCCATCTTTTAGCCTGGTTGCCAGTTTATTTCCACCATAGAGATTTACATACAATCCATCGTTGGCCAGGCTGTATACATAGTTATTGACCTCTGCAATGGTTCTTGCTGCATTGGGCGGGCAGCAATTAGATAACTGGATATAGGGCTGCCTGGCCCCTTCCCATCTTAAATGATAGGGGTAATTTACTGAAGCCGCCAGCGGATTGGTATAAAAGAATCTGGTGCCCTTCATACTAACGCCGCTGAGTATGCTGTTGTACAGTTCCAGTTCAACAATATCCGCATATTTCTCATTGCCGGTAGCCTGCAGCATGCGCCAGTTCCACAGCAAATTGCCAATGCCGGCACAGGTTTCATTGTGAGCACTGAAATTGGGCAATTGAAAATCGCGGCCATAAGCCTGGTGTATTTTCTGTACGGTATCGGGATTGTAAGAAGTACCATCTACTGACACCCCATCATAAAGTGCGCCACAACCACCAGTTACAGCCATTTTCCGGTTCACTATGTTGTTCCATACCTTATCAAGTGCAGTCATCAAAGTTTCGTCGCCGGTTTCTGCATACAGATCCGCCACACCTGCAAACAAATAATTGGCCCTTACTGCGTGGCCCGTTACTTTCTCCATTTCCCTGAACGGCTGCCTGTCGCTGTTATCATCCGTACCTTCCACCGTTCCTCTTATGTCGATTAGTTTTTTAACGAGGTCCAGGTATTTTTTTTCGCCGGTAGTCCGGTACATTTCGGTAATGCCCATATAATGTGACGGGCAAATGGCATTGCGCGCCTGATCGGGTGTGGCATTGTTATAAAAATCAATTAAAAAATCAGTGGCTTTCTTTGCAATATTGAGCAGTGTTGTTTTGCCGGTGGCCCTGTAATGAACACAGGCCGCCGTCATAAGATGCCCGAAATTATACGCTTCAAAACTCAGTTTGTCGTCGAACATTTTTGTGTGCCCGCTTTTTTGTTGTTCAATGATTGACTTTGTATAGATATATCCATCTGGTTTTTGCGCCTGGCCTATCACTGCAATCGCCGTATCCATCTGTGCATCCAGCATTGGATCTTTGTTAATGGCATACATGGCCGCCATTGCTTCCAGTATTTTATAAAAATCGCCATCGTGAAAAGATGGGCCGCGGAAATTACCAGTATCCAATCCTGCTGCAATCCTGAAATTTTGAAATGAATAACAAATATTCTTGCTGGTATAGGTATTCCATAGATGTGGCAGCATTGCATCGCGGCAAACAGCAAAACGCTCTGCCCAGAAACCCTTCGTCCATTGCACATCGTTCATACCCACACCGCTTAATCTGGCATGGCTGCTATTGCTGGTATTTACCAGGCTGTTTTGGGCTGATGCAATTAATAACGCCCACATCATTGCAAAAACTAAAATAATCTTTTTCATTTTCGTGATTATCGCACAAGACGTCCTGCCGTGGCGGGATACAACAGTATTTATATCGCCTTGTAATTTATTGTATACTCAATACCCGGCTGTATGCTGATTTCATATTTATTATTCCCCAGCATATTCGCAATTATATTTTTTCCCGCTGGTTTTGTCTTACTCCTGATTTTTAATACCCCCTCGCCTGCGGGGCTTTTTATCTTTATTTGCGAACTGCTGCAATACACTTCTATATTTCCTGCCGGCGTGGGTGTCTTACCCTGTATCCATTGCAGGCCACCGGTATTGGGTTCTATTACATACTTTGAATAGCCGGGTGCTACCGGTTTTACACCGAGGTAGTATTTACCCAGCAAATACAGGGGACTGGCGCCCCATGCGTGGCACAAACTTTTTCCGAAAGGGCGGCCATACATGGCGTAGTGCTCCGCGCCTTTCTTGCCCGGATCATATTCTTCCCAGAAAGCAGTAGCACCCAATTTCAGCATACCACCCCAGTAATCTTTCATCTGGTTTAATACATACGATTGTTCGCCCATGGCACACAAGGCTTCCAGTTCGTAAAAGCGCATATAGGGTGTTGTTATTTTTTGTATGCTGTCATTGAGCAGTACAGATTTTTTTACGGCCTGTTTCTGATCATCAGAGAAATAATCAAAGAAAATAGAAAACATGTTGGCGTAGCGGGTTACGTTATCCGTTTGTTTATCATCCACAATACTGTGCACCAACGCCTGTTTACTTTCGTTCCAGTACAAACTGAATAGTTTCTTTTTTAAGTCTTTTGCCAGCTCCTGGTATTTAACTGCGCCACCCTGGTCGTTTGCAATGCCTGCGCACAAGGTCATTGTTTCCAGGCTGCGGCAAAGCAGTAACTGTTCAAAACTCAGTTCACCGTCTTTACGGAGGCCGTTTGCCCAGTCAATAAATATCCAGTCGCCGGGCAATCCCTGCATCAGCCCATTTTTATCCCTGCGGCCAAGGCAATAATCCATTAAACCTTTCATGCGCGGGTAATTTTGCTGTAGAAATGTTTTATCTCCGGTGTACAGATAATAATCGTAGATACTGATGAACCAGTAAAACGAATAATCCATGATGGTATTGATATGTGCCGTAACCGGGTCTTTACCGCGCAATGCATACATGGTTCGCTTTACTGTTTCATTATCGTTCATCAAATAGTAATTCATCAGGTAGCTCTGGGAAGCATCTCCGCTCCATACCCAGCGATCCCTCTTAATGCCATCTATAAAAAACTCGCGTGTTGCCAGGTGCAGCGTATATTTAGCGGTTTCGTAAATCTTATTGATGGTTTCATCGGAACAGGTAAAACTGCCTTTATCCGGTAAATCAGCATATTCATACAACATGGAAACGGAGTCCACATTCACAGAAGCATCATACTGCAGGTTGATGAAACGGAATGCCCTTGAGAATGCAATGGTAGTGTCTTGCTTATCCTTCAGGTTAATAACAAGCCGGTCCAGTATTTCGCATTGGTCTGTCGATAATGCTTCTTCTTTCGACTCGCCATAATAAACCGATAACCTGCCGGAACCTTTTACGCCATGTAGTTTTAGAAAACCAAAAGTTTCTTTACCAAAATCTGCCAGCATGGAATTATTACCTTTTGTAAGAGCGGCGGCTGTCATTTTTGTTACTGGCAATGCAAAAGCAGATGGTAATTGTGCGGCTGTATTAAAATTCCAGCAGCCCGCTTTCATCCAGCCTGAAGCAGACACATCGGAGCTTTTTCCTGTTTCATCAACCCACTCTTTATCTTCGAAAGTAACCAGCCAGGATGCATCGCTCACAATGTTTTTTCCACGCACAAAGATAGCCGGCACATGTACCTGGTTATATACTTTAAGGCTGATGAGGTGCTTTCCGGCAGGCACCGTTATGAGAACAGGGCTGCCTTCCATAGCCCTGCCATCCAGTTTTACATTATAGGTTCCTTCAACAGCAATACTCACTTCTTCTGGTTGCAGCACGTTAAATGACTTCGCAAACAGCACAAGGTTATAATGAGTGTCCATTTTCCAGAACACCGGCGAAAAAGCGCCCCGTTCCGTGCGTCGGTTCTGCATTTGGTTGGAAAGAGCAATTTCAAAATCGCCGGGATACCAGATCCATGTAGCCTGCTGGGCCTTAGCCTGGAAGCAAAAGGACAAGAGAACGCAGAGATATACAGCGTATTTAATGCGGCCCGGTACAAAAATATTTCGGTTGCTCATATTTATTATTTAAAATCGTTAAAGAAAAAGTATAATCCGAATATAGCAAGTCCCAGTAAGGCAAACAATATTTTTACTCGGCGCGAAGTAACCGGCATATCGGCCGGAGTCATGTTTTGTCCATTGGTTACCGGCAATTTATCTGCCAGTGAAATAATAACCGCGGTAACCAGCAATACCACAAAAATATAAAACGATAAGAGCAGGTAATGCGGCCAGAAATGATATTTATCCGGCGTTAATATCCATAAATACAAAACACCGGTGCCCAGGCTGAAAGCAGAACCATAAGAAAGAATAGCATTAACGGCTTTTTTTGTTGTGCGTTTCCAGAACACAGACAATAGAAAGACAACGGCAAGTGAAGGTGCAATAAAACCCAGTACCGATTGAAAAATATCGAAGAGGTTAAGCCCTTTTATATTGTCAATGGCCAGCGCCATCAATACTGCAAAAATACAACCAGCCACTACCGTTATCCTTCCTACTTTTATAACCTGGCGGTTAGTAGCCTGTGGGTTTACTTTTTTTACATACAGATCTGTTGTGAAAACGGTGCTCAATGCATTCAGCGATGAACCAATGGTGCCAACCAATACCGCAATCAATACTACAATTACCAGTCCGTTCATGCCCGGGGGAAACAGGTTGGTGACCATGGTCATATATGCTTCATTGGGATCTTTTAACCCGGGGAATAATATGAAACACAAAATGCCCGGTAGTATAAAAAGCGGTAATGCCAGTACTTTCAACCAGCCGATAAAATTAACACCCAATTGTCCCTGTTCCAGGTTTTTTGCACCCAGCACCGATTGCACCATAGCCTGGTCGGTACAAAAAAAAGCCACAGCCGCCACCGGGTAGCCCAGCAAGATGGCATTCCACGGATATTTGGTATCACTTGCCGGGTGAATTAAATTCCAGTAACCTGCCGGCACTTTATGAAACATAGCGTTTATACCGCCCACTTTTTTCAAGCCCAGGTATGATAAAGTAAGTGATACCAGGATAAGTAAAATCATCTGGAAAACATTCACCCTTGCAATGGCTTTTAAGCCACCTGCAAAAGTAAAAATGCCGGCAAACAGCACCAGTACAATCACCGACTGCCACATGGGTATGCCTACAATTTGTCTTACCAGGAAGCCGCCGGCAAACAAACCGAGCGATAGCCAGGAAATCAAAATCTTTACGAGTGCATACCAGGCTAAAATATTGCGGGTACTGTCTCCGTACCGTTTGCCCATAAACTCCGGCATGGTAGTTACTTTGGAAGCAATATAACGCGGTGCAAACACCATGGCCAGCAGCAACAAAAAAACAAAAGCATACCATTCAAAATTACCCGCAACAATACCGGTGCTGTATCCAATGCTTGCAAAGGCCAGCAATGAAGAAGGGCCAACATTTGTGCCCCACATGTTAAAGCCGATATTGTACCAGTTAAGCGAATTGCCGGCGAGGAAGAGATTGTCTTCCTTTTTCTTTTTCCCGAAACTGGCCAGGTATCCAATAATGAAAAGCAGCAACAGGTAAACCGCAACGATGATAAAATCTATTGGATGAAGCTTATTGTAAATATTGTTCATCAGTTTATGCTTGGTGGTTTAAACCATACTCTTCTAAAATATCAGCCACCTTAACTGGAATACCTGTTTGTAAACTCCGGTCCATAGCCTGCAGTAAAGCAACGGTACCGATACCCTCGTTCAAATCCGGGTAAGCAGTAAAATTTTGTGTAATAGAGTCGGCAAAATATTCCAGGTAGTTCTGGTATTCGCCCGCGTGGTGACTTTGCCCCTCAAACCGGAAATAATGTTTCAGCTTAGCGTCACCCCAGGTAATTATTTTTTCTTCGCCGTCTTTTGTGGTAACTGCGTAGCGCAATTCATGATAATCTGCCTGGCTGGCGCCCTCGGTACCCCTCAGTATACAGCTCATTCCGCTTTCGCGGGCTGTGGGTTGTACCGGTGCCGTATAAGCGCCGCTAACCCTGGCAATGCGCCCGTCTGCCGCCCTAAAAATAAAATGCATGGTATCTTCATTTTTCAGGCCTGCAGCTTTTCCGTTGCTGCTTATCATACCATAGCCCATTACTTCTTCAATATCAGGAAGGTACCAGCGTATGAAATCCACGGGATGGCTCAGTCCGCCAAACAACCATTTAAAAGACTTTTCCAGTGCCCATTTTTTTTCGAGGAACCAGCGGTGGTCTGCGTTGTAATGACTTTCAATAGTAATCAGTTCGCCAATAATGCCCTCTTCAAAATCGGTGCGCTGTCTTTTAAAGGGCTCAAAAAAACGGGAGCTTTGTCCAACAAAAACCCTCCTGCCGGTTTTCTTTTGCAGTGCCATCAATTCCGTTGCCACAGACAAATCATCTATCAATGGTTTTGTACATACCACATGCTTGTTGTGCAGCAATGCCTGTTTTATGTGTTCTGCATGCAGGTGGTCGGGCGTATAAATGCCAATAATATCAATGTCGGCATCATCCAGCATGTCCTGGTATTCGGTGGTATACTCGTACATCTTAAATTCATCTGCACGCTGGCGGCATAAGCTGGCATTGCAATCGCAAATCATCTTTAATTTCAGCTTTTCACTTTGCAATGCCGCGGAAATGGTGCTGCGGCCTTCGCCCAATCCCAGTATTCCAATTTGTAGCATACCTGGCCCCAAAGGGTTTTTAATTGATGTTTATAATTATTTTACCGGTTGCAGCGTTACCCATATTTGTCCTTTTTTTGTTCCTTCAATGCCTTCCTGGTATTTTTTCATGCGCCTGTTCCATTCATCCATGCGCGGGTTGTTGGCTGTGCTAAGTGGATTTAGTTTATCAAGACTTTCCCCGCGTGGAATACTTATGATCAGCATTAATTGCCGTCCGTTTTTGTATACCAGCAGCCGCTGAAAGCGCGCATTGCAAAATCCCAGCGCTACTTCGGGCCATTGCTGAAATTGTGTTGCGTGGTAATCCAGGTATTCTTTCTGCAATTGCGGACTGGCTACAAGGTTAGCTGTCAGAATAATGTGCTCCCAACCATCGGCGCTGCTGGTATCGCTGCATTGAGAACGGTTAAATTCATAGAACAAATCATCGTACATTTTTACCTGCACGCCCGGAAATGCAATGGCCATTTTTTTTCGTACCGTATACGCATCGTCTATCTTATCAAAAATGACAAAATGCTGCTGCCATTGGTACAAGGCGCCGGTGTTTATTTTATTGGCGTTGAGAAAATCTTTTAGCTGACGGATATCAATAGCCTGGTTACCTTTTGCAACCAGCTCAATAATAAGCGGGTGTTCTTTGTTCACGGCGATGGTATAGTCGACTATTTTTTCCGTTAGCAAAGACCGATAAGCCGGCTCAATACCGGCCATTTCCTTAACCTGTTTATCCACCGTTGGCCCGTTGTTCAGCCATTTGTTGCCGGGGCCATTGGCGTTTTGTAAAAATTTTTCGGATGGGCACCAATTGTCTTTTACTGTAAAATAAGAACTGCCTTCGTCGGTATATAAATAAAACCAATGATTGGGGAGATGGGCATAGGGTGCCTTGTAAATACTGTCAACATAATTATTACTGATAACAGAACCGGGCTGTGCGCTTAAGGTATAAACGCCTGCACAATCGTAATTGTGTTTGCCATAATGGTGAATTTTATTGAAACTGATTTCGTTGTTCTTCATGACATTACTGGTCTTCGTCCAGCCCCAGCCCATGCTGATGCCGGTATAAGAAACATCGCTTATTTCATTGTGAACAATGCGGGCATTTTTTACGTAACCCAGGCCAATGCCTGCGCATCCCCAGTCTTCATTGGCCGTATTGGTTACCATGTTATTGCTGATAATCATATCGCTGCAAACTTCTTTTTCATCGGTGGGGTTATAGGGAAGGTGTACCTCCGTGGCTTCGTCAGAAAAGACACCGGCCAGGATGGCCGTACCACCTATGTCTTTAAACAGGCAGGCATTGATGTTATTGTTATGCGTATATTTTGAGTAGTCAATACCGGTAGACGCCAGGTGCTCAAACCTGCAACCGGTAAAACCCGTGTTGTCTGCATACGAAACCTGCACGGCAGCGGCGGGCCGGCCTACCCAGGCCTGGTTTTCGAGCGACGGTTTATCCGGGGTGCCCGGTACCGTTAGTTTATAGGCATCCAGCATGTACATACCTGCCTGGTGGGGTACATGTCCGTACCGGGCGGGGCGCAGCCAACTGGTATGATCAAACGCAATTCCTTTAAAGAAAACATTTGTTACCGGGTGGTCGGCTGTTCCTGCTATGCTTACCAGTGATTCCAGTAAGGGGGCTATCACCGTATCTTTCCTTATATCTTCATTGCTGCGCGGCCAATAATAGATTTTATGCCTGTCCATGTCCAGATACCACTCTCCTGGCTCGTCTAAAAATTGAATGGCGTTGACAAGATAATAGGCTGAGTTGCCGGTCTCGCCGGAGAACCAGGGAGCAGGCCAGGGATGTTCGCTCTGTATTTTACTTTCAGGATCATGGAAAAAAAGTTTTGCGCTATCGCCGCTTCGTTCTATTTTTTTTATGCGAAGCGTTGCCACCTCCCACCATTGGTGAATAAACATTTCCAGTCCATATATACCGGGCATGGGTAAGGTATGCGGAAACGGGATCTGGCAGGTTTGTTCTTTTTTATTCCAGCTGAGAATGCGGTTCATGGCTGTACCATTGGCATCTTTGGCCCTGACCGCCTTCACATTGTTTACCCATAGCTGTCTGATTGCAGCCAAACTTTCCGCCGGTAAAGACAGATCGGCTACCCAAACCTTGTTTTGGGCAATGGCGGAAAGTCCTGCGATAGGGACGGTATTTTTATGCCAGTTGGTGATTTGTATTCCCCCGCTCAATACTGGTTGTTCGCCGGGTGCTGCCTCAATCCAGGTTGGACTTGCTGTTGTACCGGCATCTTCGGGCCGGATGAAGATGGGTTCATACAATGGGTATAGCCCCCCGCGAACAATGATGTGGATGCCATTTGAAATGGAAGGATCGCCCAGGCGCCTGAGCTCCCTGGCTTTTCTGATACCTGCTGCAATGGTAGCCAGTGGTTGTTCCCTTGATCCGGGGTTGCCGTCTGCACCATTCACAGCCACATATATATCTGCGGCTATGGCCGGCATGGCAGCACATACTATGAAAAGCAGCCAAAAAAAGGCAGGCAATCGTTTCATTCCTCTTGGTTGATGCTATAAAAAATCCGCGCAGGCATTTAATTTAATAAATATACCCACAGTGGTTGCCTGCAAAAAGGCCAGTATTTACTGAATTGATGGAAGATTTTACTGCTTGTCTTAACAGGAGATGCGGAACCAGTTTCTAAGATCAGAATCAACACCAAACTTACCGGTTTAGGAAGCCTTTTCAAGAAAGACCTGGCAATCATGAATATTTTAGGACGAGTCATACTATTCTAAAAGTGAACAGGTTGTGTACCAAAATCGTGCATCTGTTTTTTACGTAAATCCATAACTTATTTATTTTCAACCCGGTAATTAAGCGGCATTCTTATTGCCTTTTTAAGCCTGAGAACAAAATGAATCTAAATCATCAACGATACCGGAAATCAATAAATCATACGTTGTAAATCAACTCCTATGTTTATACACTATTTTAAAACTGCGTGGCGAAATTTAGCAAAAAATAAAACGGTTTCACTTATAAATATAACAGGGCTTTCTATTGGCATAAGTGCCGCGCTGGTTATATTTCTTCTTGTACAATACGATTTCAGTTTTGACAAATTTGAAAAAGACAGCGACCGTATTTATCGTGTTGTTGCTGACTACACTTTTGCCGGTACACCTTTTCATTCATCTGCTATACCCGGGGCAATGCCCGCCGCAGTTAAAAATGAGATATCCGGCATTGAAGGTGTTGTGCCTTTCCGCACATGGAATGACGACGTAAAAATTACCGTACCTGTCAAAACAAGTAACGATCTTATTGTTTTTAAGAAACAAAAGAATATTGTTTTCGCTGATGAAAACTACTTCAAATTATTATCCTATAAGTGGCTGCAAGGCTCCCCGCAAACGGCTTTGCAAAGCCCGTATCAAACAGTCTTAACTGAGAGTGGGTTAAAGGAGTACTTTCCGGGTTTAACACCCGAACAGGCAACTGGCAAAGAACTTATTTTTTATGACTCAATACGCACAACCATTATGGGTGTTGTACGGGACCTGCCTTACAACACCGATTTTAGTTTTAAAATATTTATCTCAAGAGCCTCTATTGAAATGCCGGCATTAAAACCGGATGATGGAGATGGATGGGGTAGCGCTTCACCTTCATCACAATTGTTTATCAAACTATCTCCAAATGCAAATCCTGCAGCAGTGCAGCAGGCAATTTCGAAACTGTATAGAAGAAATTTTACAGAAAACCCCGGCACTACAACCAGTTTCCGTTTACAACCTTTGGCTGATTTGCATTTCAATGCTGATTACGAAAACTTCAATAAACGTATTGCACATAAATCAACATTATATGGATTGCTGGCAATTGCAGCATTTCTTCTATTGCTGGGGTGCATCAACTTTATCAATCTTACTACTGCGCGGGCATCCCAAAGAGCAAAAGAAATTGGTGTGCGCAAAACACTGGGAGGTTCAAAAAAACAACTGGTGTTTCAATTTCTAAGCGAAACATTTTTATTAACGCTTGCTGCAACGATAATCTCTGTTCTTTTAATGCCGGTAATACTACAATTATTTTCCGGCTTTATTCCCGAAGGATTGCATTTTGATTTAATACAACCTTCAGACATTTCATTATTTCTTGCTGTTCTTGTGGTGATAGTAAGTGTCGCGGCAGGCTTATATCCCGCATTCATTCTTTCTTCATACAAGCCCGTAAGTGTATTAAACGGCAATCCCAATATAACAACAGGCAAACCTGGAATTATTTTATTGCGCAAATCATTTACCATTTCCCAGTTTGTCATTGCACAAGTCTTTATTATCGCTACCATTGTTGTCGCTAAACAAATCGATTATTCGCTTACGCAGGATTTAGGATTTAGAAAAGATGCCATTATTAATCTGGCAACAAGCTTTAAAGAACCCGCTGCCAGCAGGTTTGTGCTGATGAATAAGCTCAAAGCAATTCCGGGAATAAAAATGATAAGTCTTTCCAATAATCCGCCCACTTCCGTTAGTGACCGTGGAAACATCATAAAATATATCAGTAATAAAACAGAAACTGAAGCGCATGCGCAGGTTAAGTTTGGCGACACTAATTATTTAAAATTATACCAGCTAAAATTACTTGCCGGTTCCAATCTTCCCTACAGCGATACCATTAAAAGTGTGATTATTAATGAAACCTGCGCACGTGCACTTGGATTTCAGGATTTGCAACAGGCAATTGCAAAGTATGTTGAAATTGACAAAAAGAAAGTACCAATTGCCGGGGTAGTGCATGATTTTCATCAGAAATCATTTCATGAACCCATCGCCCCATTAGTTATATCCAGCAAAGATGGCGACCAGTTAATGTTTAATATATTATTGCAACCGCTGGATGCGGATGGTTCTTTATGGCGAAACACTATTAATCAGATTAAAAGTGCTTATGCAGAAGTTTATCCCAACGAAGATTTTGAATATAATTTTCTTGATAACAGAATTGCCCGGTATTATTTATCTGAACAAAACCTTTTTCAATTATTAATGTGGGCTACAGCGCTTACTATTCTTATAAGTTGTCTTGGCTTATTTGCCCTTGCGGTGTATAGCTCACTCCAAAGAACGAAAGAGATAGGCATCCGAAAAATCATTGGCGCTTCTGTTTTACAAATTGTTTCATTATTGGTAAAAGATTTTTTGCAGCCGGTTATAACAGCTTTTATTATTGCAACACCCATTGCCTGGTGGGCTGCAAACGGCTGGCTTCAGAACTTTGCATATAAAACAACTTTAAGCTGGTGGATATTTGTTGTTACAGGCGTTTCAGCAATATTGATTGCTTTAATTACCATCAGCTTCCAATCAGTAAAAGCGGCAATGGCAAACCCGGTGAACAGTTTGAAAACGGAGTAATACCACCTGAATCCGTAAGAAAGACCCTGGCTAAAGTATTGCCGTCTGAACGGGGATAGTTTTGGCTGCAGGCTTACTCGCAGTTATTATTATTTTAACATTTATCGTAATAATCAACGGTAAGAATAAGTTTTATCTTCTGTTTGTGAACTGCCGGATTAAATACCAGCTATCCTTTCTTATATTTTTAAATTCCTGACCTTCTTCATTTTATTGAAATATCTTTTTCAAATATGCCGTATTTGCTCCATAATTGCCTTTTACATCTTTTGGTTTGGTAGCATCACGGCTGCGTTCAATAACCAGCCAGCCACTCCATTTCATCCGGCGGAGCGTTTGTTTTACCTGTTGCATATTGATTTGGGGATCGTTCTGCAACCATACACTGTCTTTGTTGCTGGCATGTATCATAGCGATGCGGTCTTTCCCCAGTGTTTGCAGTTCGCTGATTAAATTGCGTCCTTCTTTTAAGGAGTTGGAAAAATTGAAATAGATTTTTATTCCGGGCGATTTGATTTCGTTTAATAATCTTACTTCTTCTGCGGCGCTTAAAGCTGTTTCTATGGCTATTACCACCCCTGCCGTCTCCGCCATCTTACCCGCCACTTTCAACCTGGCCACAACAGAATCCCTCACACCAGGATTTTTTGCCAGGTCGCATTGCACACCCAATGGAAGAAAAGCGATTTTTACATGCATTGCCTTCATGGTAGCAATGCAATCTTCAATCGATTGGATGTATTCGGTTCTGCCGCAGAAAGACTGGGCATAGTACCCCGTCATGGCCAGTGAAAATATTTCTATGTTGAGTTCTTTTGCTTTGTCTAAAAAAAGCTGCCGGATGCTGTCGTTGAGCAACTGGTTATCGAAACTGGGTCTTGTACCCAATCCGCCCATATCCACTTCTATGCCATCAGCGCCCAATTCTTTGGCCAGTGTAAGTGCACCCAGTTTCTGGCGTTTCAGCAGCATCAGATCAATAAGACCAATTTTATAACGTTGACTGGTTTGGGTGAAAGCATATTCCTGAGCGGTGGCAGACAACAAAAATACCAATACCAGTGTTTTGAACCATAAAGAGACCATGGTATAGCGCTCCACAAAAAAATTGCCGTGTTTCTCTTTGCCACCGGGCTTCAGTGGTTCAATCCTACTCATGTGTTATTGATTTTTTCCAAAGTATTTCCAGTTGTTCAAATCCCTTCACCGCATTTGCCGGTAATGACTCACCATGATCACCAAACACATGCATCAGTTCTTCTTTTTCTATGGTAATACCCGATTCATCAATTTTACCTTCCTTATCCTGTATGGCTTTTATGTTCAGCCCCAGTTGCTTTGCCATAAATTCATACACAGCGGTTCTCTTATTAATGCCGAAATCATGTTTTTCCAATGGCAGGTGCACATTCTGTACATTGTCTTTTTTACCATACCAACTGTACATTTTCTGCAGGTACAGGAAATCGTGTTCCGGCAGCCGATCTGTCCAGTCGCCACCATCGCTTACCAATAGTTGCGGACGGGGAGCAGCCATTGCGGCTATCTCTACATTGTCTGTGCGGCCACCGCAATCATGAACAGGCATACCGCTTTCGCACGGACAGCCGCCATAAAAATAGGAAGACAACGACACCACCGGCGCCGATACTTTAATGCGGTTGTCCAATGCCGTTACCAATACGGTTTGACTGCCGCCGCCAGATCCCCCGGTAATAGCCACCCGGCTGGTATCTGCATCTTTAAGCGATAACAGGTAATCAAGAATACGGATACTTCCCAACGCCTGTATGGTCATCGATAAACTTCGGCGGTGATCTTCCGGCTTAAACTGTAGCAATGATTCCCCCCAGGCAAACAGGTCGTAACTGAAAGCCATAGCGCCCATCTTTGCCAATGCCGCACAACGGTACTGGCAATCGGGCCGGTAACGTTGCTTTTCCCAATGACCGTCGGGGTTAAGAATAACAGGAATCTTTCCCTTATACCTGGCTGGTTTGTACAATGAACCGTTGATCCACAGGCCCGGTAATATCTCTATGGCAATGTTTTCTATGGTATATCCGTTGTATTTTCTGAGCGGGGTAATGACAGGCTGCGTGCCGGGCGCAGCAGGCATCTTATCAAGCTGCAGTGCCTGCAGGATACAGGGCTTCAGCCCCGCTTTTCGTTTCTCCCATTCATCCAGGTTGTTGTATTGCGCGGCTATCCGGTCCAGTTCGGCCCAGCCTTCCTGCACCGGCCAACGGTAATATTCATAATAACCAAGTTTATACACCTTGTCCTTGTCCTTTTTGGCATTCATGTCAAACGGGGCCAGCACATTCTCCAAAGTTGTTTCCGGATCATTGCGGAAACGCCATGCGGCATAGCGCAGCATTTTGCCTGTTACAATTGAATCGGGGTATTTTAAGGTAATGCCGAATTGTTTTTCGATATCATTCAATACTTCTTTCAGCGGCTTTTGGTAGGCGCCGTCTGTATTGTACTGTGCCCGCATAAAAAAAGGAAAGGCCAGCAACAGGCAACCAAATGAAAATAACTTTTGCATAATATTTATATAGCCGGGTCCAGCGGCACCGGCGGCAACAATAAAGTTTCTATATCCACTGGTTTTATTTTTAGTCTTTCGCACCAGGTTTCAAAACTGCTGTGGATCTCATCGAGTGTTTGTTTTTGCTGGGGTGTCAATTCCAGCGCTGTAGCGCGGCTGATGGTACGAACGGGCAATCCCCGCTTCCGTAAAAAATATTTCGCACTCATTGGGTAAGCAACATGTATCAAGGGATCTACCCGGCTGATTTCAGACTGCAGCCATTTAACTTCTTCCTGTTTGGCAGGATTATTTGCATTGTTGACCATCCATACCAAAATTTCCGGATAGAAATTGCCCGAAATAGAAGACATTCCCCTGGCGCCCATTTGCAGGCTGTACATGGCATTGGGTGAATGCGCATCGTAAAACTCCATCTTGCTGCCGCTTACTTTTAATATATCCAGCTTGGCCTTTACTTTTTCCAAATCAATAGAAGTGTCTTTGTGATATACCAGCCTGTTGGCCGATAACAATGTCCTAAAAGTTTCTGGTCCAATAATTCTTTTGTATGGCGCAGGGCACTCGTACATTCCCAGGGGAATATTGCTGGTAAGTGTAAACATCCGGTTAAAATTCTTCAGCAGTATTTCATCGCTGTCTTCTATATTGGCGTAATGTCCCGTAATCAATATTACCGCATCAATACCAGTATCATATATCCTCTTACTGAACTCAGCTTTGTCTTCAATGGTAAGCCCGAAAGAACCGGTGGCTACCACCGGCACACGGCCATTTACATATTTTACCACATGTCTTGTAAGTTCTATCCGCTCATCTTCGCTAATGCTGTACATTTCACTGCTGAGACAATTGGCAAAAAAACCTTTTACGCCTGCGGCCAGGTAGAAATCGATAAGATTACTCACTACATCCAGGTCAACCTTTGCCTTCAGATTAAAGGGTGTTATCATTACCGGCACAAATTTTTTCTGAAGCGAATCCATATTATATAATTTAAAAATGGCTGATGGCTGATGTGATGATGGCTGATTTGTTGTATTCGCAGATGCATCATTATACATCAACAGTCAAAAGTCAAAAGTTAAAAGTCAAAAGTCAAAAATAATGGCGTTTTAAAAATGGCTGATGTCTGATGTGATGATGGCTGATTTGCTGTATTCGCAGATGCATCATTTTACATCAAAAGTCAAAAGTTAAAAGTCAAAAATAATTGCGTTTTAAAAATGGCTGATGGCTGATGTAATGATCGCTGATTTGTTGTATTTGCTGACGTCCATCATTCAAAATTTAAAATTCATCATTTAAAATAATCGCTACGCAACGGTATTCACCAACTCTCCTATTCCTTCAATTTTTATTTTTATTACATCGCCGCTTTGTAATGTAAAGGTATTATCCGGCACCACGCAGGTACCTGTCATCAGGTAAGCACCGGCAGCGAAGGAATATTCCCTGTATAAAAATTCCACCAGCTCTGCGTGTTTGCGTTTCATCATATCTATGGTTACATCTCCCTCAAATGCAACCGCACCGTTTCGTTCAATTGATATTGCAATAACGGTAGTGGGTGAAATGGGCTCTTCCGTTACCAGCACACAGGGCCCCACTGCCGCACAACCATCATACATTTTGGCCTGGGGCAGGTACAATGGGTTTTCTCCCTCAATGCTCCGGCTGCTCATGTCATTACCAATGGAGTAACCAATAATTTTTCCGGAGGAAGCAATTACCAGCACCAGTTCCGGTTCGGGCACATCCCAGGTACTGTCTTTCCTTATTCTTACTTTGCCCAGTGGTCCTATTACCCTGCCGGCAGTTGATTTGAAGAATAGTTCAGGTCTTTCCGCATCGTAGACTTTATCATAAAAAGTAGCACCGCCACTTTCTTTGCTTTCTTCCATGCGGGCCACCTTGCTGCGCAGGTAAGTAACACCCGCTGCCCAAACTTCCTGCGAACCAATGGGAGCTACGAGCTCCTTTTCAAGAAACCACTCATTGTCGCCCGACGCAGACAACTGGTAAATTTCCTTTTGCACCTGTGCCCATAGATCATCCCGGTTAATAAACACGTCCCAGTCTGTTTCGGCTGAGACAAAGTATTCGCCTTTGAATTCGATGATAATCTCCGATTTTGTTTTATAAATTTTCATATTTTTTAATCTTATTTTATTCAAACCTAAACAATCAACCTCAGCCAGCAATCCTGATCTGTTGGGTTTTTCTTTTAGAATAGGTCAGGAGCAGTCCGGTTAAAAATATGCTGAGGGTTCCTACTACAATAATCATATTCTTGTGCAGGGGGTTACGCAAAAATGCGTACCGGGCAGGCAATAGCCAGGAAAATGTCATCCAAACAATAATAAGGGTACCAATCATCATGGCTGTCAGCGCCTCCTGGCTGCGGGTTCTTCTGCTAATGATACCCAGTAAAAACAGGCCCAGCATACCACCTGCAAAAATACCAGACAATTCCCACCAGGTGTCCAGCACGCTTTTGCTTCCAATCATGGCAAGACCGGTTGCCAGACCGGCAATCCCAAAAACAATGGTGGCCATGTACAATGCCCGTAAATATTTTTTATCGTTCATGCCGGCGTTGAAATATTTCTTTAAAATATCTTCCGTAAAAACGGTTGCCGACGCATTCATGCCGGAACTGATGGTGCTCATGGCCGCGGATAAAATAGCAGCTATAATCAATCCCAGCAAACCCGTGGGAATACTGGTTGCCATAAAATGGGGCAATACTTTATCACCATAGTCTGCCGGTTGCAATTGAGCCGCCATGGTGTGTACCTGTTGTATGGATGCCGCGCTGCCCAGCTTTTCTGCTGCTGCTTTAAGTTTTACTGGTTCAATCATTTGCGGCGCAGCCTGATAGTAAGCAAATAATGCAGTTCCAATAATAAAAAATAACAACGATGCAGGCACATATATAGCAACACATAACCATACCGATTTGGATGCCTGCTTTTCAGACGCAGCCGTATGGTAGCGCTGCACATAATTCTGATCCATTCCAAAATTATTCAGGTTGATAAAAAAACCATAACACAACACCATCCAGAAAGTAGATTCAGTAAAATTAAACGACCCGCTGCCCAGGCTGAATTTGTTATTGGCTTTTGCAATGCGTATTACTTCTCCCGCCCCACCCGGAATTCCCTTTATCACCAGCCATAAAATCAATACAGCGCCGCTTGTCTTTATGATGCCCTGCACCACTTCCGTCCATATTACCGCTTCCATGCCGCCCATAACCGTATACAGTATGATGCAAACGCCCATTACAATCATAATGGCCGCCATTGAAAAACCTGTTAATGCCTGCAGGCTTAATGCCATTCCAAAAAACACGGTGCCCATGCGTGCAAATTGCGTCAGCAAAAAACAAATGACCGCATAGGTTCTTGCCCAGGGGCCGAACCGTTTTTCCAAATGGGTATAGGCAGACACTTCGCCGCTGCGCCGGTAAAAGGGTACAAAATATTTTGATGCCACCCAGGCGGCCAACGGCATGGAAAGACTGAACACAAACGAATTCCAGTTGCCACCAAACGATTTACCGGGCACTCCCAAAAAAGTATTGCTGCTTAAAAAAGTAGCATAGATGGAAAGCCCGATGGCCCAGCCCGGAATCTTCCCGGATGCAATGGTAAATTGCCCGGCCGTTTTATTCTTCCGTGAAAAATAAAGGCCTGTAAATACCATAGCAAGCAGGTACACCACAATAATGGCAATATCTAAAACAGGCAGGTTGTTCATCAATCGTTGTTCGTTGTTTAATCGTCCGAAGGTTTGGTAACGGTGGGTACAAATCCGGGCCATTTTTCATGGGTAATTTTTTCCAGCTTCAATTTCGAAGGATCAATCATAACATGTTTGATTCTTTCTCTCCGCCACGTATAAACGATGTGCACCATTCCGTCTTTGGTTTGTATTACCGAAGGATAAGAATACTGGCTGATGGGCGAATCTTCCAGTATAACGGCGGCCCACCATTGCTTTCCATCTTTTGAAACGGCCACATTCAGCGGCGTTCTTGGTCCTTTGCCATTGGGTAATGCCGAATCTGGCTTTACATGATTGTATACCAGCAATTGCCTGCCATCTTGTAAAGTTACCGCGTCTGTGCCCGAGTTGTTATTGGGCAATGAAGAAGCTACCATGGGACTCCAGGTTTTGCCGCCGTCTCTGCTCCACGATTCATTGATGGTCCTGTTCTTGCTGCGGCACATGATCTGCATGCTGCCATCTTTATACCGCAATATACTGGGCTGTATGGCCGATATTGCAATACCATCATTCAAATCAGCAGATTTTGTCCATGTTTTACCTGCATCTGCCGTATATTCAAAATGTACCCGCCAACCGTTTTTCTCTGTGCTGGAAGGGCAAACCAGCATACCATCAATCAGCAAAGGTTTATTTTTTATCGGGCCCAGAAATCCATCAGGTAGAGCCTCCCGCCCGCTCCAGGTATAGCCATTGTCGCCAGATCGCATCATCCACCCGGTCCACCCGGCTACATTGGGACCAATTTTATAAAACAACAGTAAATCCCCGCCAGGCACCTGGTACAAAACAGGGTTGTAGCACGCATATCGTACACTATCATTCATGACCCCGTCTGCGGCTTTCAATGGCTCCGTCCATTTATTATTCACCAGATGACTGGTCCATATGCAAACATCTTTATTGCCTTCGCGGGTACCACCAAACCAGGCTGCCACCAGTCCCTCGGGTGTTTCAGCAATGGTGCTGGCATGGCTTTGGGGAAAAGAGGCTTTCTCAAAAATAAACTCGTCTACCAGTATTCCTTTCTTCCATTTTGCCTGGGCACCTGCATGGGTGCTGAATAAAACGGCAACCAATACAATCACTGCATACAACCATTTACATTTCATGCTTCAAAATTTTATAGTTTTTTCCTGTCTGCTTCTTTCTGCGCTTTTACTTTATCAACGTATGCTTTAAACAACTGGTGCCAGTTACGGCCATTGCTGTTGAGGTATTGTTCGCATTTTGTTTTATAGATTTCAAAGATAGCAGAGACTTCCTTTATTCCTTTGTAGTCAATGGCCTGTTCCCTTGCCTGTTTCAGGTTGGCCAGAATCGCTGTTTCTTCTATGGCAGTAAGATCGGGAACAATGGCCTGGTAACCTTTCAAAGTAAAAGCAACTTTACCAATAGTGTATTTGTCAAGAATGGCTTCCACCTGCGCGCTGTCCAGTTCAGCATTTAGTACCCTCATCAGGTTGCTGTGAACAGACGAAGGCTTGGCAGAACAAACAATGATCTGCCTGTCCATATCCGATAACCTGTTACCCGTTGCGGGGTTAATGCCTGCCGGTGTAAGGGTAAAAGGATGGCTGTTGTGCCAGTCGCGCACCGCGGTAAGATGGGCAAGAATAGCCGCTTGCACGCGTTCGTTTTTAGCGGCATCATGCAGCCGCAAAGAGGCGGTCCATTCGGTTGCTTTTTTCTGCAGCACGGTATCTGTTGTTAAATTTGTTTTGACAGGAATGGCTTCACCTGCCTGTTGTGCCCCCAGGGATATTGCAGCCAGCATAGTTACCGTAACCATGCAGGCGCAAATTATTTTCCTGTATGTTTTGCAGTTGCTCATTATTTAATTTTTGATTCAAAATGATATCGCCCGCTTCCGGCTTCAAGAACCGCATTGCCATTTTCCCATTTTGCCCATTTTATTCCTGCCGCTTTTGCTGCCATGCCGCCCGATTCCTTCACATCGTCGCCCCCAATAGCAGGAATATGAATTTCGGCAGCTGCATTGGCAGGAATATCAATATCCCAGGCAAGCCGGTCGCCCTGCTTTTTCCAGTGACTGGTAATTTTTCCATAGGGCGATTCATAAGTGGCGGTTACTTCATTCAAACCTTCAACAAATGATGGTTTCATAATCAGCCGCTGAAATGCGGTGGCTTTTGCATCGGTTTTGATACCACCCAAATCTTCAAAGATCCATATCACCAAATCGCCCAGCAGCATGACATGGTTTTGCGAATTCATCTGCGGGTTAGCGGTATTCCCGTTCCACAATTCCCAAATGGTGGTAGCGCCCTGGCCTATCATATAACCCCAGCCGGGATAGGTTTTGTTGCTGGCTAATGCATATGCCGCATCCGCATGGTTGTTTTGCGTTAACCCGCGCATCAGCCATTGCGTGCCAATAACACCGGTGCTGATATGCATGCTATCCCGCTGCAGCTTTTTGTAAACATTATCAAACACCGTTTGCCTTTTATCTGCCGGCACCATCTCAAAATACAATGGCAGCAGGTTCGCAGTAATGGTATTATTGTCGTACTGATTACTACCTGAATTGAAAAATTTTTTATTGAAAGCATTGGCGGTATGACCGGCCAGTTCATCAAAAACAGCTGCATCCTCCCGTTGATTGTTAACCAGTGCAAACTGTTTCATTATCTGCAACAGGCGATAATAATACGCCGTGGCAATCAATTGCCCATTGGTATTGCGAAGGCTGTCTTTTGAGCGGATAAGTTCCAGGCTTTCCGGTGGTACACACCAGTCGCCGTATTTATCTTTTGTTATGATAAAGTCTTTCATGTACTTACCCTTCATGTAGTTCATCCATTTTTTCATGGAAGCATAATGTTTGCGGACGCTCACTACATCGCCAAACTGGCGTTGCAACATATCCGCCACCAAAATATAAGTACCGGGCCAGGTTACATTATCGCTGTAATAATTCCAGAATGCCGGCGCTACATCGGGAATAGCGCCCTCTGCTGTCTGCGATTCTTCAATATCGTCCAGCCATTTTGCATACAGGGCTGCATTATCAAACAAAAAGCTTTCGCCTGCAGATCCTGTTGCCCGGTCACCCAGCCAGGGTTGTCTTTCATTGCGCTGCGGGCAATCAATGGGCATACCTTTATAATTGGAGGCAATACCCCACCAGGCATTTTGAACGATGGCGGTAAGTATACTGTCCGTGCAGGTGAATGAACCAATGGTTGCTATATCGTCGTATACCATCTGCCCTTCAAAATCATTAATGGTGGGCGTTCCCGGACAGCCACTAATTTCCACAAACCGGAACCCGTGGTAAACGAAACAGGGATGCCAGCTTTCTACGCCACCGCCTTTTAGTGTATAGCTATCCGTTACCCTGGCATCGCGCAGGTTGGCGGTATAAATGCTTCCGTCCTGTTGCAGGCTCTCTGCAAAACGAAGCACTACTTTGTCGCCCCTGCTGCCGCTCACTTTTAATTGCAGCCACCCGGCAAAATTCTGACCCATATCAAGAATATACTTACCGGCAGGTAGTTTTTTCAGCGATACCGGTTTAACCGCCTTCATCACTTTCATGGCCGGATTCATTTGCGCTTTCAATTTTCCCAAAGGCGCCTTCACCAGTTCCGGCTGCATCCATTTTGCATCACTGAAACCATTGTTGGTCCAGCCGGCAAATTCCTTTGTGGCATCATATTCCTCGCCATCGTATTCATTGTTTGTCCTTATAGGCCCATCCACATTCAGTTTCCAGGATGCATTGCTTACAATGGTTTTCTTTTTGCCATCTGCGTACTCAATATCCAGTTGTAATAACAGCTTAGGATAACCGAAAGTGTTTATCTTTTGCGGTTTGTAGGCCTGCCGCATGGTAAAGAAGCGGCCATTGCCCAAAACAGCAGCTATCGTATTGTCTCCGGATTTTACCTCACCTGTTACATCATAGGTATTGTACAAAACCGATTTCCTGTAATCGGTTGGTGCGGGAGACAATACATGATCACCCACTTTTTTTCCGTTCAGGTACAGTTCATACAAACCAAGACCGGAAATATACACGGTTGCCCTTTTTACTACGGACGCTGATTGAAACTGTTTCCTGAAATAGCGTGCAGACAACCTTGACCATTGTGTAATACTGTCCCAGGGCGAGGCTTTATCATAGCCTATCCATTTGGCTTTCCATTCTGTCGGCTTCAATAAACCCATTGTCCAACAGGCCGTTTCCATTGATTCAGCTTCACCTGCACTGGTAAAAGTTTTTATTTTCCAGTAATAGGTTGCCCCACTGATCAATGGTTTACCGGCATACTGAATATTTACAGATTGCTCCGATGCTATCTTCCCCGAGTTCCAGATATCCGCCTCATTCTTTTTTAATTTTTCTATACCCGATGCAACAAGTACCTGGCAGGCCGTTTGTACCACGTTTCTTTGATCCGATTGTATTTGCCAGCTTAATCGTGGTTGTCCCACATCAATGCCGGCAGGGTTTACCAGCCACTCGCATTTCAGGTGGGTAACGGTTACCTGCGCGCATATTGTATTAAACGCACATAAAACAAAAATGATACTATAACCAATGATGTACTTCATTCATATTGTTTTTTGGGAACCAGCTTTAGCAACAGCTGTCCACATCGTTGTGTCACTCACTTGTACAGCAAATCCTGTTCAGCCATCTGCTCAAATCAATAGTATAAAAACTATCCGGGCGATCCAACCCGCGGCAACAGCCGCGGTAGCTACTCCCCAAACATGAAATACAAAACCATTTTCAAAGCCCTGTCCGGGTCTTTATCGTAATCATAGAAAATATTTTTGGCACCCATAGGGCCGGTTGTTTCATTGCGTTGTGTTTTGGTGCCAATGGCAGCAATACCCTGCATAAAAGAAATATCGCCGGCCGGAAAAAGGGTTTCGTAATTATGCCATTGATCTGTTTTCCATGCGGGCGTAAACAAACGCAGAAACAAATCCTCATTTTCGGTGAATACGGTAATTGGCTCCTGGTTTGTAATAAACCTGCACCAGTACATATTTGAATGATAGCCTTTAAATTCCGGATAGTTCCATGATTCGCCTGTTTCTGTGCTGTTATAATTTTTATTCCATACGCCAAACCGGTTACCCTTCATCCTGTTCTTCCAGACACGGTAAGGCCCGTTGCCCATGTACTGCACCCCTTTAATAGCCGGTTCCGGAAAAGAAAAATTAACGCCAATAAAATCGGTAAAATAAGCTTCCGGAAAATAATGCAGTTCCATTTTTAGAAGGCCGCTGGTATAGATTGTCCATTGCAGGGTGTTAAAAGCATGCTTCTTGTCAAATACAGATGCAATGGTTACAGAATCATTGGTTTGCTGAACCGTAAATCCTGAAAAATTATTGTTCCCCTGTTCTATTACCGGTCCGTTTGTAAAAGGAATATCAATGCCCTGCTTTTTTACTGCCATCAGCAAACCATTCATTTTGTTAAACTGGTAGGTTATACCACCTGCAATAATGGTAAGGGTTGAATCGGATGCAGTAAAATGAATGACTGTATTTCCTTTTTTATTGGTCATCCTGCCAGCTACGGTTGCAGGCAGTACTATCGGAAAACTCCAGGTAAATATTTCGCGTTTATATGGATCTGTTGCGGTTACATACAGCACATCAAAGTTTCTCCAGTTGGCCGGCAATGCAATTACCAGGTTGCCTTTTTGCAGGGGTGCTATGGCAGGAGCTGCTAGCGTCCCCATCTTCCACGTGCTGTCATGCAAGTTTTTCAATTGCCAGGTAAAATGGCACTGGCGGGCATTTGTGTAATGAAACCGGTTTTCAATAGTCAATCTTCCGTTAAATGCCGGCGTTATTTCTTTTGGCTCCATATGAAGCGGGCTCCATATTTCCTTAATGGCATAATAGCTGGCTTCCTTTTCGTGAAACGGGCCCATGATGCCGTCTGCACCGTGGTTGCCATCGGTGTCAATTGAATCATGCTTATCGCTTCTTACCACACCTTCATCTGCAAAATCCCAGAGAAAACCGCCTGCGCTTAATGGGTTTTTCCACATGACTTCCCAATAATCTTCAAGCCCGGCGCCATGACCACCATCATACAATCCATGCAAAAATTCGGTGGGCATCACAATTTCATGACCGTGTTCATAGTTAGCAATGCCATAACCATACTCGCGGTAATGCTGTGTTTCAATACCACCAAATAACTGCCAGGGATGAACCACCGGTCTTTGCTGAATATCATATTCCTTAAACAGGGTATCCAGCGCCGGATTATGTCCGCCCTCATTGCCATTGCTCCAGAAAGTGACAGATGGGTGGTTGGCATCATGGTCAATCATTTCATGTAACAGCTTTGTACCGGCAGGTGTATCATAATAGCCATGCCAGCCTGTAAGTTCATCCATTACAAACAGGCCCAGGGAATCACAGGCATCCAGGAAATGATCATCGGGCGGGTAGTGACTCATGCGCACAGCATTCATGTTCATATCCTTCATGAGCAGCACATCATCAATGCTTATTTTTTTGCTGGTGGTCCGTCCACTGGTGGGCCAGAATGAATGGCGGTTGACACCTTTCATTTTTACTTTTACGCCGTTTACGTACAAGCCGTCCCTTTGTTTCACTTCCACTGTTCTGAAACCGATTTTTTTGCTTACCGTATGCAGGACTTTTCCATTGTTATAAATGGTAAACACCGCTTTGTACAAAACAGGAAATTCGGGGTTCCACAATTTGGGATGCAAAAATTTTTCAGCAATCAAAAACATACTGTTATTGTCGCCGAAATCTTTTCCGGAGGCCCTGCCATACAGCCTTCCATGTGCATCGAAAATTTCAACTATGGCTTTGTCCGCACGCCCGGTAACGCCAAAAGAAGCAAACACATTACCATCGGCTTTTGCATTAATGGCAATATTTTCCATATGCGTTTGGGGCAATACTTCCAGGTATACCGGCCTGAAAATACCTCCGAATAACCAGAAATCTGCTTTCCGTTCTGCAGCATTTACCGATGTGTTGGCAGAATGTTTTGACACTGTTACCTCCAGCAAATTATCGTCGCCATATTTCAGCAGGCTGGTGATATCGTATTTAAAAGCATAAAAAGCACCCTGGTGTATTTCGCCGGCAGGCACACCGTTGATCTTTACTTCTGTGTCCGTCATCGACCCTTCAAAAACAATTTTAACGGTTTTGTTTTTCCATGCGGCTGGTGTGCTGAATGTATACTTATACAAACCCTTTTCTTTTCCCCTGGCGCTATCTTTCGCAAACCCATAATCATATTTTCCAAAACCCTGCAATTCCCAGCACGAAGGCACAGGGATGGTTGTCCATCTGCCGGCGTTCATACCTGACGTGCAAAAAAACTCCCAGTTGACGGTATTATCGTTGCCACGGCCCGACAGGTATTTTATTTCCGTTTGCTGACCTTTTACCAGCAACGGAAAAAATAATAACAGCAGTAATGATATTTTCAATCCGGTCTTCATGCTTACTCAAATTGTTTTTCAACCGGGTTATCCGTTCTAAAGGGAAAAGCAGGTAAACCCTCTTTGTTGTACAGGTTGGGATGGGCTGCCTCATTCCATCCAAATCTTACTGCTGCAGGGTGCTGAACACCTGCTGCTGAAACTTGCACCTTATTGTTGTTGATAATGGTTTGGGCCGCAACAAATCTGCCATCTGCTCCTGCAATGGCAAATCCGTTCAGTGGCTTCCCGTCATGGCTGATAAGGCCGCCTCCTTTGTATGTAAAGTCAATAACCACTTTATTCCCCTGTATTTTCATCTTTTTGTACATGGGGCCCATTGGCACAATATCTTTTCTTCCATAGGCGCCTGCCAGTGCACAAAGCGCCAGCCTTCTGCCTACTTCCCATTTAAAATGCGGATGCAGGTTATCTAAATCAAAATTGAGATCTGTGGTGGTTACCATTGCCGTATTGGGAATTTTTAAAGCAAGTGCCTGCACTTCCCAAAACTCCGGTAAACTTTCGGCGGTATAACTCAGGCTTCCTGTTGCTTTTGAATATACAAATGGCGCTATCTGTACATAGTAAAATGGTAAAGCATTGTTGTCCCATATTTTTCTCCAGTAATTAATCAACGCTTTCATTTTATAGGCGTACTGCAGGCGATCGTTTAAGAAACAGTTGGATTCGCCCTGGTACCACAAAAAACCTTTTATGGCAAATGGTGCCAGCGGGGCTATCATGGTTTCGTAAAACTTACCCGGCTCGCCATCAATCTTATGGGCCGCACCGGTATGATGGATAAAAAATGGCAGTGCCATAAAAGCTTCTTCGGGCATCCATGGTTCTATCCTGCTGCCCGGAATGGCCGAGGCTATCATACCAATGGGAACATGTAATTCACTGTATAATTTTTTTGCAAAAAAATAACCGACTGCAGAAAAAGAACGCAATGCATCATCTTCCGCAGTATCCCAGCCCCTGTGCAGTGAATCCGGTTTCATTTTTTTTCTATCGGCCAAAAAAATACGGATGTCTTTGTTGTGCGCTGTTTCCAGTTCATTCACCGGCCAGTCCGTAACCCCTTCGGGCAGGGTAACCTTGCTATTTTTCCGCATGGTATATTCCATGTTCGATTGACCGGAGCACAACCATACCTCACCCACCAGGATATTTTCAAGAACAACAGTATTATCAGCGGTTTTTATAAATAGCTCCCCCGGCGTAGCGGAAGCCTGCATTGGGTCCAGGGTAACCAGCCAGTTGCCGTTACTACCTGTCGTTGTATTTTTTTCCTGCTGATTAAATATAACAGTCACCTTCTCTCCTGGTTTTGCATATCCCCATATTGGTACCGGGCCATTGCGCTGCAATACCATATTGTTGCCTATAACTTTAGGCACAGACAATTGAGCGGGTGCATCAAAACACGCGAAAAGCAATATTTGCAGTAAGGCAATTGTCCCGGTGCTGTTCATGGTTATATTTTACCCATTAATTTTACCAATTTATCGGCCGAAGCCAGTTTCTTTCCGTCTGACCAAACACTCAGCCCCCTGCCTCTCTTATACTTTGTGCCTGTTTTATCCCAGATAATGGTTATGATTTTCCCGTGGTACAATATATTGTCGAGGCAAAACCAGTCCCATTTGCCTGCCGGCAACAGCGGGTTTACTTCTATCATATTATCTGCCCTTGGCCGCAAACCGACCAGCCCTGTAATAATTAAATCATTGAAAGTAGAATGATTGTAATAACGGCTACGCTCCTCTCCTTTTAACCATTCGCCGGTTTTCTCGTCCAGGTATTCGCCGATATAGGGAAGGCCTTTCCAATATTGCGATTTTGTATAGGTTTCCAGCAAATCAAAATAATTATTGTTCGTTACATAACCCTGTTTGTAATTATTGAGCAGGTTAGCCATGGCCGTTAGTGTTTGTGATGTGGCAAAGGGCCATACGGCGCCATCCCACTCGCACTTGCAGCAACCATGCGTGCGGAAACCCGGATGGCTCCTGTCGGCAGTAGTAAGGCCCGCAGGCGCACAAAAAGCAGTGGTATCGGCAATGGTCTTCCACGCAATATTATAATGATCATCCGGCAGGTTAAAATACCAGGGTATAAACCCAATCTCCTCTCTTACATTTGCCATAGTATCGCCCTGCTCTTTTCTTACTTCAAAAAAATTATCCCTGCTGTTCCATAGTTTTAGCTCAACCAGTTGCTTAATACTATCTGCTTTTGCAGCGTATATGTTTGAACCATTATTGGCCATCGCTGCAATCTTTGCCAAACCAATTGCGTTGCCATACATATAGCTATTTATTGAGGGTCGTGGATTTTTTTCTTTGCGCCCGCCACTGATGGTTTCTTCCATGGCATCGCGCACATCATACTGCCAGAACAATCCATTGGGTAATTTCTTCTCCTGCTCCCAGCCTGCATAGTCGGATGCAAGATCTGGCAGCAGATCAACAACAAATTTCTTGTCTGCATTCACCAGGTACCGGTTATAGATGGCATCTGTATTCCATCCGCTGTAAAATCGTAATTTCTTCAATGGCTTACCGTCATTGCCGCGATACCATATTGCAAGATCATCATCCATATATTTTTTATCATGCAGCCATCTTGATTCATAAATATGATGCCCCAGCGCACTCGCAATAAGGTTGTATTTATCAGCATAGGTTCTTGGTACTAAAAATTCTGTAAACACAAACCCCTGTTCTGTTTTTTTTATATGTTTCCGCAGGGTCCACCAGCGGTAGTAATATATTTCTTCCAACTCTTTTTGCGGGCATTCAAACAATGGTATGTTTTTTACCATCCATGGCCAGGCGCTGTCGTTGGGTATGGCCTGTACGATATTTTCGTTTTCCATTTTGTTGAAATAATCAACATAATGTTTGAATTTTCCTGCCTTTAGTACAGGGTACTTTTTGTTTGCCTGCGAAAACAGGGCGCTACAGAAAAAAAAGCAGACAAATAATATCGTGGTTAATTTCCTTATCATTCTGTAATACTGTCAATGGTATACATCATAGCCCGGACAAAGTTTTTAAATAAGCTATATAATAAACCGCCTCTCTGCACTTTGCACTGGCATTGGGCAAATCATACGATTGATCCGTTGGCGTATCTGCATCGGGAAACCTGCGCGTACTGCCTGTTCTGAATACAATACGGCTTACACTGGCCACCGGTGCAAAACATAAATTATTACTGGCCGGCGCCCCATTAATACTACAGGTGTAGAAACGGGTTTGGGTATTCAACTCCAATTTCACTTTTATCGTTTCGCCTGCCTTATATTTCGTCAGCGATTTGTTTCGGTAGCCGGCTTTTGTATACAGTACACCTGTTGAATCAAAAATAAAACGAATGCAGGGTGTCCCCTTTGCATCTGTTAGTTCCATTTCCAGCACGCCGTAGTTATTTTGTTGTGGTGTTACTGAGAATTCTGCAGAAAGTTTTTGTGTTTCAGGAAAAAGCCGCTCGGCCCTGGCATAGTCAAACGGATCGCTGTCGCTGAGCGATAACACTTTACCTGCATCATTTCTGCTGATGCCCACATGGCACCACAAGGGACTGAATATATTCCAGGACTTCAGTTCAGTTCCATCGCTCATTGTGGCAAACACTTCGTTTACATTTTTTGTCTCCCTGTCTTTTACCGGCACGGGGATCTCGCTTACCCAGATATCTTCTTTGTTCATGCTGTAGCTTACCCACATATTACCGCCGGGCGGGGTACCATCCATTTCCTGTATGCCACGCACATACTGCGGTCCATAGCTTTTATAAGCGCCTCCATAGCGCAAAGAAGTAATCTCGCCATTTACCAATAATAAATTTTTATAGTTCAGCCCGTCATCGCTTACACTGATGGCCAGGGGCCACCTGAACTCTGACGGATTGTATACTGCGGCGTATTTTCCGTCGCTGGTGAGCTGTCCCCAGATTTTGGCATTGGCATTTACAAAACCAGGCGCCCTGAGCGGATTGTACAACCAGGTTTTACCTCCATCTGCCGTTATACTGGTAAGTGCATATTTCCATAACCCAACAATCTTTCCATTGGGCAAACGGTAATAGTTAAACGCTTTGAAATCTTTGTGCAGGGGAATAAGTGGATCATTGTGATCCGATTCTTCTACCATTTGCTGCATCAGCAAAGGCGTTGACAGTATTTCCCGGCAGGCTGCAACAAAGCCTGTGTCTTTTGAAGAAGTATAAAACGGATACGATGTATTGCCTGTGCCAAAACCATGATTGTACCGTAAAAAATAAATGGGGCCATAGGTTCCGTCCGTTTTTATTTCACGGATAACACGGCCTATACCATTGCCATCATTGGGATCATCTTTCTCTCCCAGCACAATTCCATAGTATGCCAGTGCAAACAATCGCCTGCTTTTTGAAGTATAGAAACCTATGCGCTGGTGCATGGCCGCAAAAGCATTCTTTGCCGTATCCCTTCTGCCCTCTTTTACCGTTCCGTCCGGAATTTTATACGGGGGAAAAATAACTACCGGCCGGCTCCACTGGTAGCCGTCTTTTGATGTTTGCAGCAATGTTTGCCCGGGCGGCACGTGTTCCCCCACCGGATCACTTAAATATTCAAGGTAAAACTGCTGGTTCCAGTAGGCCAGCATAGGTGCATGGTTATAGGTCCAGTTATTAAAAGTGTCGGATCGGTTAGCCCGGAAAGTTTGGATATTGTGTACACCCAAAGCGGGGCTCAACTGCCCGTGATGATAATCCACGCTGGCCAGAGTGGTTCCCGTATAGCGCACGGTATCCTGCGCATTGGCTGAACCGACCATGACAGCAATAAAAATCAGAATGGTTATCTTTTTGTAATGGATCATTGTCGTTTTAATAAATCGTTCCCGTTAACCCTTTAACCCGCTCACCAGTCTGCGCAAAAATTTCTTTTTAACCGTTACAATGGTTCCGTGCTTATGTCCCCGTGGAAGGCTAATCTTGCCATCAATATTCAAAAAGTTTGTAAAATCTTTTGTTGCTGATGCTTCATACACTTTCTTCCGGTACGAGTCGTAATAAATCAGCCATTCGTCTTTTATTTTTACCACCGAAGGCCCTTCTGTAAAATTATCAGAAAACGCCTTCGACACATTGCTATAAGGCCCCATCGCATTGGTGGCAAACGCCACTTTTATATCCCGTTCCGGTCTTGAATTGTCTTTTAACACCAACACATAGTCATTGACTTTTCTTTTTACTATCTCCGCATCTATTACACTGAAACCGGCATCAAAAAACAATACTGTTGGCGTAAAGGTTTGAAAATCTGGTGTGGTGGTTACGTACAGGCGGTGGTTATTGCTGTCCTCTTCCTGTCCCTTTTCAAAACGGCCGGGAATGCACGATGCCCATATGATAATAAACCGATGCTGTACATCATCATAAAACAATTCCGGCGCCCATACATTTACGGTAGTGGGCTCGTGCTGCATTACCGGCAACAGCCTCTCCTGGCTCCAGTGTATTAAATCTTTTGACGAAGCATACCCAAACCCTTTGTCGCCCCGCCAACTGCTGGTCCATACCAGGTGAAAAACGCCATCCGGGCCCTGCACCATAGAGGGGTCGCGCATTACCTGCTGGTTGCCCACCTGCGGACGCAAGAGAACGGTATCCAAATCTTTCCATTTATAACCGTCATAACTATACAACATCCGCAATCCTGCGTTTGCCGGTTCATGAAAAGACGTAAACAGAAAGGCTTTGTTATTACAGCCCTGCAGTAACAGTACGCCCGACAATATGATTAATAATAACTTCATTTATTTTGTGCACCTGGATTGCATGCATTTACCACACCACATACCCAACCCTTACTGAAGCAATAACACCCAATCATTACCGTTGCCCGGCTCACCGGGTGGATCAAATTGGGCGAAACCCGTTTTTGTAAACCCATTGATGGCAGTAAACGATCCATTCCTGGGATTAAACCAGCCTGCCTTTGTTGCCCTGAAATGCAGTTTCGATATGTCTATACTAAAATTTCTACCTGTATAGGTATAGGCCATGGCATAATGATTTCCCGCTGTTGCCAGCACATAATTATATTTACCTTTTGTATTATCGGCAATTATCTGTTGCGCAGGTTGCCTGTCAAAATAAGGAACCGACAGCATCAGTTGTTTCAAAAAAATCATTTGCCCGGCACCCGGCGCATTTATTGTTTTCTTCCAGTTATTGTTTACGCCAAAGCTTCCGCCTTTTTTTCCCATGGTATGAAACTGCATAACTGCGTTTTCCCCGTAGGTAAAACCAGCACCTCCTGCAAATACACTCCAGTAAGCATAACGTCTAACATCAGCCGCCGCCCACCTTGACTGCATGCTGTCGTGCAAACCATGCGGAATATTTTCATAAGAAGGCTCCCCGTCCATTGTTGGTTTTGCCGGTAGCCGCTTATAATCAGCCTGTACAAATTTCCAGTTGTCCTCTCCAAAATGATTTTGTTCGTTGCTGCTGGTATCCTGTGCATAGTCCTTGTGCCCGCTCTGGAACATGTTAAAGTCCAGCCACGGCGCCTGGTGGAACCATTCAGCAGAAGAATTTCTTCCCCTCGGATGAAAAGTGACCAAATGCGCGGTATCATATTTTTTAATGGTGCTCCCTATTGTATTCCATACTTCGGGTGCATCGCCGCCTTTAATATCGCCCCCGTTTATCCAGATAATATTATTGTACCTGCTGTAGCGCTGTGCTAAAAACTTTGCATACACAGCCGCCTGTGCGGCTGCAATTTTTCCATCTTTTATGTTACTGCCCCACAAAGGCACCAGGCCAATATATATACCACGCTTTCCTGCTTCCTCTATCACAAAATCAATATTTTTCCAGTAATTATGTTCCGGATTATTTGCGGTATCGGGTGTTGCAATATTTTTATTCTGCAAGGCGGAATCGCCATACACATTTACAGCAGCCAGCGAATGCAACACCATTACCTGCACCACGTTAAAGCCCTGCTGTCTTCTCGTGTCCAGGTAATGCATTACCTCGTCCTTGTTGCATTTCGTAAACAACAACCATCCCGTATCGCCCAGCCAAAAAAAAGGTTTGCCGTCTGATGTTTGAAAAAATCTTTTACCGGCTGCTATTTTTATTAAAGGCAAAGCAGTTTGGGCGCGGCAACCAATTGCCGTTGCAATAAATAATATCGTAATAATTTTTTTCATTTTTCTGTTTCAATCCGCGTCGGACCTTGTCACCCGCGTGGGGTGCCGGCGTCCGCATTCGCGTCGGCATTCGCGCCGGGTTACACCCGACGCTATGGATATTCCGCCCTTCAGGGCGCTGTCTATCCGGGGGTCTAAATACTCAATGCTAAATACTAAGTACTCCTATCTCTCCAACCAAACAATACCGCTTCCCTGCTGCATATCAATGCTTACTTTCTTACCTCCTTCAACAACTGTATGGCTATCGGTAACGGTACCATCTGCCAGGGTCACAAATTTTAACCTGAAGCTTCCTTTTATACCGGTAAGATTAAGCTGCAGGGTTTTGTCATTACCTGCGTAGGCGATTAAACCATTGTTGCCTGACAGTACATATTTTCCTGGTTCATTGACCGGCTTCATGTCGGCGGCCGCCGATAAAAACGCTTTACCAGTTGTTGCCGGCAATACCGGTAATGATCCGCCACCCAGGAAAGCGGCCCAGCCAAATTCAGTGTAACTGTCACCGGAATATACCACCGCTTTTGACGGATATTTTTGCCGGTATTCTTTTACTGCACGATAGACCTGTTCAAAAGATGTTTTTTTTGGTTTTAATAACCTGGCATGCTGCCTTGGGGCCAGGTTTTGTCCGCCCTTTGGCTGGTAAGGTGTGCTATCGGCCTGGTAATGCCAGTACCGGATATCAATCAAATCTACCACCGATGCATAACCGGGGATTTGTAAAATCGAATCCTGTACATCTTTGGTAACACTGAGACCAGTAACCGCTTTTGCTCCTGTTTCATTTTCCCAGTCCTTTATCACATTCAGCCAGAACTTTACAAAATGCGCCGGCCCGGTAAATTCTTCTCCTATCAACTGAATAACACCGTTGTTATCCCTGAAATTATTCAGGCATTGCCGGATGTATTTTATGTGGAGGTCGCGGCGTACCGGGTTACTGGTATCATAAAACTGCTCCGCCATAAAAATCCTTTTGTCACCGGCAAATGGTGGCGGCTCCGGAAAGCCGGTATTATTAATGTTATTGGCCGTGCGCCAGGGAAAATCTACATAGTGCGCACCGGCCTCTATGATATTGTGCTGAAAATAATCCTGGTGCACCAGCAGCAATCCTTTCTGATCGGCCAGGTCGGCAAATTGTTTCAACCGGCTCCAGTAAAACAAATTGTATTTGGTTAAATCATACTTGCTCAATCCGTCCCAGGCCAGTTCCTTTCCGCTGCGCGCAAATGGCAGCTCATAAAACGGTGGCCATACCTCGCCGTCCATCCTGCGAATGCGTTCATGGTCATCTCTCCTCCTGTCGTACCACAAACCGTAATTCTGTTCCACTCCAACCATGTTATTTGCCTTCATGTTCTCTGTCAGCTCATTCAAATCATCGGTTAAACCTTTGCCAGTGCGGCCAGGAACAAAACGTGTTAAAGCAGGCGCGGCATTTTGCAATTCCTTACCCTGTATACCACCGGTCCACCATGGAACGCTTTGTCTTTTGCCTGTCAGCAATTCGTTGCCGCGTACCAGCCAGCCGTTTTTTATTTGCATGGCAGGCGCCAATGCCGGTACAGTTGCTTTTGTTAGCCCAATCTCATCTATCGTTTTTGAATTCGCCGCAGTCAATGCAACGGGATTGCGTTGTGCTGATTGTTCAATCCATTCTTTCAATTGTGTGCGTGGTTTTGCAGACTGCCTTATCAATTCTGCAGCCACTTCTACAGTAGGGCTGCTGGAGGCTTCCGTTGGCACGTACAATATTTGCGAACGATTGTCAACATTGCTGCCGAGTCTTGCAGCCAGCTGGCCATAATAAATGCTTCTTGGGTTGATCGTATTGTTCGATTCTGTCCAATAACCATCACCCGCAAACTGGCTCCAGCTGCCGAAAGACCAGTTTTGCGCCGTAGGGGGTTTGTAACAGTCAATTCTTGCAGCGCTGCAGTTCCAGAACAAGCTATTGGCAGCGGCCCATCCGGCGCCATTGCCATCCTGCCCGCGGTTGCCTAAGCGTAGTGCATTGCCATCAATATTTACGACGTCGAATAAAATACCCGATGCCCAGCTATCAATGGCGCCGCTGAAGTTATAAGGCAGGTGAGATTCGCATTGTACAAATGCATTGGGGCCAGCTGCGCAATACCCGGTGGCAAAATCGTGATACCCATATTCTGCATAACAACGCTGAAACAAAGTTTGCTGGCCGGTAGTAAAAAACGTATAGCGCCTTTGCCCGCCAATTTCAGATACCGGATTCAGCGATATGCAATCTTCAACAGTTACCCGATTGGAGGTTTCCAGTACGTTCACAGCCGATCCGGCAAAGTTTTCAAAAGTCATTTGTCTTATCCAGGCATCACCGGCATTTTCTATATTGACAGCGTTCCAGCGGTGATCTTCATCTTTCAGGTTATTTTTATCGAATGCAGAAATACAACGCATATTTTCTACGCCGTTGTTATGCAGCCTGCTATCCCAATTGTATTTTGCAACCAAACCACCACCATATTGCGCGTCCATTGCCGTAGTCAGGGGCGCATCAATCGTTAATACAGTTCCGGATACGTTGGTAATTCTTCTGTCGAAAAACAAGTCGCGATCGCCGGGTTTCCACCCAAGTGCAGAAATCCCCCCTCCAAAACTTGCTGTACCCAGTGTTGCAATCCACGCGGCTGTTGATGGGCGGCGTATGATTATTTCATCGCCGGTTTTAAAAGATGATGCGTCTGCTACAGAAAACGTTGTTGCATTTACAGGAACATAGGCATCCGATATTTTTATTTCACTGCCTGTAACACGATCATTCTTTCCAATTATTTTTACCAGGGCCAGTCTGCCGGTGCCTGTGCCTTTAAGAATGGTTCCTTCTTCATTCATTCCGCTACCGCGCAAAACAATACCGGAAGCCCTTAGCTGCAACTGGCCTGCAACTTCATAAGTGCCTTTTTGCAATAATACAGCACCACGAAAACCGTTTGCATCTATCGGCAACCCTGCCACATAGTCCAAAGCCGATTGAATACGCAGGGTGGCATCGCCCATGGTTACCGGCACCACTATTTTAACGGGAACAAGCGGAATTGCTTTTTCAGCCGCCATATAACCACAATAAGAAAAATCGGGAATGCGGTTGCCCAATGAATCAGGGGTGTACAAAATTTTTCCTTTGTCAATATATAAAGGAGCAGGCTTTACGGTTTTTTGAGCCAGTAAAGCCTGCGGTACAACAACAACTGCGCATATGAAAAAAAGATACTTGTATATATGTTTTGTATTCACTAAAAATTATTTTATGTGGCCTTTTCTATCCCAGCCCCCGGGAAATGCCACCAAATACTTTATCGCAAAGAGCAGTTTGTCTTTTACAGAATGGCTAAAGATCCACATTGATATGCTGAATAATGGAATACCAGCCTTCCGCACTTTGCCGGACCATACAAACAAATGCCCGGCTTTTAATTTTTTACTACCACTGGTTCAACAATTTTAATGTCAACCACACTGTTTAAATATATTTCAATATTACTGTAACCGCTTTTTGCAATTTTTACCGCATCACTGGCATCGTGGGGGTTCAGTTTGTTTTTTATTTCATAGTCATCCGGCATGCCATCGTCATCGCTGTCTTTATAAGGTCTGCCTTTGTATTCCGGGTAACCACCAACCTGGCTGATGTCTGAAATAATGCCATCCTTATATGAATCTGCCGGTAAACGGCGTTTTACAAACCTGGCTGTATAGGGTTGTGCATCGGGCGACCATGTTATTTTTCCGCTGCTTACTTCTGCTACAATGCGTTTATCAACGGCATCCCTTACCGGCAAAATGGCGCCCGCATTTTTCAATACATAGGCATAAGCGTCTTTGGCAGTCATAAATGGAAAAGATGCAATCGGAAATGGTGTATCAACACGTATGGAACCGGTATATTGGCCTGCATCCGGCAGATCCTGTACCTGTACACCGCCCGCCCAATTATCTTGTGTTACTTTTTCATTGCCGTCCATAATATTGCCGTTTACATAAGCCTTGCCAAATACCAGGCTGTCTTTGCGTGCCCTGCCCGATTCCGGCTTTAGTATCCGGTATCCAACGGGCTTATCTTTTGGCGTAATGGGACCAGGCTTGTAATAATTATTGATAAAATTGAACAATGAATTATTATCGCCGCCATCTGCGCTACGGTTCCACCAGTTGAAAATAACATTATTTACAAAGCCAAAATCACCATCCATGCCTACCGAGGGGCTTCTGGCAACATTATTGGCCCACAGGTTGCGCATAAAAGTGCTGTTTCTTCCGCCAATGGTGCTGCCAAATGCATGGTTATAGGTATCCAGCCCTTCCGCAAAAATGGAGTTTTGAATGGTTACATTTACAGTAGGTAGTTTGTCTCCCTTGCCATCATTTTTCCTGTCGTATACATGCCGGTAGATGGAGATATTTTCATCCAGCCCCCAACTGCCCGATACATGGTCAAGTATAATATTGCCCACCGGGTTGCCGCCCAGTGCATCATCCCTGCGTGTTACTGCTGTTTGGCCTCTGCGGAAGCGCATGAAGCGGATAATCACATCGTGTGTGTCAATCAAAACCGATTCGCCGGCAATGCATACGCCATCGCCGGGCGCAGTCTGTGCCTCAATGGTAATATATGGTGCGCGGATATTAATGGGGCTTTTCAACCTGATAATACCTGCTACGTTAAAAACGATGATTCTTGCGCCGCCCTGTTCGCAGGCTTCCCGCAATGTACCGGGGCCGCGGTCGGCAAGGCTTTTTACCACATACACTTTTCCACCCCTTCCGCCGGCCGTAAATGCGCCACCACCCTCCGCGCCGGGAAAAGCGGGAATTTTCGTTTGTGGCAGATCGGTAGATTTGGCTGCCCATAGCACAAATGGTTTACCATTTTTTTCTTCAGCTTCTATAGCAGGTAATGCTTTCGAAAAAGCTTCTTCAGACAATGCCTGGATTTTTTTCATTTCGCCATTGGCCGAATCTTCCATGGCTTTGGGGATAAGGGGGTATTGCGCTACAACACCATTGCCTGTAAAAACCACTGCGGCCAGCGTAAAGAATGAAAGAAAATATTTTATCACCGTTGACTTTTTTATCATTGAGGTACCACATTTTTTATATTCACTACGCTATTCAGGTAGACTTCGATATTGCTGTAACCACTATCCGTAATTTTTGCCGCGTCTGTGGCATCTTTCGGATTTAATCCATTTTTCTTTTCCCATTCATCGGGTATGCCGTCATTATCACTGTCTGTATATGGCATTCCCTTGTAAGAAGGATAGCCCCCCACCTGTATGGGATCCGTAATAATACCCTGCTTATAAGAATCGATTGGCAGACGGCGGTGTTTGAATTGCGTAGCCGGCAATTTAACATTCGGATCAAAATCAATTTTTCCAGTAGCCACCTGTTTTATTATCCTCGTATCCACCGCATCGCGCTTTGGCAATATGGCTCCTGCGTTTTCCAAAACATATTTTTTTGCGGCTGTGGCATCTATAATAGTAAGTTGTGGCATGGGCAGGGGCCTGGGCCATTTTATTTCGGCTGTATATTCTCCGGTACCGGATTCTTCTTCTACCTGTACACCGCCATTCCAGTTGTCTTTTGTTATTTCAGGATATCCTTCCATTATGTTGCCAATTACATACGCCCTGCCATACACATGATGGTTGAGTTTACTGCGGCCGCTTTCTGGCTTTAATATTCTGTGACCCACATTATTTTTTGGTGTTGCCGGGCCGGGCTGAAAATAATTATTGATGATGTTGAACCTTGCACGGTAATCGCCGCCGTCGACCGACCGGTGCACCCAATTAAATACTACATTGTTTACAAAATTGAAAATACCATTCCAGCCAACTGATGGGTTGCGGCCCGCATTATTGGCCCAGAGGTTGCGGACAAATGCACAATTCTCGCCGCCCAGTGTACTTCCAAATGCATGGTTCCAGGTATCAAGCGCTTCACCAAAAATAGAATTCTGAATAGTGATATTAACGGTACCGAATTTATCTTCTATTTTACCGGTGCTGTCGTTGTACATGTGCCGGTACATGCTCATGTTTTCGTCGAGCCCCCAACTGGCGCTTACATGGTCAATCATAATATTGCCAATGGGGTTACCACCAATTGCATCGTCTCTTCTGCCCACCCATGTTTCGCCACGACGGAAACGCATAAAGCGGATAATGACATCGTGCGTATTTATCCAAACAGTTTCACCTGCAATACAAATACCGTCGCCCGGTGCGGTTTGTCCTTCAATAGTAATATAAGGCGCCCTGATAATAACCGGTGTGCTGATTTTAATAATGCCAGCTACATTGAATACAATAATTCTGGCTCCGCCCTGCTCGCAAGCCCAGCGAAAACTGCCGGGGCCGTTGTCATTTAAATTGGTCACCACGATTGTCTTTCCGCCCCTTCCGCCGAAACTAAATTTACCGCCGCCTTCCGCACCCGGGAATGCCGGAATTTCTGATTGCGGCAATTCATCGGGCCGTGATGCCCATGGTATATAAGGTTTACCTTCCCTGGCTTCTTTTTCTACTATAGGTGTTGCAATGGCCCATGCAGAATCAGAATGCTGGGTTGCTGCCCTTATTAAAGAGTCAGATGATTTTTTTACGTCTGCGGAAATATCGGGGTACTGCCCAACTACAATTATTGCCACCCCGGAAAATACTACTAAAAAAACAAAACACTTTAACAGATGACTCATGATATATACACTTTGAATAATAAGACGACAACTATAACCATTCTTTGCGGAAAATCTTTTCTTTATTTATATAACTGTCAGGCATTTGCTTATTACACATAAATCTCTATGCCCGGCAACTCTGTTAAGCCGGCGTACCCGGTTTTCGCTGTCTGCAATTTTATGTACTTCCTATTGCAGTGGATCAAAAGACCCGCCCCAATTATTATTCTGTTTTAAATTAGGGTTATTGGTAACGGCTGCCAGCGGTACAGGAAAGAAATAATATGTTGGTAAAAAATTAATGGGGCTTGCATCCAGTTTGGTGGTGGCATTGGTTGCATCATGGTTATCATTCCGGATAGTAGTAAAGTAATTCGCCATCATATTATCCAGGTTCTGGATATCCCGGTAACTTGCATTGGTAGCATCACTCAGGGCGGCCGCGGTTGGAATACCTGTTCCTGTTTTTAGCACCATCCTGATCCTGTTCCGGGTCCAGCCATTCAGGTCAGACATTCTTTTCCAGCGATATAAATCCCAAAAACGCTTTCCCTCAAAAGCAAATTCAATCCTCCTTTCGGCTAATATTGCATCAAACAATTGTGTTCTTGTCATACCTGCGGTAAGGCCATACAAACTACCCGTTCCTGCATCAATACCGGCCCTTTTTCTTACTGCGATAATACCCGCATATCCTTCGTCTGTAGTTGACAGTTTATTGATACCAATAGCGCTTTCGGCCAGGTTCAGCAACACTTCTGCATAACGTATTTCCATCCAGTCGGTGCCGCTGTACTGTGGGTCATTGAACGTAAATGTTCCTTCAGACACAGCCTTACGGCAGTAAAAGCCGGTATTGGATGCACTTGTTTCTGTAGACTTTGCTGCGGTTTCATAATAAGTCCATACCTTCTTTGTTGCTACACCATCCAGCGGCCATGTACAACCGTTGTAAGCGATGGTGGCGTCGAAGCGCGGATCCCTGTTTTTATAAAACAAACTGTCATAATAAGGATAGGTAGTTGAAACGCCTGGCATTTTTCCATCTTTCATCGGATATTCCATTACCAGTTCCCAGGTGGGAAGATTTGAGCCTGTACCATTAAGATACGAAGGCCTGCAGGATTTATCCCAACCATTGTTCTTTTTAACCTGGTCTGTACTGGAATTATTGTATTCGGTTACCATTACGGCTTCCGGGTTATTGGCTTCGGTAAACCACATGTTTTTATAACTACTGTTCAACCCAAAGCCATTGGCGTCTAAAATTGTCTTTGCCTTCAGGTTGGCATCATAGGCCGCCTGCCACCTGGCGGGCAAATCATTGGGATTGAACATGGGGCTGGCATAATACAATAATACCCTTCCCTTAAAAGCGGCTGCAGCGCCTGAAGTAATTTTACCCCATGCCGCGTTGGAACTGGTAACAGTCCACTTGCCCGGCAGGTATTTGATGGCGGTATCCAAATCTGCAGTTATTTGGGCAAAACATTCAGCAGTTGAGTTTCTTGGCAACAATGCAGAATCCCTTGCAGCTTGTCCTACACCGGATAACGGTGTTAATACAAGGGGCACGCCACCGTAAATTCTCACTATATCCCAATAGCGGAAAGCGCGAAAAAATAAGGCCTGGGCAAGGAATTTATTTTTAGTATATACGGGCAATGGACTGGCCTTCATAGATTGAATAAATGTGTTTAACTGTCTTATTTTGCCCCAGTTATTGGTGGGCTGCGTGTTGTTTGCATTTAAGGAAGTACCATAATCACCCGGCTCGGTTGATCCATAGCTCATGGTACCCAGCATGAACACATTATTGGCAGCATACCCTTCTTCCGATAATTGCGGCTGCGTACCGCTTAACAAGCTGGAGGTATTCTGGCCGCCAAACAACGGAAGATTATTATCATAAATATTATCCATGTTCAATTGTGCCAGCGATGAATCGGTAAACACCAAATCGGGTGAAAGGCCCGACAGGTTCTGTTTGTCCAGCACCTTACTGCAGGATATCACCATCATCATTAAACCGGTTACCGTAATCGTTATATAGCTGCGTTTCATTTTTTAAACTTTTTTTGTTAAAGGTTTACGGATAATCCAAATGTGAAAGTCCTTAAAACAGGGAATACATCGTATGAACTGTTTATATTGTCTTTATAATCGTAGGGATTATAGAAGTTGAGCGGATTCGTGCCTATGAGATACAACCTTACATTATTTAATCCGGCTTTCTTCGTCATTGCCGGTGGCAATGAGTATGACAGGTTAAAGTTGCTTACACGGAATGTAAAGGAACTTCTCCACCAAAAATCTGTGTTTACATCATAAGAATAAGTATAGTAGGGTGAAGGATATTTTGCATTGGGATTATCAGGCGACCAGTGATCAGCCCAGAATGCCGGCCTGTTGGAATAAGACTGGCCATATTTCCTGGCATTGGATTCAACAGAACCTATTCCACCCCAACTCATGCCCATCATTACATTTAAGCTTAATGCCTTATAGCTAATGCCCCAGTTAAGTCCCAGGCCATAATGATTGTTTTGTTTTTTATTTAAATAATCCTGGTCTTCTGTTGTAATGGTTCCATCGGGCGCCGAATATTTTCCGGATGCATCTTTTGGACCCCTTACATCCTGGAAGTATAACATACCCGGTACCAGCTTATTGCCAAAAACTTTATAGTTTGGATACTGTGCCATCCATGCATCTACCTGTGCCTGCGTTCTCATAATGCCCAGGCTCTTATACCCGAGATAACCAATATCATCAGATCTGTTGGCGACATCGAGATAGGTACCCACATTACCCAGCGGCTGATCTACAATGATCGCTTTATTATCACTCCAGTTGAAATTGGCAGTAATCGTATAGCTCCAGCTTTTATTTATCCTGTCCTTCCAGTTCAATGACATTTCATAGCCGAAATTATTTGTCTTCCTGAAGTTTTCCGAAGGCAATGTTGAACCTATTAAAATTGATGGAGAAGAAGTTAATCCGGACAGCATATTAGAACGGTAATCTATATAACCATCAATGGTAGCGGCCAGGCGATTGTTCAGGAACCTGGCATCAATACCAACATTGTATTTGGTTACATCATCCCAATGCACGGCCCGGTTTGCCAATTCTACATTAGACACAACAGCCAGCCCCCTGTCGCTATTACCACCATACACAACCGCTTTACCGGTCTGGATTGCATAGCTTCTCAGCCATTGATAGGGCTTGGTAGCATCCAGTCCCAGCCAGCCTACAGAGCCCCTGATTTTTAGGAAATTCACAGTTTTAGAAAGCCGTTGAAAAAATGATTCCTGCGAAATAACCCAACCGGCAGATACGGAGGGGAATTTACCCCACCTGTTTTCAGGAGCAAAGTTTTGACTTGCATCGGCCCTGAACTGGAATTCAAGCAAATACTTATTTGCATAACTATAATCAAGCCTTCCAACATATGCCAAACGGCCTGCTTCAGAAGTAACTTCATTTCCCAAAACCGCAACAGTTGCAAAATTCTGGTTGTCCAGTCCGCCAACTACCACGCCATCCACTTCGCTGTTCGATCCGTCGGCAAAAGTTTCACTTTGCTCGTAACCAAACAAAGCGCCTATCTGGTGTTTGCCAAAGGTTCTGTCGTAGGTAACATTTGCATTAAACTGGTAGGTGTTTAAAATAGTTGGACTAAGCCTTACGCGGTCGCCATTGGAAAGTGTGTAAATTGGATTGGTTGCATTTAAACTGGTGTCAAGAATATGGTTATGCGTACCCAGTGTATTAAAATTATACACGTTGTACTTGGTACCATATTGTTTGCCCCATGAGTTGGAAATGTTTTTATTATAATTTACACCCACTCTGAGACCTTTAATAAAAGCAGGCTCATAACTTAATTGTCCCTGGAAGTTCAATACAGAATTATATGAGCTGGTATAATTGTCCAGGTCATGTACTGCAAAATAATGGTAGTTATTAATGTTTGAATTGGTACCTGCACCGGGAACCAGGATCGGCAAACCTTTAATATAAGGTGCATACATGGGCGATTGACCAAGAAGGGTTTTCCAGTCGTTATCAAGGCTTTCATTGCCCTGTTTATTGAAAGTATTCTTTTTATCGCTCAAATCGCCGCTCACAGAAAGACCCAGTTTTAACCCCGTAGCAAGTTTAATATCACTGCTGGATCTGAATGAATATCTTTTGAAACGCAACCCGTCAAAATTGCTGTTGTTTTCATTGTAAGAAACACCCGCAAAATAGGTTGCTTTGTCAGATCCGCCACTGACATTGATTGTATGCCGCTGGTTGTGTGCGCTATTCCATGCCATGGGCAGCCATTGTGTACTGTGCGTTTTAAAATAAGCCAGCTCATCGGGTGTGTAGTAGGCTTGTAATGCGTAAGTAGCAGCAGTATCCCAGTTTTTTGAGCCTCCCAGGTAATCATTCTGATAAACACCCTGCTGATATGCATTCATCATTTTGGGCATGGTAGTAGCGTCTGAAATACCATAAGAGCCACTGTAAGAAATGACTGAAGCGCCTATCTTACCTCTTTTTGTTTTTATTATTACAACCCCGTTTGAACCGAGTATACCGTAAATAGCCGCAGCAGCGTCTTTTAACACCGAAATGCTTTCCACTTCCGTTGCATCCAGTATATCAAAATCTGATTTTGTTCTTATAATATCATCAATTACAAACAGGGGATCTTTTGATCCTCCGTCTTTGGAATAGAAAACCGGGTTGCGTACCGTAACCGTTGCCACTTCACCGGGTCTTGCAAAACCGCCTGAAACACTTACCCCAACAATCTGCCCTCTCAGTGCTTCCGACATGTTGCCAACCGGTAAATCCTGTACTGATTTCATATCAATGGTTCCTACCGAGCCGGTAAGATGGCTTTTTTTCTGTATGCCATAACCTACCACCACCACTTCATCCAGATCTTTGTTCTCTTTCTGCATTTTAATGCTGAGCACAGTTTTTGTACCCACCGTTATCTCCCGGTATTGCAAACCAACATTGGAAATCTTCAGTACCGATTCATTGGAAGGAACAACAATGGTAAAACTGCCATTCTCATCCGAAGCCACATTAACATTGGTGCCTTTAATGCCCACGGTGGCGCCGCTTACCGGTTTACCATCGGCCTCTGTTATTTTACCGGTAATTGTTTTTTGCTGTGCATACACCGTGCAGCAAAGCAGCAGTAGCAGGGGAAGGGGCAATGCTTTCGTTAGAAGAAACTTTATCATATAGCGTTGGGTTTTGAAAAAATGAAACTTTTATATCAGTTTTGGTTTTGCTTTGATTCTTTAGCGGCCTGTATCCTTTTGGCCCATTCTTCTCCTTCTTTTTTTACATCATATCCTTCGGCAGAAAGATAATTGTTGATGCGACCCTTGTATTTACCAAATACAGCATGTTTCTTTTCAGCAGATCCTGCATCCATTGCCAGTTCCCTGGCCTCTTTTAACCAATTGTAAATTTTTTCCTTTTGTGTGGCCGTCAGTGAAGGTATCATGTCCTGGTAGGCTTTGTTGGTAAGGGGGAAAACATTGTATGTCATTCCATCTTTTACTTTATCAACCTGCTCTTCAGTAAGCCTTGCTTTTAATTGGGCAACAAAACCATTGTGAAGCTGCATTATCCCGGATGACTTCTTTTCTTCCTGCGATTTTAGTGCTGCCGTTTGTTTTTCCTTGTCTGAAGTATCTTTTTTGATAGCTGCTACTGCTGCTTCATTTTTTTCCTGTATCGCGTTCAATGCGTAGTACTGATCTGCGAGAACCGATACGAGTTGCTTATACTTTACAGAATCTGTTATAGAAAGTGAATTGACAATTTTCGCCGATCTTTCGGTGATGGCCTTTTTATAAGTCGCCTCTTGCTGCTGATCGGCAGATTGTGCACTGGTATGAAAAGCTGCAACGATAGCAATGGAAAATAGAGACAGTTTTATAAAAAAATATACAGCGGGCGACTTCGTATTTGCAGGCAGCAAGCGTTTCATTCAAAATGATTTTATCGTTAGCAATGAATGATCACATCAGCCAAACAGTTCTCATTCATTCTACTAAAGGTACAGGCCTGCCTATCCGTTAACAATGTAAGGTTTCACTAAATTGATGGAAGATTTTACTATTTTAAGCCGTCTTAATTTCCGGGAACGATTGCGTAAATAATTGGCTCACCTGCTCGTTTTCAATTGTAAAACTGCCGGGACCAAACCGGGGCTCGAAACTTTTACGGTAATATTTCCCTGTTTTTTTGCAGCGCGCACAATGGCCAGGGCCATTCCCTTCCAGCATCTTCTTTGCGGGCTTTGAAAGGAAGTAGTATCTGCCTGGTAACCGTTATCCGTTGCCGCCAGCAGGCCATTGCCCTCTACACTGAATGTAAAAAGGTTATCAGCATCCGGAACCGGGTAACCATTTTTATCAAGCACGCTGGCAGTAATAAAGGAGATATCTTTACCGTCTGCTTGTAAGCCTATGCGATCTGCCGCCAGCTGAATTTTTTGAGGTGCGCCCGCTGTATGTATTTCTTTTACAAGAACGGTCTTTCCATTCTTTCTGGATACTGCTTTTAATACACCGGGCTGAAAACGCACCCGCCACATTACATGGAGCGCACCGGCGGTTTTTCTTTTGGTGCCCAGCGATCGGTTGTTTAAGAATAGCTCCACTTCATCTGCATGGTTATAATATGCCCAGACATCTACCAGCTTTCCGGCAGTCCAGTTCCAGTGCGGAAAAATATGCAGTACCGGTTTATCCGTCCATTCTGCCTGGTACATATAATATACGTCTTTTGGAAAACCGGCAAGGTCAATAATACCGTAATAAGAGCTTCTTGCCGGCCAGGGATAAGGAATGGGTTCTCCTAAAAAATCAAATCCGCTCCATACAAACAAACCCGGCAAAAAATCGTGTTTCTTTATAATCTTCCAGGTAGTTTCATGGGTGCTGCCCCAGTAGGCCGATACCTGGTCATAAGCGGAGACGGTGTAATCCGGGTTGCCATGCTCCACAATTTTTTGCGGCGATTTGGCCGGCCAGAAATAACTGCTGTCGGAAGGCATATCATAGTAGCCACGTGTGGCAAAAGCACTCATGTTTTCCGTGCCTATAAATATTTGCCCCGGATAATACTTATGAAAGTCCTCATATATTTCCTGGTGATAGTTCAGGCCCACAATGTCCAGCGCACCGGATTTGTACAAAAAATTTTTTTCAGGGTTCCATTCGCTAAGCGCCGCTGTTACAGGTCTTGTACTATCTACCGATTTAATAAGGCCCACCAATTCTTTTGCCAGGGCTATGCCCGAAGAATCAAATTGCTCCCTTATCTCATTGCCGATACTCCAAATAAAAATACAAGGATGATTGCGATCGCGCAGCACCATATCCTGTATATCCTGTTTGTGCCATTGATCAAAATCGGCATAGTAATCAAACTTGTTCTTCTTTTTCTTCCACATATCAAAAGCTTCTTCCATTACCAGGAAACCCATCTTATCACAGAGATCCAATAATTCAGGTGCAGGGGGGTTGTGCGCCGTGCGGATGGCGTTACAGCCCATGGCTTTTAACAGCTGCAATTGCCGTTCAATGGCGCGAATGTTTACAGCAGCACCCAAAGCGCCCAGGTCATGGTGATTACATACGCCAAGAATTTTCAGTGGCTTTCCATTTAAGAAAAAACCTTTGTTTGCATCGAAATGAAGGGAGCGGATGCCGAAATGGGTACTGGTTTCGTCTGTTAGCTTTCCATTACTGATAACTTTTGTGACAGCATTGTATAAATAAGGGCGATAGGGAGACCAAACTTTTGGGTTGTCTATATTTAAATCAAACGCATATTCCAGGTTCCCCTGTAAAATATTTTCGGCATGTATTAATTTTCTACTGCTTGCCAATAATTTACCGCTTGCATCATATATTTCTGTCTGAGCAATAAAAATTTTTTTTACCGCCTTTCCAAAAATGGCGGATACCTGTATTTTAACGGCAGCTTTTTTGCTGCTGACAAATGGCGTTGTTATAAATACCCCGCGGTTATTAATCGCAATAGCAGTATCTGTGCATACCAATCTTGTATTCCTGTAAATACCCGAACCCGAATACCATCTTGAATTCGGCTGCTGACTATTATCTACTTTAACCGTTATGATATTTTTTTCAGCCGGTTTATTTAAATAGGCCGTTAGATCATAACTGAAAGAGCTGTAGCCATAAGGACGTTTGCCCAAATAATGTCCGTTGATCCATACTTCACTGTTCCTGTAAATGCCATCAAACGCCACGAGTACATTTTTGTTTTGCGCTGAGGCGGGAAGCAGGAAAGTTTTTCTATACCATCCAATACCATTTGGCAGTGCACCACCCTGGGTAGTGGCGGGGTTATTTTCGCTGAAGTTTCCTTCTATACTCCAGTCGTGCGGCAGATCCAGCATACGCCATTTACTATCATCATAGCCCGGGTTGATGGCCGCACTGTCATTTCCCAAATAGAATTTCCAGCCTTTATTGAAATCAATGATGACGCGCGGAGATGTTTGCGCAAAAGTTTGTGTAACGTGAAAAGCAAACAACCAGCAGGCAAACAACCAGCTTCCACGCAGCGGGCGCTGCATGCTATTACCCAATGTATCCCGGAAACTTCCGGGAAGTGACACCTGCCTGCCGGACAGGCAGGCAACGATGCGCCATAAAATTCCGGCTGCTGGTTTCATAAAAATTTCAATTCATCTTAACAGAATAGGTATGACTACCGGAACCTGCCTTAACCGGCTGCGTGTTGCCGGGCAGGTAGATTTCAGCACTGGTATTTACGGGAATGGTTACCTGTAAATCAAATACGCCGTTTGCCCTTGTCCAGTTTGTTTTTATATCCCCATACGGAGAATGATAGGTTGCCGCGGCCATTGTGATATTGCCTGCCGGCTGCGGGCGGATAACTATTTTATGATAGCCAACCGAACCTTCCGCCTGTTTGATACCGCAGAGCCCGGCATATAACCATTCCATTAAATGCCCCAGCATAAAATGATTGTTTGAGACATAAGGGTATGCCTGCCATGACTCTGTTAAAGCGGTAGCGCCATGCGCCAGTTGATAACCATAACCGGGCACGTCATTGCGGTTATTCATATCAAAGATGACATCACTGCGGCCGGCATCTTCCAGCGCACGCAATACATAACGGTAACCAATATCCCCGGCGGTAAGCGCATTGTTGTGATCGCGTATATCCTTTACCAGGTTATCTGCCACGGCCTGTTTATTTTCAGGGTCTGTCAAACCCATAAACAATGCCATGGCATTGGCCGTCTGGCTGTTGGTAGCATATTGTTTGGTAGTATCGTTCAGAAATTTTTTATTGAATGCTTTTTTAACAGCCAAAGCAAGTTGTCCATATTCTTTTGCATCGGCTGTTTTGTTCAGCAGGCTGGCAATGCGCGTCATTATGGTTAAATCATAATAATAAGTGGCAGTTCCGGTAACGCCCATGGGTGTTAGCTGAGATACGCCGGGATGATTGGGCCCTATATCATACCAGTCGCCCAGGCCCTGTGACAGAATATGATTGACTGATTTTTTCTTCAGGTAAGCCATATACCGCCGCATCATATCGTAGGCATCGCCCAGTGTTTGCTTATCTGCATACCACTGGTAATTGTACCAGGGCAGAATGATGGCGGCACTGCCCCACTCCGGAGAATCCCTGAACGGTTCATCAAACTGCACAAACTCCGGCGCTATTTCAGGTATCAATCCATCTGCCGTCTGCGCATACACCATGTCTTTTATCACTTTCCGGCAAAGCGATGCAATGTCAAAATTATATTGCACGGAACTTCCCACCAGCTGGGTTTGCTCCAGCCAACCCAGCTTCTCCCGGTGCGGGCAATCGGTAAACACACTCATGGTATTACTTTTAATGGCCCAGTTGATTAAATCATAGGTTTGATTGAACAACTGGCTGGAAGATATAAAACTCCCTGCCGTTTCTGCTGCATTTCTTATGTGCAACCCTTCAATATTGTCTATTACCACCTCCTGATCGGCCATCTCTTCCCCCGCCGGTACGGCACCCTGCACCTGCAGGTAACGGAAACCATAATACGAAAATTGGGGTTGCCAGGTTTCAGTGCCTGTTCCTTTTAAAATATAAGTATAAAAACAGGGAGCACCGGAGGCTTTTTGATTGATGCTGCCATCTTCATTGATGATTTCTCCGGGAAAAATACGTACGGTATCTCCTTTTTTCCCATGTACGGTAACAGACGGAATACCCGAAAAATTTTGTCCCAGATCATATACCCATACACCCGGCTTTAATGCCGTTCTTTTTACCGGGGTAAAACGCTGCATTATTTTTAAAGGCCCGGCAGCCTGCCCATCCAGTTTGGAAGGCCCACTGGTTACAACGGCCTGTTTCCAGTGGTTGTCATCAAAAAAAGATTTGTTCCAGTTGGGTTGTTCCAGGTTGGCATCATAATCTTCTCCACCATAAATACTTGAAAAAATTACCGGCGATATGGCGGTCTTCCAGGAATTATCGCTCAGAATATCAGCAGTGCTGCCGTCTGCATAGGCTATTACAATGCGGCAGATCATTTTTGGATAACCATAGGCCCCGGTTAATTTACGGTAACGCTCGCCCGGAATATAATAAAATCCATTTCCCAGCATTATGCCTATGGCATTGTACCCCTGCTGCAAACGGTTAGTAATATCGAATGTAATATACAATGCGTGTTTGCTGTATTGCGTCCATCCGGGATCCAAAAAATGATCGCCCATTTTTTCGCCGTTTATACTCATATCAAAATGGCCGAGACCGCTTATAAACACGGTAGCGCTCTTTACAGGTTTTTCAATTAGAAAACGTTTGCGCATCAAAGGCAATATATCTTTCCGTTTGCCCCATGCTTTTTTTCCGTTGCCATGTACAAATGGCACAATGATATTTGAATCGGGCAATACCTCGTAGCCAATCCATTTTGCGCCTTTCCAGTCGGCCGGGGTTAACAACCCCATCTGCCAGTTGGCCGCATCAGTCCAGTTGCTGGCATTTCCTTTATTATCCCATGCCATTATTTTCCACCAGTATTTTTTGGTGGCTTGCAATGGCTTTCCCTGGTAAGGCACCTGTATGGAGGCGCCGGACAATATTTTTTTTGAGTCCCAGATATTGCCAGTATTTTTTTGAAGCAGCAGCGAATCATCGGCAACAAGGATCCGGTAAGCAGCTTGCAAAACGTTTTGCTGGTCAGACTGCAGCTCCCAGCTCAGCTTTGGTACCGGCGCATCAACACCGGCAGGGTTGTGACCGTACTCACAACGCAGATTGGTAACCGATAATTTTTGTGCGGTGGTTACAACAGCAAAAGCAATGAACAGGCAAAAGGCAATCCATTTTTTCATGGTGGCAATTTCTGTAAACATATTTTATTCCGGGTATAAAAATCTTCTACAATTGATTAAGCGATGCATCAAATTTGTAAACACCATTTTTCTTTGTAAGAATGCTGTTTGTTTTGCCGTTACAACGCAACAGCAATGGTGCGCCTGCATTGGAAACCACCGTCAGTTGCTGTAATTTTCCATCCCTCCATTGTATGTCCATTACAAAACCACCCCTTGCACAAATACCTTTTACTGCGCCCTGGGGTAAGGCCGAAGGCAATGCAGGCAGTATGTCAATATATTTTGTGTGGCTTTGCAGCAACATTTCACCAATGCCGGCGGCTCCTCCAAAATTTCCGTCAATCTGGAAGGGCGGGTGCGCATCAAAAAGATTGGGGTAACTACCCGCGCCGGTGTTGGCCGGGCTCAGCAACATTTGAATCAGTTTATAGGTGTGGTCGCCATCTTTAAAACGTGCCCATAAATTTATTTTCCAGCCAAGGCTCCATCCGGTGGCGGCATCTCCGCGATATATCAATGATTGCCTTGCGGCTTTCATCAGGCCGGGCGTTTCATCCCAGTTAATCTCGTTGCCCGGGTACTGTGCCCACAGGTGCGAAACATGCCGGTGTTTATTACTTGTATCATCCACATCCTGCATCCATTCCTGTAACTGACCATACTTTCCAATTTTATACGGGGCAATCTGATCGCTTTTTTCTTTCAGCGTTGTTTGCAGCTGCTGATCAACGGACAGTATAGCGGCGGCAGCGATGGTGTTTTTAAATAAATCACGGATAATCTCATGATCCATTGTTGGCCCAGCCACCAACCCACCCTGTTCGGGCGAATTGGATGGCGCACTGATGAGATAACCGCTTACAGGATCTTTTACAAGAAATGAATTGAAAAACAAAGCCGCCTCTTTCATAATGGGGTAAGCTTTCTTTTGCAGGAAATTTTTATCCTGTGTAAAAAGATAATGCTCCCACAGATGGTGACAAAGCCAGGCGCCTCCGCTTACCCAAATACCATGGTTGGCTGCGTTGATGGCGGCTGTGCCACGCCATTGATCCGTGTTGTGATGCAGTACCCATCCCGGCGCATTATAATATTCCTTCGCCGTTTCTCTTCCTGTAACAGACAATTCTTCAATCATCTTAAACAACGGGGCATGCAGGGCGGAAAGGTTCAGTAATTCTGCCGGCCAGTAATTCATTTCTGCATTGATATTGGTGGTATACTTGCTGCCCCAGGGCGGCAATAACAAATCATTCCAGATACCCTGCAGGTTGGCGGGGTTGGTGCCCGGCCTTGATGATGAAATCAGCAAATACCTTCCATATTGCAGGTACAAAGCGACCAGTGAAGGATCGCCGGTAGCTGCAAATTTTTCTATCCTTTCGTTTGTAGGTAAGTTTTCATTATCGTTCCTGCCAAAATCAACAGACAGGCTGTTAAAATATGCCTGGTACTCCTTTATATGGGCCGCTTTTATTTCGTTGTATTTCTTACCGGCAGTACTTTTCAATCCGTTTATACAGGCCGCAGCAGGATCGGCGGATACATCTTTATAGTTTATATAGTTGGTACCGGCAGTAAGGTATATTACTACATCGTTTGCATTGCTGACAATAATTTTATTGTTCTGCACCTTCAAAGATCCGCCGCTGGCATTTACCTGCAGGTAGCTCAGCCCTTTCATTACGCCATCTTTTACCTGTACAGAAAGGCTGATGGTGTTATCGTTTATTTTTGCTACAGCAGCATGTTTATGCGGGCTGGTTAAAGCAGCATCGAAACTGATACTATTTTTCTTACTGGCTGTAACATGTACCGCCATCACCTGGTTGGGCACACTGGCAAAATATTCTCTTTTATATTCAACCCCGTCTGCAGTATAGCTGGTGGCCGCCACGGCTTTTGAAATATCCAGCTCTCTTTTATAATTAAGGGCCGCAGAGGTATTGCCAAAATGCAACCACACATCCCCGAAAGGCTGGTAGTCGGCCTGGTAATGACCAATGGCAGGCGGCTCGTCATTCTGTATAAAATATTTCCAGCCACCATTTAAAGAAATTTTTGATTGTTCATTCTCTCCTTCCGGGTAAATACCAATATGCCGGCTGGTATCTTTATAACCCATGATGCCGCCTTTGTTGTCAAAATTCAATACCAAAACCGCAATGGTATTAATGCCTGCATGCAGGTTTTCTTTTTGAATAGTATATTTCCTTGGGTCGGCAGTTTCCATGCTGCCCACCAGCTTGCCATTTACATAGGTGTAATCCTGGTCGCGTATCCTGTTCAAATCAAGCACCATGTTTTTACCTGTCCAGCCGACCGGCAGTTCAAACGTCTTTCTAAACCAAACTGCGCCATCCAATCCTTCAAACCCAATGGCTTCCCATCCGTCGTAAGAAGGCACCTGCATCAGCTTCCATTGATGGTCATTAAAATTTTCCAGTGCAGGATTGCCCTTTATGCCATTCATCGATTTTATCTTGTTTAACCAGGCGGCGCGGTCTCCTTCATCAGATTTCAATCCCATAAAATGTTCTTCCGCCATCTGGTCGGCTTCTTTTTGCCTGCCTGCAAACAGTAGCTGACGAATGCTGTCTAAATATTTTGACGCACCCTTGCGGTTATAATTACGCGGACCACCCGTCCACAAAGTTTCTTCATTGAACTGCAAATGATCCTGCTCTATGCCACCAAAGATCATAGCGCCCAGCCTGCCATTACCAATGGGCAATGCCTCCGTCCATTTTACGGCGGGCTTATTATACCATAGTTGTAATGATTGCGCTGAGACATTGTTCGCTACAAAAAAAACTGTCAGCGTGAAAATTAATTTCATTGATGTATTTTTTACCTGTCTATTCAAACAACCAGTCAATTTCCCTGCTGGTTCCGTTTTCCGTCAATCCTGCGTCGTACTGTGGGATAGCTTGTTTATCATCAACCCATCCCAGCACCAGGCATACGCCTTTTGCCAATTGCAGCGTATTACTGCCTGCCGGAAAATTATAGGTATGGATATTTACCGGCGGCATTCCTTTTATCACCAGCGCATTGGCAATTTTTGTTTCTGCCTGTCCGTAATCATTGGCGCTGGCATTGGTTTCCAGCTCAGGCGCTTTCAGGTACAGATTCGTTTTTGAAAATACCGTAGCTTTTTCATTAAAAAAACCTACCAGCACTTTTACCGGGTTGTTGCTGGTGAAATGGAGAGATACGCCTTCTTTTACCTGCTGCTGATAAGAAAATAAAACACCTTTTAATCCTTGTAACTCTTTTGCATAAGTGGTAATCACCAAATTGGTATCTGCAAATACCCGGGCGCCACTGTCTATGATAAAATTTTTCCCTGTCAAATCAACCAGGGTTGCCGCCGCATTTTGCAAAAAAATTATTGTATTACCCTGTTTCCCGGAATGGTTTTTCAGCGAATCCAGCTTCTTTGTAAAGTGGTGCAGCTCATTTTCAAAAGGCACCAGTACTTCTGCCCACGTTTTAAAAGTGCCGTTTACACCACGCAAAGGGATTTTTCTTTGCTGTGTTTGCATGCTGTTTGCATAAAGATAGCGGCCCTTTGTAAGCACTACCAGCTTCCGGTAATAGGCAACGCTTTTCCGCAATAAAGGCAGTGCCGCTTCCAGGTCTGCTATATCATTTGAATACTTGTAACGCAGAATATGCAGGGCGGCTTCTGTCTTTAGTGCATAGTGGCAGGCCAGGGCCTGGTAGCAATACATATCGTTTTGCAGGCGTTCAAATTCATCTTTATTCTTACTGACGGTTTTTGCGGCGGCATCAATGGCTTTTACTGCGTTGTTTGCATCGTTTTTCACCTCGTGCATGATTTGCACCGGTGTTTCACCGGTATGCTTTTCGCCTTTCCACTCCTTCTCTGCATATTGCACCAGCATCTCTCCTTCGGGGCTTTCACTTTCATACAGCAGTGTAAACAAACCATACCGGTAAGGATTGATGAGTTGCGTCATCAGCATACCCAATGTCAGCGTTTGCCGGTTACCATCCGTAATACCAAAACGTCTCAATAGTTTGGGGGCAATCTCACCGGAACGATTATACGCTTCAAGGATCTTTTTCCCCTGCGCATTGCTGCAACCATATTTTGAAGCCAGCATCCCGCCCCAGTAATTTGCCTCTTCCATACTGTCTCTGTGGGCCCGCCATGCGTACCTGGCCCATGCCGCATACCATATCCAATCCCTTTCTATTTGAAGTAGTCTTTTTCCCTTTACACTGTCGGCGGCGTAGGGCCAGTCCCAGTAGGAGGCCTGAGGGTACAAATGCAGCCCATTGCCCCACATTACTTCATGCATGCCTATTACAGATTGCTGAATAAAGCTTATTGCCCCATAACGGAATGGTTCGAGATTGGCCATGATATGCACATTTTCTATTTGTACACTCCCTAAATGAGATAGTGTCTGGTGCAGCTGCGCCCATGCACCCCTTGGCCTTGGCGTAGTCAACGCTTCGCCATTAAATTTCGCCTCCGTGTATAAATTCTTGTAGAACGGTAGTGCTGCGTTTATTACAGACGGTGCATCCGTATCATGTGCCCGCAGTACAATGGGTGGCTCCTTTGTCTGGTGCAATGCTTTTAAACCATCCTGCACACCTGGAATAATTGTTTTGGTAAACCAGTCTATATCGTCGTTGCCAACGCCTTCCATGGCCTCGCCCAGGCAAACCATCAATCCAACATTGGGATATTTTTCAACAAAGGCGGCAATGGATTTTCTTGTATAGTCTGCTATAAGCGGTATAATGGGCCGCTCCCGGTCCTGTGTTTTTACATGGTGAAATTCCGCGAATGGCTTTGAAACGATAATATTATAAAACATCTGTATTATCCATATACCTCTTTTATCAGCTTCGGTTGTAAGAAACCGGTAGATGTCTTCGTTTTTTTTAAAGGTAGCATCATCTACTTCTACCGCATAGGGGTAATCTTTCAGCCGCACGAGTGAAGCAAAAGGATGGCCATTCCACAGGTACAGCGAATTCATGCGATTGGCTACCATTGAATCCAGGTACTGTATCCACAATTGTTTATCATACAACCAGGGGAAAGTTTCGGGCGTATATGGGTATTCATAGACTGTGCGACCAGGCAGGTAATAAGGCTTCTGAATACCAATACAGGCTCCCCGCAATACCATCTCGGGTTGATCTGTTACACTGATTGATACAGGGATCTTTTTTATTTGTTTTATCCGCCTGGCCAGTTCCAGGCATCCATACAAAACGCCTGAAGCATCTGCGCCGCCAATCATAATACCCTGGTTTTTATCGGCGAATACACCTGCAATTTTATCAGACTGAATTGTATAACCTTCTTTACCGGGCTCAATAGTTGAATATTCGGGCCCCTCCTCAATAAGTACTCCCCTGTTTTTTAAATCCGTTACAACAATCGTGTGCTTATTCCCGACCTTTATTTTTTCAGTTACCTGTGTTGTATAACCAGCTTCCCGCAATGCAATAGTTAATCTTTCTACGCCAAATTGTACGCGGGCAGGCGGGTTTGTATCCTGCACGATGGTTACCAACCCTTTTTGTTGTGCCATCAACAGGTTTAATGCAAAAAAATAGACAATGCCTGTCAAACTTATTTTCTTAACCGGAATACCCATCAGTATTGCTTTGTAAATGAATGTTAAGTGCTGATCCTATAATTGATCCGGTCTTATACCTCCCTGTTCACTCGAAATATAAGCAGCTTCCATACACGCCATAGTGTGAATGCAGTCTGCCACATCATTATCTGGTCGCGCAATTAATCCCTGCTTTGCCATTATTAGCTGTTGCATACTGCCAATAAAGGCATGCGGAAACCAGCTACCCTCAATTTTCATCTCCTGCCATTGGGGTTCGCCATCGCCCTCCTGTAAAATGTATTCGAAACTATCGGCGGCACCCCTGGGATAATTTATCAATGCACCGAAATTTATCTTTATAGCGCCTTTGCTGCCTTCTATCTTTATATAAGATTGCTGTTTGGGCGTTCCGTAATTATGACAATGATTGGTAAGGATATTGGCCCTTACCATGTCGCCATAGTCCATTATAATATTACTGCGCACAGATGCCAGTTCCGGCATTGCAGGGTGCTTTGTTGTTTTTGCATATACAGATACCGGGTTGCCCAGTAAATTTCTAACCAAATCTATATAATGAATGCTATGGTATAAAATCTCCACCCTTGGCGACACCATTAAAAAATTCCACAGGTGCCAGGGCGTATAAACATTTACATTTATTTCAACATCATTCAGTTCTCCAATGCAATTCCGGTTAATTAAATCTTTTGCTGCCAGAATATAAGGGGCATACCGTAATTGAAAATTAATAGCTGCCAGCATTTTTTTTGTTTGGGTCAGCGCAAGTATTTCTTTTGCCTGAGTATAATTTTCACCCATTGGCTTTTGCAATAAAACAGCCGCACCTTCAGGTAACTGGTTTAATAAAGGGATGGTCTCAGAACCGGGAACAGCAATATCAAATACAGCGCTGGCCGGTGCATGCGCCATCATGGCTGCTATACCAGTAAACACATGCGGCACATGGTGTCTTTCCGCTGTGTCCTTTGCTTTATTTACATCGATGTCATAAATACCCTGCACATTATAACCTGCTATTTTATAAGCCGGTAAATGTGCGGCATTTACAATGCCCCCCGCTCCGATTATATAAACTGGATTTGATAAAATCATTTATTGGCTGATGTCTGCATTACTGATAACTGATTGTTTCTTTTCTGCAACGCAGTATATACTTATTTGCATTGTATGTCACTTAAAACGAACTATGAACTGCCCAGGTAATTTCCATAGCTCAGTACCAATACGGCTGCCACCAAGACCACCAGGGCAGCGGCCAGTATTTTTTTTGTTTTCTTGCTGCAGGCTGTCCATTCTTTCATTATTAAACCCGCAACGCTGCTGAATAACACCAGCATGATCATATGAATGGCCCAGCTGGAAAATTTATATGTTCCCATTCTTACATGCCCCAGTCCGTAGAAAAAGAACTGCCCATACCATAACAGGCCGGTCAGCATGGCCATCAGGTAATTCATGCGCAGGCTGGTTTTGCCCGACGTGCTGTATTCGGCAAAGGTTTTTTCTTTTCTATGCAGGTACAAACAATACAATAAGGTGGTTACAAAAGCACCTGAATTGGAAAAAAGGTACACTACATTTACCCGGAAATTTCCCGCACCGTATTTTGCGGCTATTTCTGATACCGGCTGACCCTGGTCTATTGAAAATCCATACAGGGCAGATAAAATACCTGCCAGCAGGCAAAGCGGCAATCCTTTTGCCAGTGAAAAGCCAGTTGCATTGTTTTGCAATTGCGCCAGGTCTTTTTCTTTATTGCGGCCGGCTATGCCGCAAAATGCGATTCCCAATGCACCCATCAGTACGCCGCTGCTGATAAATAAAGCCCCATTGCTTTTCAATACGGAATACAGTGTACCTTGTACAAGCGGTGGCAGCAAAGTACCCAATACACAACTGATACCAACAGAAATAGCATAGGTTAATGAGAAACCAACATAACGAATGGCAATGCCGAAAGCAGTACCGCCAACACCATATGCCATGCCCAAAAGAAATGAATGCCACATGGCGGAAGAAGGTGCCTCTTTTAATACCTGTCGCAATTGTGGTATGGTAATCCATGCAACAATAACGGGCAGGAGTAACCAGCAAACAAATGCCTGCGCCAGCCAGTATGTTTGCCAGCTCCAGTTCCTTACTTTCTTTTGTGGTGTATAACACATGGCTGCGCCGGAAGCGCCCACCGCGTGAAACAGGACTCCGTTTAATACTTCCATAAGCTACTGACCGATTAACAGATCAACCGTTATTATTCCAGTGCATAAAACCGGGCCGCACTGTCATATAATACTTTTTGCTTTTCTTTTTCGCTGAGCAATGCTGATAATACCTCTTCATACACCTGCCAGGTTTTGCTGTAGCTGCCCGCTAATAAAGATACCGGCCAGTCTCCCCCGCAAAAGCACCTGTCTGTTCCAAACTGCATCAATACGTATTCTATATAAGGAAGCAAATCTATTGCGCCCCAGCTTTTTCCAATGCCCGAAACAGTACCGAGTCCCGATATTTTTGCGTAAAAATTTTTATTTTCTGCGGCGGTTTTCAATAGGGTGCCCCATTGGCCAAATTTTTCTTTACTGGCAACAGGTGGCTGGTTCAGGTGGTCGAACACCATACGTAGTGCGGGTACCTGTTCCGCCAGTTTAATAGCTGTATCTATATGACCCGGCAATATACCTACTATATCATAAGGCAGGTTATGGGCAGCAATGATCTGCAGGCTTTCTATAACTGCCGGTTGCAGTAGCCACCGGATATTTTCTTCGTCATGCACCTGGTGGCGCACACCTTTAAAATATTTTTCTTTTGTGTATTTTTCTTCCAGTAGTTTTTGGGTGGCCCTGGGGTTCATGAGGGGCAGCCAACCAACAATACCCTTTATCCAGCCGGTTGCTCTCGCCGCTTCAAGCATCAGTTCCGTATCTTCTGTATTACCTGCGGCCTGCACCAGTATGCCGGCAACTACATTGGTTTTCTTTCTTTCAGGTTCCAGCTCATCAAGGGTGTAGCTGCGCGCCAGTACAGATGTATCATGCTGCAGCCAGGGATAGCTGGCCCGCTTAAGATCCCAAATATGCACATGTGTATCAATGATTGGCTGAAGCATTCGTTATGGCTGATGCCGTTTACTGATGACTGATTTTTTTTCTCAACAAGCTGGTGTGCGAACCCTGTTTAATTTACAACTAACGGGCCAACGAACCGTCTTCGGCTGGTTCCTTCAATCCAAAAAGGTATTCTATCTCTTTATTGTGTTCGCCCAGCAGGGGGGCGCCTCTTTCCGATACCAGAATTTTTCCATCTACGTGTATGGGGCACCGTGTGGTGGTAACAGATAGCCCATTGGTTGTTTTTACTACAATTTCCATATTCAGCCTGCGGTAACCCTCTTCTTTTACCAGTGCATCGTAGTCCATTACCCGGGCGCACCAGATATCGGCTTTTTCAAGTACCTGCAGCCAGCCCGCTGTTGTGCCCGTTGCCAGGTGGTTTCCCAGTATTTTTTTGATATTGTCTCTTTTTACAAACCAGTCGTTGCTATCAGCAAACTGTTTCAGGGGTTCACAATGCAACAGGCCGGCCAGCAAAACAATGTTATTCATTGCAAGTGCAATATAATCGTCTTTGGTTTTATAAATGCCATATGGTGCTGCAATGTATGCATGACCGCTGTTTACTTCACTTCTTACCGGCAGCCGGTTGCCATCGTTGTAATAACATGTCAGTACTTCAAATTGAAAGTCCAGAATGCTTTCAAACATACTCACCTGCACAAGAGCGCCCTCATTGGTAAGCATTCGCCTGTACAATGAAGCCAGGATACCCTGTGCCAGGTGTGTGCCGGCCATAATGTCTACGACGGCTACTCCCATCGGTGTGGGGTCTTCATTACTGTTATTACTGAGCCAGGTAAGACCGGAAGCAGCCTGGAGCAACAGGTCCTGACCGGGCAAATCTTTCCAGGGACCTTCGGTGCCGTATCCGCTTACTTCGGCATAAATTATCTGCGGGTTGATGCGCTTCACTGTTTCATAATCCAGCCCTATACGATCCATTACACCAGGCCTGAAATTGTGCATCATTACATCTGCCCTGGCAAGTAATTGTTTAATTTTTTCAAGGTGGGCTGCATTTTTTAAATCTGCCGCATAACTTTTTTTATTGCGGTTGATGGCATGAAAAATGGTCGATTCTTCCTCTATCATTACATCAGAAACGTATAACTGCCTGCAAATATCTCCTGTGCCCGGCTTTTCAATTTTTATTACCTGTGCGCCCATATCGGCCAGGCGCAATGCGGCAGAAGGGCCCGATAAAAACTGGCTGAAATCGACCACCAATATATCTTCTAGTAAGTTCATGCTACCTGGTTTAAACGTATGATACATGACGGCCTGATTTTACCCGGCAACAGAACCAGTTGAACCGGCATATACCACGGCTAAATGTTTATAAAATCTTTACTTATTCTTTCATTGTGTTCACCCACCCGTGGCGCACGCATGTCCGAAAACAATTTTTTGCCATTTATTCTTATTGGGCAGCGGGTGGTTATTATTTCTTTACCGCCTGCCTGTATCGTTTGCTCCATCTGCAACTTTTTATACGCATCATGCTGCATCATTTGTTCCCAGTCAAATACTTCCATTGCCCAAAGTCCCTGTTGCTGCAATAACTGAACCCAGTAGGCAACAGGCTGCCCTGCTATGTGTTTTGCCAGTATATTTTTTATTTCATCCCTGGCGGCAAAAGCCTGCTCATTGGCAAAACCCATCAGGGCTTCACAGTCAATTGCCTTTGCTAAAATAGTGATGTCCATCATAGCCAGTGCCAGGTGCCCGTCTGTGGCAGCATAGATGCCATAAGGCGCGCTTAACAACGGATGGCCGTTATTGATATGGCTTCTTTGCGGTGGTGTACGGCTGGTATAATATGTCGTCAACAATTCAAACTGAAAATCCAGCAATGACTCCATCAGGCTTATTTCAATTAAAGCGCCCTTACCCTTTTTATACTTCCGAATCAACGCAGCCATTATACCTTGTACCAACTGGGCTCCGCATAAAATATCTGCAATGGCGATACCAAACGGTACAGGCCCGTTGCTGCCATTGCCGGTTGTGTAGGCCAGCCCGGTCATTGATTGCAACAATAAATCCTGTCCTGGTTTATTTTTCCACGGCCCTTCATTGCCATAGCCGCTGATGGCTGCATAGATAAGGCCCGGATTGATTTGCTGAATGCCTGAATAGCCGAGTCCGAATTTTTTCATGACACCCGGTCTGAAATTATGGATAAGCACATCTGCTTTTGTGATGATCTTTTTTATTGTAGCCAGGTCATCGCTGTTTTTCAGGTTGGCCGCAAAACTCTCTTTGTTCCTGTTTACGGTGTGAAACAGCAGGGAATCGTCATCTACCCAAAGATCCCTGATGGATAATTTTCTTCCTGGTTCGCCGATACCAGGCGGCTCAATTTTAATAACCCTGGCGCCCAAATCGGCCAGCCGTAAACCGGCCGCCGGACCCGACAGGTACTGGCAGAATTCCAGCACTACTATACCCTGTAATGGCAAACCCGTCATACGATAATTTTTGATTGTTTATTTACAAGGCTTTGCCGGTATATTTTATTCATTTCTTTCAATGTATGTGCAGGATTACCATCATTTAATAAACATTGCTGAAGCGGCGCTCCTGCATGGTCCTGGAAATACAGGTAGCCGTTGTAGCGGGGCCGCATGTAACTGTTATCAATAACCGGTAATACCTCATTAAAAAAATTATTGGTAAGCAGGTTGGCAAATGCATCTGTCCACGCAGCTCGGTGGCCGGGCTGCCCGCCATGCTGCACATACATGGTCCGCTGGCAGGTGGCAGAAACCGACATCCGGGCAAAGTCTGCCGCAACCGCCATATTTTTACTGAATGCCGAGACTGATAAACCGGTGCCGCCAATAGTAGTGCTAAGCCGCCGCCCCTTAAATGACACCACGTTTGTATAATGAAGAATATGGGCCGCATAACCCTGCCTGGTATAGTTTGAATAAGCATAGGCAAGCGGACAATACCAGTAATCATTGGTATGGCTCATGCGTTCTGCTACAGCAATAGGGTTGAAGCCGAACATTTCTTTGTTAACCAGGCCATATAATTCTTTCATGGTTTCAATAGCAGCGATACCCGTTTCTTCATCAACTACGCTCCCATTATCCGCAAATAACCGGCCTTTGTGCGCAAGACAAAAAGTGTAAAAATTCATAAGTATATCAATAGGTATGGCCGGCAAAGCCACTCTGCCTTTTTTTGCAAGGGCAATTAATTGTTCCCATGTCTGCGGAACACCTACTCTGTGCTGCACCAGTAAATCATTGCGGTAGCTGGCTGCCGGTGCAGCCGCGTCAATAGCAAGTGCCCATTGCCTGCCTTCGTAACGGTAACTGTTATGCGATGCACCAACGGAATGCGACCGCTGATCATCCAGGTATCCTGCCGGCAGGCAATCATCCAGGGGCAGCACGCAACGGGTAGCCGCTGCGCAGCCCACCCAGGGATGATCAATAATAAGCAGGTCATATTCTTTTGTCAGCTCCTCAACGGAATAGTCCGCAAATTCCTGGAGGGTTCTTTTCTTCCATCTTATTTCTACACCTGGATGCAGTTCTGAATAACGCTGCGACAAGGCCAGCAATGGCGTAATGCCCCTGCTATGCCCCCATGTTATACCATTTAAAACGATTGCAGCCATTGTTTTTGTTCTTTATTATTGTTTCCTTAGTCCGCGAGGCGTCAGGTGTGAGTAGGGAGCCTCCGGCGGCTGACGTCTCACGCCTGACGCCTGACGTCTCACGCCTCACGCCTCCTTCTCCACTATCAATATATGTTCGCACACCATTACCAGTTCATTGAGCTGGTTGAATGTTTCCACCAGCTCAGTTACCAGGCCAAAACCCGGCTTCTTATGGTCTTTTTTATCTTTAATAGTAATCGTTGTACGAATGGTATCGCCAATAAATACAGGTTTGATAAACCGAAGTCTTTCATACCCATAGGTCATGGAAACCTCATTTACAAAATCTGCAGTAAGACCTATGGCCACAGTAAAAATCAATGTGCCATGCGCTATTCTTTTCTTAAAGGGCTGGTTTTTGCACCATTCTTCATCCATGTGATGGGGAAAAAAGTCGCCTGACTGGCCGGCATGTATCACTATATCCGTTTCGGTAATCGTTCTTGCTTTGGAAAAGCGTGTGCAGCCCGTATCAAATGCTTCGAAATATTTTTTTACAAACATGGCAGTCGGTAATGATGATGCAATCTGTTTTTTGCCGGTATTTTACCGGGCATTTACAATTTTGGATACGCTTTATTTTTTGCTGCAATCAGGTTGGTATAAAAGAAAGGAGCCATGGAGGGCTAAATACATCTTTCCATATAGCAATGTTGTTACGGATAACAACGCTTTTACACAACCGTTACAGTGCGAAACAGGGAGCCGAAACGCCCTTTGAATCAAGGCATTAAATTAGAACAGCCGGGTTGCTGATTCAATGTCAGGTTTTACTGTCTTGATGGAAGATTTTACTATTTGCAGTTTCTTTTAAAAACAACATCGTACATGATGCGGAGCAGCATCAACTGAATAAATAAGCGATATCGTCTTCGGTCAGCGCCTTTACAAATCCCTCTTCTGCGGAAACGAGTTCTTCTGCGAGTTGTTTTTTTCTTTCCTGCAGTGCAACGATTTTTTCTTCAATGGTGCCTCGGCAGATCATTTTATAGGCAAACACGCTTTTTGTCTGACCAATACGGTGTGTGCGGTCGATAGCCTGCTGCTGCACAGCTGTATTCCACCAGGGATCAAACAAGAACACATAGTTGGCTGCCGTTAAATTAAGGCCGGCATTACCTGCTTTAAGACTTATTAAAAATACATTCACCGGGTTGTCTTCCTGCTGAAAAGCAGTTACCATTTCGGCTCTTTTAGCTGGCGCAGTTTGTCCGTCGAAATGATAAAAATGGATGCCCTGTGCTGTAAGGTTTTCGGCCAGCAGGTGCAGCATGCCCGTAAACTGTGAAAATACCAGCACCTTATGATCTGCAAGGTTATTGGCCAGTTCATCCAGCAACACTTTTGTTTTTACAGAATCTGTACAGGTTTGCTCTTCTGACGGCAATAGCATGGGCGAATTGCAAACCTGCCGTAGTTTCATAATGCCTGCCAGTACCGCCAGTTTACTCTTGTTCAGCCCGTTTGTTTGTATATCCAGGAAAAGACTGTTCTTAATATTATCCCTTATTGTATCGTACAATTCTTTTTGCGCAGCGTTCATTTCGCACCATAAAATGGTTTCGGTCTTTACCGGCAATTCCGCTTCTACCTGTTCCTTGGTACGCCGTAAAATAAACGGATCGGTCAGCTGCCGCAATGCTTTAATCTTGCCTGCATCCTGGTCCTTGTCAATGGCATCAGCATATTCACGTTTAAAAAACTCGCGGCTGCCAAATAAACCCGGCAATAAAAAATTCAGCTGCGCATACAAATCGAATGTATTGTTCATAACCGGCGTACCGCTTAATGCAATACGCGTGGCTGCACGCAACTGGTTCACCGCCCGTGTTGTTTGCGATGCTGGATTTTTAATATTATGACTTTCATCGAGTACAATGGTGGCAAAATCAACTGCAGTGAACTGCTCCGCGTCGATTCGCAGGGTGCCATAACTGGTAATAATAATATCATAAGAACCGGCAGACAATAAAGCTGTATCGCGTCCGGCGCCGTGGTATACCCGCACATTTAAATGGGGCGCAAATTTTTGCAACTCCTGTTGCCAGTTATACAACAGCGAAGAAGGACAAATAACCAGGTGCCTGCTGCCGTCATGTTGTGCAGACTGGTAAGCAAGAAAACAAATGGTTTGGAGAGTTTTACCCAGGCCCATATCATCTGCCAGGCAGGCGCCCGCGCCCGCCTCCGCCAGCAATACCATCCATTCAAATCCTTTTTGCTGGTAAGGACGCAGGCTGGCCGTTACCGTTGAAGGCATGGTATATACGTATTCATTTCCCTGTTGCCATTGCTGCCATTTTTGCCACCAGGTTTTTTTTAAAACAGGTTTCAACACCTGCGTTTCAATGGTAGCATGCTGCTCAGCAAATGCCAGCCATCGGGGCACCTGTACCGTATGACCATCCATTATTTTCCCGTGGCGGATAATAGCGCCGTATTGCTGCAGCCACTCATCATCCAATATTCCCAAAGACCCATCATTCAATAATATACTGCGCTGACCGGCTCGAATCATTTTTTGCAACTCCTGCAGGAGCACTTTTTCCTTGCCAAAAGACACAACCATTTGCAACACGAGTATTTGCCCGTTTTCCTTTTCAATCTCCGCAGCCACCTGCACCTTGTGCGATGAATACCTGAAATGCTGCAGCATATCCATTCCTGTTACTTCTACATTCTGCTCCAGCAGGCGGTGGTATACTTTCAAAAACCATTGATTTTTTTGTGCCTCTGCAAATGGCAGGTAATAGTAGCCGTTCAGTTGTTTACTGAAATTCTTATGCAATGATTCCAGCAATTGTACAAATGAAGTTTCAGATTCCCTGTTTCGCTGAATCAGGTATTGTTCACCATTGCGCACCAGCTCAAGCGCGGGTTGCCAGGGGCCATCCACCATTATACCATCATAATTCCATTGGGGGGTAAGCATTAAAAAAGACTGGCTTATTTCGCTTAACATTACCCTGCTTACGGGCGTTACCAATATTTCTTTTTTATCGAACAGGTTGTTACGGTTCACCGTATAGTCTGTCTCCAGCCTGGCCAGTACCTGTTCTGCCATTTGCTGCGGCTGGCGACTGTATTGCCGCGGATCGTTTTCTTTTAACCACTCCAGCGTTTGGTAATCTTTGTAGCCCAGCAGAAAATATTCATTGTTGCGCCGCAATAAAAAATCATACCGGTCAAAATCTGTGTATGGACAAACGGTTCCGTTAATTACAAGCTTTGTCTCCAGTTCAACCCTACCATTAAGGGCTACCACTTCAAAACGCAGCCCCGGTTTGTCGTTGCTAAAAACACAGGGGGCAGTTGTAAATCGTCCCTTCTCTGCCGGTAATTTGTGATACCATTTCATATTAACGGCAAAGGGCCTTAACCGGCCCATCAACTCATGCAACCTGCTCATCATGGCATTGCTGAAATACCGCTCAAAGCCAAGGCCCGCTTTTTGTATGGCGAATTTCTTTTTGATTTCCGCAGTGAGCCCGCTTATGCCGGCCTGGTTAAAGGCGGCCATTGGGTCTTTCACTTCTTTTGGATAGCCGGCAAAATAATTTCTTACCACGGCAGGGGTCAGTTCTTCGTCTTTGTATTCAACACCGGCAGATTTGATAATATGCAGCGCCGACAGCAACAGGTAATCCTTTGACAAACGGTGGGGAGAAAGTAAAACGACTGTTTTTTGCGATGGCTTTGGCTGTACCATTTTTATCAGCTATAAAATTTAACCCTTTACAACAATAGAATGACCTGCATAAAATAAGGGTTTCATTTGTATGAAACCCTTTGCAGTAGTGTGGAGAGTATCGGGGTCGAACCGACGACCTCTTGCATGCCATGCAAGCGCTCTAGCCAACTGAGCTAACCCCCCTTTTATAAAAAACTTTTATTGAACCGGCGATCTTCCCGCTACTTGCGGGACGCTCTGGCCAACTGAGCTACGCCCCCCTTTTGTAAAAAACTTCTATTGAACCGGCGATCTTCCAGCTCCTTGCGGGACGCTCTGGTCAACTGAGCTACGCCCCCTTTATGAGCTACACCCCTTTTACGGACGGCAAATATAGCGGATTTTAACAACCCGCCTTTCAATTAAAAGAACATTTTTTCTGCCCTGTTGTTGTAGGTTATATTTACAATTATTATTAAAACCTGGCTATGGGTATCTGGCGGCAGTTTGCAGAATATTTGTACATAAAAAGAAGGGATCCAAAAGCTCCCAACAGCTCCTGGATAAAATACATGCATGGCATTAACCGCATCAGCATCCTGATGTTTTTATTTGCCATTATCGTTATTATTATTAAGGTATTTTTTTTAAAGAGACATTAGCGCCCGCCAGCGCCACAATACTGTTTGCTGCGTTGGCCGAAGCCAGCCCTCCTTCACTTAGTTTTTCTTTCAACTGGCGGTAATCCGCTTTCAATTGCGCAACGCGGCGAGGATTATTGAGCAAATCATTTAATTCTTTCTGCAGGTTTTCGGGTGTAAGCGCATCCTGTATCAATTCCTTTACGATGGGTTTATCCATTATAAGGTTTACCAGCGAGATGTATTTTACCCTTATAACGCGCTTTCCAATCTGGTAAGAAATGGTACTGCTTTTATAACAGACAACTTCCGGCACCCCAAACAAGGCAGTTTCCAGAGTGGCCGTTCCGCTGGTTACAAGGGCCGCTTTTGATTGCTTTAATAACGCGTAAGTCTGACCGCTAACCGAAGAAACATTACTGTAAGGCTGCATCAAAATATCATAAAAAGCAGGATCAAGTCCGGGTGCCTTGGCAACTATAAACTGATAATCCGGAAAATATTTACTTACAGCCAGCATAATGGGCAATTTCTTTGTTATCTCCTGCTGACGGCTGCCGGGCAGCAAAGCAATAATGGGCCGGCCGGAAAATGATTGTGCCGGTACCTGCAATTGTTCTTTTTCGATAACTTCTATCAGCGGGTGGCCAACATATTGCACCTCATACTGCCATTTTTTATAAAACGCCTTTTCAAATGGCAATATGACCAGCATTTTATCTACTGCAGCCTTTATTTTTTTTACCCTGTTTTCTTTCCACGCCCATACCTGCGGAGAAATATAATAGGCAATTCTCAGACCCTGCGTTTTTGCCCACTCCGCAATCCGCAGGTTAAAACCGGGATAATCAATCAATACCAAAACGTCTGGTCGATATGCTGTTATATCCGTCTTGCAAAATCTCAGGTTCCGCATAATGGCCGGCAGGTTCTTTATCACTTCAATAAAACCCATAAATGCCAGTTCGCGGTAATGCTTTACCAGTGTTGCGCCGGTCTGCTGCATCATATCTCCGCCCCAGCACCGGATAGCAGCCTGTCCATCCAGTTTTTTTATTTCTTTTATGAGGTTACTGCCGTGCAAATCGCCGGAGGCCTCACCTGCTATGATGTAGTATCGCATTTAGTACTTAGTATTTAGTACTTAGTATACAGACTTCCGGGCCATGGCTGCTACTAAATACAATTGTTCAAATTGTTAAAAAAATATCACATAGTACTTAGTATTTAGTGCTGAGTATACAGACTTCCGGACCATGGCTGCTACTAAATACAGTTGTTCAAATTGTTTAAAAAATATCACATGGTACTTAGTATTTAGTGCTGAGTATACAGACTTCCGGACCATGGCTGCTACTAAATACAGTTGTTCAAATTGTTTAAAAAATATCACATGGTACTTAGTATTTAGTACTGAGTATACAGACTTCCGGACCATGGCTGCTACTAAATACAGTTGTTCAAATTGTTTAAAAAATATCACATGGTACTTAGCATTTAGTACTGAGTGTGCAGACTTCCGGTTCAATCGCTGCTGTTAAATACAGTTGCTCACAATTGCTAAAACAAAATATCGCATTGTCTCTGGTCTCAATACTAAGTACTAAATACTCAATACTGCTACTTCGGCGCTTTTCGGTAAACAAAAAAAGTAATAATGGTAAAGATAATATTGGGTATCCAGGCTGCAATCAGCGGGTGAAGATGCCCTTTGCTGGAAAAAACAATGGAAAACCTGTCCATTATTACAAATGCCGCAGCAGCAACAATGCCAAATGCGAGGTGCAAACCGCTGCCGCCCCTGGTTTTACGGCTGGCCACTATGACGCCCAGCAGGGTTAGTATTACAACAGAAAAGGGGGTAGCTATGCGGCGGTAGTATTCTACCCGGTACGTATTCAGTCCTTCGGTGCCCCTGAGTTCTTCTTTGCTGATAAATTGTTGCAAATCCGGCGAAGTAAGTTTGTCTTTAAGGTACTCGTCCCTGCGCAAATCGGCGGGTGTAATACTTAATTTAAGATTCATAGCCGGGAATTGTTTTACCGTTTCATGAATACCATCTATCTGTCGTTCCACCGCATTCTCTACTTTCCAGCTTTTTTGGGCCGTATCCCACCTGATAGACTCGCCGCGCAGGTTGTAATACACTTTATTTCCCCTGATCTTTTGCAGAAAAAAACCGCTGGATACCTTGTTGGCAGTATCATAATAGCGGATGGCCACATAAGTAGTGGGATCCGACTTCATGTAAAAAGTAGTATTAATTACCTGGCCGGTATAATAAGAGCTGTTATTGTCGATGTACCGTGTTTGAAAATCGCTGCGTATACGATTGCCTTTCGGAAAAACAAACATGTTGCAATAAAACAATAATAAACCCAGTAAACAGCCCCCGGCAAAATAAGGCCGTAAAAAACGCCTGTATCGTACCCCGCTGGCCAGTACGGCAACTATTTCTGAACGGCCCGCCAGTTTGGATGTAAAATAGATAACCGCTATAAAAACCATCAGCGGAAATATCATTGAGATAATAAACGGAACAAAACCGATATAATACCGGACAACGATCTGCGAAGTGGTAAGCCCGGATTTGACAAAATCGTCCGCTTTTTCACTTGTATCTATGACCACTGAAATAACGGTAAGCAGCAGAATGGTGAATACAAAAGTGATTAGGAAGTTTTTAATTATGTACCGGTCCAGGATTTTCATCAGATTATATCAATAGCTCGGTGGTGGTAAATACCAAAAATAGGGTAAAATTTGTTGTTGATAAGTTATAGTAGCAAAGCTGTTTCCGTATGGACCATGCTGGCTGTGTAATTTTTCCGCGATTACCGGCGTACGTGTTTAAAAAACCGGGTTAATAAATTGCATGCATTACAATCTTTGTTTCAAAGCCGGGATAATGCCATTCTTCCAGCTAAGAAAATCTCCCTGTAATATATGTTTTCTTGCTTCACCCACCAGCCATAAATAAAATGCCAGGTTATGAATACTGGCAATGGTTAATCCAAGAATTTCTTTCGATTTTATAAGATGCCGCAGGTATGCTTTGCTATAGAAATTACTAAGCTCCGCAGGTATGCCGTCGTCAATAACAGAAAAATCTTTTTCCCATTTCTTATTATCTATGTTAATCACGCCTTTGCTTGTAAACAACATGGCATTGCGCCCGTTGCGCGTAGGCATTACACAATCAAACATATCAATACCCAGCGCAATACTTTCCAGTATATTCCAGGGTGTACCAACCCCCATCAGGTAACGGGGCTTATCAGCGGGCAATATACTGCAGCACAAACCGCAATATTCGTACATCATTTCTTCCGGTTCACCCACACTTAATCCGCCAATAGCATTTCCTGGCGCATTTTTCGATGCTGCAAACTCTGCCGATACTTTGCGCAAATCCGCGTACGTACTACCCTGCACAATAGGAAACAGGTTTTGTGTATACCCATACTTACCGGGAGTGTTGTCAAAATGGGTAATGCACCGGTCTAACCACGCATGCGTTAGCTCCATACTTTTTTTTGCGTAATTGTAATCGCTCGGATAAGGCGGGCATTCATCAAAGGCCATGATAATATCTCCGCCAATTGTACGCTGGATATCCATAACGTTTTCGGGTGTAAACAAATGCCTGCTGCCATCAATATGGCTTTGGAAAACAACCCCTTCCTGCGAAATTTTTCGGTTGGCTGCCAGCGAAAACACCTGGTAACCACCACTATCGGTAAGAATGGGCCGGTCCCACCCGTTAAACCTGTGCAAACCACCCGCCGCTTCCAGCACATCCAGCCCCGGCCGCAGGTACAAATGATAGGTATTGCCCAATATGATACTGGCGTTTACGTCCTGTTTCAATTGTTGTTGTGAAACTGCTTTTACACTGCCCACTGTACCTACCGGCATAAAGATGGGTGTAAGTATTTCGCCATGATCGGTGGTAATGCGTGCGGCGCGTGCACCCGAATAAAGATCTCTTGCCTGTAAATCAAATTGTAATGATGCCATAAAAGCTGCAATATAACGGAATTGCCAGAACACCATTGTTGATTTTGAGATTGAGTGATTGAGTGATTTGGCGCTGAAAAAGATTCCAAAATCTAAAAAATCCCTGAATCACCCCTCCCCCGGCCATCTAAAAATCCCGAAATCAGCCGTCAATATACTATTTTCGCAACCAATTTGCATGCCCTTAAACCGTTTGATTACATGAATTTACCAGAGCAACTGAAGCTGCATATGTGGGAAATCTGCTTTTATCTTTTTGCCATTATAACACTGATACAACTACTGTATTATGGCTTATTTTTCCGCAGGGTGGCCTTTTTTGAGAAAAAAGAAAAACCAGCATCACAACAACACCCTGTAAGCATCATTGTTTGTGCAAGGGATGAGGCAGGTAATCTTGCCTATAACCTGCCCGGTGTGCTGGTACAAACTTACCCATCCACGCACGAGGTGATAGTAGTAAACGACAACAGTATTGATGAAACAAAATACCTGCTGGAAGAATTAAAAAAAACGTTTAAGCACCTCCAGGTAGTGCACCTGGATTATGAGGCCAAACTGATTCCCGGAAAAAAATATCCGTTGTCCATTGGTATAAAAGAAGCCAAACACGAAATTGTATTATTAACCGATGCTGATTGTATGCCTGCTACAGAATTCTGGCTGCAAAAAATGCAGGACGGTTTTACTGATGGTGTTGAAATTGTGCTCGGTTACGGCTCATACAATAAGAAGCCGGGTTTGCTGAATAAGCTGATACGTTTTGAAACCTTTCATACGGCCCTGCAATACCTGTCTTATGCGCTGGCAGGTACGCCGTATATGGGCGTGGGCAGAAATTTATCCTATACAAAAAGACTTTTTTTTAATAATAAAGGCTTTTCATCGCTTAATCATGTTACCGGCGGCGACGATGATCTTTTTATAAATATGGTAGCTACAAAAACGAATACCGCTGTAGTAATAGATCCCGAAGCCATTACATTGTCTGAACCAAAAAAAACATGGGAAGACTGGATACGCCAGAAAACCAGGCATTATACTACCGGTAAATTTTACAAAGGCAAACATCGTTTTTTGCTTGGTCTGTACGCACTTACTCATTTTCTTTTTTACCCGCTGTTGATGGTGAGTTTTCTTTTCTTTAGCTGGCGTCTTTCGCTGCTGGTATTTTTACTGCGTGCAGCCGTACAGGGCTGGATATTTTACAAAAGCATGGAAAAATTAAATGAAAAAGATTTGTGGCCCTGGTGGTGGTTGTTTGATATCTGGATGTTTGTATATTATCTCATCTTTGCACCTGCGTTATGGAAAAAACCACGGAAAAACTGGAATTGATTCTGCAATATTTTGCTGATTTTACCCCACAGCAGTTGCAGCAACTGGCGGCGCTGGAAGAATTGTACCGCGACTGGAACAGCAAAATCAATGTTATTTCACGCAAAGATATTGACAGCCTCTATGAAAAGCATGTATTGCATTCACTTAGCATCGCAGCAGTATTTGAATGCAATGCCGGAAATGAAATATTGGACCTGGGCACGGGTGGAGGTTTTCCTGGCATACCATTGGCTATTTTTTTTCCTGAAGTAAAATTTCACCTGGCTGACAGTATTGGAAAAAAATTAAAAGTGGTGGATGCAATCGTCGCTGCTATTGATCTCAAAAATGTAACTACACAACATACCAGGGCAGAAGATATTAAAAACAGGAAGTTTGATGCGGTAGTATCACGTGCTGTTGCACCACTGGCAGATTTGTGGAGATGGTCGAAGCCACTTGTCAGAAAAAAAGCAATTGCAAACAATAATGCAATCAATGGCTTAATTTGTTTAAAGGGTGGCGACCTTGCACAGGAAATTGCAGACAGCAGGTGCAGACCCCACATTGTAGAAATAATTACTTTATTTAAAGAGGACTTCTTTAAAGATAAATTTCTTGTACATGTTTCTGCGTAGCAATAAGGGCAATATTACCACTTTGTGGTATTGCTGCTAATGGTAAATAATCGCAACTTTGCAACATGACTATAACCGTATGTATTGTTGATGACAATAAAGATATCCGCTCCGCATTGGAACAGATTATTATTATGTCTGACGGGTACCGCCTGTTGGGGAGTTTTTCAAGTGCAGAAGAAGCAATAGAAAAAATACCCGCGCTTAGCCCGCAGGTCGTTTTAATGGACATTAACCTTGGTGGAATGAGTGGTATTGACTGTGTACGTCAGTTAAAACCCATGCACCCGGATATTCTTTATATGATGTGTACTGTGTATGAAGAAGATGAAAAAATATTTGAGGCCCTCAGCGCAGGCGCCAATGGGTATATTCTTAAAAAAACAGCACCAGGAAAATTGCTGGAAGCCATTAAAGAGCTAAGTGAGGGCGGAGCACCCATGAGCAGCCAGATTGCCCGTAAGGTAGTGGCTGCTTTTAGAGGAAAAACAGTGGCCGAGGGGCCGGTGCAGGAAGAAAAGTCCATTAATATTTTATCTGGCAGGGAAAAGGAAATACTGGAACACCTTTCCAAAGGCCTTCTGTACAAGGAAATAGCCAATAACCTTTTTATAAGCCCGGAAACCGTGCGCAAACATGTATACCATATTTACGAAAAATTGCACGTAAATAACCGAGTGGAAGCAGTCAACAAGTATTTTGGGAGGTAAACAGTAACAACTGTTTAATGTTGTTTAATCATTTCCCCTAAAATTATAAACACTTCCGCTAAATAAATACTACTAAAGTGGTATTGCTGTATACCTGCTGACTATATACTTTTATGTTGCAAAAAGGGATGCTTAGCAACAAATACTGTAAAACCATTATAACCTTACCTACTTACAGGCTTTTGACATGAAATGTTATCGTTCTTGCATAAGCGCAAATGAATTAACCTTGGTTCGCAATAAAAAACCGCTTCATAAACAGGAGCGGTTTTTTATTGATATGCTGGCGTTTATTACGCCGTGTTACCACTTAATTTCCAGCCGGTTATCTTTTCTGTTTATATCGGCCATCCGATGGCTGGGATCAATCTCGGCTACCGTAACATCAGACAGTCTGCGGCTGGTTTCAATAATATAAAATGGATTTGTCCAGTTCCATTCATCGTATATTTTACGGGGTATGGCTGCATCCTCGGCCTGTTTGGTTCCAAACATCAAATTCATAGGCACATAATGCAATTCCTGGCTGCCATCTTTGAATGTTAACTGCAAATCGATAGGCATGGGCATTTTCCCCTTATTGACAAGCCTGATTTTTGTTTTGCCCCCTTCTTCCCATAAACTATCAATGCCATAATCGATGGTTTTGGTGGTGTTTACAAAATATTCACGGTACCAGTCCAGTTTTAAGCCGCTTTTTTTCTCTGCTACCTGGATAAAATCATTCACATTGGGATGCTTAAAACGCCATTGGTTATAATACTCCAGCAGAATTTTATCTCTTGTGGCTGCACCTGCCACATAGCCCAATTGGGCCATAAAAACCGCGCCTTTTGCATAAGCAGCATTGCTGTATCCATAATTGGTATTGAAATGATCTGCGTGTGTTGTCAGCGGTTCTTCAAACCCGCTTTTTGCCAGTGTAAAATAACCCACATATGAGTCGCCGTTGTCTTCAGGAATAAAAGTGAGATCTTCAGCCAGTCTTTTGTCGCCCGGGTTGCGTTTTGCTGCTTCTTTGTAATTGTCCAGCGTAGACCTGCCATAAAAATTCCTGCTCACCAGGTCTTCCGCATAGGAAGTAAAGCCCTCATCCATCCAGGCGTATTCACTTTCATTGGTGCCCATCATCATCTGGTACCAGCTATGCATCCACTCGTGGAAAACGACATCGGTGCCCGCCCCTTTTAATAAGGTGGCCATCGGGTATTCCATGCCACCATCACCGCCTTGTATAAACGAATATTGCCTGTAGGGATATTTCCCGAAAGTCTTATCCATAAAAGGCAGTACCTGGGCAGCTTTTTCCAATACCGTTTCCCATTCATCTTTATAACTGGCAATGAAATTGGCGGCACTGTTTCCGTATTGCTGCTTCCGGGCGGGCGATAAACTGTTGTATTGCGCAGTTAAATGCTCCGGCGAAATTTTATAAAATACATGCAATACCATTCCATCCCTTACCGCTTTGCTGATGTGTATGTAATCAGGATCTGCGGCCCAGACAAAATCATGCACATTCGGTGCTGTAAAAATCCATTTAAGTGTATTGCCGGAGGGCTGTAAAACTTTTGTACCGGGTGCTTCATATCCATGACCCACCTGGCCGGCATTTTGAAGGTAACCTGTAGCCGCAACCGTATATTTTTTATCTATGCTGATGCTAACATCGTAGTCTCCCCAAACGCCATAAAATTCTCTTGCCACATAAGGTGTAGGATGCCATCCTTCGTAATCGTATTCGCACATTTTAGGATACCACTGGCTCATGCTGTACCTTACCCCTTCTGCATTATCGCGGCCGCTTCTTCTTATTTGTACCGGCACCTGCGCTTCAAACTCAAGATCAAATGTTACCGAAGCTTTGGGTAAAATGGGCTTGTCAAGCAATACTTCAAGAATGGTTTCATGCAATTTCATTGTTTGTGCAATGCCATTCATTTTAATCCATTTCACTTTCTGGTAGCCAATTTCGTCGGGTTTCAGGTTCAGTATCCTGTCACGAACCCTGCCATCCCAATCGGCCTTGCCCATCACTTCCTGCTGTCCCAGCACGCGGCTGCGGTTGTCCATCATGCTGTTTGGCTGAAATGCATTCCAGTAAAGGTGGTAGAATACTTTGGAAAGCGTATCGGGCGAATTATTTGTATACACCAATTTTTGCTTACCTGAAAAACGATTGGTCACTACATCAGCCGTTACATCCATTGTGTATTTAACATGCTGCTGCCAGCGGCCGGGCTGGGCCGCTACAAAAAGGCATTGCAAAAAACAGGTGGCAAGAACACAAAATCTCATCATCATCAAACATTTTAAAAATCAATAAAACTCCTGCAAATAAAGCAATACAAAGGTTAAAATGAAAATAAACTTTGCCGCTATAAAAGGAAAGCACCCCTTCCCGGAAGGGGGAAAGGGTGCCTGCTAAGTATAACTGCTCAGGTTATATTTACAAAGTGTCTGGTCTAAATGGTAATTGCGTCCTTCACCAGTTTGCCATTCTTGTCGAAATACAGGTATTTCTTTTCTATGCCGCTTTTGCGTACAAACAGCCTGTATTGTATGCCATGGTCCCTGCTTTCTACCCAGCTCACGGATTTCAGTTCCCAGTCCGTGAATTTGCTTTTGCTGTATCCGTCTTTTACTTCGGCAGGCAGGGCATCGCGGGTTACTTCCTTTTCTGTTTGCAACCATTCTCCCTTATTGCTGAATTTTGATTCATACCTGGATCCATTCATTTCATAGTCTACCTGGAAAAATGTGATCCTGTCTTTCCATTCCACGTTTTTTGTATCGGTATATTTTGCTTTAAAAGCCTCTGTTACTTCGGCCGGTACTTTACGTATCTGCGCTTGCGTATAATTCAAAATGGAGAGCGGGAATATAGCGGCTATCACCACAAGAAATTTTTTCATACAACCTATTATTTAATGTAATAAGTGTATCAAAATATCATGCCAATAAGACTGTACTGCCTGCCAGCGATGTTTAGGTTTTGTGAAATATGCAATGCAGCAAACATTCCACAATTACTATGATGCCCCTTCAACAGTAATTACAATTTCTCCCTTCACATCTTTTTGTTTAAAATGTTCGCACACCTCCTGTAGTGTGCCCCTTGCATTTTCCTCAAACATTTTAGTCAGTTCGCGGCTAACACAACACCTGCGTCCGGCGCCAAAATAGCTGATAAAATCGGTCAGCGTTTTCACCAGTCTTACAGGCGATTCATAAAAAAGCATGGTTCTTTCTTCTGTTGCCAGTTGCTTTAACAAGGTTTGCCGTCCTTTTTTTAGCGGAAGAAAGCCTTCAAAACAAAAACGCGAAGCAGGTATACCGCTGTTTACCAGGGCAGGAACAAAAGCCGTGGCACCCGGCAGGCTTTCTACTTTTATTGCATTTTTTATGCACTCCCTTACCAGCAAAAATGCGGGGTCTGAAATACCGGGTGTGCCGGCATCAGTTATCACCGCAATGTTCTTTCCTTCATTCAACTGGTCTACCAGGTGCTGCAATACTTTATGTTCGTTGTGCTGGTGATAGGGCGAAAGTGGTTTATGTATAAGATAATGATTGAGCAGTTTTGAAGATGTGCGGGTATCTTCTGCCAGTATCAGGTCAACAGATTTTAGTACCTCCAGTGCACGAAGCGTTATATCCTGCAGGTTACCAATAGGTGTGGGGACGATGTAGAGCATTACTGGTTGATCTGTTTATTAGCTGATTAGTTGACCGGTTTTTAGCAATGGGCTTTATAAATTGGATGACCGTTTGTGCTAATCAACTATTTACTTAAGCAACCAACACCTCAAAATATTCCATTACCGGATTAGCCAACAATTTCCTGGCAGCATCTTCTGCTATTTGTTTAGCCGCATCGGGGGTGGAAGCATCAATCTGCAGCGTTATGTTTTTTCCAATACGCACATCCTGTATATTGTTTAAACCCAGGTTGTTTAGTCCGCCCATTACTGCCTTGCCCTGCGGATCAAGCAGTTCTCTGAGTGGCATTACTTTTACCTGCACCGTGTAGGTCATGTAGTTTTATTTTTGAGCGCCAAAGATAAGATAATGTAGGCGATGAAGACCAACGGTACCGCCATCCATTTAAATAAAATTGCCGCAATAATTGCTATAATAAGCAATATAAGTTTGGGCAGGTTATTCTTCAGCGAGTAGTCTTTAAACTTCATTCCCATAATGGGCAGGGTGCTAATCATAAGATAACTTAATACGGCAATCAACGCATACAAAAACCATTTATTAAAAATGAGTGCATTTACCCTTCCGTCATAATAATTATAAAAAGCAATTAGCGGAAGAGAAGCCACCACCAGCCCCGCCGCCGGTATAGGCACTCCTTTAAAACCGTAAGTTTGCGTGGTATCAATATTAAACCGGGCAAGCCGGTAGGCGCCTGCACAGGCAAACAGAAATGCCGGCAGTAACCAGGCAATATTTATTTCGAGCCCGTTTTGCTGCTGCATGTAAGACAGGCGCAGAAACTGGAAAAGGATGACTGCCGGCGCTACGCCAAAACTTACCACATCACTCAAAGAATCGAGTTGTTTACCCATATCGCCGGTGGCGTGCAAAAGCCGGGCTAAAAATCCATCCAGGAAATCTATAAAAGCCGCTATGGCTATGCAAATGGCTGCATAATATAACCGCTCAGGAACACTGAAGCTGGTAGAAGAATCGTCGGCCTGGATTATGGTTATCTGTTCCGTTTGCAGGGCAAATACAATGGCGCAGCAGCCAAACAATAAATTAAGCAGCGTAAAAATATTGGGAATTTTTTTCATAACTAAAGCCGGCAATTATTAAATGTACTACACTGTTAACGATGTAACAGCGATGCTTATTTGTTTTTGTTATATTAATTATTTATTCATCAGGCTTTCTATGTCGCTGGCTGTAATGGGTATATTGGCCATCAGGTCTTTGTTGCCACTGCGTGTAATCCATACATTATTTTCAATGCGCACGCCCATTTGTTCTTCTTCAATATAAATACCGGGTTCTACAGTTAATACCATACCTGGTTTTAATGGCGCTGTTTTGGTGCCCAGATCATGCACATCTATACCAAGGTGGTGAGAAATGCCATGGTAAAGATATTTCCGGTAGGCCCTGTTATCGGGGTCTTCGTTTTTTATATCCGTTTTTTTCAACAACCCTATTTGTAAGAACACCTTTGTAGCATGCTCGCCCACCTTATCGTGATATTCCAGAATGGTAATGCCTGGCTTCAATAAACTCTTTGCGTAATTATGCAATTCCAGGCATGCGTTGTACACTTGTTTTTGCCTGTTTGTAAATTTGCCATTCACGGGTACTGTTCTTGTCAGATCGGCATTGTACCCTCCGTATTCGGCACCAAAATCCATCAATATCAACTCCCCTGCCTTACACTCCTGGTTGTTGCTTACATAATGCAATGTCCTGGCCCTGTCGCCGCTGGCAATAATGGAACCGTAGGCGGGGCCGGTGGCGCGTTGCGACAAGAATGAATGAAATATTTCTGCCTCAATTTCATACTCCATTACACCCGGCCTGATAAATTTCAGTAAACGCCGGAAAGCAGTATCAGTAATATCTATGGCTTTTTGCAGCACTTCAATTTCCAGTGGCGATTTTATCGCCCGCAGCTCCCTGAGAATTTTGGCACTGCGCCTGTACCCATGCAATGGATAACGCCGTTTTATTTCTTCTGCATAGCGGTAATCGCGCACCGGCACCAGGTTGGCTTTCCTGTCGTTCTCATTGGTGTTTAAATAAATAGTGTCTGCAAGATGTATCCATTGCTGTAACAATCCGTCCAGGCTGTCCAGCCATACTACGGTTGCAGCCCCACTAATGGCTTTTGCTTCGGCTGCCCGGTGCCGGCGGCCATCCCATTTCTCCTTTAGTTCATTGGGTCTTACCAGCACCAGCACTTCGCGGTATTTTTTATCCGGGTTATCGGGAAACAATACCAGCATAGTATCCTCCTGTTCAATGCCGGTTAACCAGTACAGGTCGGAATTCTGCTTAAATTTAAGCAGTGCATCTCCGTTGGATGGCAGTTCGTCATTGCTGTTAAAAATAGCAATGGCATTTTTTTCCATTTTCTGCGTAAAACGTTTACGGTTTTGTATAAAAATATCGGCGTTTAATGGCAGGTATTTCATTCAGTTATATCTGTTTTATTTTTTAAGAGCCATAAAATTATGGATTCAATCCCGATAAGTATAATTATTACTGATGCATCCCGATGGACGGTATTCAAAAGCACAATAGTGTTTTGCCGGTAAAGTCCCAACCATCAGGCAGGCGTTTAGCACCCCGCGTCATCAGCATCTTTCCTGTTCGTGCAGCCTTCTTCTTTAAAAATCCGATAACAGCTAAAGCCATAAAATGTATAAAAATTGCAAAATATCTATTATTATGCTCTTTTCTTTAAAATTATATAGCAATACATTAAAATAGGGTCAGTTTTAGATAGCCATATGCCAAATATGTAAACTGATTTACAATACCACCAGTTTTCCAGTATTATGAAAATTGATAGGGATGTATATCTTTGTGCACTAACAAACGTTTGTGTTTATGTCTATACTAACCTCTACCCCGTCATCACCCATTGTTGGGTTTGGTTTTCCTGTTGCGGATAGTATTCATTACCAGTTTTCTCCCGAAGAACTGATTGAAGACAGCATTTGCTCCGGCGAAGGTTTATTAAGTAACAGCGGCGCACTGGTTGTTAGTACAGGTGAGTTTACCGGCAGAAGTCCAAAAGACAAATTCATTATAAAAGATGAAATTACCGCCGGCACAGTTAACTGGAATGATTTCAACATTCCGATGGAAGAAAAATACTTTGATATTATACGGAAAAAGATAAAATCTTACCTGGCTGCAAAACCAGATGTATGGGTGCGCGACTGCTATGCCTGTGCAGATGAACGCTACCGGCTCACTATACGCGTAATTACAGAAAAACCCTGGTTAAACCTGTTTGCCTATAACATGTTTCTTCGCCCAACAGATGAAGAACTGGAAAATTTTACACCGGAATGGACCATCCTTGCTGCGCCGGATCTTAAACTGGATCCTGCCGAATGCGGTACGCGGCAAAAAAATGCAGCCGTTATTTCTTTTAAACATAAAACCATTTTGCTGGCAGGCACCGGTTATACTGGTGAGATTAAAAAAGGCATTTTTTCTGTACTTAATTACATACTACCGCAAAACAACGCGGTACTAAGTATGCACTGCGCTGCCAATATGGGCGAAGGTGGCGATACGGCCCTGTTCTTTGGATTAAGCGGTACCGGCAAAACCACTTTAAGCGCCGATCCGAACCGTTACCTAATCGGAGACGACGAACACGGATGGACCGGGAGCGGTGTCTTTAATTTTGAAGGCGGCTGCTATGCAAAGACCATTAACCTTAGCGAAGAGAAGGAACCCGCTATTTATAACGCTGTGCGCCCGGGTGCCCTGGTAGAAAACACCCCGTTCTTTGCCGGCACCAACACAATAGATTTTCACAGCAAGGCTATTACAGAGAATACCCGTGTTTCTTACCCGCTGCATTTTATAAACAATGCCATTGAACCTTCAGTTGGAGACATTCCCAATAATATTTTCTTTCTTACCTGCGATGCCTATGGTGTACTGCCGCCAATTTCAAAGCTGACACCCGGTCAGGCCATGTACCAGTTTATTTCCGGCTATACCGCTAAAGTAGCAGGTACAGAAACAGGTATTACGGAGCCAACTTCTACATTCAGCGCCTGTTTTGGTGCACCATTTATGTTGTTGCACCCGGGTAAATATGCTGCCATGCTGGGAGAAAAAATCCGCACCCACAAAGTAAATGTATGGATGATAAATACCGGCTGGAGCGGTGGTTCATATGGCACCGGCAGCCGCATTAAACTTTCATATACCCGCGCTATGATTACCGCTGCACTGGAAGGCAAATTAGATGCTGTTGAGTTTGAAGCAAATCCCATTTTTGGGATGTTGGTTCCTGTTAGTTGCCCGGGTGTGCCCTCAGAAATATTAAACCCACGCAGCACATGGGCCGATAAAGCTGCCTATGATGCTACGGCAAAAACGCTTGCCGGGAAGTTCATAAAAAATTTCGAAAAATATGCCGGCGGGGTGGCACCAGAAACGCTGGCGGCTGCGCCGGTAGTTAACCGGTAGCCCTTGGTCCGCTGGCGGCAATCAGCATAACCTGCCATAAATTGTTTTGTTCATAGTGTGTTTTCCCAGGTCTCTTCGATGCTTGTCTTACATAAAAACGCCCTCACTTTTATTGTGAGAGCGTTTTTTATTTAAACAATAGCCTGGCAGAGACTAAGGTTATTGTAAAGCCTGTTCCAGGTCTGCTGCAATATCCTGTATATTTTCGATACCGATACTCATGCGTATCAACCCGTCTGTGATACCAAATTTTTCTCTTTCTTCCTTTGTTACGCCAAAATGAGACATGCTGGCCGGATGAGAAATCAGCGTATCTACCGTGCCCAGTGAAACTGCCCTGGTACACATCTTCAGCTTATCAATAAATTTTTTTCCGGCTGCCAGGCCACCTTTCAACTCAATGCTCATCATCGGTCCCGGATGGCGCATTTGTTTTGAACAGGTATAAAAATCAGGATGATCGGGCAGCCCGGTATAATTTACTTTTGCCACTGCAGCATGACCATCCAGGTAATGCGCCACTTCCATAGCATTGTGGCAATGTCTTTCCATACGCAGTTCAAGTGTTTTCATCCCCATGGTTAGCAGGTAGGCATCAAATGCATTGGAATTGCCGCCCAGCAGCCGGTGCCACTTGGTAAACTTTGTATTCATCAGTTCAATATCTCTTCCTATCAGTACACCACCTATAGAACTGCCATGCCCGTTTAAGAATTTGGTAGTAGAATGAAAAACAAAATCAACCCCGTACCTGAATGGTTGCTGCAGGTAAGGTGTGGCAAATGTATTGTCAACAGAAATACCCATGCCGTTCTGTTTGGCCAGCTTTGTCAGTTCTTCAATATCCACGCATTGAATGGTAGGATTGGCGGGCGTTTCCAGGTGCATCCATTTAAGACCGGGATTTTTTTTAATAATTGCTTCCGTTGCATTTAAATCGCGCAAATCTGCAATGATAACATCAATACCCAGCGGCGGCAGTACTTTGTGCAATAATTCGTGTGTGCCCCCATACAAAGAATAATGAGATAGTATTTTGTCGCCCTGCTGCAGGCTGGCCAGGAATAAAGTGGTCATTGCCGCTTGTCCGCTGGCATGCAGAAAAGCTTTTAATTGAAGAGGGGCACCCTTGCTGTCTGCAATGCCAAATGATTCAAAAGCGCAAATGGTTTTTTCCGCCTCTGTAAAATTGGGATTGCCCCACCTGGTATAAATATATCCCGCTTCCTGGCCGGCAAAACGGCGCATGCCCTGCTCCGCATTATCGAACGTAAAAGTGGAAGTGGCATAAATAGGTGTTATATGAGATGCCCTCGGATCGTCTTCATGCCCTCCATGCAATGCGGTAGAAGTGAACCCGGTCAAAGGAAAATTTTTATCGTTCATCTGTAAATAATGTGATAAATGTGCTAATGTGACAAATGTTCTAATGAGATAAATATGCTAATGGCTTTTGCCCGGCAGACAAGACGGTATTAGAAATGTTATGAAATGTTTTTATGAAAAATGTTTTATAGAGAACGCATTTCCACATTCGTCACATTTATCACATTTACACATTCTGTTTTTCAATATGCCCACCTCATTAACGTGGCGCCCCATGTAAAACCGCCACCAAAAGCTGCCATTACTATATTATCGCCCTTGCGCAATTGTTTTTCCCAATCCCATAAACAAAGTGGAATAGTAGCAGCAGTAGTGTTGCCATACCGCTGTATATTCACCATTACTTTTTCTTTTGAAAGCCCAATGCGGTTGGCTGTAGCATCAATGATACGCAAATTGGCCTGGTGGGGCGCCAGCCACGCAATATCATCGCCCGTTAAATTATTACGATGCAGTAACTCGGCCGTTACATCTGCCATGCCCTTTACTGCGAACTTAAAAACTGCCTGGCCTTCCTGGTAGGCAAAATGTTCTCTTTGGGTAACAGTTTCGATAGTAGCCGGTTTTAGCGAACCACCAGCCTTCATATGCAGATAGTGTCTTCCACTGCCATCGCTTTTTAAGAGACTGTCTGTAATACCGTAACCATCCGTATTGGGCTCCAGCAATACTGCGCCCGCACCATCTCCAAACAAAATGCAGGTATTGCGATCTGAATAGTCTACAATAGCGCTCATTTTATCGGCCCCTACTACTACTACTTTTTTATACCGGCCGCTTTCTATAAAACTGGCTCCGGTTGTTACTGCATACAAAAAGCCGGAACAGGCGGCACCCATATCAAAACCCCAGGCATTGACAGCGCCCACTTTATCGCAGATAATATTGGCGGTGGCCGGAAAAACCATATCGGGGGTCACGGTAGCCACAATCATACAGTCAATTTCAGAGACAGCTATCCCCCTTTTCTTGCAAAGCTCCAGCACGGCGGGTACGCCCAGGTCGGAAGTAGCCTTCCCCTCTCCTTTTAATATTCTTCTTTCAACTATACCGGTGCGGGTTTTTATCCATTCATCTGAAGTATCGACCATTTTTTCAAGGTCAAAATTGGTTAGTGTATCTTCTGGAACATAGCCACCTATGGCAGTAATAGCAGCCCTGATTGGTTGATTCATAAAACGACATCTAATTTCGGTAAAAGTAATATACAAATGTGGAAATGTGATAAATGTGCCAATGGTGAAACAAAATATGGAAAACTCAGTCCAAAATCAGCCATCAAAAAATTGCTGATTTTGTGAGGGTGGGATTTTGTGATTTACCTATAGGCGGCACAAAAAAAATCTCAGAATCACTCCATCCAGCAATCAGCCATCAAAAAATTGTTGATTTTGTGAGGGCGGGATTTTGTGATTTACTTATAGGCGGGCACCAAAAAATCTCAAAATCACTCGATCCGGCAATCAGCAATCAAAAAAAAGCTGATGCTCAGGGCGGCATCCTGTCCCTCACATTTCCACATTTTCCTATTTACACACTGGTTTTCCTATTTTCGCGGCCATGATAGCGTTCGTTAAAGGCAGGTTTGTACAAAAAAGCCCCGCCATAGTACTGGTAGATGTAAATGGGGTTGGGTATGAAGTGCAGGTAAGCCTGCACACGTATTCCAGCATACAGTCGCTTTCGGAAGGGCTGTTATATACCTATCTGCATATTCGCGAGGACGCCCATGTTTTATATGGCTTTTTTGATATAAAGGAAAAAGAGCTTTTTATACAATTGATTGCGGTTAATGGCATAGGCGCAGCAACGGCCAGGGTAATGCTTTCATCCATGAAACCCGAAGAAATAAGCCGGGCCATCGTACAGGGAAATGTGAAATTGCTTGAAAGCATTAAAGGCATCGGCAGAAAAACAGCCGAAAGGGTAGTACTGGAGTTGCGCGATAAATTGAGTAAGCAAGTGAACGAGCTAAATATTGCTTCGCTGGTAAACAATAGTTTAGAACAGGATGCGTTAAATGCATTATTGGCTTTGGGTGTTGGAAGGCAGGCCGCCGAACATGCAGTAAAAAAAGTGTTGCCACCCTCCCCCACCGGTGAAAAGATAGAAGATATCATCAAAAAAGCATTGAAAATTTTATAAGCCTATTGACCTGATTTCTACGTAACTAATTTCGCTTTCAAAGTTTTGGTTGTTTATCGTCGTTTAATACTAAAGGTCCACGTAACCACACTTGCTGCTTTACTAACACTGTTGTTGGGCTGCAACCTGTCTGCTTTTGCGCAGGCCAAACCCGGCGATTCCCTTAAATACCCCATAACGGACAGAAGAGGCGACAAACTGTCAAACCCTGGCAGAACCTCCCTTGATTTAAAGGACCCCGCCAATATTAAAGATTCCATAGAGTACGATCCCGTTACAAAGCGCTATTATATCCTTGAAAAAATTGGCAATTCCTATTACCGCAAGCCCACCTATCTCACTTTTGATGAATATGTAAGGCTGCGCGCCAAGCGGGACGAAGACGACTATTTTAAAAAACGATCCGATGTATTGAGCGGCCTCAATAAAAAAATGCTGAAACCGAAACTCAGCGTTACCGATAATTTGTTTAACCGCATTTTTGGAAACGGAAAGATAGAAATCAAGCCACAGGGCAGCGTGGATATTACAGCCGGTTACCAGGGCCAGAACATTAAAAACCCTACGCTGCCCGAACGTGCCCGGAAAAGCGGTGGTTTCGATTTCCAGGAAAATGCCAATGTAAGTGTGATAGCCAATATCGGCGATAAAATGCGCCTGCCGATAAGCTTTAATACCCAGGCCACTTTCGATTTTGAAAACCAGTTGAAACTTGACTATACAGGTGGTCCCGATGAGATTATTAAACGGATTGAAGCAGGAAATGTATCTTTTTCAACAAAAGGCACTCTTATCCAGGGCGCACAGCAATTATTTGGTATTAAAACACAATTGCAGTTTGGTAAACTGAGCGTGAGCGCCGTATTAGCCAACCAGCGTTCGCAACGTCAAAGCCTGGGGCTGCAGGGTGGCTCCGCCTCTAATCTTTTTGAATTCCGGGCAGACGATTATGAAGAAAACCGGCATTTTCTTTTGTCGCAGTATTTCAGGAAAAACTATAACAGCGTACTGGCCAATCTTCCGGCAGTTATTTCAAAAGTGCAGATACTGCAAATGGAAGTGTGGGTAACCAACCGGAACGGCTCTACTACAGATACCAGGGATGTAGTAGGCCTGATGGACCTTGGCGAAGACTCTGCCTATAATACCAGCGCCATTACCCCTTATAAACGTTTGCCATTTGGCCTTCCCGATAACGACGTAAACAGTTTATACCGCAGCATTATTAACGATCCTACCAGCCGCAGTTCTGCCTTTGTAACTTCAAAACTGAATGCACTGGGTTTAACACAGGTACAGGATTTTGAAAAAACATTTGCCCGGAAACTCACCCCCGCAGATTACTATTTCGATCCACAGGTTGGTTATCTCTCGCTCAGCCAGCCTTTGCAGTCTGATGAGGTATTGGGCGTAGCGTTCCGGTATAGCTACAACGGCCAGATTAAACAGGTAGGCGAATTTTCGCAGGACATACCACCCGATACCAATGCAGCAAAGACAGGCAATCAAAAAGTGTTGTTCCTGAAATTATTGAAGGCCACATCTCAGCGTCCCAACCTTCCCCTGTGGGATTTGATGATGAAAAACGTGTATGTACTGAAAACAAAAGATGGCAGTTACCTCAGTGGCGTACAACCCACCGATTTCTCGCTGAATATAATGTACGAACAACCCAGCCTGGGCACCAAACGGTATTTACCCGAGGGGCCCAAATACGGCGTGCCATTATTGCAATTACTGCGGTTGGATACCCTTAATACAAGAAACGACCCCCAGCCCGACGGTATATTTGACTACATAGAAGGCCGCACCATTTTTTCTCAGCAGGCCAGAATTGTATTTCCATTGCTGGAACCATTTGGACGTGATCTGCAGCAAAGGGCTTTTAATGGAGCCCCGCAATCTATGATAGACCAATACGTGTTTTATCCGCTGTATGATACCATTAAGGAAATTGCAAAAACCTATGCCAACCTCGACCGGTTTGTCATAAACGGCAAGGCCAAAGGAACATCCGCCTCAGAAATATCGCTGGGTGCATTCAATGTTCCGCAAGGCTCGGTTAGTGTTAGCGCAGGTGGTACGGTGCTGAAGGAAGGCATCGATTATTCGGTAGATTACGGGCTGGGTACGGTTAAGATTCTTAACCAGGCCATTGTTAATTCCGGCGTGCCGGTAAATGTGCAGTTTGAAAACAATGCCAGTTTCGGTTTGCAGCAGCGAAATTACCTGGGGGTGCGGCTCGACTACCAGATAAAAAACACCGCCAAAGAAACGTTTAGCATTGGCGGGCAAATGGTGCGTATGGGCGAACGGCCTTATTTTAGTAAAGTGAGCACCAGCGATGGCGATCCCATTCGCAATACCATGTACGGACTGGATTTTAACTACCGGTCTGAATTCCCTAAGCTTACCAGGTGGCTGGATAAATTACCGGGCTATCATACTACTGAAATGAGTAGTATACAGGCCTACGGAGAAATGGCCGCACTTAAACCGGGCCATCCCCCGCAAATAGGCAGGGGTACCAGCGGCTCTATTTATATTGATGATTTTGAAGGCGCCACCAGCAATATTGATCTGCGCTTCCCGCTTATCAGCTGGACGCTTGCATCTGCTCCGCAAGACAATACCAGTCCGCTTTTCCCCGAGGCCAACCTTAGCAATGATCTTTCTTATGGTTATAACCGCGCCAAACTGGCCTGGTACAATATAGAACCCAATTTGCAGGATGCCAAAGGAACCAATAACCCGGTAAAAGGCTACCAGGATTATACCGATCCCCGCATTCGCGCCATTAACCAGCAGGAAATCTACCCCACTAAATCGGTGGATTACGGACAGGCACAACTGGTTACATTCGACCTGGCATTTTATCCAACAGAAAGAGGTCCCTATAATTTTGACGCCCGGCCGGGAAGTATTACACCCGATGGTAAATTACAAAATCCTAAAAACCGCTGGGGTGGTATAATGCGCGCCATTGACCAAACCGATTTCGAAACCAGTAATGTGGAGTATATAGAATTCTGGATGCAGGATCCCTTTTTGAAAAAACCATCCAGTACCGGCGGACAGTTTTATATTAACCTGGGTAATATTTCGGAAGATGTACTGCGCGATGGAAGACGGCAGTTTGAAAATGGTTTACCCGGTGCAGATGGTAAAGCCGCCGTTGACAACAGCTCGGTTTGGGGTAGTGTGCCGGCCAATCCAATACAGGTAACAACCGCTTTTAGTAATGACCCGGCCGACAGGCCCTTCCAGGACGTTGGTTTTGATGGTCTGGGAGATACGGCAGAGCAGGCCAAGTTTGGCGCCTACCTGGCCCAGCTGGGAAATATTACCGGCACGGGTTCGCCAGCCTACCTGAAGGCGCAGGCCGACCCCGCCAACGACAATTTTAAAAACTACCGCGATGGATCATACGACAATGCCCAGGCGGATATCCTTGCCCGTTATAAACAAATCAATAACCCGCAGGGCAACTCTCCTATTGCCGATGCCAACGCAACCGTTACAACCGCGGCTACCCTTTATCCCGACCAGGAAGATTTAAACCGCGACAATACATTGAATGAGCTGGAAGAATATTTTCAATATAAAATAAACCTTGTGCCCGGCCAGTTTACCGTGGGCCAGAATTTTATAACAGACAAACGATCATTCACCCCCAATATTCCCGGCGGTAAACCTGAAAACTGGTACCTGTTCCGGGTACCCATAGACGAATACCAGAAAAAAGTGGGCAATATCCCCGACTTTAAATCCATACGCTTTATTCGTATGTTTATGACAGGTTTTGAAGATTCTGTGGTTTGCCGCTTTGCGCAGTTTGAACTGGTACGCAACCAGTGGAGGAATTTCACTTTTAATATCGATACCACCGGCAACTATACCAATGTACCGGCCAATTCGGGAACAGAATTCAATGTACTGGCGGTAAACATCGAGGAAAACAGCAAGCGCACCCCCATCCCCTATGTTACACCTCCCGGCATCGAACGCCAGCAATTGCTCAGCAACAACAACGTAAACCTTTTTCAGAATGAGCAGAGCATGAGCCTGCAGATTTGTAACCTGGTAAAAAATGATGCAAGAGGCGTATTCAAAACATTCAATCTTGATTTGCGCCAGTACGGCACACTTTCCATGTTTGTGCATGCAGAAGGCCGCGGCGCCGTTGACCCCCTGCAACCAGGTGCAATTGTAGCCGTTATACGCCTGGGCAGTGATTTTGTGAGCAACTACTATGAAATAAAAATACCGCTTACAAAAACGCCCTACAATACTACCGACCCTGCACTTATCTGGCCCGCACAAAATGAATTAGCGCTTAGCCTTCAGCGTTTGACACAACTAAAAGTACGTCGCAACAATGCCAGTCTTCCCACGGCCTATTACCGGGAAACGGATGCAGACGGGAAAAGTTATGCTATTCTTGGAAACCCCAACCTGGGTGAAGTGCGCGGTATGTTCCTGGGCATACAAAATATTGGGCAGGAACCTTTGTGTACAGAAGTATGGTTTAATGAACTGCGCCTGTCTGATCTGAATGAAAAAGGCGGCTTTGCAGCACTGGGCAGGGTGGATATAAAACTGGCCGATTTGGGTACGCTTACATTGTCGGGCAGTTTTAAAGGCGTTGGTTTTGGCAATATAGATCAAAGGGTAAATGAACGCGCCAAAGACAATCTTTCGCAGTTTGACGCGGCTACCAATCTTGAACTGGGTAAATTCTTTCCAAAGAAAGCCGGCATTTCAATTCCTATGTATGCCAGTTATTCGCAAACACTCAGTACACCCGAGTTTGATCCGTACGACCTTGATATCAAACTAAAAGATAAACTGGCTGCGGCCCCTTCCAAACATGTAAAAGATTCTATCAAAAATGATGCGGTAGACATTACCACCATCAAAACCATCAATTTTACCAATGTAAAAAAGAATAATACCACTGGTAAAAAACAAAAATTGTGGAGCATTGAAAATATAGACGTCAGTTATTCATATACAAGACAGGAACACCATAACCCTTTAATTGAAAGCGATGAATTGATTGTTCACCATGGCGGGCTGGGATACAACTATTCTGTTAATCCCAAATACATTGAGCCATTTAAGAATTTTATTAAATCAAAGAACCCATGGTATAAGTTCCTGAAAGATTTCAATCTTAATCCAATGCCCTCTATACTTAGCTTCCGGGCCGATGTGAAAAGGCAGTTTGGTGCATTCCGCCCGCGCAATGTAGGGGGGCCAAAAGATGTATTACCTGAAACCTATAATAAATACTTTACGTTCGACCGGTATTACACACTCCGCTGGGATTTCACCAGGTCGCTTAACCTCGATTATACCGCCACCAACCTGGCGCGTGTTGATGAAGCACCCGGAAGACTCAGCAGCTATGAGAAACGGCAGATGTGGAATAATTTCTTAAAAGGAGGCAGAAATGTTTCATATCAGCAGCAGGCTACGTTCAGCTATGTGTTGCCTACCAGCAAACTGCCGCTGCTTGACTGGACCACCATGCGTGTTGGATATATTGCCAAATACGGGTGGCTGGCTTCATCACTGGACCCGGTGGCTAAAAGCCTTGGCAATTTCTTAAATAACTCGCAGGAGAAGAATGCCACCGCTGAACTGGATTTTACAAGGCTCTACCAGAAAAGCCGTTTCCTGAGAGCTCTGGACTGGGATGCACCAAAGGCCGCACCCACGCCGGTGCCACCAGGGGGCAAAAAAAATACAGATTCAACCAACCTGAAAGGCAAAAAACCCAGAGACCCCAATGCATTGCCAGAATTAAGTACGGTGGTAAAAGTTTTTGGAAGACTGATTACTTCTGTAAAAAGAATGAGCATTACCTATAATTCTGTTGGTACTACCAGCCTCGCAGGTTATACAGACAGTACAAAAATTTTGGGTATGAACTGGAGAACGATGGCGCCGGGGTTTGACTTTATTATGGGACGCCAGCCAGATACCAATTACATTAACAGGTTTGCCAACAAAGGCTTTTTTACGCACGATCCCCTGTTGAATAACCTGAACCGGCAGGATTATAACCAGAGCCTGAAAATTAATGCCCAACTGATACCGGTACGCGATCTCACCATTGATGTTAACCTGGATAAAACTTTTGGCAAAACCTATTCTGAATTGTTTAAAGACACTACTTCTACAGGCACGGGCAACCTGATGCGTTTAAGCCCTTACTCGTCCGGAAGCTTTAGTGTCAGTTATATTTCATTCAATACCCTCTTTACCAAGGTAAGCCCCAATGAGGTTTCCGGCACTTTTCTCAAGTTCCAGGACTATCGCGCCGTTTTATCGCAACGCCTGGCCAAATTAAATCCTTATTCAAAAGATGCGGCGGGCAATCCTATCCAGGATGCCGATGGCTACTACAAGGGTTACGGCAAATACGCACAGGATGTTTTGATTCCGGCTTTTCTTGCTGCGTATACAGGCAAAGACCCGAACAGTGTGGCTTTAATAAAACAGGATAATGCCAATGTTAGCTCCAATCCATTCAGCGGTATTAAACCTTTGCCCAACTGGCGTATTTCCTATAGCGGTCTTACCAGGATTCCTGGAATGGAAAAAATATTCAGCAATTTTACGGTTACACATGCCTACAACAGTACGCTTAGTATGAACAGCTTTAATTCTGCGCTGTTGTACCAGGATCCGTTGCGGCAGAGTTATCCGGGTTTTATTGATACACTAACAGGCAATTTTGTACCCTATTTCCTGGTGCCCAATATCACCATCTCTGAGGCATTTGCGCCATTTATTGATCTTGATATGCAGCTTACCAACCAGATGGGCGCAAGATTCGAATATAAAAAATCGCGCCAGCTCAGTTTAAGCCTGATAGATTTTCAGTTGAGTGAATCACGCTCTACCGAGTTTACATTTGGGGGCCGCTGGAAAAAGAAAGGTTTCCCGTTGCCATTTAAAGTGCCCTTCAGCAAAAAGGATTCGAAAAAATTACAAAATGACATTACGTTTACGCTCGACTTTAGCATACGTGACGACATCACTTCCAACAGCCGGCTTGACCAGG